>Ga0116227_10001464_pt1 | contig 52552 bp, 43 predicted proteins | sample S1TSphgellanicum_FD_89693 | JGI IMG/M metagenome (GOLD analysis project Ga0116227, IMG submission 89693) | Host-associated microbial communities from peat moss isolated from Minnesota, USA - S1T2_Fb - Sphagnum magellanicum MG | ecosystem: Host-associated > Plants > Peat moss > Unclassified... | reverse complement strand
GCCGGGTCCGACCGATCACGGCAGCACGATCATCCAGATCGCGCCGGGCATGCTGGAAGATCAGTTGCCTGCGCCGCTCGTGACGAAGGCGAATGTCGACGACAAGAACCTGTGGGGCAACACGGTCAAATGAGCGAGCCCCTGCACACGCCTGGCATTGCGGCAACAGAAACAGCAACGGCCGGGGCCGCGGCCGCGGTCGTCGAAGCCTTGGACGTCACCAAGCGCTTCGGCTCCTACGCCGCATTGAACGACGTGAGCATCCGCGTGATGGCGGGCGAGTCGCATGCACTCGTCGGGCGCAACGGGGCCGGTAAATCGACGCTGGTGTCGATTCTCACCGGCCTGCGCAAGCCCGACACCGGCGAAGTGCGCTTCGGCGGCATGCCCGCGCCGTCGCTCGCCGACCGCGACGCATGGCGCGAACGCGTGGCCTGCGTCTATCAGCATTCGACCATCATCCGCGATCTGAGCGTCGCGGAGAATCTGTTCATCAACCGTCAGCCTGAGCGGCGCGGCATGATCGACTGGCAAGCCATGCGTCGCGATGCGCGTGAATTGCTCGACCACTGGAAGATCGACGTGCGCGAAGATGCCCGCGCCGGCGATCTGAGCGTCGAGGCGCGTCAGTTGGTGGAGATTGCGCGAGCGCTGTCGTATGGCGCGCGCTTCATCATTCTCGACGAGCCCACTGCCCAACTCGACGGCGACGAAATCAAACGGCTGTTTCGCCGCATCACGGAGCTGCAGCGTGAAGGCGTGACGTTTCTGTTTATCTCGCACCATCTGCAGGAGGTGTACGAGATCTGCCAGGCCGTGACGGTGCTGCGCGATGCGCGGCATATCGTCAGCGCGCCGGTGTCTGCGTTGCCGCGCGAGCAGTTGATCGAAGCGATGACCGGCGAACGCGGCGGCCTCGCCGTTGCCGACGCCGCCGCCCGCGCGCCGCTGCCCGCCGGTACGAAAGTGGCGCTGGAAGTCGCCGGTCTGGGCGGCGCGGACTATGAAGACGTGTCGTTCACGGTGAAACGCGGCGAGGTCATCGGTCTGACGGGAGCCACGAGCAGCGGCCGCACCAGCGTCGCGGAGGCGATTGCCGGTCTGCGCTCGCCGAAGCGCGGCGACATCCGCGTGGCCGGCCAATCCTTGCCGCGTGGCGATGTGCCCGCGGCGCTGGCAGCCGGCATCGGCTGCGTGCCGAAAGACCGCCATCACGAAGGCCTCGTGCTGACGCAATCGGTGGCGGAAAACGCCTCCATGACGATCACGCGTCTGCTCGGCAAGTTCGGCCTCACGCCGCCCGCAAAGAAGAACGCCTTCGGCCGCAAGATGATCGACGCGCTCGGCATCGTGGCGCCGGGGCCGGAGCACGTGGTGTCGGGCCTGTCCGGCGGCAACCAGCAAAAAGTGGTGATGGCGCGCGCGTTGGCTACCGATCCGAACGTCCTCGTCCTGATCGACCCGACTGCGGGCGTCGACGTCAAATCGAAAGAAGCGCTGCTGTCCGTGGTGGACCGTGTGCGCGAAGAAGGCAAGGCGGTGCTGGTGGTCTCCGGCGAACTGGACGACCTGCGCACCTGTGACCGTGTGCTGGTCATGTTCCGTGGCCGCATCGCGGCCGAATTCCCCGCGGGTTGGCAGGACCACGACCTGATCGCATCCGTTGAAGGAGTCAGTCTCCATGAAGAATAGTGTGCCAAGCCCTGCATTCGGCGCGGCCCAAGGACAGGTTGGTGCGCAGGCCGCGCAGCGCGGCCGGGTGCGGATCGAATTCGCGCGGCTGCGCGACCTCGCCCTGGTGCCCGCGCTTGCCCTGTTGATTGTGATCGGCGCATTTGTCAGCCCGAGCTTTCTGACCAAGGCGAACCTGATCAGCGTGCTCGGTGCGTCCGCGGCGCTCGCGCTGGTGGTGCTCGCCGAATCGCTGATCGTGCTGACCGGCAAGTTCGATCTGTCGCTCGAGTCCACGGTGGGGATTGCGCCTGCGGTCGGCGCGATGCTGGTGATGCCGGCCGCCTCCGCGGGCTTTGGCTGGCAATGGCCCGCTGCGGCGGGTTTGCTGGCGATTCTCGTAGTCGGCGCGGTGATCGGTTTTATCAACGGCTTTCTGGTGGTCCGCTTACGCCTGAACGCCTTCATCGTCACGCTCGCCATGCTGATTGTGCTGCGCGGCATGCTGGTGGGCGCGACCAAGGGCGGCACGCTGTTCGATATGCCGTCGTCGTTCTTCACGCTCGCTACGACGATTGTCCTTGGGCTGCCGTTGTCGGTGTGGCTCGCGGCGGTGGCATTCGCGGTGGCCGCTTTTATGCTTCGCTACCATCGGCTTGGGCGCGCGCTGTATGCGATCGGCGGTAATCCCGAAGCGGCGCGCGCCGCCGGGATTCGCGTCGAGCGCATTACGTGGGGCGTGTTCGTGCTCGGCAGCGTGCTCGCTTCGCTTGGCGGCCTGATCGTCACCGGCTATGTGGGTGCGATCAACGCGAATCAGGGCAACGGCATGATCTTCACGGTGTTCGCGGCTGCGGTGATCGGCGGCATTTCGCTCGACGGCGGCAAGGGCACCATGCTCGGTGCGCTTTCCGGTGTGTTGCTGCTCGGTGTGGTGCAGAATCTGTTAACACTGGCACAGGTGCCGTCGTTCTGGATTCAGGCCATCTACGGCGCGATCATCCTTGGCTCGCTGATGGTGGCACGCCTCGCAAGCGGCGAAGGCCAGAATTGAACGCACACGTTCACGGAGACGTATCTTGAGCAGCCCATTGCATACCGATGTCCGCCTGATCCTGCTCAGTCCGCAGGACAACTGCCTGATTGCGGCGGCGCGGCTCGAAGCCGGTACCGAAGTCGAGATTGAAGGCGAGCGCGTCACGCTCAGCAAGGCGATCGATCTGGGCCACAAGGTTGCGCGCGGCGCGTTGGCCAAAGACGACAAGGTGCTGCGCTATGGCGCGGTGATCGGCCACGTGACCGAAGCCGTCGCGCGCGGCGAGCATCTGCACACCCATAACCTCGAAAGCGACTACCTGCCCACGTACACCCACGATGCGGGCCACGAATTCGTGCATCATTGACGCGGTGTGATACCGCGCTGGAACGATCATGACTGACACTTCCGAAGCAACGATCTCCTCAACCGCCGGCTTGCAGCCCGTGCTGCAGGGCTTTTTACGCAGCGACGGGCGTAAAGGCATCCGCAATGTGGTCGCGGTGGCGTACCTCGTCGAATGCGCGCATCACGTCGCTCGCGAGATCGTCACGCAGTTCCGCGAGCCGCTCGACGCGTTCGACGACCCCACGGCAGAACGCGAACCGGCCGTGCATCTGATCGGCTTCCCTGGGTGCTATCCCAACGGCTACGCGGAGAAGATGCTCGAACAGCTCACCACGCATCCCAATGTGGGGGCGGTGCTGTTCGTATCGCTCGGCTGCGAGAGCATGAACAAGCACTACCTGGTCGATGTGGTGCGCGCGACCGGGCGTCCTGTCGAAGTCCTGACGATCCAGGAAAAGGGCGGCACACGCAGCACGATTCAGTACGGCGTGGACTGGGTACGCGATGCGCGCAAGCAACTGGCGGCACAACAGCGCGTGCCGATGGGGCTCGACGAACTGGTGATCGGCACGATCTGCGGCGGCTCGGACGGCACCAGCGGCATCACCGCGAATCCGGCGGTGGGCCGCGCGTTCGATCATCTGATCGAGGCCGGCGCTACCTGCATCTTCGAAGAAACGGGCGAGCTGGTCGGCTGCGAGTTTCATATGAAAACGCGTGCGGCGCGGCCTGAACTCGGCGACGAGATCGTCGCCTGCGTGGCCAAGGCGGCGCGCTATTACTCGATTCTCGGTCACGGCAGTTTTGCGGTGGGCAATGCCGACGGCGGCCTGACCACGCAGGAAGAAAAATCGCTTGGCGCCTATGCGAAAAGCGGGGCGTCGCCGATTGTCGGCATCATCAAACCGGGCGATGTGCCGCCGACCGGCGGCCTCTATCTGCTCGACGTCGTGCCGGACGGTGAACCGCGTTTCGGTTTTCCGAACATCAGCGACAACGCGGAAATCGGCGAGCTGATCGCGTGCGGCGCGCATGTGATCCTGTTCACGACCGGACGCGGTTCGGTGGTCGGCTCGGCCATTTCGCCCGTCATCAAGGTGTGCGCGAATCCGGCCACTTATCGCAATCTCGCCGGCGATATGGATGTCGACGCCGGCCGGATTCTCGAAGGCCGCGGCACGCTGGAAGAGGTGGGCCGCGAAGTGTTCGATCAGACGCTGGCGGTGGCGCAGGGCGCGGCGTCGAAATCGGAGACGCTCGGGCACCAGGAGTTTATTCTTACGTATAAGACCTTCGAACCGGTCGGGCCGTCGTGCCTGCCTTCGGGCGCCGCGCCGAGGCATCGGGTGGTTGAGGTCGCTTCGCATTGATCGACGCCATGGCGTTGAATGGCCCGTTACGCGCGGCGTGAGACCACGCGGGATCGACACAGGAGACTTCGGCATGACAGAGGCGATTCGTTCAAAAGTCAGCCAGCGCCGCACGATCGGCCGGCGCGGCTTGCAAGTCACAGGACTGGGTCTGGGCACCGCGCCGCTTGGCGGTCTGTACAACGATCTGTCCGAGGAAGAAGCGCTGGCCACGGTGGCCGCCGCCTTCGAGGCAGGGGTGCGCTTTTTCGACACGGCGCCGCACTACGGCCATACGAAAGCCGAGCACCGTCTGGGCGACGCGCTACGCCGCTATCCGCGCGATCAATACGGACTGTCGACCAAAACCGGCCGGCATTTTGTGCCGCGCACCACGCCCTACGACGGTAGCGAGGGCTGGCAAAATCCTCTGCCGTTCGAGGCAATCTTCGACTACACGCACGACGGCATCCTGCGGTCGTTTGAGGACAGCCAGCAGCGGCTCGGCATCGTCGAGATCGACATTCTGCTGATCCACGATATTGGCCGTGTCACGCATGGCGAGAAAAATCCGCACTACTGGAAGCAACTCACGGACGGTGGCGGTTTTCGCGCGCTCGACGAATTGCGCTCGGCGGGCGCGGTGAAGGCCGTCGGTCTAGGGGTTAACGAAGGGGCCGCGATTCTCGAGGTGATGGCCGCGTTCGACATTGACTGCGCGCTGCTCGCAGGCCGCTATACGCTGCTTGAGCAGGCCACGCTTGACGACCTGCTGCCCGCGTGCGAAGCGCGCGGCGTGAGCATTCTGCTGGGCGGCGCATTCAACTCGGGGATCCTGGCGCGTGGCGTGCAAGGCGACCTGAAGTTCAACTATGTTGCCGCGCCCAAAGAGGTGATCGAACGCGTGGCTCGACTGGAAGCGGTATGCCGCGAGCACGATGTGCCGCTGGCGGCCGCTGCGTTGCAGTTCCCGTATGCCCACCCGGCCGTTGCAACGGTGTTGACCGGCGCGCGCAGTGTTGGAGAGTTGCGCGAGAACGTCGCATCGTTCGAGCGTCCGATTCCTGCGGAGTTGTGGACGGCATTGCGCGGCAAAGGTCTGCTGGATCCGCGAGCGCCGGTGCCGAAGGATTGACGGACCATGCACATCGATGCGCACCAGCATTACTGGGACCCGGCTCGTGGCGACTACGGCTGGCTGACGCCGGACCTGAAGCCGATGTACCGGATCTTCGGGCCGGCCGATCTCGCACCACTGCGCGAGCGCGCCGATGTGCAGCGTACGGTGGTGGTGCAGGCGGCGCCCACGGTCGAGGAAAGCCGCTATCTGCTGGAACTTGCGCAGGGCGATGCATCCATTGCGGGGGTGGTCGGTTGGGTGCCGATGCTCTTGGGCGACGCGCCCGCTCTGATCGCCGAACTCGCACGCCATCCGCAATTCAAGGGCATTCGCCCGATGCTGCAGGACATCCCCGACGACAACTGGATCGCCAATCCTGACCTCACGCCTGCCGTCGAAGCGCTGATTGCGCACGACCTCGCTTTCGATGCGCTGATTTTCACGCGCCACGTCGACGCCTTCGAAACCTTCGCCAAACGCTTTCCGACGCTGCGTATCGTGATCGATCACGGCGCGAAGCCGCCGATCCGCGACGGCCGCAGCGGCTGGCAAAGCTGGGCAGACGGCATCACACGTCTGGCGAGTCTGCCGCATGTACATTGCAAGCTCTCGGGACTCGCGACCGAGGCCGCACCCGGCTGGACCGAAGCGACGCTGCAGCCGTATGTCGATCATCTGCTGCAGTCGTTCGGCCCGGCGCGTTTGATGTGGGGCAGCGACTGGCCGGTGCTCAACCTGAACGGCGACTACCTGCTGTGGCATTCGGTGGCGAACACCTTGCTCGCCGGGCTGTCCGACGGGGAGCGCGACGCGGTGTTCGGGGCGAATGCCGTCGCGTTCTATCGCCTGTGAGACGGGCGCGCATTGCAATACCCGATATGACGCAACTGCCATTTCCATTTCGACTGGAGCCGTAGATGACACAAAGACTGGCCGGGAAGACGGCCCTGATTACCGCCGCCGGACAAGGTATCGGTCTCGCGACCGCCGAGTTGTTCGCGCGCGAAGGCGCGCGCGTGATTGCGACCGACATCCGCATCGATTCGCTCGCCGGCAAACCGGTCGAAGCGCGCAAGCTCGACGTGCGCGACAGCGCTGCGATCCACGCGCTTGCCGCCGAGATCGGTGCGATCGACGTGCTGTTCAACTGCGCAGGCTACGTGCACGCCGGTTCGATTCTCGAAGCGACGGAAGAAGATTGGGACTTCGCGTTCGATCTGAACGCGAAAGCGATGTACCGGACCATTCGCGCGTTTTTGCCGGCCATGCTGGAGAAGGGCGGTGGGTCGATCATCAATATGTCGTCGGCGGCATCGAGCGTGAAGGGCGTGCCGAACCGCTTCGTTTACGGTGCGTCCAAGGCCGCTGTGATCGGCTTGACGAAGGCCGTCGCTGCAGACTTCATCACACGTGGTGTACGCTGTAACGCGATCTGCCCGGGCACGGTGGCTTCGCCGTCGCTCGAACAGCGGATCGCGGCACAGGCTCAGACGCAAGGTGCCACCGTCGACGCAGTGCAGGCGGCCTTTGTCGCCCGCCAGCCGATGGGCCGCATCGGCAAGCCCGAAGAGATCGCGGCACTGGCGCTGTATCTGGCCTCCGACGAGTCGGCGTTCACCACCGGCCACGCGCATGTAATCGACGGCGGCTGGTCGAACTAGTCGGCAGGGCGCAGTGCATGCGTGGTGCACGAGCAAGGACTCGCCTGTTTTTTCACTGGACACTCTGGATTGAAAGGGAAGTGCAACGATGAAACTGCTTCGTTATGGACCGAAAGGTCAGGAAAAGCCCGGCCTGCTCGACGCGCAAGGCAAGATTCGCGATCTGTCGGGCGTAGTGGGCGATATCGACGGCGCCGCGCTGAGCGATGCCAGCCTCGCCAAACTGCGCGCGCTCGATCCGGCCTCGCTGCCGGTGGTCGAGGGTAATCCGCGCCTGGGGCCGGCTGTCGGCAAGATCGGCAAGTTCATCTGCATCGGCTTGAACTACGCGGATCACGCGGCGGAATCGAATCTGCCCGTGCCGACCGAACCGGTGGTGTTCAACAAGTGGAATAGCGCGATCAGCGGCCCGAACGACAACGTCGAAATCCCGCGCGGCTCGAAGAAGACCGACTGGGAAGTCGAGCTCGGCGTGGTGATCGGCAAGCCGGCCAAGTACATCGACGAAGCCAACGCACTCGATTACGTCGCCGGCTATTGCGTGATCAACGACGTCTCCGAGCGTGAATGGCAGATCGAGCGCGGCGGCACGTGGGACAAGGGCAAGGGTTTCGACACCTTCGGCCCGATCGGCCCGTGGGTGGTCACGCGCGACGAAGTGGCCGATCCGCAGAACCTGAACCTGTGGCTCGAAGTGGACGGCCATCGCTATCAGAACGGCAACACGAAGACGATGGTGTTCGGTGTGGCGAAGCTGGTGTCGTATCTGTCGACCTGCATGAGCCTGCAACCGGGCGACGTGATTTCGACCGGCACGCCGCCGGGTGTCGGCATGGGCGTGAAACCGAATCCGATCTACCTGAAGCCGGGCCAGACGATTCGCCTCGGCATCGAAGGGCTGGGCGAGCAGCAGCAGAAGACTTACGCGGCGGAGTAATGCCGCAGCGCTTGCGGCGGCGCCTGGTGCGTCGTAAGCGCTACGCCTGAACGTAGGCCGTTCCTGTTTTTGAGGGAGCGGCCTTTTTTATTGTGCGGCGTCGATCCTTGGCGTGGCTCAGCGCGAGCCGTGCGCCATTGCTGACCGGCGACGTGATCCGCCGGCCCTCAACTTGCCGCCACGCTCTCGCCGCCGTCACCAATCCGGTTGATGGTCCCCTGTGCGACGGCGACAAGCCGCTCGCGGTCGCCGTCCATCACGAAGATATTGCATTGACAGGTCGCCTGGTGCCGTCCGGCGTAGACGACCTGCGCCCGCGCCACCAGTGTGCCGTTCATGGCAGGCCGCAGATAGTTGATCTTGTATTCGCCCGTGACGACGCGCGGTCCAAGCGCCAGCGCGCCGGCGAAGGTGAGCGCATTGTCGGCAAGATAACTGATCACTCCCCCGTGGACGAAGCCGTGCTGTTGCCGCAACTCGTCGCGAATCGGCAGGCATAGCGTCAGCTCGTTGGTGCTCGTGTGCATCAGTTCGGCGCCAAGCAGCATGCTGAACGGCTGGGCATGCAGCGCGCCGCGCGCCCGGTCCAGTAGATCGGTCATTATCGAGTCCTTCGGGGATGAAACCCGTGGTGGCGTCCCTACCCACTCTAGGAAGCGCCAACGCGCCGCGTCAAGGTGAATCGCAAAAATGACATCAGCACTATTGCGTAAAACGGCGCAAATAGAGGGGATGCACGACGAAAGCGCGTGAAAGGCAGCTTTTTCGGCACTTTTCTCAAGAGAACGTCTGCGTTGCCGTAAACACGCCCGTAGCTCCCGTCATTCATTGCAATTCAGGTGTTCAAGATGTTTAGCAAGATCAAGGTCGCATCCGGCCTGTTGTGTGTGTTGGCCGCTTTCTGTGTGCTGCAACTGGTGACGGAAGGGTTGGGGTTCTGGTCGCTGACCCGCACTCACGATGACGTCGGCGATCTGTCGAACGTGGCAATGACGCAGGTCGACGCGGTGAACCGCACCACCCAGGCGCTGATGGACGCGCGTATCAACCTGTCGCGCGCCGGTACGCGGATGGTGAAGGGCGGCGCCGAACCGGCCGAGATCGTCCAGCACGCGCGCGATCAACTGGCCGCGGCGGATCAGTCCTTCGCGGCTTTCTCGAACGCCCCCAAGACCAGCGACGAAAACAGCGCCCGCGCGGCCGCGCTCGCCGATCGCTATCAGAAGCTGCATTCGGCGCTGGGCGAACTGGCGCAAGACCTGGACGCGGGCAATATTCAGGCTTTCCTCGATCAGCCGACCCAATCCTTCCAGGACGCCTACCTCACCGAGTTGCATAACTTCGTACAGTTCGGCGACGCCGCGGGTCGGGCCTCGCTCGATTCGATCGATAGCCGGCTCGCGCTGTTCCGTACCGTGGGCATCGTAATCCTGCTGTTGCTGCTGGCCGGCACGATTGCCGTTTACGTGGGGTTGAAGCGCGGCGTAGTTGCACCGCTCGAAGAGGCAGGACGTCACTTCGACCGCATCGCACAAGGCCGGCTCGACCAACCCATCGCATCACGCGGCACGAACGAAATCGGTCATCTGTTCTCGGGGCTGGCACGCATGCAGGCGAGCGTGGCGCGCACGGTGAAGACGGTGCGCGAATCGGCCGATTCGATTCACCTGGGCGCGGACGAAATTGCCACGGGTAATGCGGATCTGTCCGCGCGCACGGAGAATCAGGCCGCTTCGCTCGAAGAAACCGCCTCGAGCATGGAGGAACTGACCGCGACCGTGCGTCAGAACGCCGATCACGCCCGCGAGGCGAACGCGCTGGCGCAGACCGCTTTGGACGCTACCTCGCGCGGTAGCGAAGTGGTCAACCAGGTGGTCGAGAAGATGCACGGCATCGCGCAAAGCTCGGACAAGATCGCCGAGATCATCTCGGTGATCGACGGCATTGCCTTCCAGACCAACATCCTCGCGCTGAACGCGGCCGTCGAAGCGGCGCGTGCGGGCGAGCAAGGCCGTGGCTTCGCGGTGGTGGCCGGCGAGGTGCGCGGGCTGGCGCAGCGCAGCGCGCAGTCGGCCAAGGAGATCAAGACGCTGATCAGCGAATCGGTTGCGGAGATCAAGGGCGGCTCGACGCTCGTCGAGCATGCCGGCGACGCCATGCGCAACGTCTCGGCGTCGATCTCGCGCGTCACGCAGATGATGACGGAGATCAGCGCGTCGTCGCTCGAACAGAGTACGGGCATCGAGCAGGTGAATCAGGCCGTGGTGCAGATGGACGAGATGACGCAGCAGAACGCGGCACTCGTCGAAGAGGCGGCCGCGGCTGCGTCTTCGCTGCATCAACAGACCCAGCAGTTGAAGGACGCCGTCTCGGTGTTCGAGATTTCCGATGCGGTGTTGAGGACGCAGCAGTTCGGTGCGGTCAATCCGCATGAGCAGGAGTTTTCGCTGAGCGCCGGGCCTGCTGCCTGGCGCTAGCGGGTAGCGGGTAGCGTGTAGCCGCCGAGGCGGCAACCGCCCCGCTCAGGCTGGCAATGCCGCGTAAGCGGTGGCGAGGTGGTAAGGCGTCGTGGATGGCATGTCGGCGCGTGAGACTTCGCCCGCCGCCGTCTTGCACTCGTACCAACCCTGGGCGTGCAGAAAGCGCTGCTGGAACCGTTCGATTTGTCCCGGCAGCACAGCGCGCGCCGCGGCGTCGTCGCGCGTGGCGAGTGCGCGCAGATATTCGCTTTGCGCCCAGATTCGCTGCGTCGCATCCTTGATGCGCCCGGCTTCGTCCAGCGACGCACACACCCCGCCTGTGGCCGGATCCACGCCATGTTGCTGCGCGAAGCCGAAGGCCCGTGAGAGCGCGTCGTCGAGACCCGTTCCATCCAGCAGCGCGCCCGCCTGCTTGACCAGCCAGAACCATTCGAACTGATGGCCAGGCTCAAGACGATTGTCGTCCGCGCCCAACGGCAGTTCTGCGATGCATCCCGTCGGCAAATGCACGAAGGTGCGCTCGATCGCATCGGCCAGCTTGCGCAGGGCGGCATCGAATGCGCTATCCTGGGTGGCCGCGCGCGCGGCGAGCCACGCTTCGGTGAGGTGCATCATCGGGTTCTGCACCGGTGTGCCGGTCACGCTCGAAAAGTCGGCGTCGAGGGCGGCGTTGAACAGGCCGTGTTGCGCTGCAAAGCGGTCTTCGATCAGCTCGGAGGTGCTGTGAACAACGGCGAGCGCATCAGGATTGCCGGAACGTGCGCCATATTCGGCACACGCGAAGACCAGGAACGCGTGCGTGTAGAGGTCCTTCGTCGTATCGAGCGGTGCACCTTGTGCGTCGACGCTAAAGAACCATCCGCCGCGCTGCTTGTCCTGAAAGTAGTGCACGAGGGAATCGAACAGCCCGTTGGCGTGGGCCGCCTCGCCTGCCTGGGAGAAGACGAACAACTGGCGCGCACACGCCATCGCGCGGTAGCGTTCGGCAGGCAGCGGACGGTGGCCTTCGGCGCTGACCGCCTCGTAGGGCAGCTTCAGTGCCGTATTGAAACCCGCTCCACGCCAGATCGGCAAAACGACGCGGGCGAAATGATCGCGTAGCGTGGCGGCAAGGGTAGTCGTAGAGGCGGGTGTGTTCATGCTGAGAAGCGGCTTCGGTAAGGTCGTGAAAGGGGCGGCGCCTGATGCGACAAGGGCGCCGCGCGACCAAGCATAAAGCAAACCGTCGGCGATGGCACGCCGGCCAGTACTCAAACGCACTACCAACCATTCGGACAAGGAGGAACAGGCATGCTGGGGAATCTTGAACTCATCTCGCGACTGGTGTTGGCGGCGGCGCTCGGCAGCGTCATCGGCGTGGAGCGCGAGCGTCTGTCGTGGGCTGCGGGGCTGCGCACGCACATGCTGGTGTGCGTCGGGTCGGCGCTCATCATGATCGTGTCGGCGTTCGGTTTTGCCGATGTGCTGGGCACCCAGAACGTCGTGCTCGACCCCTCGCGGATGGCCGCGCAGGTGGTCTCCGGCATCGGCTTTCTGGGCGCGGGCTCGATCCTGATGCGCGGCGAGATCGTGCGAGGGCTCACGACGGCTGCGAGCCTGTGGTCGGTGGCGGCCATCGGGCTGGCGGTGGGTGGCGGCATGTACACGGCGTCGATTGCGGCGACCATCATCATCCTGATCATCCTGGCGGGCATCAAGCCGCTCGAGCGGCGCTTCATCACGGTCAAGCAGCGGCGTCAGGTGACGCTGCTGGTCGAGCGCGGCGCACTGACGTTTCATTCGCTGCACGAAGCGCTTGGCGCGGCAAGTCCGCGGGTCAAGCAGTTCGTGATGCAGCAGAGCGACGATGCGCCCGAATACGACGTGGTGATGATCACGTTGCACCGCGTCTCGACGACCGAATATGCGGCGATTCGCGACCGCTTACGTCAATTGCCCTGCGTGAAGGAATTCCGCGAAGACGATTCGACGTCTTAAATAGGCGATTGGCTTTAGCACGCGCGCGTGGCCATGAGACAATGCGGTCTCGAAAAAACTGATGGCATTTTGTAGCGGTGTACGGCGCCCGGTGGCCGGCGACGACCGCTTCTTTCTCTATGGCAGATTCCGCAGCATCCACGCAGTCCCGTACGACCCGCGCCAGCTCGACGAAGCGGCGCGCGAACACTGTCTCCACCGAGACCGAAAACAAACTGGCGCGCGCCGCCCGCTCGGCACAGCGCCTCGCCCAACTGAGCGATGCGTCGCGCGACGACAGCACGCTCGATATGTTCCCCGACGATCCGACCCGCGCGACCGTGGAGGCGATGAATATCGACATCCGGCAAGGCACGCTGCATGGCTTTGAATTGCCGGACGTGGTGCTGGCTGCGGTGGGTGGGACCACCAGTCTGGATGCCGTGGCAAGCGCCTCGTCCGATACGCGGGCCGCGCGTCGGGCGCCGCGTGAGAAGGTCGAGCCAGCCTATGCTTCGGTGCCGCTGGACGGCTTTGAACGTATCGAGCCGACGCAGAAGGTCAGTGAGCCTAAGGATGAGTCTGACCGTGTTGTGGGCGCGAGCGGTTCGGTGTCTGAAAAGGCGGATGCATCGGCGCCGGTGGGCGGTTCGCAACCGGTGCCGCCGGTTGGTCCGACGTTGATCTCGCCGTCGATGGCGGCGGCGAATCTCGTGCGCAGCGTGACTGCGCGGCGTCAGGTGGCTGGTGGGGCTTCGTCTGTTCAGGCGGACGCGGTTGTGCAGACGGGCGCGGCTCCTCAGCGGTTTGATGCGGCCTTTGCCACGGCCGCTGCGGCTCCGGGCGACAGCGCTGTGGCGAGCGGTGGAGCATCGCCGGAGGGTGCGGCGGCGGCCGCTGCTGCGGCTGTTTCTGCGGCTGCACAGGTCAAGGCGCCTGCTGGTGACGCGGTGAGGCCGTTGGTGGACGATGCCGTGGGAGCAGAGGGACCGCCCACTGCGCCCGAACTCGACCGCGCCCGTGCGACGGCCTTCGCCGATACCGTCGACGCCCTCTACGGCGTGATTTCCGATCAGCGTCGCGCGGCGACCGATCACTCGCGCCGGATGAAATGGATGCTATCGATTGTGGTCGGCGCGCTGCTCGCGACGGTGGCGATCGGCATCACGCAAACCGTGCTGCTGATGCGTCTGACGCGCGAAACTACCGCGCAGCAGCACCGTATTGAACAACTGATGCAGAACCAGCAAGCGGCGATGACGAGTCTCCTCGACGCACATCTGGCTGCGGCGAACGCGACGGCTCCCGCGCCGTCCACGGCTTCCGCTTCTTCCACTCCGGCTGTGGCGCCTCGTACCCCTGCCACGGCCCCTGCGCCGGCCAGCAAGCACAAAGCCCACGCGCATGTTCACAAGCCCAAAGCGGCGCCGACCCACTGATCGACCGAGCCGGCCGGCCGCGAGCCCGCGCGCCGGTCTCCCGCTCAACCGGCTGTTCCTTACGTTTCGCGACGATCGATTGACCGCATCGGCTTGATCCGCTGCGTTTTTTTTGTGCGCGCCTGTCCTCGGTGATAGGCGCTGTAAGGAGAGGCGCCGCGGTAGCGCCTCCCGTGGCGAAGCGCGGGACTTAAACTTTCATGGCGGACGCACAAGCGATGGACCGGACCCCCGGCCAGCTTCCTGACGAGGGCGACGATGGCGACGAGCGAGCACAAGTTTTCGATTGATGAGCTGATCCAGGCGCTGCTGCGCGCCCAAGGCATTCACGAAGGGCACTGGGCACTGAATGTCGAATTTCTGGCGACCGGAACGGCTGCGAATGCGCCTGCCGGTCCGGGCAAGACGCTGCCGGCGCTGCTCGTATCGGTCAACAGCGCGACGCTGGTACGGACCGAGGGTACGGTGCATGGGGCGATCGACGCGGCAGTCGTCAATCCGAGGAAACGCGCCGTGGAGGCGCGCCCCGCCCGCGCCAGGAAGCCGCACACCAGCACGTTACAGTGACTTTGAGAGGGTGATAGGGCCAAAACGCCCGATGCTGAAGACGACCCTCCAGGAAGCTTTCTCGTTGTAATGACGCAACGCAACATCCCGCCAAACCGATGCGACAACGGACCACACTAAAGAAATGTTGCATTGCACTAGCTTTTTCCTAGGGAAAACCCTATACTTCTTCTTAAGGGAAAACCCTAGCACCAAATTAACCGGGAGTCGCCATGAGCGTTATCTTTGCATTGTTCCAAAAGGTCAGCGACCTCTTTGCGTCGCCGCATCTTCCGATGGATTCGGACTACTCGTACGAAGCGCGTCATCGCGAAGCAGAACGTCAGCGTCGCGCGCAATCTACGCTGTTCGGTATCAAGCTGAGCGATTAATTCGCCAGACTTTGGCGCGGTCAGTCGCGCCGGTCGCGTGGTTTCGGACGCGCGATGCTGTATTTAAGCCACGGTCTTGCCGTGGCTTTTGTTTGTTTACGTTCTTGCGTGTCGTCGGCAAACGTCTAAAGAAATGGGGTCGCCAAGACCCGTTTCCGAATATTTCCTGGCCGAAATGAATGTAACAGGGGCTGACAGCCCTATTGCATCGGGTCACCCTGCAGCCTTCGGTAAGCCACTATCAAGCTTGCGCATTGCCTGCGGAGCAGGGCGCTCATTGCTCCCCGATTTGGAAACTTCCTCTTACAAGCGCTCACGTCTTTAAGCATTCGGGCTCGCTAAAGTCCTTCTCAAGCGCCGGTACTAGACAGCGGTTTCTGTCATGCGGTCCGGGCGACATCAATCTTGAAAGGGAGGTCCAATATGAAAACGTGGAACAAGACATCGCGTTCGATTCTCGCAACCCTGCTGGCCGGCGGCGCGCTGCTGACCGCAAGCAGCGCGTTTGCCCAGGCAGACCGCGTGATCATCTCCGCGCCGGGTCCGGTTGTGACGTATGGTCAGCCGCAGATGATTCCGGTTGGGGTGCAGATCGACATCGGCTGGCACGGCGATCGTTACTGGGACGGCCATCGTTATTGGGCGCATGACGACTGGATGCACCGCCATCCGCACGATCCGGATCCGCGCCACCACGACGACCATCGTCCGCCCCCGCACGATTATTGATGCAGCGCGTAGCGACGCGGTCGATGCGTCGTGAGATCTGATGAGGCCGGTCTTTCCGCAAGGGGGACCGGCCTTGTTGCTTTGGGCTCGCAAAACTCCGCACTGCGCTATCCTTAAACGCTTTCAGCGACGATTCGGCGGGAGAGCGGCGTGGACAAGGCGGTGGTGGGCGTAGTAGGGACGGGTTTGATGGGCGTCGGTATTGCGACGCAGAGCGCATTGCACGGACATCGTACGATCGTCCACGACGTCGATGCCGCGCGTCTGGCGAGCGTGGCGCCGAAGGCCGAGGCGGTGCTCGACGAACTGATCGACGCCGGCCGGATCGATGCCGCGGCGAAGCGCGCGGCCCTCGCACGCATCGAAACGCACACTACGCTCGAAACGATGTCAGCCGCGCAGTTCGTGATCGAAGCGATTCCCGAGGTGCTCGAGTTGAAGCACCGCTTATATGCGTCGCTGGCGCAACTGCTCGCCGACGACGCCATCCTTGCCAGCAATACCAGCGGTTTTACACCCGATCAGTTGGCGGTGCCATTGCGTGCCAAAGAGCGTTTCCTGATTGCGCATTTCTGGAATCCGCCGCATATGATTCCGCTCGTCGAAGTGGTGCCCGGCACGGCCACCGACCCGCATGTCACCGAGCAGACCGTTGCTCTGATGAGCGCCATCGGCATGGAACCGGTGGTGCTGACCAAGGCGATTCCGGGCTTTGTCGGCAACCGCCTGCAGTTCGCCGTGCTGCGCGAAGCGCTCAACATCGTGCGCTCCGGCGCGGCGACGGCTGACGTGGTCGACCGTGTCATGAAGGCCTCGCTGGGCCGCCGCTGGGGCATCGTCGGGCCGCTCGAAGGCGCGGACCTCGGCGGGCTCGATACCTTCCTCGATATTTCCACGCACCTGATGCCTGAGCTGGCAAAAGACGAAGACGTGCTCGATCTGTTGCGCGAGCAGGTCGAAGCGGGGCGCGTCGGTGTCCGCAGCGGCGCTGGTTTCTACGATTGGGATGACGCCCATCTGGCGCAGGTGAAGGAAGGCCGCAAGCGGGTGATCAGCCGCGGCTGACACGTCCCAGTATCACTTTCATCTTCCAAAGCGCATGACATGAACGACACCTATTTCTACGATCCCGCCAAGGGCCACGGTCTCAAGCACGATCCGTTCAAGGCCATCGTCGCCCCTCGCCTGATTGGCTGGATCTCCACGCGCAGCGCCGACGGTCACCTCAACCTCGCGCCGTACAGTTTCTTCGGCGCGTTTGCGACCTTTCCCGCCATCATCGGTTTTTGCAGCGAAGGCCGTAAAGACAGCATCAGCAATATCGAAGCAACCGGCGAATTCGTCTGGAACCTCGCTACGAAGCCGCTCGCCGAACAGATGAACCGCAGCTCGGCGCCGGTTGGGCCGGAGGTCGACGAATTCGCACTCGCCGGACTGACGCCCGCGCCGGGCCGCAGCGTTTCGGTGCCGCACGTCGGCGAATCGCCGGCGGCGCTCGAATGCAAGCTGCTGCAGATCGTGCGGCTGAACAACCTCGACGGCGAACCGATGGACAATTACCTCGCGCTCGGCCAGGTGGTCGGCGTCCACATCCAGAACGCCTATCTGAAGGACGGCCTGTTCGACACGCACGCAGCCCAGCCGATCATGCGCGCGGGCTATCGCGCCGACTATGCGCAGATCGGCGAGATGTTCGAGATGTTCCGGCCAACGGCCTGAAACCGGCTCCGCCGCCGCTCCACAGGCTGGAACATTTGATGCTTGGAAACGACGCTCACCGTGCCGTTTTCCTTGCCCGTTCATCCTTCAGGAGCGCGACCATGTCTACCGAATTCGCCACGCAGTTTTCGCATGTCCGTCCGCAAGACACTTCGTATCAGGGCGAGGGGCTGCGCGACTTCTTTCTCTACCGCGATCTGGGCATCGCGCAGGCGACGGGCGGCAAGGTGCTGGCCCAGCTCGTGAAGGCGAACCATGCACCAGAGGAAGGCACCGGCTGGCACCGTCATGAGGCTGATTTCCACATTGTGATCATGCTGAAGGGCTGGGCGCGCTTCATGTACGGTGACAAGGAGACGCTGGTCGCCGCCGGCGATTGCGTGCATCAGGCGCCCGGTATTGTTCACTACCTGTTCGACTACTCCGAAGATATGGAGTACATCGAAATAGTTTCGCCGGCCGATTTCAAGTCGATCGACGTCGAAGGGCCATGCGACGTTCCGGCGGTCACGCCGTGGAAAGGCGTCACCGCGTGACGTGAGGGCGGCTTCGAGGCGGCGCAAGCGCCTCGCCGGTGGTCGCTGAGGCGGCGGCGACATCAGCCGTGACAGCGGAAGCCGCCGGCGCGGCGATGGGCGCCAACGCCACCGGCACCCCCGGTTTGATCGCCTGCGCGCGCGAGCTCACGGCAACCGCGCGCGGCTCGTTGTCGTAGATCACCGCACGCACGCGCGGATAGATATGCCGCTCCCAGCGGTGGCCGTTAAACACCCCGTAGTGCCCCACGCCCGTCTGCACATGATGCGTCTTGAGGTAGGGCCGCAGCTTGTCGCACATGTCCTGCGCCGCGAGCGTTTGCCCGACCGCGCAGATATCGTCCTTTTCGCCCTCCACGGTCAACAGCGCCGTGCGGCGGATCTTCGACGGCTCGATCAGGCGGCCGCCCACCTCCAGTTCATGCAGCGGCAGCGCATGACGCTGGAACACGGTTTCGACTGTCTCCAGATAGAAGTCGGCCGTCAGGTCCATCGTTGCGAAGTACTCCTCGTAGAAGACCCGGATCGTGTCCGCCTTGGCCGGATCGCCTTTGGCGCGCTCGTAGTACATCGTCTCGAAGGAGTCGAGGTGACGGCCGAGATTCATCGCCATGAACGCGTTGAGCTGCACGAAGCCCGGATAGACGCGGCGATGCGCGCCGGCAAAGCCGAACGGTACCGCGCTGATCAGGTTGCGTTCGAACCACTCGATCGGCTTGCTCTTGGCGAGCGCGTTGACCTTGGTCGGGTTGATGCGCGTGTCGAGTGGGCCCGCCATCAGCGTCATGCTGGCGGGTTGCGCGGGATGATCGTCCGCAGCCATCAACGCAACCGCTGCGAGGGCCGCGACGGTGGGCTGGCACACCGCCAGCAGATGGGTGCCGGGGCCGATTTTCGCGGTGAAATCGATCACGTGCTGGACGAACTCGTCAAAGCCGAAGCGTCCCTGCGACAGCGGCACGTCGCGCGGGTTATGCCAATCGGTGATGTAGACGTCGTGTTCGGCGAGCATCGTCTTCACGGTACCGCGCAGCAGCGTCGCGAAGTGGCCGGACATCGGCGCGATCACCAGCACGCGCGGCTGGGCAGGCGATGGGGCGGTTTCCTTGCGGAAATGCAGCAGCGAGCAAAATGGCGTGTGGGCGGCGACTTCCTCGACGATGTTGACGGGCTTGCCGTCCACCTCGATTTCATCCAGCGCGAACGGCGGCCGGGAATGCGTGAGACCCGCCAGGGTAATCAGATCGCACGACGCGCGCAGCGAGCGTCCTTGCGGCGTGTCGCTGAAGGCCGGCCAGGCATCCAGCGAACGGTTGATGAGCGCAGCGCCGTGCCGGGCCGGAAGCATCAGGTCGGCGAGCGCCTGGTATGCGGGATATGCGAACAGGTTCATAGCCTTCGCACGAATGCCCAGAAGGAAAGGAGACCGAATAGAGGCAATACGTGTGCCAACGCTAACCGAAGCGTTCGATAGGGGCTCGCGCTGGCATAGCATTTGCGCTATTTCACCCGAGGTGCTGGTTTTGCCGTGATTTGGTGCGCCGACGCACCATGGCGTGCACGCGGCGGCTCCGGTACGCCGCGCGGCACAAACGTGCGCCCGCTTAAGGAGGAGATTCGTATGGCGAATACCACGCTTACCCTTAGCAGCAAGAACTATTCGTCATGGTCGCTGCGAGGCTGGCTGCTGACGAAGTTCAGCGGGTTGCCTTTCGAAGAGATCGTGATGCCGGTCGACGACCCCAGCGCACGCGCCGAATTGCTGTTGCTCTCGCCATCGATTCTCGTGCCTTGTTTGTTCCATGACGGCATCAAGGTCTGGGACACGCTGGCGATTGCCGAGTATCTGAACGAAGTGCAGCCCGATGCCAAACTGTTGCCGCAAGACCGGCGCGCGCGGGCGCATTGCCGGGCCATCAGCGGCGAGATGCATTCGGGCTTCGGCTCGCTTCGTTCGGCACTGCCGATGAACCTGAAAGCGCACTTCCCGGGCTTCAAGGTGTGGGCGCGCGCGCAGTCCGATATCGACAGAATCGTTGCCATCTGGCGCGAGTGTCTGGAGCAGTATGGCGGCCCGTATCTGTTCGGCGAACGCAGCGCCGCGGACGCCATGTATGCGCCGGTGGTGACCCGCTTCGTCACCTACGACGTCAAGCTCGACCCGGATATCGTCGAATACGGGCAGCGCATCCTCGCGCTGCCGGAGATGCAGCAATGGATGGCGGACGCGCAGCAGGAAGTGGATGAGATCGATGAACTGGACGTCGAGTTCTGAGCAGGGCGGCCGTTCGCCTGCTGCTGCCTATCCCGCGGCCAACGCTTAGTCCCGCCGCTGCGCATCCAGCTTGAACACGCTCACCACCTGCGCGAGCCGGTCGGCCTGATCCTGTAGTTCCGCGGCGGCGTGTTCCGCGTCGCCGACAATCGTCGCGTTTTGCTGGGTCGCCTCGCCAATCTGCGTGACGGCGAGGTTTACCTGCTCGATGCCGCCCGACTGTTCGCGCGACGCGACGCTGATCTCGCCCATGATCGCACGCACCTGGCCGACCCGTTCGACGATGCTGTGCATCGTCGCGCTCGCTTCCTCGGCGATCTTGAAACCGCCTTCCACCCTCGCCGTCGATTCCGCGATCAGCGTTTCGATTTCCTTTACCGACGCCGCACTGCGCTGCGCGAGCGCGCGCACTTCGGAGGCGACGACGGCGAAACCTCTGCCGTGCTCGCCGGCGCGCGCGGCCTCGACGGCTGCATTCAGCGCGAGGATGTTGGTCTGAAACGCGATGCCTTCGATCACGCTGGTGATGTCGGAGATCTTCTGGGACGAGCGGCTGATCTCGCCCATCGTCGAGACGACGCGCTCCACGGCGCGGCCGCCTTCCATGGCCGCCTCGGATGCGCTCGTCACCAGCGTATTGGCCTGTGCGGCGTGGTCCGCGTTCTGCTGCACGTTCGACGTGATCTGTTCCATGCTCGCGGCGGTTTGTTCGAGGCTGCTTGCCTGCGTGGCGATGCGCGAGGCGATATCGCCGCTGCCGGCGGCAATCTTCGCGGTGCCCTGCGTCATGTCGGACGACGCGTTGCGCACCTGGGTCACGATCCGTGCAAGCCCTTCTCCGATGCCGTCGATGGCCTGCATCAAGCGGCCGATTTCGTCGGTGCGGTGGCTATGGCCGGCCGCGAGCCGTACGCTGAGGTCGCCCGCCGCAAGACGCTCGGAGGCCCTCGCGGCTGCCTCGATCGGACGGCTTACCAGGCGCCGCACGGCGATCAGGAACAGCACGGCGAAGCCCGCTACCAGCACAAAACCGATGAGGAGAAAGTGATTGCGGGTGGCGGTGACCTCGGCCATCACCTCGTCGCGCGGCGCGACACCGCCCACCAGCCAGTGCCATTCCGGCACCGTGGTGAACGACACGTATTTGTCGCGCGCGGACGTTTCGCCTAGCGTGGCGTCGGCGGAGCGGTATTCCAACTGGCCTTGCTGCGTGTCGAGCATCTGCTTGTAGGGCGCGTTGGCCTCGTCGGCGAGCTGGCCGGCGGCGGCCGGATGCACGAGGAACTTGCCGCGGTCCGCGCCATTCGCCGCATTGAGCACGAAGTAGTAACCGCTGTCGCCGATCTTGAGTTGGCTGATGCCGTCCTGGACCGACTGGATCTGCGCGCCCACGTCGACGCCGACGAACAGCGCACCGATGACCCGGCCGCTCGCATCCGCGATGGGCCGGTACTGGGTGATGTAGCGCTTGCCGAACAGGGCGGCGAGCCCGGTGTAGGGCTTGTCCGCCAGGAGCAGAGCGTAGGCCGGGCTGCTGCGGTCGAGCAAGGTGCCGATTGCCCGGCTGCCGTCCTGCTTCTTCAGCGACGTGGTGACGCGCACGAAGTCGTCGCCGGTGCGGGCGAAGACAGTGGCGATGGCGCCGCTGTTTTGCAGAAACTGGTCGGGGATCGAGAAATCCATGTTGAGGACTTTGTCGCCGGCCTTGAGGGTGGGCGTGGCGACGCCGTTGATATCGACCTTCTGGGTTTCGTCGAGCGTGTACGTGGCCGGCAGGAGGCTGGCAAACAACGTCATGGAGCGGCCGACTTCTGCCGAAAGCCCCTTGTCGAACAGGGCGATCATCGCCGCAATCGAACGGTCTTTTTCGGCGATGCGCGCCAGTACCTGCTCGCTGACCTGCGCGCCGGCCGAGCGGGTGAGTGCCCATGTGAAGGCGGCGAAGATCAGCGCCACTAGCGCGCACGAAAGCATGGCGAGCCTGGCACCGACGCTGGCGCGGCGCAAAGAGAAAATTTCCATGGGATTTCTGCGGGTAAGGATCAAGGAGAGCGCGCGGTCCGTGCGTCGCTGCGGATCGCGCTATTGCTCCATTTACGGCAAATTTCCCGATTTCTTGAGATTGGAAACGGTTACGGACGGGTTTTCAGGGGGAAGTTGGGGGCGTTCAAATGAGCCCGTGCGGATGTCAGTGTTACGGATAATTTGGTCTATGTTGAGTATTTAAATGTCATATTTAGTCAGCATAGATAAATTACGTCGATGCATCCCTTGAGAATTTGTAAAATTTGGTCTATGTTGATCTAATAAGTCATCTCATTTGTCAATATAGACCCATGCGACGCCAGAACAAGGAATTTGTCTCGTCGGATCTGAGCCGACGCTCCGAGGCGCTGGGTGCGGCGATTTCTGCTGCCCGCATTGCCCGCAACATGAGTCGGCAAGACTTTTCCGAGCGAGCAAACATCAGTCCGAGCACCCTTGTTCGGATAGAGAAGGGCGACGTATCCGTGAATTTTCTGGCGTGGCTTCAGGCGTTGGAGCGTGCCGGTTTGCTTGGGCTTCTCGAGCCCTTGTCGAATTTGCAGGCCGACGTCATAGGCGAGTCGAAACGAAAGGCCGAGGCACGCAAGCGGCCTCGCAGGAGCGATACGAAGCATGACCCCTACGACTTCTGACACGAAGGACTGGACGAAAACCGTATTTATTTGGCTCGAGGGTGATAGTGAAGCCGTCCCCGCTGGCTTGCTCACCGTTTACGAGCAGGGCATCAGGCCGGTTCGCTCGACCTTCGTTTACGGCAACCGTTACCGCGAGCGCAAGAACGCGATTTCGGTCGATCCAGAGAGCCTGTCGCTTGTCGCAGCAAACAGAACAGGCAAGCCGGTGACATTCGAGCCGCCGGCGCAGCTCGCCCTCTTCGGCGCGATACGGGATGCGGCCCCCGACTCGTGGGGGCGGCGCGTGATCGAAAACATGGTCCAGGCCGTACCGAATTCGCTGCCGGAAACCGACTATCTTATGCACGCAGGGCCACACAGGACGGGAGCGCTCGACTTCCGCGATTCGCCCACGGCGAAAGCCGAAACCGGCAAGCTGCCGGGCGCGAAGGACCTCAAATATCTGCTCGATGCTTCAGCAATGATTCAAGAGGGCAGGCCTGTGCCCCGGAACCTGGAGGCTTACTTTACTGTCGGCGCAACGTTCGGCGGCGCGCGCCCCAAGGCGGTTCTGTTGGACAAGGGGCGGCAATGGCTGGCGAAGTTTCCGGCGCTCAACGACGGCTTCAACGTGCCTCTGATCGAACGCGCTACGTTGGAGCTAGCGCGCCAATGTGGCCTGCGTGTGCCGGAACTTGCGATGGTACGACTTGCCGATGGGCGTGATGTCATGCTGATCGAGCGATTTGACCGGGTGCCGTTGGCGACGGGCGTGTTCGCTCGCCGTCATATCGTCAGCGCCTTGACGATGCTCCAGTTGCATGAGAACGATACGACCAGGGCGCAGTATGCCGACCTCGCTGAGGTCCTAAACACTCATGGCGCCAGCGGCTTTGTTGCGCACGACAAGGTCGAACTGTTCCGGCGAATGGTGTTCAACATCCTTGTCTCTAACGACGACGATCATTTGCGCAACCATGCCTTTGTTTGGGAGGGTGCGCGCGGCGGTTGGAGGTTGAGCGACCTGTATGACGTGGTGCCGAAACCTCAGGTCGCCTCACAGCGGTATCTCGTTCTTGGCGTCGGCCGGAAAGGCCGACTGGCAACGCTCGACAACGCGTTCTCCGCCGCCGGCCAGTTTGGCATTCGGGCCAACGACGCGGTGGCTTACATCAACGAGATCGCGAGCGTTGTGCGGGAATGGCGAACCTATTTCGACGAATTTGGGGTTCCGCAAAGCGAATGTGACAAGGTGGCGAGTGCTTTCCGTAATCCGAAGGACATCGGACTCGCGCTCCTCAGTTAGTCCCCTTCGCCCCACGCCAGGTGCGCAACAACAGCGCATTGGTTACGACACTGACGCTCGAAAACGCCATCGCCGCGCCCGCCAGCATCGGATTCAGCAGACCGAAGGCGGCGAGCGGAATGCCGATCAGATTGTAGACGAACGCCCAGAACAGGTTCTGCTGGATCTTGCGCCACGTGCGGCGTGAGATGTCGATGGCGTCGGCCACGAGTGCGGGGTCGCCGCGCATCAACGTGATGCCGGCCGCGTGCATCGCGACGTCGGTGCCAGTTGCCATGGCGATGCCCAGGTCGGCGGCGGCGAGCGCGGGGGCGTCGTTGATGCCGTCACCCGCCATCGCGACAATGCCGGCGGTGCGGATCTTCAAATCGCGGATCACCCGGGCTTTGTCTTCCGGCAGCACCTGGGCGTGGAATTCGTCGATACCGAGCGCCGCCGCGACACTGGCCGCGCTGCCGTGGTTGTCGCCAGTCACGAGGACGCTGCGGATGCCCATCTGTTTGAGGCGCTCGATCGCGGCGCGCGCAGTCGGCTTGACGGTGTCGCCGAAGGCAAGCAATGCGAGCGCGGCGGGCGGGGTGACGTTGCCGCTTGCGCCGTTCCCCACGCGCATCAGCCACGAGACTGTATTGCCGGCGCTTTCGAGTTGTTGCGCGCGGCTTGCGAGCGCAGGAGGCAGCGCGATGCCCAGTTCGTTTAGCCAGCGGGTGCTGCCTATCGCGAGGGTGCGGCCGTCGATCTCGGCTTCGACACCACGTCCTGGTACGGCACGGGCCTTGGAGGCCGTCGTGGCCTTGTCATCGTCCATTGCCCGCGCTGCCTCTTCATACGCCTTCACCACCGCCCGCGCGAGCGGATGATCGCTCTGCCGCTGCACGGCCGCGGCAAGCGCCAGCGCCGCACCCCGTTCGATCCCGATCGGCTCGAAAGCCGTCAGTGACGGTTGCCCCACGGTGAGCGTGCCGGTTTTATCGAAGGCAACGAGGTTGACGCGATGGGCGATTTCCAGCGCCTCGGCGTCCTTGATCAGTACCCCGTGGCGCGCAGCGACACCGGTGCCCGCCATGATTGCTGCGGGCGTCGCCAGGCCGAGCGCGCAAGGGCAGGCGATCACCAGCACGGCGACCGCGTTGAGGATCGCAGTCTCGCCGCCGGCCCCGGCGATCAGCCAGCCTGCCAGCGTGAGCAGAGCGATCACCAGAATTGCCGGCACAAAAATTTCGCTCACCCGGTCGACCAGCCGCTGAATCGGCGCCTTCTCGGCCTGCGCCGTTTCGACAAGCCGAATGATTCGCGCGAGCGTGGTCTCCGCACCGACCGCTTTCGTCGTGACGGCGATCGCGCCTTCGCCGTTGATCGAACCGGCCGTGACCGGATCGTCCGCTTGCTTGGGCACGGGCAGGCTCTCGCCGGTAATCAGCGATTCATCGATGTGAGTGCGGCCTTCGAGTATCACGCCATCCACCGGTAGCCGCTCGCCGGGCCGCACAACCACGATCATGCCGATCCGCACCTGCGCCAGCGGCAACTCGTGTTCCTCGCTGCCGACGCGAATGCGCGCGCGCTCGGGCCGCAGCGCGTTCAGCGCGCGGATCGCATCCGTGGTCTGGCGTTTGGCGCGCGCTTCGAGCCACTTGCCGAAGCGCACCAGCGTAATCACGACCGCCGATGCCTCGAAGTACAGGTGCATCTGCTCGCCCGGATGCACGATGAGCTCGTAGACGCTGATGCCGTACGCGGCCGAGGTGCCGAGCGCGACCAGCAGGTCCATATTGCCCGCGCCGGCCCGCACCGCACGGTAGGCCGCCTTGTAGAAGCGTGCACCGAAGACCACTTGCACGAGCGTGGCGAGTCCGAACTGCAGCCATGGCGGGACGAGCGTGTTCATGCCGTGCGAGCCGAAAGCGCCGCCGAAGCCTTCGCTGATCATCGGCAACATAAGCGGCAGCGTCAGCAGCGCGCACACCATGACCGCCGCGAGTTCGCGGCGGGTGACCTGCTGGGCGCGCTGCGCGACGGAAGGCGCGGCGTCCGTCGCGGCTTCTTCGACGATCGGCGTTGCCTGATAACCCGCTTTGGTCACCGCGGCAACAAGCGCATCGATGCCGGTGGCGGAATCGCTCAGATTGACGGTGGCCTTCTCGGTCGCAAGATTGACGGACACGCTGGCGACGCCAGGCAGCTTCGCCAGCGCCTTTTCGACCCGCATGGCGCACGACGCGCAGGTCATGCCGCTGATATCGAGTTCGGCGCTCGTCTGCGCGAGGGGTTCGGGAGTAGAAAGATCGGTCATGGTGATAGGGGCTCGGGCGGCATGGGGCCGCGTCATGAGTCCAGTATTCACCTTCCCATGATGGGAAGGTCAAGGACTCATGCAGCGCCCGATGATAGAACCCGAATCATCCGGACCCAGACCAGGGCCAGAACGCGTGAAACGTTCGTGACGCCCTTCAAAACGCCGGCGGCGCATTCAACATGGCCTCGGCGACGGCCTCCTGGACTTCGCTGCCGCCAGCCAGCAACCCTTCCGCTGCGCCGCGGCGGTCGCGAGCCTCCTTGTTCTGGCTGAGCTTCCATTTGCCGACCAGCCGCGTCACCTCAATCTCGATGCCGACAATGGCCCCCAGCATCTGCGAGATATAGTCGGCTGGCGCGTCACCCATCTTCCACGGCTTCGGCTCATTCGCCTCCATCTTGCGGGTAAGCCGCGCGACGAGGCCGCGCAAGAACGTTTCGTCGTCGTGCACGACGATCTTGCCGTGCGCATGCACCACCATGTAGTTGTAAGTCGGCACCTGGCGGTGCGCCTCATGCTTGCTGGGATACCAGGTGGGCGAAATATAGGCGGCCGGCCCCTGGAAAATCACCAGCGTGTCGGGCCGCTCGGCCACTTCCTGCCAGACCGGATTGGCTCGCGCCACATGGGCCCGCAACGTGCCGTGCGGACCCTCGTCCGCAGCGAATTCAAACGGCAAATGATTTGCGTCGAGGCCGTTGGGACCGGTGGTGACGAGCGTGCCGAACGACTGGTCGACGATCAACTGATGAAGAACTTCGGGACGGTTCTCTTCGAAATGTGCGGGGACGTACATGGGGCGCTCCAGGGCGAGAGGGCGGCGAGTGGTGCGAAAGGTGCGTTTGTGCCTTTGCGCTTGCTAGCTGTCAAGGATACGATACAACCCGTTGTTGTCGGGAGCGAGATACGCGGCGCGTTCGCGGGGGCTTGGGAGCCACGTGCGCACAGCCGCAGCTGACCGACGCATCTTCCTGGACCGAACGTTCTGCCACCTGAACGAATGATAAAAACTCGCCGAGAACTGTTTTCGCTTCATTGGACCTGCGCGTCGCTTGCAGGGCTCACATTCCTCGCCGGCTGTGCCTCGACCCCCGTCGACGCGCCCAAGCCCACCGGCTGGATCAAGGACGAGGTGGCCGATTCCTATGTGTTCGGCTACCCGCTCGTGCTGATGGAAGCGGCGCGCGACGCCGCCGTCGGCACCGATCCGGGCCAGGCGCCGCTCAATACCTTGCGTCACGCGCAGGCGTTGCCGCCGGTCGGCTTGGCCAATCCGCCCACGCCGAGTCTCGATACGCTCGATTCGAGCGCCTGGCTCGATCTGGGCGCGGAGCCGGTCATCCTCGCGCTGCCCGATTCGCACGGCCGTTATGTCGACGCGCGTGCGCTCGACATGTGGACCAACGTGGTCTGGTCGACCAGCGCGCAAACGGGACCGCGTGCCAACGGTATCAAGGAACAGGCGATTGCCTTCGTCGGTCCCGGCTGGCAGGGCGATTTGCCGAAAAATGTTAAACGCATCGACGTACCGACCCGCAACGCGTGGGTGACGGTGCGGATCCAGTCGAACGCCGGGCGTGACATGACCTTGGTCCGCAAACTGCAACGCGGCATTCGCCTCGTGCCGCTGAGTGCCTACGCGAGCGATGCGCGCTCGGCGATCGCGCCGGGCGGCAATGCCGCGGCTGCTGCGGCGTTGGCGGCATCCGGCTCGCCGGCTGCGCAGGTCGCTGCGCTCGACGCGGGCGGTTTCTTTAGCCGGCTGGCGGAGGGCATGCAGGACAACCCGCCGGTGCCGGACGATCCGCACGCGCTCAAGTTCCTCGCCGACCTCGGCGTGAAACCGGGCGAGCCGGTCAAACTGCCCGACGCCAGCGACGCGATTACGTCGGGCCTCAGCGATGGCCGCGAGCGGGTGGTGACGCCGCCGCCCAATCTGCTGAGCGTCAATGGCTGGAGCTGGTTCGGCGACGGTGTCGGCAACTACGGCCCGGACTACGCGCTGCGTGCCTATGCGGCGTACGCGCAGCCGGGCATCGGCACAAAAGACGACGAAGTGCGCGCCACCTTGACACTGGATAGCGACGGCCATGCGCTGAACGGCGCGAACCGCTATGTGATCCACTTCGCGCCGAACCAGTTGCCGCCGGTACGCGGCTTCTGGTCCATCACCGCTTATACGAAGGAAGGCGCGCTCGGCGAAAGTGCGCCGGCGCGGCTGGCGGTGGGCGATCGCAACGGTGCGCACCGCAATCGCGACGGCTCGCTTGACGTGGTGGTGTCGTCGGTGCGGGTGCGGGCCGCTAACTGGCTGCCGGCGCCGCGCACCGACCTGCAGCTTGTGCTGCGCCTGTATGCACCGAAGCCGCAAGCCACGGATGGCACCTGGCAGCCGCCGGCGGTCGTGCGCCAATAGTGACGGAGTGTGCGTCGCGCGAATGCGACGCACACCGTTGCGGGCGCAAAGGCCCGCAAGGCGATTGTTTCCGAATCCGCAACGCGGGTTCGCGGCGTTGCAGCGAGCGTCACAAAACGCGCCACCTCTGCTCGTTTCACACTCTGTTCATGCGCTTCGGGTGATTGTTTGCTTTCCGCTCACATTCCTATCCCGTACACGCCTCAAGACATATACTTGCCCGAGGCAAGACTTTAGTTATCGCGGCGGGCTTGCCGCCGCATCACCCATGACCGAGCATGGCAAGCCTCAATAAAGCAACCCTGGCATCTTCCCTGCAGGCCGTGCGCGGTGTCGCGCAGGCTCGTCGTACGCGACGTGTTGTGATCGGCCTGCTGATCTTCCTCGTCGTATTCGGTTTGCTCGGCTTTTTCGCGGCGCCGCCGCTGATTCGCCATATTGCCGAGCAACAACTCAGCAAGCAGCTCGACCGGCCCGCCACCATTGGCCGCATCGCGCTCAATCCCTATACGCTCAGGCTCGAAGCGGATCGAATTCATGTCGGCGAGCGCGGCGGCCAGGGCGACTTCGTCGATATCTCGCGGCTGATCGTGAAGCCGTCGTGGAGCTCGCTGTTCCGCGGCGCGCCGATCGTCGATGAGGTGCAGCTCGATTCGCCGCGTTTCAACATCATTCGCTATGACGCGCAGCGTTTCAATTTCACGGACCTGATCGAGAAGTTCGCCAGGCAGCCGTCCAAACCGGATAGCAAGCCGACGCTGTTTTCGGTGTCGAACATCCGTCTCGAGAACGGCCAGATTACCTTCGACGACCGTTTGCTCGGCGTGAAGCACGTGATCGATCAGTGGAAGCTCGGCATTCCGTTTATCGCCACGCTGCCGTCGAAGACCGATATCTTCGTCGAGCCGCTGTTGCGCGCGCGCATCGACGGCAGCCCGCTCGCGATCGACGGCAAGACCAAGCCGTTTGCTGCTTCGCGTGAGTCGGAAGTGTCGCTGCGTTTCGACGGGCTCAATGTGCCGCAGATCCTGTCGTACGCGCCGGCGAAACTGCCGGTGACGGTGCAGACGGGCAAGCTGTCGACCGACCTGAAGCTCAATTTCGTCGTGTCCGACGACGCGCCGTCGCTGCGCGTGACGGGGACCGTCGATCTGAACGATATCGACGTGCTCGACGAGAACAAGCAGCCGTTCTTTGCTGCGCACGCGTTGCATGTCGCGGCGGCGACGCTCGAGCCGCTGAAGAGCGTGTATCACTTCGACGAGATCCTGCTTGATACGCCCACCGTCAATCTGGCGCGCGACAAGGACGGTGTGCTGAGTGTGGAGCGCACGTTTGCGCCGGCGGCAGCGCCTGCGGCGACCAGTGCAACGGCGCAGCCCAGTGCAGCGGCATCGGCAAGCGAGGCTTCGTCCGCCGCGAGTAGTGCGAGTGCGGCAGGCGCGGCAAGTGCGCCGGAGGGGGCATCGGCCGCAACCGGCACAGCGGCGAAGGCTCCGGCGCCGCTCGACCTGGCAATCAAACGCTTCGCGCTCAATGACGGGACCATCAACGTTCAGGACGACGCGGCGGCGAGGCCCGTTGCGTTGGGTTTGAAGGGCCTGGCGGTCTCGCTCGCGGACTTCTCGACGATTGCCCCGGCGCCCGCTCACTACACGGTGAGCACGCAATTCAAGGACAACCCCGGCTCGCTCGATGCAGCGGGTTCGCTCGGTCTGGTGGCAAAGAGCGCCGATTCGAAGCTCGACCTCAAGACGTTGTCGCTGCCGATGTTGCAGCCGTATCTCGACAGCGTGACCGCTGCCCAGGTGACCGACGGTGCACTCTCCGCGACGGCCAACGTCAGCGCGAACTGGTCGAAATCGCCGCCGGACATTCAGGTCGGCGAGAGTCAACTGGACCTGCAATCGTTGAAGCTGGCGGCGCGCGGCAACAAGGAGCCGGTTGTCGCGCTTGCGCAAGGCCAGGTGAGCGTGAAGGCTGTCGACGTCTCGGGCCGTAATGCGGACATCACCGGCGTCGACGCCACAGGCCTCGTGATCAATGCGCAGCGTCTGAAGGACGGCAGCATCGATCTCGCCGCGCTTGCCGGACCCCACCAGGAAGCGCAGCAACGCACGGCGATCCATGCAGTCAAGAAGGCCGAGGAACAGGGGCCGGCCTGGCACTACAAGATCGGCGAACTGAACCTGAAGGACGCGACAGCCAACTTCACGGATAACACAACGCCGCGTCCCGTCAAACTCAACATCGCCCCGCTGCAGTTGAAAGTGCAGCAGATCAGCGACGATCTGAGCAAGCCCCTGCCCATCGATCTGCAAGCGACGCTGAATCGCAAGGGCACGTTGGGCGTAAAGGGCGACGTCACGGCCACGCCGCTCAAGCTCGCCCTGAAAGTGGACGCCAACCGGCTCGACGCGGCGGCGTTCGAACCGTACTTCGGCGGCAAGCTCAATGCGACGATTGCCAGCGCGCTGCTGAACATGAACGGCGATCTGGCGGCGTCCCAGGTGTCGAAGGCGTTCAAGGCGTCGTATCGCGGTAACGTGGCGCTCGTCGACGTGCGCATGCTCGACAAGGTGACGTCCGACTCGTTTGCAGGATGGGGATCGCTCGCCCTGACGAACCTGAAGGCGAACTATGACGAACACGGCACGGATGTCGACGCTGCACGCGTCACCTTTTCGAACTTCTACGGCCGCGTGCTGCTGGACCCGCAGGGCAAGCTGAACCTCACGGACGTGGTCGCCCATGAGGGCGATTCCAAGCAGTCGCTCACGCGCAGCAAGAGCACCACTGAACCGGTGCCGCTGACGCCGGGGACTGGCAGTGCTGCCGGCGCTGCCGCGGTCGTGCCGGGCTCGGCTGCTGATGCGGCGCCTCCTGTTGCCATTGCTGAGGCCTCCGCGCCTGTGGCCGCTTCTGCACCGTCTGCTGCAGCCTCTGCTTCAGGCGCTTCCGCGAAGGCAAGCACGGCCTCCGCTGCTGCGCCTCCGTCTGCTCCGGTGAAACTGCACTTCGGCCAACTGGTGCTGCAGCAAGGCCGCGTGACCTACACCGATAACTTCATCAAGCCGAACTTCACGGCTAACCTGGTCGGCATTCAGGGGACCATTGGCGCGTTCGGCACACAATCGACGACCTCCGCGCCGGTGGACGTGGCCGCCAAGCTCGCCGCGAATGGACCGCTGTCGATCCGTGGATCGGTCAACCCGCTGATTGCCAAGCCGGCGCTTGACCTGACGGCGAGCGCCCATGACATCGAACTGACCAACCTCACGCCGTACTCGGCGAAGTACGCGGGCTATCCGATCACGAAGGGCAAGCTCAACGTCGATCTGCACTACAAGCTGGATAACGACCAACTGACCGCGAACAACCACATCTTCATCGATCAGTTGACGTTCGGCGATCACGTGGACAACGAAACGGCGACCAAACTGCCGGTGCGTTTCGCGATTTCGCTGCTGAAGAATTCGAAGGGCGAAATCGACGTGAACATTCCGGTGTCGGGTTCGCTGTCGAATCCGGAGTTCAGCATTGGCGGGCTGATCTGGCATGCGGTGCTGAATCTGTTGGAGAAGGCCGTGACGGCGCCATTCTCGTTGCTGGCGAACGCGTTCGGCGGCAACAGCGAGGAGATGGGCTACGTTGAGTTCGACGCAGGGTCGGCAAAACTGTCGGATGCCGACAATCAGAAGCTCGATACCATCGCCAAGGCGTTGGCCGACAAGGCGTCGATTCGCATCGATCTGATCGGGCGCGTCGATCCGGCTGTCGATACGCCTGCTTTGCGCACGGCATACGTCGAAAAGCTGGTCAAGCAGGAGAAGGTCAAGGACGTGGTGGGCAATGGCGCGAGCGTCGATCTCTCGACGGTCAACGTCGATCCCAAGGAGTACGACAAGTACCTGGCCAAGGCTTATAAAGATGCCGACTTCAAGAAGCCGCGCAATTTCGTGGGGCTGACGAAATCGCTACCCGCCGATGAGATGAAGAGCGCGCTGGCGGAACACGCGCCTGTCGACGATGCCAGTTTGCGTGAGCTGGCGCAGCAGCGTGCACAGAGTGTGCAGCAATACTTTGACGGCAAGATCGACAGCAGCCGGGTGTTCATCGTCGCGCCGAAGCTCGATGCGCAAGGTATCAAAGATAAGGGCGCGACGACGCGGGTGGATTTTGGGTTGAAGTGAAGGGGGAGGGTGCTTACGATGCTCGCGTGTCGCGCTCTGCGCCTTACCCGTTACGTGGAGAACCGCTGCCGCAAGGCGGTCACGACGCGTGCCAGCACGTCGTCCCAGTTACCGCGCTGTGCCTGCGTGAAGAGTTGAACGGCTAGGCAAGCGGCCATGACATTCTGCGGGGCGTGTGGAACACGTCGGCGGTAACGCGATTGCTATCGATCGCCGATTATCCTGTTTGATCGGGTGGCTGGACTCTAGGAATGTTCCGAAACGAAAAATGCTGGGAGCGCGATGTCCTTCGCGCTGCGCTCGTTCACGAGCTTTGCCGTATGCGGTGCCGGTCACATCGACAACCATTTTGATACCACTCTAAGAATTTTCCCATTCCAGTCCTGGACGCCTCTCCCCATACTCTCGGCTCTTACAGCGAGAATGCGTTTTAACGCAGGGAAGAGATGAAATTTCAGCAAACGATGGTGGCGTGCGCGCTGGTCTTAGCCGGCTGTGCGAATCAGGCCCAACGTGACCGACTGGGCATCGAAGATCCCACCTTATTGAAGACTGGCATTGGCGCGGCGCAAGATACCGCCTCCGGCGCAGTTACGCCGCAATGGTTGAGTACCTACGCTCCGATCGCGAGCGGTGGCGAGGCTCTTGCAGCGCTGCAACAGCGGCTCGACAAATTGCCTGTCGGCCAGAACACCTATTTCCATGCGAAAGCGCAATGCTGGATCGACGCCGCGCAAACGGAGTGGCGCGCCCATGATCAGTGGGGCTTCGTCGAGGAGGCGATCGGGCAGGCTGCGATGATCACCTTCGGTCTGGAGAACGATGCGTCGCTGTCCGCCGCGAATCCGGAACTGCGCACGGTGTCGACCGTACGTCCGGATTTGTGGAAGATCGTTAATGTCATCAAGAGCGATCCAGCCACCGCACGGTGCCCGGAGGCACAAGTGCCGCTGGCTTGTGCCGAAGTCGAACTTATGCTGGCCGGACACTACGCGTGGAGGCATGATTTCTCTGCTGCTGAGAAGGCGTTACCCGGTATTCAGGGCAACTTACGCAAGGCGGCGGAGGCGGGCTTGCAGTGCGCCCAGCCAAACATTCCGACACCCACCACGCCGACGCACACACCCGCACCGGACATCACGTTAAGAGCTGATTCGGCCTTCCGTTTCAATGGTAGCGACCTCGCTGCTTTATTGCCGAACGGCAAGAACCAACTCAACGCGGTAGCGGCTGGATTGCAAAAAGTGAAGGGTATCCGGCAACTCAACATCAGCGGTTACACAGATCGTCTTGGCAGCGATGCGTATAACCAGAATCTTTCACTTCAACGCGCACTGACGGTGAAGGCATATCTGGTCAAACGCGGTGTGACGTTGCCGATCACCGTTACAGGGATGGGAAAAACCAAACCAGTGGTGGAATGTGATCAGAAGGACCGCAGTGCACTGGTGCAATGTCTCGCGCCAAACCGGCGTGTTGAAATCGATTTTGTTCGTGGTAGCGAGTGATTCGATATATGTTTAGGAGAACATCAGAATGACCACCATTATGATCGTGGACGACCACCCCGCGTTTAGGCTTGTTACCAAGACGCATATTGTGCAGCTCCTCGGCGTATCTGATGTCTTCGAGGCCGAGAATGGGCAGGCGGCTGTCGAGTTGGCCCGGCTGCATTTGCCGGATCTCGTCATTCTCGATCTCGACATTCCGCGTATCAACGGACTCGAAGTCATTCCGCGTCTGAAGCTGGCTCACGCTGGTGTCCGCGTTCTGGTGCTATCAGGCCAGGATCCCTCGGCCTTCGCCCCACGCGCCATGCGTTCAGGGGCGCAGGGTTTTGTCGCCAAGTCGCAGGAAATGAAGGAGATCATGCGCGGGGTCGAAGCAGTGCTGGCTGGCTATACCGTATTTCCGATGAATGTTGGCGGTGCCGGAGCAGGTTCGTCTATATCCGCTGACCAAGAAGAAGAAAGCCTCAAGCTGCTCTCCGATAAAGAGTTGATGATCCTGCAAATGCTGTCGAAAGGAATGTCAAATAAGGCGATTGGGGACGCGCTTTTCATCAGTAATAAAACGGTCAGTAGTCACAAGACTCGCGTTATGAAGAAGCTGCGCGTCAAGTCGCTCGTTGACCTGATCGATTTTGCGCGTCGTTGCCGAATCGCATCGACTTAGCAATGTCTACTTCTCTTAAGGAGGAGAGCGTGAACTGTGCATGGATAACAGGCGCTGATGTAGCTTTGGTGCAGTCAAGCGATATCAAAACAACGCTCATCCGCTTGGGCTTTACCCCGGTTACAAATACAGCGGAGGCCCCCGTTGAGCCACGGCGCGTTGGCCTGATCCTGACGTATCTTTCGTCGGGAAAATTTGAAGGCCCTTCCACACCGAGCGGGATTGCGTTGCCCGCAGAGGTACTGCGTATTGCTGTGACGTCGTCTGATGCGCGCACGGCGGCGGCCGGATTCCACGCGGTGCTGGCACTTCCAGTTGATGAATGTTCGCTCGTTGAGGCATTGGCGGCCTGCAGGTATGTCGCCATCTCGGTACGCGAACGGGAGTCGCTGCACGCCAGGATCCGCGAACTGACGTGCGACGATAACGCGGTTGCGCGCCACTTTCTCCGCCTGTTGATCGACACGAACAGATCCACGTTGGCCGAATTGCTAGAAGCATTCAGCACGAGCTCGTGGGGTACCGTGGGGAGTGGCGCACACCGGATGGCCGGGTCTGCACGCATGCTTGATTGCATGGGCCTGCTTGCCTTATTGTCTCGACTTGAAGAGGCGGCGTGCACCCATCAAGCTGCACTGGCACGTGCAATCTTGCAGGTTATTGTCAACACGCTCAACAGTCTGGATGTTTCGCTGCAGCAACTGCTAGACGCAGCATAAGCGTTGCGATTCCGCCGGCTGCAACATACATTTCTCAATCGCTCGTCGTACCGTTTTGCCGGACTACCAGAAAGCGCCCCTGGATTGCATCCGCTGCACCGCCTGAAACGATCCCCCTCATCGAATCCCCCGTGTTGCGATAGTGCAGATAGCGTCCCATCACTCGAGGGACATAGTTCATTGTCTCCGCATACGGCGGTATCTGACCTCCGTACTTCTGTACAGCACCCTCGCCTGCATTGTAGGCCGCCAGCGCCAGTTGCAGATCACCGAACTGTTGCATCAACTGGCGCAGGTAGTGCGCCCCCGCAGAAATGTTTTGGCGTGGATCGAAAAGGTTTGATGCGCCGTGCCGAGCGCCGGTGTCCGGCATCAGTTGCATAAGGCCGGCAGCGCCTTTGGGCGACATCGCGAGTGGATTGCCACCCGATTCGACATCGATCACGGCGAGCAACAACGCACTGTCCATCCCAGCGGTGCGCGCGATTTCGTCGACCATGGGTGCGAGCGCCATGACTCGCGATACGGTAGATGGCGTGGGCGTTGCCGGCGAATTCGGAAGCGATCGACCGGACTCGATGATCACCGATAGGCGGCTCGCTTCATCAGACTGCGAGGGGGAGGTAACGGGAGCGACAGTCTGTTGAGTTTGCGAGAGCGGCGCATTGTCGTCCGGATTCGTCATGCCCCCCACCATCATCACAACGCCAGCCGACTGTCGGTCATGGTGACCGGACGAGCCGGCGGCTTGTACGTGGATGAGTGAGCACACCATGCCGGCGATCAGCATTGAACGTAAGCATCGATACTGTCGTGCTTTCGGTGTCAGATCGAGGCGCATTACGCGACACCGCTTTGGCGCGACGAAGCAAGAACTGTGCAGCAAACTTTCCAGCCCCATAACCATTAGGAACCCGTAGGATTTGGAGAATCGTTCACAGCCGAACTTCTCAATGGCGATTGCATGCGGACCATCGTTTCAGAATCCAGTGAAAGCGGCCAGCGGTCTGTCGCGATACCTTGTGCCAAGGGTACCTTGCACAACGAGTCACCGTGCTTAGGCGCACCATAAGGATCCTGATCAGCCGGTTCGCGTGTCAGGATACCCATCGTGCCGATGCTCCCGATCACGTTGACGGCGTAGTAAATCACCTTATTCGCGAGTGGCACATACATGTTGTAACAGTAGTGCACGTGAATCTTGAGAAGATTCGCGTCCTGAATATTAATGTGAGAGGTCGGTCCCACTGTGGCTGAGTCGCGATACATTAGCGAATCGTTGGGGATTTCACTGTACGTTACACCTTGATCGGGATAGAAGCGAGGCTGCGAAAAGTCCCGGATCGCTGCCGAGGTGGGACTGACGACCGTAATCGTGGCGAAGTTGCTCGCGTCGGACTGCGCGGCAGCAAGGGCAGCGTTGACGCCGTCCGCATCGGCGTGGCGCGCATAGATCGGCGCAAGGCCGCGAGCGAGACCCGCTCGCATGGCTTTCATCGAACCGTTGTTTACCGCGCCTTCCCGAGCGGCTTCCAGCACCGCGACATCGAGCGTCGACTTGGCCTGATACAACAGCACGAATTGTACGGTGGCGAAACAGACGAACAGCAACACCGGAGCGATGATGATGAACTCCACCATCGACTGCCCCGATTGCCTGATTCTGCGAGCGCCGCGGATCAATCGGGAGCGATGTGATGAAGACTTCTTCGATCTGAAGTGTAGATAATTCACGTGGACGCCTTCAAAACAAGAGAGGCACCGACCGAAAGCTGATGCCTTCCAGCCGAGCCGGCTGGCAATTCCAGGGTTTGGGTTGCACGAAGGTTGAACAACATGCGTCGCTTCGGCACGTCACGATGGATAGCGACGACGCGTTGGTGTCGATCGAGGAACAGCACATCAATGGCGAAGCCCATGCCGAATGTGTGAACCGACCAGCAGCGCTTGATAAGCAGGGCTTCGTCCAACGGCAAATGGTCACGGCCAAGCAGGCCGCGCATGCGTTCGCGAGTGGTTTCAGTCACCGACACGTTGACGCCGATATCCCGTCCGCTCACATAGAGCCGAGTCAATTTCATAGCAAACCTTCCTGCACGAATTTCATCACGATTGGGAATCCGAGCACGATGAAGGTAATTGGGAAGATGAACAGCAGTAGCGGAAACACCAATTTCACAGGCGCTTCCATGGCTTGCTTCTCGGCACGTTGGAAGCGCTCGCTGCGGCGCTGCTCGGATTGAAAACGCAATGATTTCGCTAAGCCCGAACCCATCCGTTCGGCTTGAACAACCGCACCGACGAAGTTGGTCACTTCCTTGATTCGAAGTCGGTCGTCGAGACGGCGCAGCGATTCCGAGCGGTTCAGACCGGACTTCAAATCGCGTAGCACGTGCTCGAATTCCCAGCGCAGCGGACCTTCAGGTCCTTTTTCAACGGCCTTCTGCAGAGCACCGTTGATGTTCAGACCGGCCTCGACGCCCAGGGTCAGAAAGTCGAGATAGATAGGCAGATGCTTCAGGATTCGTGCCACGCGGCGGCGCCGAACATCGCGTGTCCAGATGCGTGGGTAGAAGTAGCCAAGTAGTGCGGCGCCGAGGAGCACAAAGAACGAGAACATGCCAAGCGCTATCATGGCGAGGAGTGCGATTAGCGTGGCCAAAATCGAAGCGACGATCGACAAGGCGAGGAACTGACGCGCGTTCATCAGGAACGTGAGCGAGGTCAGGCGCAATTGAAGTTCGGTCCTTTCGATGAGCTTCTTGCCGAACTTATCGCCGAAGTGATGCGCCACGAAGTTAACGAGCGGCCATAACATTCGCAGCGACTTAGGCAGCGGATCGAGGAAGACGCGATCTTCATCCGGGACCGATTCGGTCAAACCGTTAATAGATTTGTAGCCGATGATGATGACGGCTATCACGCCAATACTGATAATGAAAGCAATAACAAGCAGCATAGGTCACACGTCGATATTGGTAATCTTGGAAATCGACTTGTAGCCGAGAAATTCCATTACGGCGATGACGGCCAACGTGCCCCATCCGATCGGCTCGTTGAACAGCGGCGCCATCGCTTTCGGTTCCATGAAGCGGAGAACCAGCATCAGGAACAACGGCAAGCAGGTCATCACAATGCCCTGCATGCGCCCCTGCGAAGTCAACGCCTTGATTTTGCCTTCCATTTGCAACTTTTCGCGCAGCGTGCGTGCGACTGACTCCAGCGCCTCGGCCAGATTGCCGCCCACTTCCCGCGCAATCGTGACTGCGGCGGTCACCATCATGAAATCAGGAACCGGAATGCGTTTTTCGACGTTGCGCATGGCGATGTCCAGGTCGATGCCGAGGCGGATTTCCCGCATTAGCAAATCGAATTCCTGTGAGATCGGCGGGGCGGCTTCGTGCACCACCGCTTCCAACGCAGTCGGGAAACTTGCGCCGGCACGCAGCGCGCCGGACATCATCAGGAGCGCGTCGGGCAACTGCTTCTCAAGTGTTTCAATACGCTTCTTACGCATCCGCGCGAGGTACTTCTTGGGCAACATCAACGCGAGCGGCACCGATGCCAGCGCAATCAGTATGCTGTGGCTGAGCAGGAAGACGATGATGGGTAGTCCGACGATAGCGAGCATGCTCCAGGCGGCCATCTTCTGCCGGTTCACGAACACGAAAGCATCGGCGAGCGACGACTCGATCTCGCCGACCATCTGGTTTGACCCGGCCTTGAGCGAGGAGCTGCCCATCCGGGCGATCATCCAGATGAGAAAGATGCTGCCCAAAAAGGCCGCCGCGAGAATGACAGGAAGACTCATGACCGACCCCTCATTCCGCACCGGTAAAGATGTCGGTATTGACCGGAATGCGCCTGCGGATCAACTCCTGATAGAAGTCTGGAATGTAAGCCGTAGGAACGAACTGACCTTGAATCTTGCCGTTCTCCGCGAAACCCTCTTCCCGGAAAACGAACACGTCCTGCAGCGTGATGATGCCTGACTCCATGCCGCTCACTTCCGTTATGTGCGTGACTCGACGTGAGCCGCATGAGAAGCGGGACTGCTGGACGATGATGTCGACCGCGGAGCAGATCTGTTCGCGAATCGCCTGTACCGGCAAATCGAGACCAGCCATAAGTGTCATCACTTCAAGACGCGCAATGCAGTCGCGCGGAGTGTTGGCGTGGGCAGTCGTCAGCGAACCGTCGTGGCCGGTATTCATTGCTTGCAGCATATCGAGTGCTTCGCCGCCCCGGCATTCGCCGATGACGATCCGGTCCGGCCGCATCCGCAGGCAGTTCTTTACGAGGTCGCGAATGTGCACAGCGCCTTTGCCTTCCATGTTGGCAGGGCGCGCCTCAAGCGACACGAGGTTCGGTTGGTGCAGCTGCAGTTCTGCGGCGTCTTCGACCGTGACGATACGCTCGTCGTCAGGGATGTAACTTGACAGCACATTCAGTAGCGTCGTTTTACCTGAGCCCGTACCACCGGAAATGATGATGTTGGCGCCCTGCTCCACGGCAGTGCGCAAAAACTCGAGCATCGCCGACGACATCGAGCCGAATTTGATCAGATCCTCGCCACCTAGCTTTCGCTTGGAGAACTTCCGGATGGTGATACTCGGTCCCTTCAGCGCGAGCGGTGGGATCACAGCATTGACCCGCGAACCGTCTGCGAGACGCGCGTCGACCATCGGCGAGCTTTCGTCGATGCGGCGACCGATAGGCGCCACGATCCGTTCAATGGCGCCAATGACCGCGCGATCGTCCGTAAAGATCACCGGTGAACGGGTCAGTCGCCCCGATTGCTCGATAAAAATCTCGTTGTGGCAATTGACCATGATTTCGGAGATCGTCGGATCAGCGATCAGTTCTTCGAGGGGACCGAGACCAATGACCTCGTCAAACACGCTTTTCTTCAGGATATCCAGCGGGATGTCCGGTGTACGAAAACTGGCGTCGTGGCTGAAAATCTCATCAAGAGCGGAACTGACGGTCTTGCGCAACTCGTCGTCTTCCATGCGCGCGACGTTCAGACGACGCAAATCGAGCGCCGCGATCACCTTCATGTGAGCTCGCTTACGCAAATCGATTCCGAGCGGGCTATTGATCGGTGCCACGGGCAGCGGTTCTGCCGCTGAGTTTCCGGTGTGCCTGGACGGCGCACGGACTGCGGTGGGCAGAACACGGAACGGATCAGGCTGGGTCGTAGGGTGCAGTTCGGCGGCACGAGTTTGCACCGTCGAGGCCGTCGCGTCCGGTGACCAAAATTCGGTCGTGGTGGTAGCAGGTGCGAAGAGGGCTTGAGCGTCCGCGACCGGCGCTACTGACGGAACGGCCTGCGGCGTGGCATCGCCAGTCGGCGTTGCAGTCGGTGCCGCGTGTGCGGTCGACGCCGCTTGTCCGGTTGCAGCAGCACGCACGATCTTCATGGTCGTGTTGCCGATCTCGATCTGGTCGACCTCGGTCAGCGGTCCGTAGCGCGTGATCGGCGATCCGTTGACGAGCGTCGCTGCAATGCCACCCTGGTCTTCGATATAGTAAGCCTTGTTTTCCTTGACGATGCGAGCCTGCACCTTGCCGACCAGCATCCCCTTCACGACGATGTCGCAACTGACATCCTTGCCGATCGTACAACCGAGATCGATCTGGAACGCGCGGACAGGCGCGTTACGCGTGTGAACTTGTAGATTGAGCATTTTGAATCTCCACGAAGTTCCGTTAGTTGCCGGAGCTGCCGAGTACGCCAACCTGTTGCGGGGGCACTTTGCCGTTTGTGGTGGACTGCGAACCGTTCGCGACGCCGCCCGTTGCGGCTGGCGGATGTTGTGCGGCGTTCAGCATGCGCAACGCCTCCGCGACGCCGGCAGGCGGTACACCTGTTGAGGCTTGTACTGGTGCAGCTTGAGATGGCGTATTGCTAGTCGGATACGCAGGAAGGGGCGCAGGGGCGGGCGCCGGAACTGCCACGGTGCTGCGGATCGGCGCAGGAAGGCGCGCCGGAGTCGCTCCAATCGGTGTCCGGGGCGCCCGCGTATGCGACTCATCTTCCTCGTCTGAGATCAGCGGACTCGGATTGCCATATTCATTCTGGTACCTCTGATCCAGCTTGTCGGCGCGCGCGAGGAGATCGGTGTTCGGGCTAAGTTCAGGGTCTGAAATGACCGGCGTCACGAAAATCACGAGATCGCTTTTCTTCGCGCGGAAGCTGTCCGAGCGGAACAGATGCCCGATGACCGGCAATTGACCGAGGAACGGCATGCCATTGCTGTCATTCGCGGCGTCCGCGCTGACGAGTCCGGAGATGGCGAGCGTCTCGCCCGCGCGCATCGAAATATCGGACGTGGTGCTGCGGGTCAGAAAGCCGGGCATGCCGCCATAGCTAACCGTGGGATCGATCTGGCTGATTTCGGTTGTCAGATGTGCCGAGATGATATTGTTCGCATCCACGACGGGGACGATGCTCAGTTTGACACCATAGGGCTTGTACTCGACATTGGTGGTGCCGAGCGCGCCAGATTGCGGAATCGGGACTTCACCGCCCGCGAGGAAGCTCGCGGTGCCACCGCTCTTGGTGTTCAGTTCGGGTGCAGCAAGGACGTAAGCGTCCCCATTGTCGACAGCGAAGTTGATCTGAGAGGTGATGTTGGACGCGATGCCGGCGAGGAAATAGCTGGTTCCCGCCGTAACAGCCTTCGCAGCGCCGGTCGCAACACTCGTCGCGCCGCCTACTTGTGGTCCGTTGAAGCTACTGTTCCAGGCAATGCCAAGGTTTTTCTGCGCGTTGCGCGTGACTTCCATGATCTGCACTTTGAAGTGGACAGTTTTCTTGAGCGCGTCCCCCTCGTCGACAGTGGTGGTGTCGACCACGTTTTTCATGTCTTGCGTGGCCGCCTTGACGATCGGCACCATGTCGCGATGCACGACACCCGAGAGCACAATGTTCGAGCCAATCGCGTCGATGCGAAGCCCCTGCACGGACCGCAGCACGGCGCGCAACTGTTCCATTGAGGCGTTCACTTCCGCTTTCGCAATGCGCACCGTGGTTTGCAATGCGATGCCCTTTTCGTTCCACACGACGAGCGAGGTGACACCGTCCTGCTCGCCGAGCAGCATCAGGCTACCGTCGACGACGTTGGCGGTAATCAGCTTGCCATTGCCGATCGCGATACGCTTGATCGTGCCTGGCAGATGCAAAATGCGCACTTCTCCGCGGAACAATTCGAGCACGCGAGTATTAGCTGCGGTGGTGTCGCTGGCCGACGAGAATGTCGCCTGCGCGAGTACCGCGGGCGCGGCGTCGCACAACAGAACACCGATCAGAACAGACGGCAGAACCCGGCGGCGCAACCGCGTCGCGTTGTATTTGACTTTCATGATTTGAAACCTGTGCTCTTTACTTAGTTCTGCGTCGACGTGTTGCGGTCGGCGGCTTTCTGCAGTTGTTGGGCGATCGCGTTGGCCTGCTCATACAGGCTTGGCTGCCGCGCGGACGCGGCGGGATCAGACGGTGCGCTTGACGTTGGCTGTGCTGCGTTTGCGGGCGCGGGCGCGGTCGCCTGCGTGTCTTGCCCGACGGACGGAGTGCCCTGAGGCGTTATCACCATGCTATTTACGCCACCACCGGTAATCACCTCGACGCCCGGAACAGACACGGAACTTTTCGTCGTGATCCGATCCGGATCCATGAATACGTCACTTTCCTTGACCAGTGCGGGACCATTCGCTCCCTTGTCGTCGGCGTTTCGCAAGATGAGTCGCAGGCCGCCAATCTTTTGCGCGAGGGCAATGCGCGGAGCGTCATTAACAGGAACCTGCAAAGTGACTGTGGTGAAACCCATGCCGTCCTGCCGGCTCATAGCGCTGCTATTAGCGTTCGCCTGGTCTTGCTCGGCGGCTTCACCTGCATCGCGCGGGCGCATATCTTGACCGGTGGCGAGCACCAGCACGTTCGGCATGATGAGCTGGGTCATTTTCTTCTCGTCGGAAACCTGACCCTCGTGGTACATCTTGCCAACCCAATAGACGTCGACACGATTGCCCGGACGCACCATCAGTGCTGTCGAATTGACCGTGTCGATTTCGACCGTCACTGCGCGTTGACCGGCCGGCAAGATGTCGGAGAAGTCACGGCCACGCAGGGCGTCGACATCGCCCGCTCGCAGCGGCAGACCGCGGCGCACCGCTTTCACGAGGTGAGAAGCGCGGTATTTGGAGAAATCTTCGGCGCGGATCATGTCGTCGTAGACCAGGTCCGGGGAGATTTCGCGCGAAACGAAATCGCCGCTCGTCAGCGGCGTGCCGACCGGCACGTCCTGCGCCGGCACGACCACCTCGATGCCGGCGTGTACACGACGTGCAGCCATGTCTGCCTTGAGCTTGTTTTCACGGTCAGTTAGGTATTTGTACAGAAGGAAAGTCAGGCCACCGGCAATCAATACAGCGAGGATGAGCAGAACCCAGGAATTTCCAAGGAGCGAGCGAAGTTTAATTTTTTTAAGCATAACAAAATGATCTTGGCGGATCAGGGAAGCGAGAGGGTAAAGCTATAGGCACTAAAAAACGACTTGAACCCGGTGATAAGGGCAGCAACTGGAGACATGGTGTCGCCTGCCTCCATTAGCAGGATGCTGATCAGGGCAGTTGTCACCACGATGTACTCGGCGTAGGCTTGGCCGCGTTGACGACTGCGCTGCGCAACCCTATGTTTAAACTGTCTTCGTTGCTTCATCTCAACGGTTCCTTGTCGCATTGATTACCGCCACGGTTTTTCCGTCGCGATCTGAAAAACTGGCATCGAGGCTGTCGCTGCGATGCTGCATCGCGAAAGCCGTCTCCGGGAGCGATTGACCGCTTTCAAGCCGGTAGGTCGGTTGAAGACCCACACTGGACCATCCTTGCGCAGTAAGCCGGCTGCGGTATTGCTGCGCGTTCCAGCGAGCGCTCCCGAGCATTTCGATCATCCATGTGCGCCCGCTCTGACCCGGATCGCGACTTTCGACATCCGAAATGGTCTTTCCATCCTCGGGCAAAGGAATGGCGTCGTCGGGCACCTGATGGCTGACGGGGTCGCCGCCTAACCTGATCACGCTCATAAGCCCCCGGGTGCGTGCCCCATCTGGTTGGGGCGGGATACTTAGTACGTACAGACACGGACTATCCAAAGCGCTAAGTAGCATTCCTGATGGACTGACTTGAGCTTTGATCTGAACGCCTTCGCGAGTCCAGAACTCGCGGAATTCATTCGATACATCATGCGGTGTACCGGCTGCCTGGATGCCGACAACGGAGGTTGGCACGCCGTTCACAATCATGTCGCGACCGATCGCCTCAATGCTTTGCGTCTGGACGGGCTGCTTGTTGCACGCGGGGCCGGCAAACGCAATACCGGAAACCAACGCGCAGGTTAGCCAACCGATGCGCGTGGGGCAAAGACCGAATCTCATGGGCTTACCCGGTTTCCAGGAACAACGTCTTGCTGAACACGGCCGAACTGAAGTGTGGAGATTTCCGGTGCGTATTTCTGCAGGCCCATGTAGCCGGATGACGGTACGAGCGGCGCGTTGGCAGCCGGTACAGCCTGACTGAAAAGGGCCTTCGCGTTGGTGGTGCCGTCCGGTACCCAGGCATTGGCCATCAATACATTCGTGTCGGTGAAGACCAGGCCGCTGAAACTGGGCAATAAACCGCTTTTCGGCCAGAGCCGCTTCAATACATCGCTGTTTTCAGCGATGGCCATACTCATGGTGCCGAATTGCAGGGTACGCGTCGGCACGGTCAACCTGGAACCGAAGGAATAGCCGGCGGCGGTCTGCATGGAGCCTAACGAGGCGTTCGCGGAAGTCGTCTGACTGCTCGACGGGTCATTGCCAACGCCAGTCGAAACAAGCACGTCATTCGCCGAGGCGAGCAAAGGCTGGCCGCCGTAGTCGTCCCACATTGCCGGCCGGGTGCCAGGTAATTGGGTCTGCGTCCGGTCGCTGCCGGAAACGGCTACGTTGTCGCCCACCGCGAATCGCTGCACAGCCTCATGCTGGAGCTCCGTGTCGGTCTTTGAGACCGGGAGTGCGGAACTGCCATACTTCGCCGACCAGCCTTCAGTGGTGGACGAATCGCTGACGTAGTTCTTCGACGGATCGCTGTCTGTCCAAACCGTGCGCTCCCAGGCGACGTAGCGCGAACCCATCAACGTGCGGTTACGGACATCGTTGAATTTTCCGAGCATCACGATGGCCAGGAACAGCACGCTCATCACGGCAATCATCGAGACCAGGAATTCGGTCATTGCCTGTCCGGATTGCGCGGCCTTCTTGGAGTCAAGTCGTTTCATTGCTTTTGTACCTGTGATGAAGCCGTCATTTGCGCTGCCTGCGCGGCCTGGCGCTCGCTGTCGCTGACGGGCGCAAGCCGTGCTTGCCAGTACGGGCTGAACAGGCTCGGATACTCGGTTTTATGGTCTGGGCGCGCCCATTGACTCGCGTTCTTCAGGCCACCGATGATCGATACAAGCGACGTCTCGTCAGGACGAACGAAATAGGCGTTGGCGCTCGAGAGTGCGCGGATTGCGCCACCGGCGGGGGTGGGGTTGGCGCCCATGTTTCCGTTACTTTGCAGACCGGGGGTTTGCACCAGCGTATTGCCGTTGCGCGTCACTTCGATCGTGATGCGCGGTGCCTGGTTGCCAAAGGGCACACCGTCGACCTCGTTATATGGCAACAGGCCGCCGTTGGTCGCATCAAGTGAGGCCCCAGGGCCCGCGCGGAACTGGGTCGCCATCGAGTCAGGCACCTGCCAACCAGGCGTTGCGCTTCCCTGAAAGCCGAAATTGAAGTAACCGCCGTAGCCTGCCCAGTCTTGCCAGGCAACGAACGGAGGGTGGGCCATGAAGGTGGTGATATTCCCATTCGCGCTTCCGCCAGAGCCCGATGCAACCTCAAGCGGGCCAATGCAGCTAATCTTGACGTGCGCGGTACTGGCGTCGATTGATTCCCAACCTGCCTTGTCGTTGCGCAATTGGGTGCCACCGTCGTGCGTGACGTTAACGGTGATGTAGCTGTTTGCTCCGCAAATCCTGTCGGCGGTGTCGCTCAATTGCTGAAAATTTGGCGCGACGCTCCGGCTGGAGTCACGATTTTTGATGAACCCGTCGAGCGTATTCGCATCTGTCACCACGTCCGCAAAGTCGTCAGAACCAGCCGACCCGGCAGGGGTGACGGCAACTGTATAGGAACGCCACGCGGCGAGTTGGGCGGCATTGCGCGAACCGATGAAGTATCCAGCAGTGACCTGCGTGTCGGGCTGATTTTGCTGTGCGATTACATTGGCGGTATTGGGCACGGTGCTGAAAACCGCCGAGTGGTAGTTAGCCTGGGCGACGCTTAGCGCACGGTTTAAGGACCCGATACCTTTCTCGATGGTTGGCAACAGCGCGTCCAAGGTCGCGCGTACCGGAGCGATGTCGGCTTTTCCTGCGTTCTTGGGCGTGTTCCATTTGTCCGGATGATCAGCGATGCCGCTTACAACATCGTCGACCTGTGTCGTGCCATAGGTTGAGTCGAGCTCGTCGATCCAGGACTTCAGCGCGACGATTTGCGCGGCGGTAACCTGATTCGCGACCATAGCCCGGTTCGTATAGGCGGAGAAATTGTAGTCGCGCGCCTGCAGCACAGCTGCGCTATAGGCAGCGGCGTCGGCGGTATTCTGGAGTTTGATCTTGGCGCTCGTCATCTGAAATGAGTTGAACGCCACGTACAGGCCAATACTGCCGACCAGTAGAAAAATTAATGCAGGGACCAGCGCCTGCCCGCTAGCGCCGGCGACCCTGGCCCTGCCCTTACGGGCAGAGCGTTTCATGGTGTATATCGCTAAACGTCGGAGATTAGTTGGCGTTGTTGCTGTCGTTATACGTGCCCATGTTCTTCGTCTTGTTGGCGTTGGTCGTCGCCGTGTTCGCATTGGTCTGCGACGTTGTGATGTTGCTCTGGGCGTTCTGACCGGACATTTCGACGGCCAGGCCAGCCGTCTGGTTGCGCAGCGTCTGACCGAACAGTGAGTACACGCCGATTGCCGATACGGCGATCAGAGCGACGATGATGATGTATTCGGTCATGCCTTGACCGAGCTGCTTGCTTTTGCGACGGATTTGAGAAATTTTCATGATCTCTATTTCAAAAAAATAATACAAAAGATTGAGTGTTGCCTGGACACGGCTTTGCAAGCTTTGTTGTTTCGAACAACAGAAACTAAACAATTCACTGCTCAAAACGCACGAGCAACAGTGTCGGGGCGAAGTATAGGAATGCATTCGCTTCGCGGGGTGGGGAAATTTCTGAACCGGCGAGGCGTAATTCCTCATGCTTCGCGGCGTTTTCAGGAACGTAACTTTGGTGCCTCAAGTCGATTAGGCGAGTGTTGCATGGAGGCATACAACAAGAAATCAAACAAAAAAAGTAGGAATGCAGAAGATCGGATGTCCGTGAGCGACACATTTAGTCTTATTTAAGGTCGCCGCAGCGTGGGCTGCAGGATATGGCCGACGGGTGGGCATCGACGGGACTCGAGGAGTGGCGAGCTATTCACGCGTCGATGTTGTCATCGCGCGACGTATGCAGTGCCGTTTTGGTCACCCAGAAATGGGCTGAAATTCAGGCCAGACACGGGAATCCGGCATCGTCGCGAACTATCTCTTGGTGATTCAGAAAATTCTCGCTCGCGTTTCTCTTTCCCTGACTTTTAGGGATAGGCGCTGCAGTTAGATTTACGACGCGAGAAAAGTCTGGATCGAGCCTCTGTCGCGCGGCCAGTTTTCTGCGGAGACCGCTCATACAAGGTTTCACAAATTGAACTGCAAGCGGGGCTTGCCCGTTTTAAAGGAATGCAAGGGTAATGAACAAGGTACACAAATCAGTATGGAACGCATCTGCAGGCACCTACGTGGCCGCAGCGGAAACGACCAAGGCACGTGGTAAGAAGTCGTCGGTATCCAAAGCGGCACTTGGTGCGTCGGCAATGGCATTGTTGGGTAGCACCGGGGCGCACGCTGAACTTATTCTTAACGACAACCCGATTGGGCACTCTTTCGGCATGGTCGACGCCTGTTATGGATACAGGGACAACCCGGGAGCGAATGGTTTCCTAATCACTGGCTCTGCGTGTGAGGCCCCGACCAGCAGCATGACCGCAAGTGGATTAGGCAACGTCGGTCAAGAAATCCTGATGTACTCGGGCACGCCCGGCAATGCTTCGCTCAATTCTGTGGCGATTGGTGGCTACCTTGATGTGTGGGGAACGGCGAGCCTGATGGGCGGTGCCACCATGAATAATCAGAAGATCACAAATCTAGCGGACGGCACCAACGCAAGCGATGCCGTAAACTGGAACCAGTTGTATCAGCGCACGCGTTACTTCAACGCGAATTCGCCGTCGACCGATCAATCTTCCGATGCGCGGGCAACGGGCGCTAGTTCAGTTGCGTCAGGTCCATTTTCGATGGCGATCGGCAACAATTCTAGCGCGTACGGTGCTAACGCTGTTGCTCTGGCGTCCGGTTCGGTCGCGCTCGGCGCGAATTCGGTTGCTAGTCGTACCGATTCGGTGTCGGTCGGTTATTTGTCGGGTGACGGTTCGCAACAATATACCCGTCAGATTACTAATGTTAAGGCGGGTGCGGCGGGCACTGATGCAGTTAACGTTGATCAGCTAAACGCGGCGATCGAAAGTATCGGCGGAAACCCCAGCGGCGGCGGCGACAACGTTGTGACTTACGATACCTCGGCGTCTAACCTGATTACGTTGAAGGGCTCGAAAGGCACGAAGATCACCAATCTGGTTGCCGGTGACATTTCGTCTTTGTACAGCACGGATGCGGTGAATGGTTCGCAGTTGTTCCAGACGAATCAGAACGTGGCGAATGTTGCGAACAATTTGGCGAATCTGTCGGGGAACGTCGCCAACGTCACGAACACCGTCAACAACATTGTGAATAACGGCATCGCGGGGTCGCCGCTCGTTGTGCTTTACGATTCTTCCGCGCGCGATAGCGTAACGCTTGGTGGCGTGGGTAACACGACGCCCGTCAAGCTCAAGAACGTCGCCGCTGGTGACATCTCCTCGGCTGCCAGTACCGATGCGGTGAACGGCGGTCAACTGTATCAGACCAACCAGAACGTCGCGTTCATTGCGCAAAACGTAACCAACGCGATAAACAATTTTGTCACGGGTGGTATCAAGTATTTCCACGCCAATTCGACGTTGGATGATTCGAGGGCAGTCGGCTTAAACTCGGTCGCGATCGGCTCTAGTGCCGATGCGGAGGGGGGCGATTCCGTAGCGCTGGGCTCGAACTCGGTAGCCAATCGTGGAAACGCAGTATCGATCGGTTACGCTGGCGGAGAGCGTCAGATCATCAACGTTGCACAGGGCACGGCGAACACCGACGCGGTCAACGTTCAGCAGTTGAATAACGCGGTTGCGGCGGTTTCGGGCGGAGGTTCGCCGAACGCTGTTATCTATGACACGTCGGCGCATGACAAGGTGACCTTCGGCGGTACGGGGACAAGCGTGCCGGTGACGCTTACCAACGTGGCGGCCGGCCAGATCACGCCGAGCAGCAAGGACGCGATCAACGGTTCGCAACTTTTTGGTACTGCGAACAGCGTAGCAGCGGCGCTGGGCGGCAACATCACGGTGGGCACAGACGGCAAGCTCTCGAAGCCGGCATACACTTTGGACGGCAGCACGTACGGCGACGTTGGTGCAGCGCTGGCCGCAGTCGACGCAAAGGCCGGTACGGGTTCAACCGATGGCGTGAAGTACGACACGGCGGCGCACACCAAGGTGACCTTCGGTGGGACAGCAGCGACGACGCCTGTGACGTTGTCAAACGTGGCCGACGGCGTAGCGAACAGGGATGCGGTGAACGTCGAGCAACTGAAGGCGATGGGTGCCAACATCGACAGTAGCGGCAACGTGACGGGCGCGTTCGTCGCCTACGACAACGCGGCCAAGAGCAACGTGACGCTCGGCGGTGCGGGCGCGACAAGCGCAGTCGGTCTGACCAACGTCGCGGCCGGCCAGATCACGTCGAGCAGCAAGGACGCTATCAACGGTTCGCAACTGTACGGCACGGCAGCGAGCGTGGCAGCCGCACTGGGCGGCAACACGGTCGTAAACACAAACGGCACGATTTCGGCACCGGCATACGCTTTGGACGGCACGACCTACCACGATGTTGGCTCAGCGCTCGACGCAATGGGCTCGGCGATTGATGGTCTCGACGGGCAGGTTGCGAGTACTTCGAAGTACATCAAGGTTGTATCGACGTCTTCGTCTGCAATCGCTACGGGCAGCGAAGCCGTGGCTATTGGCGGCGGAGCGTACGCGAGCGGAACAAATTCGTTGGCGCTTGGCTCCGGTGCGCGTTCGCAGTTCGCCGATTCAGTGGCGATTGGCTCTAATTCTACGACTACTGTTGCGAACACGATTTCGGTTGGTTCCAAGGGTGCGGAACGCCGGATCATGAACGTTGCGAACGGTGTGGCGGCGACCGACGTGGCGACCTTCGGTCAGCTAAGCGCTCTGCAAACCTCGCTGCAACAGCAACTGACTCAGCAGACAAGCGGCGTGAAGTCGATGATGATGGTGGGCGCGTCGACGCCGGTAACCAGCTATATCGCGGTAAGCTCGAACGTCACCGGCGGGGCTCCCACTAACACGGACAACTCGTTGGACGCAATGGCGATCGGCCCGACGGCTACCGCATTGGGTAAAGGTTCGTTGGTCGTCGGTGCGGGTGCAGGTACAGCTAAAGACGGTTCTACTGCTGTGGGCAATATGGCCGCTGCGCTGGCCCTGAACACGACGGTCATTGGTGCGGGCGCGTCGACGAACGCCGCAGCGGACAACGCTGTGGCGATCGGCTACAACGCTAACGCGCAAGGAGCAAACGGGCTTGCACTCGGCTCGGGTAGCCAGACTAACATGGCAAACTCGGTTGCGATGGGTAGCAACGCATTCGTGATGACAGGGGCGACCAATTCGATGGCGTTGGGTGCGAACGCTTCCGCTTCGCAGGCTAATTCTGTGGCCCTCGGCGCCGGTTCGGTGGCTGATCGCGCCAATACCATTTCGGTAGGCAACAGCTCGACCCTACGCAAGGTCGTTTATATGGCGGCCGGTACGTCCAGCACCGATGCGGTGAACGTCAGCCAGCTGGCAGGCATCACGGCTGCGTTGGGCGGCCAGGCAGCCGTGAGCGGAACGGATGGTTCGATCACGAAACCGTCCTATACGATCGGCGGGAAGACCTATAATGACGTCGGTTCGGCCCTCGTGGCTGTAGCCTCGAGCAGCTCTCCTGACTCGGTGATGTACGACACCTCGTCGCACACCAACGTAACGCTGGGCGGTGCAGGGTCGAAGACCCTGGTGACGCTGTCGAACGTAGCTGACGGCAAGGCGAACAACGATGCAGTGAATGTTGAGCAGTTGAAGGCGATGGGTGCAAACATCGACAGCAGCGGCAACATTTCGAACGCGTTCGTTTCGTACGACAACACGACCAAGAACAAGGTGACGCTGGGCGGTGCAGGGTCGAAGACCCTG
>Ga0116227_10001463_pt1 | contig 52582 bp, 34 predicted proteins | sample S1TSphgellanicum_FD_89693 | JGI IMG/M metagenome (GOLD analysis project Ga0116227, IMG submission 89693) | Host-associated microbial communities from peat moss isolated from Minnesota, USA - S1T2_Fb - Sphagnum magellanicum MG | ecosystem: Host-associated > Plants > Peat moss > Unclassified... | reverse complement strand
TGTGACTAATGGGACATATCAACCTATTAATGGATGAAAATAAATGTAAAATTGATGTAACCAATAGGATGAAATTTCTAATAGTTGCATCATAGTTGTGAAAATGACCAAAATAGTTGAAAGCTGGTCTTGTAGTTGCAAATATTCTCAAATCTAGTCGCAAACGACTATAAGTCGCATGTAGTCGTAAATTGACTGGTTACATTTTGGCTAATTTCTATTAGTGAATTCCTTTGTTAGGAAAATTTTCCTCCATAGTCAGATTGGATTTCTAAATGTTCATGGTGACTATTACATGGCCATCGACTACATACACTACATGTTCATTCCTTTTTTGTAGTTTAATATACATGAGAATTTTATTATAGCCTCCTTTTGTGTGTTGTATATATATGTGCATGCATATCTGTGGTTGATTAGTTTCTACCTTTGATTGGTTTTAATCTTTTTCTTTAATAAAGTTTACTATGGATTTACACCCTTACGACACCATACATCACGACACAAATCTTTAAAAATAAAATAAAATTACAACATAATAAATTTGCAAAAAATAAATAAATAAATAAAAATACAAACCCTAATCACCTTTGAACCCTAAGAAATGTGTCATGATCATGAGAGAGGACACCTATGCTTCATGATTTTACCATAGCTACCTAGTAGATGACAATAAAATCTAATCATGATTGTGCAATGATACACAAATTTTTGATAAACTACTAGCAAAATGCAAAATGAACCCCTGAATTTCACTAAAAAAAACTGTTTTCACCTTTTCTCTATCCATTTTCGCCTTTTGAGGGATTTTTGAACATGGTTGACTTTTTTTGTAAGCACATACCATCAAAACCTACCAATCACTATATGCTTGGGTGATGCATGGAATAGTAATAACAAAAATTATTGCTAAATGTGCAAGAATTAGTGTTGAATGTTTAATCGTAAATGGATAAGAATTGTCCATAGAAACTTTCATAATTATATAGTCTTTACTTGACACAAATATGCTTCATGCAGACCACGTGGATTCTTCTACCAATAATGAAGGTGTTCATTGTCAAAACAGTGATAAGTGTGGTGAGATTCTCAAAGAAATAACTGGGATGGGTAAGGGTTGGGTATATGGACCCTTGATTGGCTCAAACGATCAAAGAACCAATTTTGATCGACTATGTTTATGAAAGAATTGGTAAAAGAACCTACCCTGAATTGTCTGCTCTTTCAAAAACTTCCAAAAACACCTGAAACCTGTTATTTTATTCTGAAACTAAAATAAACCTGGAACCAGGTGTTGTTTGATTTTGAAAATTTTCAGAAACCTGGAACTGGACATTATAACAAAATCAAAGAATTACCCAACACCGCAATTAAACACCACTTGTGCGTTAAAACCTTTGACAAGTGTTCATTCCTGAACAACATAATGGTGCTTATAATAACTATGTATTGCAATAGTACCCAATCACATAATCTTCAATGATACAATGGGATGTATGCTCTATCTTTCAAATAAGAGCTTGAAATTACTGAATAGCAATCCAACTAATGCTGAACTGGCAATTTTCAATGTACACATCTTTTGAAAGGTTTTGTCTTCCTAAGCGTTAAATTACGCTCATACTTTGTAGAATCATTTGTGTGAGAGAAATGAAAACTCATACAATTTCACATGAATGATTATTTTTGTGGCTAAAGTTTATCATTTTGCTATAAAAAAAGGTCCCAAGCAACATGGTGAAAAGAACTTTTGAAAAGTTTTCAAAAACATTTGCTGAATTTCAAAGAAAAAAGTTATGAAACTATCAAGATTTTTGGAAGATTTGGGCAGATTTTTCTTCTTTTGAAATCATCATATTAAACTAGTAGGTTCAAATGGTTGATCACCAATATGTAATAGGATTCCTAAATTTTGTACTTCTCTATTTGTCTCGTACAGGTTTGGGATTATGGGATTTGTACAGATTTCGCTAAATCCTCTTGTGGCTGATCGTTGCTTTTGGTGAAACATGAGAAATTTAAATATAAAAACCACTGCTTCACACTTTTGCCACATCAGTTTACCAAAATGTTTTAAATTTGTAGGTGTGCCATTCTTCCACGATTGCCCAGCCGCCACCAATAGTTGCAGTAAGCATGAGTAAGACCCCCAATATGATGCAAATCTGCACAAATCCCATACGATATAAATATAAATTCAAAGTTTCTGGCCACAAAGCTAAAAGTAATATGGGGTTGGTTTACACTTGAGTGGTTGGGCCTGAGCTCATTGAAATTTAAAATTGCTCATTGGTTCATAATTTTGCCTTGGCCCTCCTCCTTTCTAGGCTACTTTGAGGTCATGGCCCAAACACACGGCCACTGATGAAAAATTCACACAAGATCCTACATGCCCAAAAGAGGTAATGTCGACTAGGATAATCCTATGCATGGTGATGTTTCAGGCCCACTTTTTTAAACTTGAGGATAAGCAAATTACAAGGTTAGTATGAATGTCTTTGATATGTGAGTATGTTGGTGTGAACTTTTGGTTATTAAGGACATTTCATGGTATAATGTTAGCTAGTTGTCCACCAAGAACATTACAATTAAACCCCACTAATGAGGTGTAAGGGATTCAATCTTGCATGAAAATGAACTAGGAAACAAATATGAGAAAAATGTGGCCTCAACACAAGAGAAAAAATTGTGCACAAAATTTTATAACTAGAGACGAAAGAGCATTTAACACTCACCCAGTTTATTGTCCAAGATGCTCTGAATCGCTTGGGCTGACGGACAGCCAACCATATTATACACGGCAACTGCCATGAAACCCAACAACCAAATCTTAGAGTGTTAAGAAAAAAGTTCAAAACTTGAGCATTCCACAAGTAAAAAGATTAGTACTAACAAACAGTTACTTCAACCATGGGCAAGGCCAAGTTCCCATTCTCAAGACTAGCTCACTCCTCATCAGTAACCTTAGATGTGGTGGGCTTAAATTACCTTATGTCTATTGAATCACTAGATGTATATTAGGTTCTAGTAGACAGCCAAAAATATTGATGGATGCTTTAATATTTTCACTTACACAGTTTTTTTACAACCAAATTCGGCTAAATCATTTTATGGACAATTTCACAAAATATGGAAAAAGAATGCAGGTTGAGACTAGGTTGATGGCATGCTACAGTCTGGTGAAATGTGAGGATGAAATCCATACCATAAGATAGTTGAGGTTGCTAGTTGCTATCTAATTCTTTAGCAGTTTTTAGCTAATGACTTACCAATTCTACTCATGAGGTCAATTATAGGAACATTCAGGCTACAAGGCCTAGCTGCTCTGCTCAGGCAAGATAGATGAATATTGCCATGTCAGCAACTTTTTTGAAAACCTTGATTAGGTCTGAGAAATTGATAAGATGGAACAAATTTTTGTCATGTGACTGAACCAATACTAGACTTGAAATTTGATTCAACCAAAAGGGCAAGCATGTAGATATGTACTCACAAAGTACGTAGTTGGAGCATAAGCGAAGCCTCCAAAAAATCCAAGAAGAGGTTTGAAAAATGGTATGATCATAGCCACTACCATTGTAATACCTGCAGTTTGAAATTGAATATTTAAACCACTTCGATTTTAAGCATTAAGGAAATTCAAGTCCTGAGCCTCTTGTTTTCTCAGCAGGTTTGGAATTGGAAGCAATTTGCAGCCAGAATTCAAATTTAGAAGAAGGCACATACAACTGCAGTATAAAGAACATGGAGAGATTTCCTAGCAAATTTTGAGGGTATAGTATATCTATGAATATAAGATCTAGGTAAATGTAACGATATTATGTAGACTACTTAAGAATGGAAAGGATCTTAAGCGGATCATATACCTTTCAACGTGTAAGGTCCCTTTTACAACTAGCTCTCCTCTTCATATTCCTTTTGATCTACATATGTTTAGGTTCATGATAAACTTTCTTTGCCTTGTGTTTTATTATGGGCAAATTAGTGCATGGTGGGTGAGAGGAGAACATTCCCAAAATGAGAGGCCTGACTCAACTACCATCTCATCATCCTAAGCTCATTATTATGGGAATGCACTCATCTGTGAGCTTTTCTGTTTTGAAGTTGCATGCAGGGCGAACAACTATTTATTAGTAAGGTTGAAATGCTTACCGACGTAAGTAGAGCGAGTGATCAGACGAAGTTTGAAGGAAGGAGCTATACGCCATTTTTTCACCAGCAATGTCTCTAGCATGTCAAAGACTGGCATAGCATAGATCTGTCCAGCAGTTATAAAAACGACGCAAAAAATCATCTCACTGAATTTCAATTATGATTTTTGCCCCCAAATATCATCTTCTGTCCAGAAATTGGAGGCTAGACTTGTCCAAGAATCCTTATTTTGGGATGTTCTCTAGGAATTGGACCCCATATAGAACTGCTATAAGGCTGGTATTGCCTCAGCTCATACCAGACTAACTGGTAGGTCTTTGCTACCAGTGTTAATAACAATGTTGTATTAGTATATAAGGTGCAACCTGGGTATATAATACGGGTATGCCGCCTCCTATCAAATAACACACCAGTTGGGTAATGACCTGAGGCAATACCAACCTTATACCAAAACCAGCCTGGTATGAGACCTGCGGTAATACCAGGTTTATACCTGCCTTATACAAAGCAAAAATCAGCCTTGGATCTAAATACTACTAGTAGACTGATCAATACCAGGTACGTGCAACGCTATATTACCAGACCAACAACACTACAGGTCCTTGCCCTACAACTTTCAAGTAGGCAGGAAAAAAGAAAGGAAGATGAAGAAGCTGTGCAGAGTGCAGACCTGATAACTTCCGAGAATGTGGATGATGACCATGAAATTAGCTGCAGTGGTGATGCCGCGGAAGCCTTCGAATTGAAGGATATTGGAATTGGAATTGGCTGCAAGCTGGTTTCCATAAGCCCAGTAACAGACGAGAGCCACTGGGAAGTAGCAGATCGTCACAATCACGTAAGCCAATACCACCCCTCTCCACATGGCGATCTTGGAAGGTCTTCCGGGCTTGGAGGGGAGAGTGGCTTGAATCTCCAAAACCACGTTGTGTCCTGCATACGCGAATGCTACAACCCCTAACGCATTGAAAGCGCTCAGTACATGACCTGCTGTACTGGCCTTTGGCAAATGGTGGTCTGGAGTTACGTTTACAAGCGTATAATTTGCAATTTCACGATGTTGGCTGTGTTCATTGTGGAATATGGGTATGGTCCACGCAATTGTCGAGTAGCTGCACAAATGAGGAGGCAGTCATGAGCACAATTTTTTTTCAGCTTTGAGTAAAATTTAAGAATGAGTATTGTAACTGCCTAGCACATCTGCATCTTGGGTGCTTCACAGATCAGATTAGATGCGATAGTCCACAGATCGGATTAGATGCAAGAATCCGTCGAAACTTGCAATTGTATTATGTACAACAGATCAGGACATCCTGGGATATTATATATCTGTGTCTGATCATCCGGGGTTATAATTTAGTCATTGAGTGTACTAGTGGACAGACCTGACTGACATGATGGCTGCAGCCAAAGAGATTCCAGCAATCGAGTTGAAGTTTGGGATCTGGACGAATAGGTAGTGCACCGAGCCATAAATAAGAATCCAGTGAGAAGTCATCGCGTATTGGTTATTAATCTTCGTGCTCGAAGGTTTCAAAGGGCACTGATGATGATCCCCATGACAGTTCAAGATATAGATGTTTTTCAACGCTTGGCCTCCAGTCACCATGTATACGATATCCACGCTTACCTCCACAAGAAGCTGCTGTGGTATTACTATCCACAGTCCCAACTTCTTTCCAAACGCTTGCTGGCCCAGTTCATGGTACCTGTCAAAACGTTTGCCGGGGACCATCTCATGCATCTGTACCATTTGCCACAAGGTGAAAAAGGTGATGACCCATGACAGGGCCAAGACGACTACGCCTGGACCCCTGCACAGTTGCACTCCACAAATCCATATCACATACTTGTCAAACATCCCTCATCATCATCATCATCATCAGGATTCCTCACAGTCATAGGAATTGGGAATTAATTAACACCATCACTAAACTTTTGCTCCTTGTTTATCTCATGTGTAGCTAGTGTTTGGTGATTCATGTGTATATTATTACCAGGTGAGATCTGCCATGGCACTGGGTAGACCAAGAACTCCAGCACTCACTATAGCCGTCACATTATGGACGGCGGAGTACCACCATTTGCCTTCCCTGCTCGCAGTCACAGGTAGCAAGTCATTCAGTTTGGTATTGTAATCCGGATCCTGTCCAGAAGCAAATACAACAAACGAGATGATCAGCTTAGAAATAAAGAAACCCTGGCTGTCATGATTTCAGTCACACTCTCATTACGTAAATGTAGGTTTTTGCAGAATAGACGTAGTCGCGCTTCTTGAGTGTAATTGAACCCGACTATTCTTCAATATGAGAATCCGATCAAAAGCACGTCTGAATATCGGCATGAGCTGCACTCTAGAAATTCCGGCTAGCAGCTACTGCTATAGAGAACTTCACACACGTAAATGAACAGAACTCTTACAATTACAAGTCCAGAATTCTATTAGAACCCAAATTAATCTACCAGAACCCAAAAAAAGTACAACACGTCTAGAACCCCAAAATTACACCAGAACCCAAATTACTAGAGACCGTTAAAGATCACGATATTCAACAGAACCCAAATTACAAATGTTATCTAGAATCCAAATTTTGTTTTTTCAAAGCAAAGACGCCCAAGATTAATTAATTCTACAGGTTATATAAACAAAAAGACATCGTTTCGAGTCAAAACTGGCGATCAAAACTGGGGGAATTGAACTACAAATAGGTACCTCAACCTTGAGAACAGGATCCTCCATGATATTATTAAGTATTCGAAGCTGCTGCTGCCGCTGTGTGTTTCACACCGGAATTCAAAGCGCCTCAATCTGCTGCTCCTCCCGCCGCAACTGACAAGTATTAAACGGGGTCCGTCGACCTAGAGCGACGATCTCACTTGCTTACGTTTTGCCGCGCTTTGTCTGAAAATTGGAATTCGCGTAAAGAATTACTCGTCTTCCTTCCGTGTTTTTTTATCGTGTATTTACGGAGAAGCTTACATCGCCTATTTCGATGAAAACGTAACCCCGGCTGTCGGTTTTTTTTTTCTGGAACCCGTTATCACCGGTGGGTACCCGAGCGGTAGTCTCCGGAAGATACCCGAGTGGTAGTCTCCAGGTATCGGGAGGAAATGAAAAAGCAAGCGCGCGGAGCAGTCTTTACGCCGCTGCCTCGGGCTTTATCGTAGTTCAAAGATTCGCGAAGTACATGGGAAGCCCGCAGCCAGCGTCATCATCAGGAAAACATCACTACCGCAATTAATTTCTAGGCAATTACAGACACACCCAATCGATTTCTTTTCCACGAAAATCGCCTCCATCGCTTGCATGCACTTGCCTCGAAAATCTAAATCTCTTTGTTTAATAGTAACTTCAATTGCTTTAGAAAATTGTCTTAGCTCTCTTTTGTCTACTAGTTTTTAAAACGCTTTAAAAAGTGTTTATAGTTTCAAGTTTACTAATTAGGTCCACGGTTTTTTTTTGGCAGTTTTGTGAGATAGGTTCGAGTTGACGACACATGTCAAAGAAACCAGCAAATCTAATTTAGTCGGAGTTACACTGAAAAATCAGAAACTGCCAAGTTTTCCAAGCTTTTTTTTTTTTTTTGGGGTCGTCACAGTGCGAAAATTTTGCCAAATTAAGAAACCATGATTAAGTGTGTCTTTTTTCTACTTATTCACGTCTCTGCATTTATTCTGTCAACAAGGTTGCACAAAAGTAAAATTTAGTTTTGACTTCTAGTTTTGAGCTAACTTGACGTCCTGTAAATTCACCCTTTTGTAGTATGGGTGCAGTAGATGATGCTCTGAAAAGTGAAGCAACAGGCCTAAGTTAAGGAAGGCAGCCAGCCATCAGCACAGCATGAGGGATGAGAGAGAGACAGTAAAAGGGAATAATGGGTTAGTACAAGAACAAGATGAAGAAAAGGCAAAATGAAAAACATAATTATTAGATTAGTTTAGTCCTTTTGAGAAGAAAAAATAAGCTGGATTGCAAAACTCAAGGTGTGTCCAGTTGGAAAGAAGGAAAATTTTGTCGGTTCTGTTGATGTTTTATTTTTGTGGCGAAATTTCCCAACTTGGTTGGCGAATTTTTAATCAGAAAATTTTAAAAACACAGATTGTGATTTTTAGGGATATTTCCCCCATTTCTTGAAATGAAAATAATTAAATTAGCCACATCTAGATCTAGGCACTTCCTAGGGTTGTCACTTGTAGCAGTACTTTTGGAAAAATGCTATACCCACTTAGGACAATCGCCTAATGCTAACTAATGCTGGTGATCCTCGACAGGGGACGTACTTGAGGATTTTGAAAAAAACTGGTTCGGTTGTTGCTTTGCAGACAGTTGCTTTTTAACGTTTGGCTAATGAGTTGATTCAAAGGGGACTGAGCAAAAACTCCAAAATGAAGCTTTTGTTAAGCACCCAGTGCTTACCAGGGAGCTTCGTTTTGCCTGGACGATGAACTACAACCAGATGAAGCAGTACTAAAACACAAGGAAAACAAGATAAGTATCCAGGTTGTATGGACATATGTATTATGGACATGCTAAAGAGCTCCACAAATTCAACCATTGGACGGTTGGGGTATCAGGCTGACGTCCCAGTCACGAAGGAGGCCCTTTTTTCAGGTCCTTCCCAACTCCATTCTTTTGGGTCCCAGCTGAGAGCATACACATGACCAGAGCGATCCCTCCTTTTCCAGGGGCAACCCATTTCCTAGCAACTCAAGTTGGTGTGTCTTTTTGAGCTTGTGATCAACCTGGAAGGGTGGGGATGACGACGTACCATTCACCAGGCCCTGTTGTCACCAACTCTCCCCTGTCATCTTTGTGCTTGAATTCCTGTTGTGATTACGGTAGCTAGCCTAGGGCCAGTTTCCACATTGACAAAACGAATAAATTTTTTTTCAAAAAAATTTTAAATTTTAATTTTTTTGAAATTATTGAAATTTCCATGATCTATTATGGTATTGTCACATGAATAGTGAAATTATTCAGAATGTAGCCTATCATATTATGATGATTTCAACATGTCAACTTCATATTTTCACAAAAATTCATTTCACTATTTTGAGGATTATTTAATGATGAAACTGACCTAGGGTAAGGTAGACTCTGAAAGAGGTCTGTAATTAGGTGAGCCCACAAGGAAAAGAAAAGGCTGATGTGTGTGGGGTTGGGCTAGCCCAGTCCCATTGCTGTAATGTTGAAGTAGCCTCCCTAGGTCCTATGGGATGGATGTATTTGATGATCTTGTCCTTGACAGAGACAACTTTATTCCAACCTGTTGGCATGACTTCTAGGTTTTGGCCAAGCTATCCCAAAGGTCCCCAATGTGCGTGGATCCGGCCTTGGCCATGATGCCAAATCCCTTTGGGTTTCCCTCGAGGATTGTGCTCTCATCTATCAAGAATTTGTTGCCAAAAAGTGGCTGTCTCATCATCTCATCAAGGCATTCAGGGTCCTTGCATAAGCCTTGAGGGAGGAGAGAAGTTTGTCAAAATTGGCCATTTTGGGTATCATGGAGTTTCCAGTCTGTGGGATTCCTAATTTGGAGTTGAACCATTGGACATATTGTGTAAGGAATCAGGATGTCGTGAAAACCATACAAGTTGACAAATCCGAATATCAACACCATCTCGGTTTGTATAGCTGGGTCATGACTTTGGACAAGGATTGTGCATTCACCTGGGTTTACAACACCATCAATAAATCAGTGATGGAGAGCTATATGACAAAAAAAAGTGTCACTTATGGTTTGGAGGGTGAAGAAATGAATTATTGACCCCTACTTTTGAAATATATCACTAGGAGAAGCTATCTTAATTAGACTTTGTAGACAAAAATAAGATGATTTTCAAAGAATTCCTATATAGGATGCTTGGTTAACTTAGAACTAACTAAAAAAGTTTAAATATTTTGAACTCAAGTGCACCAACTTGCCAGAGCACTAAAGTTAAAATAACATTGCTACGTGATTTTATGCAGAATTATGCAGGGACAAGAATGTGGTGAAACCTTGCCAATCATGCATAAACCGAAGCTCCTGAAATAGGGGAAATACAAGGAACAAAATGGAAGGACCCATGTCCAAGAAGACAAAAAAAAACCACCTAAGAGGTCGAACCACAAGGGGAACATCAAGTTCCGGAATCCCCTCCTACATCGAGGCCATATAAATCGGTGGTTATTTGCTAGTTAATCACTTGTTAGCCCTAGTTCTAATCATTTTTTCCAAAACCTTTTTTTTTTTGTAATAAAATCTTGGTTTTGGTTGTAGTTTTGTTTTTAATTGCACACATAAATAAAATTGAGAACCTTGTGTTCGAAGTCATATTCTTCAAAAATATTGTACCTACATCTAAATTTGGCATAGAATAATTTGCAAAAGGTCTAGCCAAAAAATAAAGTAAAAATTATTAATATTTTTCAAAATTGTTGAGAATTGAACTCTCATCCCAACCATTGGGTTCCTATTACAAATACACAACACAATATAATTCTAGAATTTCAAAAGTTCTTTATCACGTATAATTGAGATATAATCTATACGTTGCACTAAGAAAAAATATAGCTTATAATACAAAAAAACTAAAAATATATAAAAATTGAATTTTTTATTATGATTTAAAATTATGAGAATTTGTAAAAATGAAACATTGAATTTGCACAAAATTTGCACACTTTTAAAAACTTGTATATTGTATAAATAACAATGATTAACATGTTTTTTGTTTATTGAGACAATTATAAGCATTTTTCATAAAAATTACAAAATATTTCATTCCAAATTCATTTTGTTAAAAAAAAATGCAATCCTTGTCTAAACACCATTGGCTTGATATATTTCATTTGGACTCCATTTGATTTTGACTAGTCAAAATCAGCATTTGTAACCTTCCCCAACATTCATTGGTGAAAACCCCTAAATTTATGGGTTTATTTCTAAACATTATAAATATTCTGTCCAAAGACTAAAATTCAAGGTTTTTTGAGTCTGAATTAAACAGTTTTTAGGTTAAATATAGTGTGTAATAGGCTTCAGTCAAGAAGGTGAAGGTATGAGTGTAGGTGCTAGTTCACCCTGGAAGGAGCTCAGACAAATAATTTGGTATTCGACTTATCTAAAAAATTCACTCCATTTTTTCCATGTTTCATTTTATTTATTTCCTAGGAACTTTTGGTTTAACTTTGTTATTATCTTGGGCTGAAGGATACAAATTGCTATGTATAGAGTAACCAATAGAATTTAAACTCTAATTATAATTCTCAAAACTATGTAAAATCAATGGGAAAAATCATGGTAGAACCTTGTTTGTTTTACACCTCTATCGTCTGGATGCATTGCACTTAGATGTGTATTGTAAGTCATTGGGAAAGAACTTGGAAGTTTTCTTTCATCTCACTACTTTGTGACGGTTAAAGTATGGATCCCGCATCACTAGATTGTCAAAACCCATATACCAGGCATATTACAGATGATGTGAGAACATCATCCATTGAATGTGATCAAGTCAAAACTGATTCCAGTGTAAAGAATGCATCTAGGATGGCATCCGTAGATGCATTCCATTAAGACTGAAAATAGTCTGCATGCCATATTGTGGGCAAGGACTTTGCCAAGGTTGTGAAAATTAAATTATTATTTCTTCTGGAGCTTGGAGAGTAGTGTGGCCACAAACCCTTAAAATATGTTTAAAATGGTGGTTCGATTATCCCCTGTACAGCTTTACTTCTCTAAGAAAAAAGGGAATAGATATCAACTTTGGAAAGATTTGGAGCAAGCTGCCATGGGACTCCCAAACGTTAACTTGGCTTTGTTATTTTGGGGACCTCCAAATGCACAAATGATGGGCCATAGTGAACCAGCATCCACCATTGCACCATGAAGGATGAATGGTAAGTGGTCAGGAAACAGTTTTCTGTTGGGTTTCAGTTGCCTTTTTTTTTCCTACCTACCTACTAAAAATCCACAAGCAGGTTGGTAATAGGTAGGTAGTAAAAACAGCCCTTACCTAGTAGTTACCTATTTTCCTACCTATCTACCTATATAAGAGACCTATTTCCTACAGAATTGGTTACCAAGGTGAAACCAAATATTAACTCAGTTGAGGTTCATTCACAACAGAGGAATAAGGGGCATCCAGTGGATGGTGCACTGGTCGGTGCTGGTTCACTGTGGCCCAAATGATGGCCCATTGCTGAGTTGCAGAGTTGTAAAAGCAACTGAATCAACAATAGTATACATGGCATGTAAATTTTTATTTGGATGAAGTTTAGGTTATACCTTTATAATTTGAGTTTGGAGTTTAGACATGTAAATATACACAGGATAAGACCAACTTCAGATGCGGATCCAAGGACCAATGAATTCAAGCAATCTTATTGGTCAAAAGCTTTAAATTGGTCCCAAGGCCTTTAAACGAGGGTCCAAGACCAAAAAGTGGCAAATTGAGGCTAAACCTACATGGCACCTGTTTTGGAGGGAAAATCAATTAGTTTGGACCAAAAAACAGTGCTAAAAGGCGAGCTCCTGATTTGGAGAATGAAGAATGAGGCTAGGGACCAAGGTATAGTCCAACTCAAGGATTCAATTTGCTTCAAATCCTAGGAAATTGGACCCTCATCTAAAGTGGGCCCAAGTATTTCGTGAAGGGACAGTAAGTGGTATGTACAGACAGAGGTTGCGAGCTTTACTGGAATAGGAGCCTGTGCAAGGGAAAGTTGAACATGGGCTCCATTCTGATAAAGCTCCTGGCTGTGGGCTTTGCCAGGCATGGATATCTTGCAGGAATCTTTTTTCCTGTGATACTCACCAAGCACACATTATAAAATAAAATAGAAACAAGCATTTCAAAATATTGTAAAGGCTGTGGAGTGGGCATTGCGTGGACTCCACATAAGAAAAACCAGATCCTGTAACTTGGGCTCCACTTCAGTGGTGTCTTGCCATGTGAGTCCTTGGAATGCACCTTCCCTGACCCTAAAAGCTTGGGACAAGGAAGAACTTGAGAGGCACACAGGGTGAAGCGAACTTGTTCAAGTGAGAAAAAAAGATTTAGGGTGGATAGGCCACTGAGTGAGAACTTAAGAACTCACAGCAGGTCTAATCTATACACATTGTTCATCTAATTCTGAAGCTCAAAGAAAATTTGTAGCCCTCCACCTAGTGCTTGTAATGCTGGAGAAACTTCTTGATTCAGTGAAGGAGTGGGGAAGATATGGGGTGTTCTTTGGAAGGGGCTTTAATGTTCGGTGATGGGTGAGTTAAAATAAATTAGCATTTCATTGCATCTTTGCCTTTGGATTACAAACACATTTTGTAAAGCCCTAGTTGGCACACCCATCAGGTTTTTAATCACTCAAAACACAGACTAAGACTGAGGAAGATATGGGGCTAAAACTAGAGAGGGGTCTAGAGCTATTTTTTCAAAATATTTGAAGCAAACTATGGCTCGTCCTATTCCTGTGTTTTCTGCATTGCTCCTTTACTTCTGATGCTCAAATGAGCATCAGAACATTTCTAGCCCTCCAGTTTGCGCATCCAATGACACAAATGAACTACCGCCCAGGAATGAGACAAATATTGGGAAGTTTTCTGTGATAGGTATATGTTTGATGATAGGTGATTTTGCTTACCAGAAAGTTGCAGAGAAGACTAACTAAGCCAATGGACCCAACATTCCTTTAACCACCAGTGTTGAGAAACAAGGTACAGAGCCCACATTCTCTGACACAGGCTCCCCTACAGCCATCCCATCCAAGATTGCAATCAGAACAAATTTAGCCCAGAGGCAATCCAGCTCCCAAGGATGTCAGCATGTCCTAACCCATTCAGAGAAAATTCCTAGTGGATCTGGAAGGCTCCATCAATGTCCGTCTTATAAAGAGGAGAGATCTTGCATCCAAGCCTTAAGAGTTGGAGGGAAGTTATACTTACTTACATGTGTAAAATCACTTCCAATCATTAGGAATAGGTGTAAGAACCAGTGTTGGGCGGGTGTCACAAATATCTTGGGTATCAGTCGGGTATCCTTATTTTTCAGGGTATCACTATCATTCTGACTAAAATCCTGATAAAAAAAGGGTTTAAAATATATTGCGACTTGGGTGAGGTAAGTCCCCCTACCCGGGTCAGGTTCTCAAGGTTATTAGTTACTAGTTGAAATGAGGGTTTGGGTTGGGATTGGGAAGTGGAGCAGCTTACCAGTGGCTCCTTTTTCATTTCTCTTCCCTAAACCTTGATTATTGTGAATAAAAAGGGACTAGAGCCCTTGTCCTCATCGTCTTCTTTCTCTTGTTTAATGTGTTGCAAGGTTGAAGCAAGTTTTGTGTTTGTGTTGCAAGGTTGTAAGTTGAGGGTTTTTGATTTTTTTGTTTTTTTTTTCCTTCCCTTTTTTTTTTCTCCTCTCTTTCCCTATTGGGTCCAAGCACAATTGGGGTATCCTTTTTGAATCTTAGGAATCCACTCCAAGGGTTTTCAAATTCACTTTTTTTTTCATTTTTCTTATGACTTATCTTACATTTCACCTTTTTTTTCTCATATCAAATGAAATAATTTTGTTCCCAATTTTATATAAGCTTCTAAAATATCTATTATTTTCACTTATGAAAATGAAAATAATAAAACTTATCCAATGTGAGCCATAATATATCAATGGTTCAAAATTCTTAGAAATTTGACTTTTTGAAATTTTTTACATTACAATAGGGCATGTGATTCTTGTCACATTCATACATTTTATACACATTAGTACATAAGGTGTTTGTGGTAAAAATCTTGGGCCAAAAAGTTGTTTATACATTTTTTATGAATCTTTGAACCTTTTTTGTCTCATGAGACAAAGTCCTAGATTTTTTTCAAAGACTTGGTAAGAATCTTTAAACTTGTCCAAATTTGACATTCTATGCATAAAATTATATTCTTGTAATATATATATTTATGAATAAAATCAAACTTTCAATATGAATGTGTTATTAAATCTCAACAACATTTTTAAGTGAGGGGGTCTAGTGAATATAAATGAAACAGTCCTTTCAGGTACTCCAACCATGTTTTGACCCTATTGATAGACCAAAATGAAATTAATTATTATAAATTGATTAAACCATAAACAAATTAATAATAATAGGGTAATTAAACCATGAAAAGGTTAATCGAAACCTAATCAAACCATAATGAGGATAATCAAACTTTAATCATACCAAAATGAAACTAATAAAAGGGTAATCAAACCATAATGAAGTTAATCAGACCCTAATTATACCAAAAACAAACTAATAAGAGGCTAATTAAACTTTAATTAAACCAAAAGCAAACTAACAAAAGGTTAATCATACTAAGAATAAACTAATAAGAAGTTAATTAAATATATATATATATGAAAAATGAAAGAACAATTAAAAGATGGCAATAAAAAAAACAGCCATAAGTAATGAAAAAAAATGAATCATGGGTTTGAATAAAAAGTGTTGTTCTCATTGCAAGGAGAGAATTGTTTTTGTACATCTTGAACGAGGGGGCCAAAACCCATAATATAATTATGTGCATTTCCAATTTACCTAGGCATGTAACCCTGAAGTTGGGCCATTGCATGAATCCATATCTAAATCACAATTAATAAATAGATCTTGCATGCTTAAACTCGTATTCAAGCAATGGAATTCAAAATCAAATCAAGCTTAAAGAGATTGCATTTGAAAGTGTTGAGATAAAATCTATGATCGATTCAAACAATTTTTAGGGCATTCCAAGCTACATTCTTACCAACAGCCCTAAACCAACCTTTGTTCATAACATTGATAGTGTCATTGGAAGATATGTAAATATTTGGTTTAAAACCTATCATGCATCCAAGAGAAGGGGCAATAAACAACGTTAGAATTATATTGGTAATTCAAGGTTGTGATGCATGAGGAGTTGAGTAGGTTGGGCAACAATTTTTGCAAGAGGGATTAGAGCAGGATGTTTGAAAAAATGGGCAAGCCATGTGACTTCTAGGTTTTGGACAAGTTGGCCAACCTTCACACAAAATGTGGCAATTGACCACACCAACAATAAGAAGCTCTACCAAAAATCCATGTTTTCACCTTAATAGTAAAATAAAATTTCATCATCTTTAGCCAAGCACCTTAACACCATTTCTTGCATAGAAAATTTCGAAGTTGTTTAAGATTTAAATCCTAATCCTCACTTGGAATCCATTCGAACCTCATAGAGCACTATTGGTCCACCATTCTTATGTTTAGGTCATTCCACAATTGTCGAGGGTTAGGTTGCTTCACCATTGGCAACAAATTAATTAGTCCATCCCCAAATATGACACTCATGTTGCATTCCACCAATAGTAGAAGCAAGCTAATAAAAGGGTTATCAAACCAAAAACAAGTTAATAAAAAGCTAATTAGACTATACTGAGGGAAATAAGAAGGTAATTAAACCATAATCAAGTTAATAAAAGGGTAAAAAGACCAAAAACAAGTTAATAAAAGATAATTAGACTAATTTAAGGCTAATTAGACCCTAATTAGGCTTAAAGCGAGTTAATAAAAGGCTAATTAGACTAGGTTGAAACTAATCAAACCCTAATTAGGCTATAAGTGAGTTAATAAAAGGCTAATTAGACTAGGTTGAAACTAATAAAAAGTTAATAAAAATTTTAATCAAATGAAAAGCAAGCTAATATGAGTTTAATCAAATGATAAGCAAGATATACTATTATTATGTTCAAATTGTCTTCCATTACCATTTGCACTTCACCAACATTTTGCTCCAGACCATAATGGGTTTATTTAAGAGAGGTTGTTTCCTTTATAACTTCTATGAGAAAGAGTATGAAAGACTTTTGAGAGCCAAGCTAGTTGGTCAAGAGTCAAGATACATAGTCAAGCTTAGTTGGGCTTAGGTGTAAATGCAAAAAAAAGAGTTAAGGGACAAAACTAGTTTTTACACCACTTTTGGTGCAAAAATTCATTACATCCTTTGATATTTTTGTTTGTTAAATCCTCATACCTTATTGTGCATTTCATCCCGTAATTCAATGAAATTGACTGAATTTGCCTTGTAACAATGAGATTTTATGGATAACATTATTGTGTCATAATGTTTTATAAATATGAAAAACACTAATTAATTTTAAAACATTTTGAAAAGCATTATTTATTTATTGAATTATTTTTAAACTTATCCAAATGGGGTCTCAATATTATATTAATATATTAGAAAAAAATGTTAAAATATAAGATTTTTTTTCAACATTTGCTTAGTTTATGATATTAATAAAACAAAAACACCCTTGGGTCGTATGATTAGGAACATCACACTTTCATTTCATTGAACCCATTAAACTTTATGAAAAGATGAAAACAAATTAAACAAGGATTTTCATTATGTTTTTCTTATAAAATAAAATTTGAAGCTTTAATGATATTTTATTTTATTTTTAAAATTTTGATGTTCATAATCATTACATTCAAAAAATAAATTAAAATTTAGTGGTGTTTCCTTTCCTGCAACATACTGATTAAAAACACAAGTTTGAAACATATTTTGGTTGTTTATTTGGGAAATAATTTTGTAACATTGTACCTTTGATGGCATTCTATTTTATTCTATTTTAAGTGATTAATTAAATAAGCATAATTTAATTATGATTGACTTTCCAAATTCTAGGAATGTGATTATGAAAAGGGCCATTGTAATTAAGAAAACAATTATCTACAATAATTTCACCTTTTTTATTCCAATAAAAGTTATAGGCCATATAATTTGGTATGCCATGGATAAATAATAACTCAAGCCCACACATCATTACTTCTTATGCCCACTCCTTAGGTCCTTTTCATTTATTGTTGCTTTTGGATTCTTGAATTTGCATTGTGTAATAGGTTTAGTTTTGAATCTTAATGCTTTAGCACCTTGGAAATTTTGTATCTTCTATAACCTTATCATTGATCAAATGTTTGCAAGTTGCTTATGATGCAATTGACAATCTAGAAGTTCAATTCCTCCATAAGGGACATTAGTTCACTACATTGCTCATAGTCTACAATATTTCAACTTTGTGCCAGTTGTAAATTGTACTTAGATTATTTTTATAGTTCTTAGTTTGTTAAAATACATAATTTTTTTTGTTACATTTTTTAATTTTCAAACTTTGCATGTTACCTCAAAAAATAAGTTCACATCACTTTCATAGTTTCACAATAGAAACATTTGACTAGTTTCAAAAGCTTTCTTTAAAAAGACCCTTAGGAAATCCTTAAAAGGTATTTACATTGCTAATTATAAATACATTTTGCCATAACCTTGGGTTAATTTATCACCTTGTAATTGCATGAAAATGAAAATGTTGTTACAAGTTCAAATGAAAATAAATAAATTACTAGTATCGTTATGTAGAACCAATTAATAAAATTATGCAATTGCAAAAATATTATGGCTTGTAGATACTTAATTGATCAATGATTTAACTAAACCTAATTACTTTTAATTCTACTTAGACATGTCATAAATTTAACACACCTAAAGCCCAAAAATCAATTGAACTAGGGTTGCCAAAAGGGATGTCCCTCATTTTGAGGATGTCATCGAAACTTCTCCAAACATCTGTCAAGTATCCTTCAAATGTTTTGGTACATCTTTCCAAAAAGGTAAGCAAAATTTCATGTCCTTATTTTTCAACCTAAATTTGTTTGGGCAACCCCCTATTTTTGTTAGATGTAAAACAATATGTACAACTATAAAATTATTGTGAATGATACGTTATTCCAACACATGATGAAGGTCCCAATTCATTTGCTACATCAACATAATTTTACCAAAAATGTTGTTTTCAAATTTCTTTTGAAATATTTGTGACTTTCCAAAAACATGCAATCTCAAATTGTATTCACAATTCAAATGCATGCTTCACAAGGTGTTTGAACTAATTTAGACAATGTGTGTAACATATCATTAGATTCTTCTAGTTATGAATCCTAGAATATGATTGTTCTTCAACGGTAGTTGGTTTTGTTGTGATGAAAGGTGAACTGTTTCTAGTTCAATGAAAATCATTGCAAACAATTTGTCCCCTCAAAGCCTATGATTCATGTACTGACACAATTTCAAAGTAAATGACCACCTATGTTAGATGATATTGGTTGATTGCAACAAGCTCAATGAGTTCAAAATAATAGCTAAAGAATTCGGAACACAAGTTGCAAAATAATAAGAAAATACATGATATCTTAGCTTTTAAGAATTAATACAAATGCATTGGAACGATGAAAATATGTGCCTAGATACACAAATTCAGTATATCAGTTGCATTGAGAAACCAACCAAAAAGAACAATCATTTAAAGAATGTGCTAGAACTACATATATACCAACAAGCTACAAAGTATGCATTCCACCAAAGACTCGGCCATTTTGTCTCATGCTAAATCTCATGGGAATAGGTAACTTTTGGATCATTCCACTAGCCATATATTTGGTCAATTGAGTTTAAAATTTTGCATATAAAATGTCAAGAACATCCATTAACAATGCAGTTGTTGTAGTGTCTTGTAATGATAAGTATAATCAAAAGGGCGGTGTGCATTTCAGAAGTAAATGTTTTGCAACCATTCTAGAAATGAGGGAAAATAAAGAATGTATTAAAGGTCAGCATTCTCCATTGTTCCTAAATGATTTTCCTTCAGTTATATTATACGTATTATGGATCAACTTTTGCTAATGAATAAAATGAATAAAAACAAGGGGACTTGTTGTAACCCTTATATTCATAAACATCCAAAATCTGAAGTTAATTTTTTTCTTTTTTGGTGTGTGTGTTTGTGTTTGATTTAAAGGTATTGGAGTGGAGCTAACAAGTCAAAGCAATTCTCTATTATATGTTATTTTTAGTGGCACCATGCTTATGGTGCATTCACACTTAATGTTAAGTCAGTTTTAAATAAAAATTTAGTTGGCATCCTAGGTGGCGCGCAATGTTAAATAGGTCAAAGCTTAATGTTAAATGAATGTTAGATTAACATAAAATCTTCATGGTAAGGAGGTTTAAGTCCTAAATGACTAGCAAGATGTTATGGGACTCAACACTAAAGTCTCTAACACCAAGTGTGAATGCACCTTTAGTACTTAAGGAAGACTATTTTGGAAAAAAAATATTTTAAACAAAATAGTCCCATATCTAATATATGAAGATTAGGCAATTGTGCACAATATTTTGTATTCATGCAACTTATAAAACAAATTGAATGAAAAAGTGAAAATGTAAAAGTACCCAATGGTGACTAAAGGAGAATCTTATTTTGAGTTTGAAAATTTTGAAACTTTGTTTATCAAAACACACTTTGTGGTAGGTAAGGCCTTAGGGGGAGGCCCTTACTAGAATAAGGGATCCACCCAAGCATTGCCCCCAGTTCTGGTAATGCCCTTCCCCAAGGGCCTTTACCTCAGGTAATAACTAGTGCAATACTTTTCTCTTTTCTTGTGATGCCTGATGTATCTGTTGGGTATCAAAAGAAATTTTTTTTGACAATGTTTCAAAAATCGGAATTTGAATGCAACACGGGTGCTATATAATTGTACCTACAAGGATACTGAAAAAATTGTGTTCGGTTATTACAAACAAACGTGTTTTTTCTCTCAATTTTTTATCTTTATTTTTTCCTCAATTTTGTAGCATAACAATAGTGGTGAGCATCCTCAGACAAATTTTGATGGAAGTGGTGGCACTTTTGTGCATGACCATTTTAAACAGTAACCAGGAGCTGAACCCGTGGTGGGACACTCCCCAACCCCCCCCCCCAAAAAAAAAAAAAGGGAGGGAGGGAGCGAGCTTTCTGAATAAATAGCAAAATTTCCACCACCAAAAAACAAACACTCTGTGTCGCCTTTTGGTGATTTTTTGCCACAAACAAAATAACTAGCCCCCCAGTGCAGGGCATTCCTTAATTTAAGGCCCTGGAGCCTCGGGGTGGTGGTCCTAGGCGAGGGCCGAAATTAAGGAATGCCCTCCACTAGGGGGCCTACCTCTCCATAAAGCTCTGATGCTGATCTCACACCAGTACCTACCTTCAAAACATGCACTCTTCATTCCTTAAAATTATAACCCATATTATGCACAGAGTCCTGAAAGCTGGGGTTTTTCCAGTTTTGAACAAGCACATTTTAACAAGGAGAATGATCACTTACACCAAAGAAGACTTACTAAAGTTGAAGAGAAAAAGTTGGTGTTGCAAACTAAGAACTTCAAATATGAAAATCTTCAATATCATAGTCATTATTGTATCATGTTATGAGACACATGGGTGTTGAGTGAATTAACACATCAAGCAATGGAGATACATGTTGCTATGTCCTTTTAAATGTACACTGATGTCAAACAAACTAGAGACATGTAGTGCAACCACTATCATCACAGCTCACATTCAAAAGGAGATTGAAACAAGAGAGAAGAGTGTCAAACCCAAATAGTTCCAATTACTTATTTCTAAATTGCATTCAAATCCAGTTCACCTTACATTTCACTAATGAAATGGACAAATATAACAATTATACAAAGACAAAATGATGCATAAAACATGATGGGGTGAACCAAAGCTTTTTGAACATTCTATTTCTATATAGTTTCTGTGTTTTGAAAGAAGAACTTCTTGTGACTTCAGAACTAATCAGAGAGTTGCTTGCTTGAACCACAAATTTTTCTGTGTGGACATTTTCATAAGCCTTTTAGCTTACTGAATTTCTTCTGCTTTATATAGGTTGGTTGGTTTGTTATCACAACTTTCCAATTACCTTATGGCACCACATTTTTACCAAGCTCTATTGATAGAACTTGTAGGTGCTTGCATCCACAATGATTTGCTGAAGACCACCAATTGATGCTGTAAACATTAGCAGGACCCCCAATATGATACAAATCTGCATATAAACCCACAAAACAAAACGTCAGGTCACCATTATGTTGGCAAAATGCACTAGATCTTCCACCTTTGACCTGACCTTTGCAGGAGACAGAAAGTTTGGGAAAAAACACTGAATTGTGAAAACTTATGGTCACATATTAAAATGTTATGGTTCCATGTAAGCAATAAAATTGCAATTATTTTTGAAAGGTTGCATGTAAAAATGTTCTGGTCACATGTGAGAAATAAATTTGTGTATTCATTTCATTTAGGGTCACATGTAAAAATGTTTCGATTCCATGTAAGAAATTTGTATTAAATTTTAAGTTAATTCAGTTCTTAAGGTCATATGTTTTTGCTAAAGGAAAACAATCGTGCTCAGAGGTGTATGAGTAGGAATGACAAGAGAAACTCACCCAGTTTGTGAGCCATGAGAGACTAAAGGGTTTTGGCTTGTAGATACACAACCACATAATACATGGTAACTGCAAACAGAACCCATCAACCAAATGATCCATTAGAGAAATTGTTCAGAACACAAACCCATGAATATTAAGCTCAGGAAAAGCTAAACGCAATTTGGAGTGGGCAAAAATCTAACACAAGAAATGTAAGCTCAATAGATGTGAAACATAGTGGACCAAAATAGAACACTTTTTATATTGGCTCCAAAAATCAACAAGGAGGTGAAAACATAGACTCACAAAGTATGTTGTTGGAGCAAAGGCAAAGCCTCCAAAGAAGCCAAGCAAAGCCCCGAAAAATGGGAAGGTTACAGCTAAAAATATTGTTACAGCTGCAAGATTCCCATGAAATTGAGCCCCCATGTAATCAAAATTCATGCCTCAATTTTTGCAATATGTTTTCAATTTTGAAGCAATTTTGCAAGAATCTGAAATATTTGTACATAGAATATGTACTAGACTCCATCATGAATCTCAAGTAAAAAACAATCCTGATGTTGAAGCATTCTCAGAAAAGCTACAAGATTGAACCTTACCAACATAAGTAGAGCGACCGACAAGTCGAAGTAAGAGAGATGGGCGGAAATGCAACTTTTTCACCAGCACAGTCTCCAGCTGATCAAAGACCGGCATGGCGTATATCTGCACAGGACAACACAATTTGTAAACTTTTTGGCCAGGGGAGCGAACAAAGCTCAGTATTTCAAGCAAGAAATAGTTTTGGAATTCATGCTTTAGACAAAGATTTCACCAAAGTGTTCAAGGTTTCTGGATGGAAAGACAGTACCTGGTAACTTCCCATAACATGGACGACAACCATGAGATTGGCTGTTGCAACTAGCCAAACTGGGAAGCCTTCAAATACAAGGATGTTTCCATCCGATACAAGGAGATTGTTGTTGCCATAAGCCCAGTATCCGACAAGAGATACTGGGAAATAACAAGCTGCTACGACAATGTAAGCGAGGATGACTCCCCGCCACATTGGAATTTTGGAAGGTCTTTCAGGAGTTGATGGGATGGTGGCCTGGATCTCCAATACGACATTGTGGCCCGCATAAGCAAATGCCACAGTTCCCAATGCGTTAAAAACTTCAAAGATATATCCACCTACGTTGTGATGGTAAGGTAGATGATAGTCAGGATGTACATATGTATTTGTTCCTGGTATAGTGTGTCCATAATGGGCAGGGATGGCCCATGCGATCGTGGAGTAACTGCATAGATAACACACACCACAAACTTCAGAAATCCCACTTTGGTGAGCACAGCTGAATCACCCTGAGGCAACAACCCAAGTATGAAGATGTGAGTTGCAGCATACAACTTACAAACAAGTTACATCTTTGTGCAACCATGGCTGAACAGATCTATCATTTCAGGACATAGTTCTGACCTGAGTGACATGATGGCTGCAGCCAAGGAGATCCCAGAAATTGAGTTGAAATTGGGGAGTTGGGAGAGGAAGAAATGCACAGAACCAAATATCACAATCCAAAGGGATGTGTGCTTATACAGATGGCACGGGCCCTTGCAGACCAGATGATAGAATTTCTGCAAAGATTTGCCTCCTGTCACCATGTACACGATGTCCACACCCACCTGCACAATGAGCTGCTGTGGCACCACAATCCAGAGTCCCAGCTTCGGACCAAAAGCCTCCTGACCAAGTTCATGATACCTATCAAACCGCTTGCCAGGCACCATCTCATGCATTTCCACCATCTGCCAAAGTGTATAGAGCGTGATAACCCATGAAAGCACCAAAACAACCACTCCCGGACCCCTGCCAGATGTGCATCATGCATGCAGCCCACAAACCCACTTTGTCAAACTCTGAGGATCTGCATGATTCCTAATGGTCATGAAATTTGTACATGAAGAAGTGGGAAATCACAGCAGCAAAGATCAAGACCAGCAAAAGAAACACAGAGTGTGCATCTCAGAGTTTCTCATCGTGTGTTGTCATGGTATGCATGATGATAGAGCTTCCAGGCTGATGATGTATATACCAGGTCAGGAATTGCATGGCACCAGGCAGGCCAAGAACACCGGCACCGACCATAGCCGTCACATTGTGGAAAGCCGCATACCACCATTTAGCATTCCTGCTCCCTGTCACAGGTAACCATTCATCCACAGACTTTCCTCCTGGTCCAGGTCCAAACCCGTTGTCGACATCGTCCACATCCTGCACAGCATGATCGGACCACGAAAACTAGTTTAGAAAGCTGCTGGAATCCCACAAGTTTAGATCATCTCCACTATAACTTGCAGACGACAGTAGGGGGGGAAAAAAAAACCCCCCCTCTCACGCTCCAAGCCTTGGTTCCTCCACCGCCTGCTGGAGGAACCTCAGTTCTATCAGCTACCCGTTCCTGAAATTCAGGCTGAAAGGTACCCAACTTGTTAATTGCAGGAGAAAGACGAGAAGCTATCTAACCAAGTACCTTAGTTCAGAAGAATTGGAGATCTCTAAAAATTAGGAGCAAAATCTTTTAGACATTTAGCAGTCTGAAACACGGACCAGCTTCTAGCCAGATGTAGATCTTGTTCTTCAAGAGAAAGTACTGCGAGCAACGGAACTAGACACTAGACACTTTCTTCGTCTCCATGTTGAAAGAAACAAAGAGGACAGGAGGAGAAAGTCGATCCCCACAGGAAGGGAGACCTGCGCAATCTCTCGTGGACAAACAGAGATTCTTCTTCCATAACTTTCAGTTTGCGACGGAAGTGGTCTATTGGTTGTGTATTATGCAGCAAACGAACGAGGAATCCCGCGATTGCTGCTACAGGATGCATACAGAGCAAGTATTTGTTGGTGTCCTGCTTTCTCACTCCATGAACTCGCGTTTGATTGCGAGAAGAGGTGAATCCTGAGTCCATGTTCATGTTCTTCACCAGTAAAATCTCTCTAGTCTACTTGGGACGGTCATAGTGTAGCTGGGGATAAGAAAAACAGAAAACATTCTGCATCTACAGAAGGTGCAGAAAGGAGAATTTTCAGCTCAGATTTCGAAGAGAAAGCTCTAGGCTTCGAGCTGAAGTTGCTATTTGATGTCAGGAGTGGGGAACACCTGGTGTTAAGATGTGCTATCAATGGAGGCTTGATGGAAAGTGGGTTTGCGAAAGAAAATTTCAGCACAAACTAGCTCTTCTAGCAAACAAGACACGAGCAAAAAAGAGACTGATCCCGTGGGATTCCGGCTTCAGCTGAATACAACGAAGGCTGTGAAAACTAGCTCACTTGTCATTGTCAACAAGGCAAATATTAACACTCAAGAGCAGCAGTATCGAAGCGAAATGGCCGCAAGTGACATGGGAAGAAGAAACCGCTGAGTTCAAAAATCGAAGCCTAAGATCAAGAGCAAAAAACAGATCTACAGACGAAAGAAAAAAAAATCATTCCAAAAACTTAAGAGACACAGAAACTGTCTGAAATTTACCTTAGTAGCCGCCATTTCTTCTTCTTCTTCTTCTTCTTAGATCCCCCCAGAAACACCAACAACTGTGTCTGATGCTCTTGAAGAAAAAGAAGAAGCTGAAATGTTATTCTAGTCCCGGTTGAAGAAGAACCGCAACAAGGAGCGGAATTAGAATCTACTGCGGCCGCAATACAAAGAGCAGATTGGAGGAGTCGTGATGAGTGTGGTGGTGGAGATTGGTATTGGGAGGGGATGGACTTTAGTATGATTTCGGAGTTGCCAAATTTGTGAGAATTGGCGATCTCACAACTTCCTGGAACATGGAAATCTGTTCACTCCTCTTGTACCCAATCCAATGATGGGCGCGGCGCTCCAAGGGAGCCTTCCGCTTTCTTGGGTCGAAGAGGGTCCGAAACTTCACAAACTAGGTCGTAGGACCTCACAGCGACCTGCAAAGACTCTGGTTCCGCGTTTTCTTTTTTCTTTTTCCTTTTATTCAAGTTTTTTTTATTTCTCAAAAAAAAATTATGCTGGAAAACCATTAAAAAATTTCAAGCTTTTTTTTTCTCAAAAGGTGACACAGTTTTTCACATTTTCTCAACTAAACATTTTACAATGAAAATATTAAGGTTTTTCAAGTATTGTTTGAAAACTTGATTAAAAAAAAGGGGGGGGGGTTTCTTTTTTCTTTTTTCTTTTTCCTTTATTCAAGTTTTTTATTTTGCTAAAGTGGTGAGTTTTTTTTGCTGAAAGAAACCACATATAATTTATATTGGGAACAAAAAAACTCCCTTTTCTACAAATCAAGGCTTTTTTCTCTCCAAAAAAAAATTATGCTGGAAAACCATTAAAATTCTCAAGCATTTTTTGTCTCAAAAGCTTACACAGTTTTTCACATTTTTCTCAACAAGACATTTTAGACTTAAAAATATATACAATTTTCAAACTCTCCTGTCGAGAAAACATTTTACACTGAAAATTCTAAGATTTTCCAAGTATTGTTTGAAAACACAATTTGCATTGAGAAAAAGAGGTTTTTCCAATGTATACTACAATTGACCTTTGATTATTTTATCTTAAGAGAGGCCCTTCTGAATCATTTGTGTTAAGGATGGGCAATAATTTTTTGTATACCAACTTTCACGCGGTATGGTGTCGGAGATGGGCGACTTTTTCTTTTTGATCAAATTCCCTATTTGTGGAAGAGAGAGAGAAAGAGAGATGGAGTTGTTCATCTCAATCCTAAAGTAGGCACTCCCATTCCTCCCTCCGACATATACACACACGCTACCATCATCACCACCGCATCGGTCCCCAAAGTCAAGGATTTCAATTGCTGTTTGGCCTACCATTGTGGATTACACCGCTGGTGGCTTGTCATAGCTCGAGAACTCTTTTCTAAAGTTGGGTTGAATTTTCCATAACAAAGTCACACTTTCAATACATGCAACAACTGCTACTTGACATCAATTTGTGGGGCGGGGGGGGGGAAGGGGGCCCACTGACCTAGAGTACCAAGAGAATCAACAGGAGTGCTAGCAATAGACTTGGGCTATTGCTTGTCTGGTGCTTTCATGTGCAAAATTTCAACTTCCATTAGTTGCAAAGCCTATTCTCAGCGGCCATTGTTGTCGTATTATCATAATATGTTTCTTAACCGACACTTGATGTGCACTCACAACATTTAAAATCATGAGAACCCAGAGATACAGTGAACCACCTCCACTAGTACCCTCAGCAAAGCGTGAAATCCCAAAGAGACAGGGGACCACCTAAACACTGGTACGTTTGGCTTCCAAGTGAGCGAGGAGGCCTCTTATATTGACCAATACCTTAACCTAAGGTCAATATCATCATTAAATAATCCTCAAAATAATGAAAATGAAATTTTATGAAATTATGAAGTTGAGATGTTGAAATTCATCATAATTTTATCATAGGCCACATTTTGAATATTTTCACTACTCATATCACAATATTATAGTAGTTAATGGAATAAATATATAATTATTATTTTTTAAAGAATTATTATTTTTTAGTTATTCGTTTTGTCAATGTAGAAACTGACCGTAGGCTCCGGTATTGAATTTAGACTCAGTGAGCAAGATTTAGTCAAAGAACAGAACATTTACAATGTTTAGAAGAAATAATTGTAGCAACTCAGAAACCTCAGGTTCCCATTTTTTTGAAAATTGGCAAAATCACAAAACCTCCCATTCAAAGGTTTTTTGAATGTTTGCAAAATCAAAAGAACCCTCCCATACCTAGTTTTCGAAATTTTTCCAAACAACTGGGAATTTCCATGGAAGAGATGATGGAAAACCCACCAATTAGGGTTAAGGTTCTTTGCTCAGTTCTTGAAGTCTTTAGAACCCCAGTTATGATCAAAATTGGTTCTATGTTTTTTTAGAACTCTATGTTCAAAAGTAAGAGGCATATGTGTACCCTTCACTAACAGTTCTGGTTTTAAATACCCTGCCCTGATCCAGACCTCTATTTAAATACCCGGACAAGGACCTTACCTTACGACCCACCCCATTCCAAGATCTAGATTCAACCCTGGAACCTAATGATTGTCAAATTCTGCACAAATTTTGAGACCTTGCACCCGTGGGTGTTTTCAAAATTTTCAAGGTTTCATTTTTTTTAAAGCCCTAGGGTTTAAGGTTCTGGTTCCTTTTGTTGCACATCACATCCCATTGCTCCCTTCCTGGCAAGCTTTCTCTTTGATGTTTGAGCTTTTTTATTCCTACCTTCCAATGCAATGCCTTACTTTCTATTTTCCCTTTTCTTTCTCCTTTCTTGTTTCATTTTGTGTTGCAATGGCTGATGCGAGTGAAAAATGAAGGAGCATTGAGGTTGTCGCATTGTCAAGGTTTTTGTTCCAGTACCCTCATCATCAAGATTTCTAGTTTTTATTGTATTGCCATTGTCAATTTTGTTTTTGCATCATCAGCACCACCATTTTTTAATGTAATTAGATGAATTCTTATTTCAAGTTTCTCATTGAGGTCTAAAGTTTAAGCTACATCGTTAAAGTATTTGTTGCAAGCTTTTGTTACAAAACATCATAATTGTCATGGTCATCATCGTGGTGGTCATTATGTTCAAGTAAGGTTTTTTATTTTCTTTCATCATCTTTTTTTCTTCTTGTTTTTCATCAATCTTCAAATTGTAACACCAAGTTTTTTGTTACAAGTTTTTGCAATAGAACATCTTGTGTTCATTTTGTCATTCATATGTTACAATTGTTGTCTATCAAAAAAAAAATCATGTGCAAGGCTCTAGGAGATCAATGTTGTTTTGTTTTGCAAATGCAACAAAGGTTAGATTTATGTCTTAATTATTTTATTTATTTTGTGGGTCAATCATGATTCTATTGGAGCTGCTATTTTGGAGGTTTGTTAAGTCCATTTTGTTTTTATTTGTCATGTGCATTGTTGAGAATTTTTGTCATTTGTAATCTATAATGTTGAAGCCATATGTTGTTTCATCCAAATTCATCATTTGTTCGATGATTTGTCCAATGTCAAATGCTCAAAAACGTATTTTTGAAGAAACATATTGTTGGATATGTGAGTAGTGAGTAGACATTAAACAAATAGTTGTTGCAAATTAAATGTGGTTTCATTGTTTCCAAATACAATCAGACATAATTTCTTGCAAGTACTTGCCTTGTAATTGCCATGATCAATTTCTTTTGTTTTGAGAATTTAATCCCTAAACCCTAACCACACAACCTAAACTAGCCCTTGTCAAAAAATTTAAACCTTGATACCTAAGACCCCCCAATGTTTGGAAAAAGAACATTAACCTAAACCAAAGGTTCATGATTTTTTATTAACAAATCTAAAACTTCACCCACATTTTCTTCCAAAAAAATTAATAAGAGAGAACCAACCCCCAAGGTTCTCCAAGAAATAAAAAATTACCTAACATTGGAAAAAAAAACCTCCTAATTGCTCAATACTAACGTTGGCCACTTTTGATTTTTGTTCAATTTTTCTTTTCATTCTCAATTCAATTATAAACCATTCATTCTAAATTTTGGAAATAATTCAAAATTGAAAGCAAAACCAAGAACCAACCAAAAACTGAAACTAAAACCAGCATATAGCTAGAACCAAAACCAGCCCCAAGACTTGTTTTATGCAAGTTCCAGTTCTTTATTTTAATTAAATTCTTAATTTCTAAAGCTCTTTTTTTATTGGGTTAGACAATTTGTTGTCATTGTTTGGTGCATTCACACTTGATATTAAGTAAATGTTTAATTGAAAATCTAGGTGACATCCTAGGTGGCACCCAATGTTAAATGGGTGATAATTTAATGTTAAGTGAATGTTAACTTAACATAAAACATTCATGGTAAGTAGGTGTAAGTCCGAAATGACTAGCATGGTGTTAGGGGGACTCAACACTGGAGTCCTTAGCACCAGGTGTGAATGCTCCTTTAGTCTGAGAAAATAAATAAATTTTGGGCTATGTATGTAGAACCGCATCTGGTTTTGGAAGCAAAACTTGTGTGGGAATGTTTTCTTAAAGAACCTGGAATTGGGGGGTCTTGAAACCTGAAGAACCAGGTCCAGAACTGGACCAGAGGTTTTATCAAAAAAAATTCAATCCTTGAACCAAAAAATCAGGGATTCCTTCAAAAAAACATTTTAAAAAAAGTTGGAACTGGGATTCAAGATTTCTTGAAGAGTAAGGACCGGCCAACACTGCTCAATACCCTCAGGTTAACAGATATATGTGTTTTTCCTACAGTAGTTGGTATTGGTGCAGGATTGCTTATCGATTTAAACATTGCAATTCTTAAGAATATATCTATGTTTGCATCACCAGGGTATAGATTAAAATGGTAAATAGCAATGTTGTATGGTTCTTTACTTTTAAAATGAACCTTCGCCTTCAATTATTAAAAAAAAAAATCTACTTCCAAGTTTGGTTCCTTAAAAAAAATCCAGAGTCACATCTGATTTCGGTTCACTTCTGGGTAACCCGGACCAACAGTTAACTCTTGGTTTGAGTTCCATACATAAATAGAACCCATACCCAGTTTGGGGTCCGGTTCTAAAAGGGCTTGTGATTCCAGTTCTGGAATGAGCTCCAAAAATCAGGCCAAATTTTGAGTAGCTTCTTACTAACCAAAAACGAAAACTGTCGGTTCTACCTTGCCAAACCATATATATACCTGCCCAACATGGATAAATATTAAATACCCTCAACAAGGTCAAATATGTTGTTTCTTTAACATTTTAAGTGTTGAATATAACTTGAGACTTTGAGAGTACTATAATTTGATAGTAGTAAGGATGTCAATATTTTTCTATGTTCGTGAACACACGTCTCCTAACTCCCAAGGAGTGAATGTGAATATTAATGCTTTGTTGTTGTCTTGTTCACATTTTTTTCCACTGCCATGGGGTCCTGGTGAAACAATTAATGTTTTTGTTGTCGTGTAGCCTAGTTCAATCATGAAAAATTAGCCTTCATTTGATGCAACTTGGAATTGATCATGAACGAGTCATTAATATATATTAACATTAATGATGAGAAGCAGGTTAGATTTTCAGTTGGGGCCTTCCTATTTTTCATCCTTTTTCATGTTTTTGTTTGTAGGAATAAATAAATAAATAAATAAAGGAAAGTCACCCAGCAATGGAACAAGAGGGAGAAAAAAAGAAAAAACAGGAGTCCAAACAAGAGAGCACACCCCCAAAGTGCAGAATGCACAAATGGGGAGCCATAAGAGGAGAATACACAAAACCTAAGACCTAAACCCATCGCCAGTAGCACGAAGCAAAACAATAGGAGGTTACAATTACAGTGAAACTTATTGCATTGAATAATGAATATTTTAATATTGTTGATGAAATTCTCAAATCTTTTTCAGGTCATTAAATTAAAATCAATGTACATTTCATTCGAATCATAGGTTTTTCAATATATGAAATAATTCATTTATTTGAAATCTTGAAATCAATGTTCAATTTTTATTTAAATATTTTGGTTTAAATTGATTTAATCAAGTGAAGGTTGTTTTAGAATTCACCGAAAAGGATGAACTATATATGATGTAGGTCCAACTTGTTTCACACAAGAAGGAATTTTGTCAAATCAAGAAATTGTTTTGTCAAAATCATTCACCATGATGATGGTCAATGAATGACATTGTTGATTGTCCAATTGGTCTAATGGTGCATTCACACTTGATATTAAATCAATGTTAAATTTAGGTGGCACTCAATGTTAAATGGGCGATAGCTTAATGTTAAGTGAATGTTAGTTTAACATAAAATTTTCATAATAAGTAAGTTTAAATCTTAAATGACTAGTGTGATGATAAGCGACTCAACACTAGAGTCCCTAACATCAAGTGTGAATGCACCTTAAAGTTTGTACCGTTGTGAAATGTTGCATTGTCGTACCAACAAAAACTATAACAAATATAAAGATTAGCATGATATGCACAAAGGTTATGATAAATTACAATGAATAAGGACACAAAATATGTAAGATAAATATTCATGACATGAAAATGTACGAACATGACATAAGTTAACAAGACTAATGGTGTTGAGTAAATTGAGGATAATGGGCCATGTAACATGTACTTATTATACTTATCTAAACTAGGAACTTTCCATGAAGCCTTCCACAAGCTCATCATCAAGTGAACCTTTTTAACAACTTTTCAAATAAGGATTAAGAAAATGGCAACCAACAAATAAATTACATCAATAAACAACAAGCTAAACCGTCTAGAATTATCATATAACTTTTTTCAAATACTCAATCATAAATTGTTTACAAATATTCAACAATTGATGTTGGTGTCCATCATCCATGTATGTCATTTGTGGCAATTAATGTAGCCAAACTTGATCTATAATCTTGAAGGTAACTTGGTTGATAAAGATTTTCTTTGTTATTGATTTTTCTGTCTTAGAAGATGGTGTACAATTACTTGAACCAAATATGTACCAACAAAGTGGTTTGATTTTAGATTGTAAAGTTCATGACCATATTGACAATACACGCCATAAACATCAAATGTACAATTCAAACCATGATCTTAGGAAGAAAAAAAAAACAAAACAAACCAAACAAATAGACCATTCGTTTGTTATGCACCAAAAGAGCATTATGATTAAGTTGTTCAAAGTGTCATTTGCATGTCAATTATGAACAAAATTTGCTTCAATACATGTATTTCAAACTTCATTCTTTAGTTCATATTTTCTTTTTTTGTGTGGTTGGGATTTTGTTTAGGGATAAACTTGATAAGTTTGTCATAACCTACTTAACCATGCTAGTAGTTTGTACACTTACATGAGTATTTTATCCTTATGACAATTTTGAGCGGATTGAAAGTAATTAGTTGTATTACATATATAGTCGCACCTCTCTTATGAGGGATGAATGTTTGCGAATGAATTTCATCCATGAACTACAATCTATGTGATACATTAGTTATCTTACGGACTATCCTATGACCATTATAATTATTTTAATGCCTTCTTGGATTGTCAAATGAACTATGATGACGATGATAGATTTAAGCATGAAACTCGAGGGGTGTGATCATGACCTATTACACGAAGCACACCCCGCCCAACAAAAAGAAACACCTCAAATGTCAATTTTTTTTATTTCTGTTTTCAAATGATTTTGGGTCATTGAATGTTGGTGACCCAGCAAAGAGGTCTTCTTTAATACTTTCTTTCCCCCTTTTGGAACAGAAAAGGGATGAAGGTCCAAAAACCTATCACCAGGGAAAATATGACCAACATGCAAGAAAACAAAACATGGTTATGGGAGGCCATGACGACATCCTATAGGGAAGGTGGAGAGTAGTCTCCTTCAAAAGTTTCTACCAATTTGTTAGCACTTTGTTGGGCCCTTTAGGCAAGGACTATCTCTGCATTGACTTGGATCTACAACACCTTAAGCGAGAACTAGTTTGGACCTTATGGTCAGAAATAGTTGATCTCCGAGCACACATTTTATAATTATTAGCAATCTAGAATTAGCTTAACCCCTCAAGGAATGAGCCCAAAAAAAATGGTTTACTTTGGAATGTCAAATGGATGTGGGTGATGATAATTTAGTCATTTTTCAGGTTTTTAAAGGGGGCTTTATGGTATTTTATGGGAGCTTTAAGATGTTCTAATCTAACTCAAAATTTTCATATGGATTTAGGTGAGGTTTTGATAAGGAAGTGCATGCATGCATTGAGCCTCTAAAGTAAACTCGACTATCCACACTTGGGATTACACCAATGAAGTTGGTGGGTATCATAGGTGAATAGTAGAGAGTTGACTCTAGAAACTCATTTATGAGCTGCATTCTATCACTGAGATGCCTTTGAAGTTGCCACCCATTTTTTAAGATCCTCACATTCACAATCCAAAAATTGCAAGAGCTTCATTCTTACTTTAAGAACCACACTTTGGCTTGAATGGTTTTTCAAAAAATACGTAGCCTCACCATTGTGAGTGACATATTAGGATGCATGCATCAATGTTGTGTGAAATATCTTTTTTTGACCATTGAAACTTCACATCCCACCGGGGGCAACACCCAACCAAATTTCATGTATGAGCCCAAGTTTTCTCATCATCTTTTGTTTTGTTTTTATTGAATTTTTTATCAAAGAGATTAATTTGTAATCTTTGAATCCAATTGTTGAATTTGTAATCCCATTCATAGATGACTAGATTGGACCAAATTTTTAAGTAATCGTTCAAATAGAGATAAAATGGTTGTAAGAGGGGTTTAGGATTTCAGGGGTTAAGAGGCTATAACTTAAAGCTCTTGGAGTAAGCAAAATGAGGCAAATGATTTTATATTTCATTTATTTCACGAATGTATTTTAAATTTGTTCGGTGTTTGTTTTATTATCTTCTTGTGCAATTTTTGGTTTCATTGCAATTATTTTTTTGGTAATAATATAAGTTAGTGGTTGTATTCTAGATATAAGTTAGTGTGACATGCTTGTCTTAGAGCACATATTGTAACATAACTTCTACAAAGTAAATTCATCAATAAAATATTTATAACTAAAATTACCTCCCATTGTGTGGAATTCAGTTTCTATTGAAAGGGATTTTTGAGTTTATTGAGTTTGCAACCCCAAAAAAAAAGTATTCAAAATCAGTAACTTTTGGATGCAAAGTTTAAACATTACAGAATCATCTCAATGCACCACCACCACTCAATCAACGGCTTTTCAATGGTACCAAGAGCCCCATATTTTGGGAGATCCCATGGGTTAAGAGATCTCAACTTGACAAAACATACAACCTAGCTTTTTGAATAGGTAATAGAATGTAACATGAAGTGCCATCATAATTAAAATATTAAAAAAGCAATACAAATATCATAGCAAAGCCCTAGTGTATTTTGCACCTTTATTCACTCTTGAAATGTTACCTATTATTGTACTTAATTTAGGAAAGATTCCTCCAAAAAAATTATTCATTAACATACTGGGGTAGGCTAGGTCTCTGAGTTGTAGGAAAGCAAGTGGGAAATGAATCCTCAAATTGCAGACTCAGGTCTGGAACTAGAGCAAGTGGTAACCCTAATAGTCTATACATGTAAAAAGAAGGCTATTTTAACTTTGATGTTTCATCAATGGCAAGGGACCCATGTGCACAGAAATTGAATCTCTCTTCTTCTTTTTGTATGAAAGAGAACAAATTATTCCTTTCCCCAGATTGTAAGGGATGCCTCTTCAACAAACACCCTAGAAAGGATTGAGGAATATATCTCCACAAGAGTTGGGGAGAAATCCCAGCTCCACAGATTCTGGTTAAATGAAGAGCCAAAAATGGACTTGGTACATGCTTGCACAACAACTTGCTTGGATCAAGTGTGCCCTTCCATTAAATTTTCAATTGTTTATTAACCCATGATTCTTGCACAGAAAACTCAGTTGCCCCATCAAGCTCCAGACAAAACCCTAAACCCGACTACAAGCTGTTATGGTACATAACATCGAGACAATGGGAACTTAGCGAGGTGTTCCTGACCCCTTAATTAACACAATTGAGAGCTGTCACATTTTCTATTGTCAACCTTACTTCCATTCCTTTCATACCCACTTTCTTTCTGTTCTCACATCTCCTTTCTTTAGAGTGCATCCACCGGCGAGGTATAATGGATTTTAATCAATAATGTGGATGAAGTTCAACCTTTATTAGACAAGGATTCAAACGTGAAATTTAGTTTGGACTTGTGTACGAAGTGCTCTCTCCCAAAGGGGCAGTACAAAAATATGATTTATTTTGATTACTTAGTCACAATAATCCATGTGGTGACATTTGATGAATCCTCCTCACTTGACATTGTCCAAGATTTCATGTTTATTGGTGCAAGTTAATTTGTATTTTAGATGTGAGAGACAGCAGCACATACATTAATCTAGATACTGGACATAGGTGGATCTGTTCTTCCTTGCTATTGGCAATTGTGCCAGGAGGACTCCAGACTTAAGTCCTGGTCTTTTGGGTTTTTTTTCGCTTCTTCCTTTGTGTTGTGTTCCATTACGGAGATTTAATAAAAATTTCCTTACTTTGCAGATACCACTGAAAGAGGGGACAGGGGGTGAAAGACAGGGTGAAGACAGGGTGACTTTACAAATAACTCTAACATCCTAGAGCTTTGGTCCTGCCAGTCCATACTTTGAGAAAAAGCCTCTGAAAAGGACCTGAGAGAATGAATTCCAGCACTTTAACCCACTTTCTTTGGCAAAGAAAAGATTTGAGGCACGTTGTAAAGACTTTTTCACGAAATGGTAGGGCTATGAATGGCCCAACATTATTCCAAGCCAAAAATTGGCGCTATCTGCCAGGCTGCTTGCATGGCCTTGTGAAAGCTACCCATAAACTCCATAGCTCTACAACATCCTCTAATTTCACTTTTAGAAATAAGCATTGACCTCAAAATATATTCTACTTCAACCAACTAGGTTGCATTCTGAAGCTGCTAATTTGCTTATTTTCTGGTGTGTTCTAATATTGCCTCTAGGGTAGAGAGGTCGATCATAGTACACTTCAGGAACGGTTTCTCGCCGTTTTTGCAGGAGGGCCCAATTGTTTATGGTGTTTAAAGAGTAGATGGAGCCCTCCTCTTTGCGCATCTATCGCACTAAAAATTGGCAAAAATGGACAAGAAAGTTACAGCCCTCTGAAGTAAGGGGGGGTTGGTTTTACATAAAATTCTCCATTGAACAGCTAATAGCCTATTTCCGAACCCCTCAAAAAAATCCTTAAATATCACTATGTTGCCTTTAGAGTTACAAGATGATTTGTAGAGCTTAAGTTCACTATTTCAGAGCAGTTTAAATTACTCAATTTGAATAAAAAATTGAGAAAGTTATGCACTGATGAAATAAGAGGGCTCAAAAATGAAAAAAAATGTGTTTTGCAATTCAAAAAATGGTTTTTTCTTTACTGCTCTTTTTAGGCTGCTCATTTGGCTTTGCATTTCAAAGATGATTTGTAAAGCTCAAGAAGGCGCTCCTATAACATTTTAAATCACTCAAAATGGAGAAGATTTGAGAAAGATCTGCCAAAGTGTTCGATGATAATAAGCTAATGTTCGATGATAGGCCAGTTACTATTGGCTTTAAAATTAATGAGGATGGTGTTGAAAGAGGAGTGAGATAGTAAAGTTTTCCCTAAACTGATGCCCTGGTGGTTCCCACCTTGTTGCTTATTATTCATAAAGTCCTCAAATATCAATTTCACAAAACTCATCGTGAGATCTCAAAATCAATTTTAACAATATTTTCTTTTCCACCCATAGGCTGCTCACCAATAATATTCCATGCTAGGAGGGTCATACAGGGAATGAGGAAGGCTTAAGGGGCTATATAAGGTAATAAGGACTATATGGCTATATAGCTTATGGGTTATATTGGGTTATAGCGTATGAGTTTTGAGTTTTTTATTTTGGGGTTTTTCTTTGGTCTTTTTCTAGTTTAAGTTTTAAGTGTTTAGGAGTTGGAGTTTTAAGTTTAGGTTTCCATGTTTAAACTTCAAATTGTAGGGTTTTGTTTGTAGGGTTTTTGTTTGGTATTGTTTAGGCTTAAGTTTTAAAGTTTAATTTTTGGGTTTTGGACATTGAAATTTTAAAGGTTGTATTTGGACCTTTTAAGGTTTAGATTTCAAATATTTCAAATTTGTTTCATGTTGTTTGAATGCAAATGTTTCAATGCACATTTGAGTTTCAAAACCTAATGCACCATGTAAAACTTTCACACCAAGTTTACAATTACAACCAATGTTGCAAATAAATGTTATGATCACAAACACATGGTTTCAAACCTATGTTTGAACTACTTTCATTACAAGAAAGTTATGGATTTAGAATTGGTTTTTGCAACTATCTTTTAGTCGTGGGCAACATTTGCAACTAAAAATTCCTTAGTAGTAACCGACAAGTTACAATTAACTACTATTGCAAGTGACATAACATGTTTCATATTATATTATACAAGTTCATCCATTGTCATATAGTATATGGTGGTTGCCCTTGCAATTATTGTGTAACTGTTTTTTATTGCAATATTGGCAAAATGCATATGAATCATTAATAGACATGCAACCCAAGCTAGGTAGCTTATGTGTTATATATGTTAGTCCTACATCTAAATAACATACATGAAACCTAGGCTAGGCCTAGAGATAAGTAACCTAGGTTAAGGAAGGCCACATGGCATTGAGGTTAAGCTTCACCTTAGGCCACCTAGGTTAAGGTAGGCCACATGGCATCGAGGTTAAGGTTCACCCTAAGCCACCTAGGTTAAACCTAGGCCCCAATAGCATATAAGCCACCTAAGATATACTTAGCCTTAAGCCACCTAAGCTAAACCTAAACCTAGGCCAAACATAGTTGAAAAAATCTTATTTCATTTTTGGGAAATCCTATTTCATCTTTAAAACTTTACTTCATTTCAAATTTAGTGACATTGAATCTCTTTGATTGACTCATCCCAAATGGCATTTGCATTTAAATGTATTTTTTCAATCTCTCTAGTGCACTTCCTTATATTGAAATGAAAGAAAAAGCATATGGGATAAACACTCTAATTGCAACCTAATTACAACCTAATCACAACTATTACATACCAACAACTATTTAATTACATTCCTAACCTACCTCAAGTACTAGCTACCAACTACTATTTACCTTAACCTACTATCTATTAATCTAACTTACTACCTATTAATTAAATTAACCTACTGACTAACATACCATACGTGCCACCTAAGCTAGGCCACATGGCATCTAGGCCTAGACCACTTAAGCCACATGGTAGCTAGATCTAAACATAGGCCATGTGGCACCTCAAAGCTAAGCTTAAACCTAGGCCATGCCATGTGACACCTAACTTAGCCTAAGGCTAGGTAACCTAGGCCACCTAAGTTAACTAAGTGCATAACTAAGTAGGTAAAAATATAAAAAATAGGCAGGTAGGAACTTACTCTAAGTAGGTAAGTAGCTTAAGTATATAAGTAGCCTACCCTAATGTAAGTAGGCAAGGAGCCAAACATGAATACTATTATGGACCATTAGTTGATATTAGTTGCATATGCAACCATGAAGTGGTCACATATGCAATTCAAAGGGTTTAAAGTAATATATTTGAATAAAAAAATCACAACAAATCATCCATGTCATTGTTTTTTTACACCATTAGTTACAAACTAGTTATATAAACAACATATTTATTGAAAACCACATGGTTTCAACCTTTTAGTTACATGAAGTTTTAATATATTTGCAAACAACCAATTCCATGGCACTTGCAAGTTGATTGGTTACAAACAATAACTTGTTAATAACATTCGCAAAAACCTTTAATATGTATTTCCAAATATTTTTAAATGCACTACCAAATTGGGAAATGAAATTTTCAACAATGCTTGAAAACTTTGGTTTTGAAAGATGAAAAGTTTGGAAAATCGTAAAGAAAATTAACCTCCTAAAAATTGAATGACTAAATTTATCCCATTAATCCCATCTCTAGTGTTGGCAAGTTCAAGGTAATGAGCAAGTTCTTCAACCAAGTCATTGCCCATGATTTCTTTTAAAGTACACAAACTAAAGGTTCATGATTTTCCTAAAACCACAAAATTGGATCTACAACCTCTTATTGAAACTAGGACTTGGACCAAGCCATTCTCCTATGTTAAAGAGGTTTAAGTTTTTTAATTTTATCTAGGTGTAAACAATTTTGAAGTGTGAAAGTAAAGCCCTACTTTTTAGATGCATTTTCAATTTTGATTGCTTACACATGATTAATGACATGAATTAATTTTTATTGGGATCTATACACTAATTGAATACAACAAATAAAGCACATTTTTAAAAAATTTGTTGTGTTTAGTGAAGATTGAACTTGATATAGTTAAAAATTTGGTCTCCAAAAGTTTTTCTTTTTGAGAAATCTTTGGCACTAGAAGTTCTACAAAACCAAAATATTATTTTCAATTACACATTGGAAGTTTTATTAAACCAAATTTAAAACTAAAAATAAGGTTCCTTTCCAAATGAAGAATTGGAAAAACTATTATAAACCCCCAATAATCATTTATAAACCCCATTCATATGGTTAAATATTTAGAAGGTAGTGTCATTTATTATCATTTCATTTTGGAGGTTCATCTTCATCATACTAAATATTTTCTTAAAACTAAGTCAATTTTCTATAAGGTTGAGAGTATAGAATTAAGGTTAAAGTCAAAAAAATTAAAACTTGAAAAAAATCTAAGAACTAATCAATCACCTTCTTAAGGACAACTATTTCTTTGACAATTATTTCATGAAATCGTTGATTCTTTGAGGCTTTTTAAAAAGCCTAGATTCCAAAGTTCTTTCATTTCCAAATTTTAAAAAATTAGAACCAAACCTTATTTTATTTTTGTATTTTCTCAAAAATCAGACTAGAGGGCATTAAAAAAAATCATGGATAACCACCCAACAATGCCTCAAACATTTTGACCTTGCATACATGTATAAACATTACAATTGAAATGTAAACATAAAAAATTTGCAATCCACAACATAATTGCATGAAAGCCTAAAGAGCAATAAACATTTATCCTTTTAATATGACAAGGTTTTGGTCTAATGCTAAAGAATAAAAATATAATGAAATGCCTCTATTTCATCTAGTCCATTTTTCATGGTCTTTATTAATCTACTAGTCTAAATGCAATTCAAAACAAATTAGTCTTGAATTTTTATATAGTGCTTGCATAATTTTTATAAAGTGACCTTGTGGAATGCAATTTTGAATGCATATTCATATCTTATTTGTTGTGTTATGAACGTTGTTCAACTAGATTAGAGAAAACATTATTACAAGTTATGGGTCCTACACCATGAACATTTTTAGGCATCTAAAAAAAAAATAGAACAAAGATAAGTTCATCTTATTTGTTCCATTTTCCACAATTTCAATTGTTGAGGTTGTTTGCATTGGATTGAACCAATGTTCATATATAGTTCTTCAAGCTTCTAGAAGAAATGATATTTCACCTTTTCATGAGAAGGTACTTTATTAACCTTGAACTTTAAACAACTCTTGTGTTTTTCCAATTACCATGTGTAGTCTAAATAACCTCAAGTAGAGTTTATTATCACATGTATTCTTGATTGGACCTTTACTATACCATTGGAAATCTCACCATCAAGTTCTTGAAAGCAAAAAATATGGAGTACAATAAAAGAAAATGTTCATGCACTGCAACCAAATTTAAAATTGTTTGACATTGAAACACTAGACAATAATGTTAATCCAAATAATTTTGAAACGGAAAAATAAAGGTATAGCAAACAAACAAAAAGAGGAAAAACTCTTATGGAGTTTTAGATGATCACCTACATGTGTCAATACAACAAGAATACTAGTTTTTTGATTTGTAAAAAGTCATTTTGAATTTGAAAAGAAAGAGCAAAATGAAATTGGGAACCATCCTATCTTAATGCAAATAGGAAATACACTTACACACGTGCATTAGAAAATGTTTTGTGTTGTTGACATAAGTCAACATATTTTTCTTAAGTAATGAAATTTTACTACAAAAGTTGTGTGTGTATGTCATTTCTTGGTGATATGTATGGTTGTTTTCTCAAGAATAATTGTATTTTATTTATGGAAATACCTCTATTATTGATGGAAATTTTGTGAACATCATTAGGTAATACTTTGATATATTTACTTACATGGCAAAATCATGGCTTTCAACTAAATGAATAAATCCAATCTACAATATGCACATCATTTTACAAGCAAATATATGTCATGCATCGATTGAATTTTAAATATGATTTACGTGCTAGGATTTTTCTTCAATTTAAACACTAATGGGATGAAAATCCTTTAAAATGTACCACACATGATGAAAAGGGCCTAGGCTTTATTGCAGTTTTTTTTTACTCTATATTTTGATCCCCATAAAAAATAATGAGTCAAAAGTTGTTAAGAATTTTAGTGCAATCCATATTATGGTTTTGAAAAAAACTACTATTTTTTTACTAAGCTTGTCACATTATTTTACATTAAGTAAGTGCCAAACCTGTTTTTGAATTAATGAAGTGTTTAAACATGTTAAAGTAGTTGTAACCTTAGTTATTCTAAATGTCATTCAACCCTTAATAAGAAGCAAATTAAGTTAGTATTGAAACTTCTTAACCATCATAAATGGGGTTAATTAAATTCTTTAATTTCTACATAACTTCTAGTTACACCTACACCAATGATGAAATCTTTCAAAAGGAAGCAAAGCTCTTATGATTTTGATATAAAATCATTAAAAAATCAAGATTTGTTCAATCAACTTGAACCATGCAAATTTAGACACAATAATTAAACCATTTACAACTAAGAAAATCATGAAATGAAATGAAGGTTTACACAAATGCCATAGTTGATAGTAATAAATAAAAGCATCTTCACCATATGGCTATTGGCCCTTGTCATGGGTGGGCTTTATATCAATCACATCAATGAAAATCTAGGGTACTATAGGGTAGTTCAAAGCAAGGTTAGGTAATGGGGGAAGTAATAGACTTAGGGTAGGGTTTTGACTTTTGAAGGGGGTTAAGGTCATGTGGTTTGGTCTTAAGGGGGAGTTTGGGTCTGAAATTCAAGTTTGCATTCATTCAAAATGATGGTTAAAACCTAATCGTCATTGGATCAAATTTAGGTGTAGGTGGATTTATAAATTTTTGATATGGGAGGATGGGATGTGGAATTGTGTTTGTAAAAAGAGGAAGATGTATATAAGTGCACTCCTCTTTTTTGACCATTGATAGGATGGGGTCAACTAACCATCCATGTAACAAATGGTACTCAAGAGAAAGGATTACTTGCAAGTTTTGAATGAACAACTTTTGGGAATTAGTCATGGTGATGTGAATTCAATTCAAATTGAATGTGAATTGCAGGAATTGAGTTAATAAGGAGCGGGGATGCAATCATAATAAAAGGAGCTAAAGGATTTGTTGAATGTAATTTACATTGTATTTTATTTAGTTTGAAATGTATAGAGGTATATGAAATAAATAAATATTTTTGAATATGATATTCATTTACTCATGAATTATAATCTTGGAATCATTTCAATACGTTGTGAAAATCCTTTTACATGCATAAATATTTTTTGAATTATGTTTTCTTAGAGCTTTAAAATGTGGACATGTTTTTTTATTACTAAAGCCTTCACAAAATGTTTTCAAATTTATTGTGAACTTTCATATATTTCACAATTTGAAAGGCCGCATGTGTTGAAGCATGTTTCAAAAATATTTTTAAAAATTTGTATTGGATTTCAAGTTTAAACGATTTTGGAGTGTACTTAATAATTAAGATAGTTCACAATTTGTGATCATGGTTGAAAGCAAAGTTGTATATTTGATTGTAATGTAAGGCTTTATGCAAAATTTACAAAAAAAATGTTTTATTATCAATCATATTTGGTTTCAAAATTGATATTTAGATTAACAAACTATATTATAATAATTTTTTTGGATTATGGGGTTAGATCAAGTCTAGTACTTTTTATTACCATTTGTAATTCCATTTATTTTTAATTACATATAATATGTCACCAAATTAAAAACTAATGAAGGTTCAATCATACTTTGCAAGACCACTAGATAATTCAATCAATATTGTAAAATTTTTTTTATTTCAATAAATTTAAGTAGGAAATTTTCAAAGTTTTATTTTCATTTAGGGTGAAAACATAGTCAAGGGCACCAAGGTAAAAGTCCTTTTCCAAGGACTGCACATGACACATGTCATTGCTATGTTGATTTATAACTTTAAAATTTGTGTTTCAAATATTTGCTTTAATATTGCATTTTAAATAAAAATTTATTTTGATTACAAATTGATTTTATATCATGTACATTATACATTCATGCCCTTTATCACATAAACATGAACTTTTGTCAAAAGCACATTTTCAACATCCATAATTTTCAGGGTCAAAGCACTTTTGAACCAAATGTGCTCAAATTGATTATAATAATAATTTTCATCAAATCAAGTCCTTTTGTCCTTCTAGTCATCAATGTTAAAATCCTTTCCAATTTTCAAAAGAAATGGTGCACATTTGGTAGAAAAAAAAGGCATCGGAAAAAAACAAGGACTATCCACTCTCAAGGTTTGAATGCTTTGAACATGCAAAAACATTTTTGATTTGTCTCAAGCTTTGAGCATGTAAGCTTTGTAATTAATGAAAAATATTCCAAAAGAATTATGAAAATTCAAATTATTATGCTCACTTGTGATTTTTCAAACATACAAAAATGCAATTTTAAAAAGTGTACACTCACTTTAATGGCTCTTTTGACTATGTTTTCACCCTTCATGTAGTTGTAATCCTACTCAATCCTTGAAAAGACTTTTTTCCAACATTTCTTAACAAAGAAGCCCTTGTTTTTAGACAAATGGCTTTTAAGTTTGATTTCATCATCATTTTTAATATTTTGCCCAACATTACCTTTGGCATTAATCTTGTCATAAGTGATGATTAGTATATCCATTATTTTCCTCTATTTGTTACTTTAGTTAAATTATAGCAAGCTAGGTGTTGCCCAAGTTATTATGACATGGGTCGTCATAAGGCAATCATTCATTGCAAGAGCTTAATTTTTGAACAATTGTGGCCCCATTGATGACCCTCTTAGATTGAAATGTAGGCATTAAATATCTTTACATGGGCCTTTGGTGCAAGGTTAAATTGTGCAAGTGGTGCCTTACCAATTTTATTTTTTAAGGGGTTCAAACTTTGCCATGACATCAAGCAAAACCACCTCCCAAATTGGTATTCCTAATGCATGATATTCCTCATATTTGCAACAATTGTATTGGAATTTTTATTATTGGTTATTTACATTATGCATTTCAAATGCAACAATTTTTTTTCATGTCTCTTGGTTTATACACACTTAATAAAGAATTGTTTATTTATTTTGGTATTGAAACAAATGTCTAAAGGTTTTAGGGTTTTAGGGTTTAAAATCAGAGAATTTAAACGTGAACATTATATGGAAATGTGTGACTACCCAAAAAGCCCTAAATCTTAAGCCAAATTACCCTACAACTAAAGCTCAAAAAATAACTCATATACAACTATTGTGCAATTATCCCCTTAGATATATGAAGTATTAATAAATAAATTGTCACATCAAAAAATCAGCTAATTATATTATAGTTGAAAATGAGTTGAAAATGGGTCTTCTATACGGTAATTTATACACATCGTACATACATTTTCAAGAGTTACATTATAATTGCATGTGGCAACTATTTTTAAATTATTGTAAATGGGCCACTAAAACAACAACTATGTTGCAACTTTAATGCACAATGTACATACATGTGATCATGCCACATGTCCACATTTCCACCACCCATTATGTGAGACATTTGCAATTAGTTTTCGATTATGATTCCCATTGATACAATTAGTCTGGTCATTAATGCACCACTACTAAAATATTATTACTCAACTATGTTATAATTATAAAACAACTATTTATAACTTAATAACAATACATGTTCACGTGTAATGTTTTATAAATAATGTTTCAATAATTTGACTATTAAATATTAACTATGTTTAATACACTTATTTATTATGAATTTATTGATTGTACTACATAATTGACTGCTAATATGAATAAATAAGTGGAATTCATATAATTAATTTTACATTACCTAAGTTGGTTTCACATAATTAGTTCATTAATTAATGAAAATAATTAATTCACATATTTAATTATCATATATCCATTTATTTAATTGTATAACTTGCATAATGAAAAACAAACACTAAACATATGGGAAAACCTTTTTATAATTGCAACTCAATTTGCAACTAAGGAACAATTGAAAGATTTAATTCGTATGTTTTATTTTTGAATCCCATGTTACAAACTATATATATATATATATATATATATATATATATATATATATTCTCACATTAAAATACATGTGCCATTATGGGATGAACTTAAAATAAGCTTAACCCTGAAGGCAAAACATAAAATAAATAAAATAAAATTGCATGCTTATTCTTTAATTTACTTAATCTTATGTTTTCCTATCTACTTAACTATTTAGGTAAGTAATCAAATGCTACTTTTTAATTTACCTATGTAGGTAGGTAGCTCCTAGGTAAATGCCTAAGTATGTAGGTTTTATGACCTACCAACCTACCTACCTATGGTTATGTACAACCCACTTAGCTACTAAAATAAACATTTATTTATATTAATTTTTTCAAAAATACAATTAATATTTCATGTGGCAATTTTTTTATTATGTCACATGTCACAATTTAAGACCATCATTAACAATCATAATGGATGCTAAAGATCAATATTTTGAAAAAAAAAAAAAACTATGTCCAAAAATCTTCATAGTGTTAAGTGTCAAATTTTACTAGATGGATGACAATTAATGACGTTAGCATGACATCATGGGTGCATTTATAATATAGTTGCATAATAATAATAAAACACCCCTTTTTTCATAGTGTAAAGGTGCACTTTTATTATAACTTTCTACAATTAATATAAGGGGCTTGGGGATGACTAGGACAAATAGAAGTTTTCATAAAGGTGAAAACACATTATTAGGAACCACAACTTGCCCACTTGAGTAGTTGCACACTAAGGTGAACCACAAGTGGCATAATAGGAATTCATTTTTGCACAATTTTTGGTGTTATCAACACCTTCAAAATAAATATGTTTAGCAAAATTCAATTTTTTGCAAGAACTACCTTTGCCTTCCATTCGTAATACATTTTTTGAATACTTTGAATGAAAAATTCCATTAAATTCAAAGTTTTCACATTGAAAAGACTTAATGAATTTCCACAACCAAGGCTTTACAAAGTAAGTAAATGTCTACTCCCATTTGCAATCACATTCTTGATATGAATTTTCATGTTCATTTTAATCATACAACCTATGATAGAGTATTGCTAGAAAACATTTGATTTAATATTCCAAGAGTTACAAGTCCATTTTAAAATGTGTATAGACTTTGATGCATGATGAAACACAAGTTTAAATGTCCCCCAAAGATTTAAAAAAATGGTCACTTGGTTTTCATTGTTTGGTATTAGCTTTCTATAACAATATAGATGATAAATATGAATCACTTTTTAACACATTTTTTTACTAATTGAACTTAAAAGACATTGCAATAACTAAAGGTCCTAATTTCTAGATAATGTGAGAGATTAGAATGGGTTACAAAAGGATATGGATTAAAAATCATTTTTAATGTCACAAAAAATATTCATGAAAAAGATGACATTATATATTCATATGTAAAGGAGTGGAAATTTTTATAATTTGTGATTGTGTAGTTTTTAATACATTCAAGTCATTCAAAAAATGAACAAGAACAACAAAAAAATAGTTATAGTGCTTTTGAATATTTTATATTCATTATATTCACTCCAAATTGTTCCACATGTTTTCATAATATATTTAAAACATTGTTATATAAAAACATTATAAACTTGCAACATTGGTACAATTTTTGACACTGAAAGATGAAAAAGACAAGTAGTAGCTACATTTGTTTTAGCCCCCATAATTAATGATACTACATTTTCAAACAACTTCCCTTCACCTTAAGTATACAAAACAAAAGAAGAGGCTATTGAATGTAATTGGAACAAAAATTGAGACACAAATTCATCATAAATTTACATGAACTTCATCACACCTATACCATTATGAAAAGAATTAATATTAGAGCTCACCATCTTTGGGGTGTTTGTTGGTTCCATCAATTAAAACTTCAAAACCCCCTTTTGTACTTCATGTTTTTTCTCAAAGTAAATGACTTGTTTTCCCCCCTCTGTGCATGATTTTTAATTTCTGTAATTCATTGTGGACATTACACAATGGCATTTTTTTTGAAATTTTCAAAATCTCACTCCAAAATTGGTGGTTCATAAAAATGTTGGTTAATTATCAAAAAGACATGGTTATCAATAACTAGCATCTAGTTTATCAATAAGGTTATCAATAAACTAGATGCTAGTTATTATTATTTTGAAAATTAGTTGGAGAACCTATTTACTTGGTAGGTAAAATGTACAAAACCAATAAGACCAATACTGAGTTGTCATAGTTTATTAACTTTTTGAATGTTTGCAATTTTCATCCAAGTAGGTTATCAATCCCTATTTACCCCAAAATTTTAATAATCTACCACTTTGCATTTAGTCCAAATTTGGAACACATCCAAATTCTTTAATGTGTATTAAAAAATGTTGTGATATCATCACCCTTTTGTACTCCTCTTTTGAATTTTTTATTATTTCTTTTCACCATCAACATAATTATAGTGAATGATATTGATATTTCTTGATATATGGTGTCTAAGCTATCATACTTCAAAATATAAGGTAGAATTAAAGATTGAATTTGAAATTGTTTCTACTTCATCATGGCCCTTAGGTGATACACCTTAAAAATTTTGGACCAATGGGCATATCAAAAATCCAATATTAAATGGTTGTGAAATGATTAAACTTCAATGTTTATTCAACTTGTTTTCAATTAATATGGTTAGATCAGCCAAGCCCTTTCGTTCCTTGTGCTAGTACCACCACCCTATGTGATTTTTGTTCCTACCAACTACTATGAATGAAATACTCAAACACATGGTCTCTCAAATACTTTGAGGGTAACAATTTTTGAATTTTGCCAAAGAAAAAACATAGATTTTTTGATAAAACTCAAGTTCAACACTTTGGTTAACCACAAAGGAAATTAATCCAATGAAATAATTTTATAATATAAGTTTAAAAATGCATTTTCATATTTTTGTCAATTGACCATGCCAATGAAGAAACATGGAGGCTAAATATATATGTAATTTGTGATCATCATGAGGTCGATTTAGTGATTTTTAATAATTTCACAAAACAATAATCCAAGAGTTTTTTTTATCTTTGATTTAGCACACATTGAGCATGGCATGCACTTTTGGTTAATAAAACCACAAAAAAAAAACTACTTAAATGGTATATTGGGCGATTTCTAAGGTAAATGTTTGATCACTGAATATCCTTATGCATAACAAGTAGTTAACACCAAAAAAAGTAACCACATTAATTAATAACTATGGGTATTAATTTGATGAAGAAATTGATAATAGCTAGGTCTTCAATTTTAATTTTAATTTTATTGATAGCTATGTGGTGCAAAAAATAAAAAATGAAAAATAATATGTTCAATCAATTTTGAAAAAACAATAATAACTAGTTAACCTTGGTTCATAATTGTTAAGAAACCTTTTTTTGAGCATGCAAATATTTTATGTCATAGCTCTTAAGAAGAAGTTTCCAATGCCATATCAAGTTCCTCAACCAAATTATGTCCAATTTTAAATGGTCAAAAGGCATTTTGGCAACTTTTGTCACAACCCTTCTAAAAACCTTCATAACTTTCAAGTTAATCTTTGCCAGTGTAAGTTCATTATGTTACAATTCACATTTGAAATAGGTATCAATTGATGTCAAAATCACTTAGTTTAAATATATCCTAAACTTCAAATCTCATTTCAGAAAATCAAACATTCTTTAATAATTTCAATCCCTAAAGTGAAAATGCATCTTGGGATCTTGACAATTTGTCCTTTGACTTTCACAAACCCCTCACTTAGTGTGAGAATGCATTTCATTTTCCTTGGTTCAGGTTGTGTTTCAAATTTGCATTCAACTTCATTCTTATTGTTTTTGGATGGACATAACTTTATCATTTCTAGGAGTTGGTCACAAGTCAATATTTGAATTACAAAACATTAATGCAAACATGGTTCTATATAATGTTTGGTTATAAATATGTTTAAATTCATATTTAACAACATTTTGAACATGATGTTGGGAAGTATGCTAGTGGTAATGATTAGTGCTTTTGTTTAACCCCAATGACAATTTTCAGTTAGCATTGGCGATTAGTTCATGTTGCCACAAACTTCTAGGTTTAAATCCAAATGCATGTAACAAATCATGTGAAAAAAAATGATTATTAGTTATATCTAAAACTTGAAATATAGGCACTATGATAACTTCTTCTAGGCGGGTATAGGGTATCCAAAATGAATGTAAAGTGAATGGATAAGCCTTTGAATTTTTTTAATGAATTTAATCAAAGAACTATAATGTAAGGAATGAGTTCAATTTAGTAAAGTGTTAGTGTTAGTGTTTGAAGATCTTGTTTAACATGCTAGTTTGATTTTTTGAAATCTAGTTTGTTTTTATTACAATTTAAAAATAGACTTTCATGGCCTAGTTGTTTTCTCTATGTGAAAAACATGTGCAAAAGCAAAAGTATCCAATGCAATTGCATAGAACAAAGAAGAGGAAGGTGTATAATGTCCAACTATATATTTCACATACCCAATTATGAATGGTCAAAATTACAATTTAATTTTCAACAAAATATGTAAGATTTTATTAAACTTTGAAGGTGTTGACTAGTGTTGTATTGGTGTATAACGTGCAACTTGGATATATATTGAAGAACCCACCAATCTAATATGATTAGGCAATATTAGCTTTACACTAATACCAATATCAAGTTTATACCTATGATGTACCATGAAATATTTCCATGGGACAATTGTAACATAGTTGTATATTAATTGTTTTGCAACTTTAGTTATAGGGAAATCTAGTTGCCATGAACGTGATTCCTCATAGTGTATTTCAAAATATAAGGTACCCCAATGGGCATATCAAAACTCTAATATCATATGGTTGTGAAATGCTTGAACTTCAAGGGTTATTCAACTTGTTTTCAATTAATATAATTAGATTGGTCAAGCCTTTTGGTTCCTTGTGCAAAAACAATCCCACACTAGTTCATAACTATTAAAGAAACATGTTTTTGAACATGCAAATATATGAATTTGGAATGTAACTTGGGTTCTTGAAATTTTGTACTTTGACTCCCATAGACGCCCTACTTGGTGTGAGAATGCATTTCACTCTCCTTGGTTCATGCCATGTTTCAAATTTGCATTCAACTTCATTTTTATTGTGCTTGGAAGGATATATCTTCATCATTTTTGGGAGTTAGTCACAAGTCCATATTTGGGTTATGAAACATTAGAAAACTACCCCTTGAACTTTGCAAGTGTTAGATGTAGCACACACATGATTTTATTAGTAATGATTAGTGCCTTTATTTAACCCCAATGACAATTTGTAGCTAACAATGGTGATTAGTTCATGTTGCCACAACCTTTTAGGTTTAGATCCAAGTGCATGTAACAAAACATGTAGAATAAAATATTTTGTTACTCGATCCCAAACTTGAGATAGAGACATTGTGAAAACTCCTAGTTGAGTATATGGTGTGGAGAATGGATGTAGAGTGAATGGATAAGCTTTTGAATTACTTACATGAACTTGATTGAAGAACTATAAAGTAAGGAATGAGTGTTTGGAGATCTTGCTTTAAGTGCTAGTTTGGATTTTTTTTGAGATCATGCTTTTTTGTGTTACAATTAAGACAAATTTTCTCATGGCATAGTTGCTTGTTCTATAAGAGAAAACACGTGCAAAATCAAATGCATCCAGTGCAATTGAATTTAACCATGCTAGTGAAAGGGGGCTAGAGTATATAACATCTTACTAAATATTATACAAGCAAAAATATGCATCATCAAGTTTGCAATAATTTTCATAAAAATATGTAAGATTTTATAAAACTTTGAAGGTGTTGACTAGTGTTGTATTGGTGTATAGAGTGCAACTTGGATATATGGTACCACTAATATATTGAAGAACCACTAGTAAAAAAATTCATTTTGCAACTTGTCCAATGAACTAAAAGTGTCATTTCTTGGATATATGGTACCACGGATATATTGAAGAACCACTAGTAAAAAAATTCATTTTGCAACTTGTCCAATGAGTTAAAAGTGTCATTTCCTGGATAAATGGTACCACTGATATATTGAAGAATCACTAGTAAAAAAATTCATTTTGCAACTTGTCCAATGAGACTAAAAGTGTCATTTCTTGGAGATATGTTACCACCGATATATCGAAAAACCACTTGTAAAAAAATTCATTTTGCAACTTGTCC
>Ga0116227_10001462_pt1 | contig 52594 bp, 37 predicted proteins | sample S1TSphgellanicum_FD_89693 | JGI IMG/M metagenome (GOLD analysis project Ga0116227, IMG submission 89693) | Host-associated microbial communities from peat moss isolated from Minnesota, USA - S1T2_Fb - Sphagnum magellanicum MG | ecosystem: Host-associated > Plants > Peat moss > Unclassified... | reverse complement strand
TTATTGGTGAATATTTTATTGATGGATATTGGTGGTTATTTTCAATTAAATTATCATAGGTTATTTATGGTTATTAATGGCTATTATGTTAGTGGTGATTGGTGATTAAATTACCATAGGCAATTGGTGGTTATTGGTGGATATTTTATTGATGGATATTGGTGGTTATTTTCAATTAAATTATCATAGGTTATTTATGGTTATTAATGGCTATTATGTTAGTGGCGATTGGTGATTAAATTACCATAGGCTATTGGTGGTTATTGGTGGATATTTTATTGATGGATGTTGGTGGTTATTTTCAATTAAATTATCATAGGTTATTTATGGTTATTATGTTAGTGGCGATTGGTGACTAAATTACCATATATTATTGGTGGTTATTGGTGGATATTTTATTAGTGGTTATTTTATTAATGGCTATTGTTGGTTATTTTATTATAGACCATTGATGGTTATTTTATTGGTGGTTATTGATGGTTATTTTATTGATGACTATTAATGGTTATTTTATTAATGGCTATTGACGATTATTTTATTGGTGGCTATTGATGGTTATTTTATTATAAAATATTGTTGAATATTTTAAATTATATTATCATAGGTTATTTTAAATTATTTTTCTTCGACTATTATTAGCTATTATAGGTGATTTTACCTTAGGTCATTATATTATATTTTAAATTGTTATCTATGCTTAGGATAAAATAACTTATAATAACATAAAGTAAAATGACCTTGAATAACCTTAAGTATAATTTGAAATAACATATTATTAATTTAAAATAAAATAGCCTAAGGTTAGTTGAATAATTTAATATAAAATAATTTAAAATTTAAAACCTATAATAAGCTAGCTAGGATACCTTAAGGTATAATAACGTATAATAGTTTAAGGTATAATAATTTATAATAGCCTATGATAATTTTGGGTATAAATTAGAATAATTAAGGTAATTTAAAATAATATAAGGTACATCATAAAGTAACATAGGGTATTTAAAATCACAACATAAAAATCACTAAAGTGAAATGAACTTATTTCATTTTTAAAGTCCCATAATGATTTAGGCTATGAACTACACCCCACTTTTGTATTAGTGCCTTGTCACAAATAACATATTTTGTTTACTTGGATGATTATTTTGTATCATTAAAGGACTGTCATTGCCGTGTCAATAGAATATTTGTCCACGTGGATGGAACATTATTATGTATGTGGAAAATATTTAGTTTACATGGCAATAATATTCTTAAAAAAGTTTGTGCTACTCACAAAAGTTCAGCTCATCTTTCATAAGTTCATTGGTCATGTTCACACACTCAATGATAGGTGCATTGGTCGAAATGTAAACCTTATGTGGTCACAAAATAGTTGTAATCATGTAGTTGCAATGCAATTGTAGTCATGTAATCATAATGCAATCACAAGGATGACTATAGGTATATGACTAAATACATATGGCAACATGACTAGATTTAAACATAGTCATAAAATGTTTTAATCATGAATTTTGACCTTATGACTTTCTTTTTAAATTATTATTATTATGACAATGGTAGTCTTCCAATTCAACATAATCTTTTTTGAAAAAAATGTTAATAATATAAAGGAATGTGAAAGAATTTTCTTAACCTTGGATGATAATTGTACACCTAAGCAATTGTAAGTACCAATTTCCACATGATTACAAAAACTTCAAAATTTTAAACCCAATACCTTATGACACTTGATAAGAATTCATCACATGAACATTCCATTTAACATTGGATCACAACAAAAAACAAAGGTTATGCCTACTCAAAAAACCTTTGTATTGGATTTCTTGAATATTTTGGCAAGAAAAAAAAATGATTCATTAACAATTTTGGTTAAACGATGAAATCAAGCTAGTGTACTTTATCATGTGCATTGTACAATTCAATTACACATATAATACCAATTTGAAAATACATATGATGGCAGCATGTTGCAATAAAATATTTGCATAACATACTTCCACATCTCCCTTTGTTGTGTTGACATGTTGGACTAATCATTATCCTTGATTTTTTTTTTTGTGTGTTTTTTTTTATCAAACAATTGACATGGAGGGTAGAAAAAAATGATTAGTGCTTCAAAATAAGTATTTGTGTGTTAAATTTTATCATCTTCCTATCAACATCTAGAGTGTTGTGTTGTTTTACTCATATGTTAATGAAGACATACTAATGGCAAAACGGTCAAATCCTAAAATGAATATATAAACAATGATAGGAAAAAACATACATCATTTATGGGTTCTTGGGATTTGTTTTGAACAATGCATGCCCTTTTCAAATAAAAAACAATTGTCAAGGTTACATATGCATGATTAGGGTTTAAGGTTCACTTACCATAATGACCGAATCAATTGCAATTTCAAACACGTATCATCATCACACATGGCTCCAAGGTTACAACATTTCACCAATTCTCATAACACAATTAATGTAGAACACATGTCAAAAGACTTTACAATCTGTGGATTTTTGTCCCCCATCTTGCAATCCAAGAAATTTAATTTTGTAATAACCATTGAATTTTGCATTAATTCCATACAAATCAATCAAAAGTTGATTACTTTGCTCTTGATGTTGGGTCATTGCCTCATCCTCCACCATTTTCATTAAGTCATTGCATTAATTCCACAAAATTCAATCAAAAGTTAATTACTTAACATTTGATGTAAGGTCATTCCTTCGTCCTCCACCACTTCATTAAGTCATGAGGTGTTTTGATACATTTTTTCAAACCTGATTATAAAAATTAGGACTATGTTCATGATAATCATCCAAACATGATGCTAAAAAATTGTTTCCAAAAGTATCACATCTCTACCACAATTGTTAATATTCATCATGATACTTCAAAAGGAAATGTTAAGTAGTAACACAACATGATCCAATTTTGTTGATGATATCATTTTGCAATAATAACAAGTGCATAGGTACAAAAACAACTTTCCCACGTGACTTGCCACGTTGAAAGCGAATGCCCATTCCCAAATACTAAGCAACAAATTACACGATTGATTGAAATAAGAAGAATTCATAATACTTTACAAGGAAATGTTTAATTGTGAAATAATATAATTCAATAATGGTAACATGACATTTTGCAAAAATACCAAATGTTCAACTACGACCCAATTTTTTTCACATTGTGTGCCCACTTTGAGAGTAGAAAATCTATCCACAAATACCAAAACCTCAAGAGACAAATTGAAATTCATACAAACTTGTCCTAAATTTTGTATTATATTTAGACAACCATTGTAAAATGCAACAACTTAGTGATGATCTTGGAGGATCTTATGAAATGAAAGAAACCTTCCATAATGCAAGTGCACATACTCATAAAATTAAGACAAGTTTTCACATTGGAGAAAGGTATGTCCTTTGACCTTTCCTTGTTTTTCAATATTTTTCATTCGAATTATCACCCTTATGCTTAGGCACCTCAAAACAAGGAAGCTCCTTCGACCTTACCCCTCTCCTACGCCTCATATTTTGAAAATGAATTTCAATTTGATTGTGAGCATAAACACTCTATCAATTTATTTTCTAAAATTTGCACATGAATGTTTTTTTTTTGTAAACTTGCAAGACTTTATTCCAAAGAAAAGGGGGAAAACAAAGGGGAAAAAAATAAATAGAAAAGGATGTGGTTCATAGTCTAACATAATCAAGTGGATAATTTTCATGATCAAGATCAAAACTACTAAACATTCTTCACCTACCTATGAATAAAATATTTGAAATGATAATGGCTGAAGTGTTTGTAAGTGATGGAAATGAATATATAGTCAATCCCTTTGTTATTGCTCAAGTTAAGATAATGAAGGTTTGCAACTTTTCAAATGTAATTGAAATGATGAAACCTTGCCAACCTTTAAAAAAAAGAAAGCACCCAAGCAAGGGAGAGAAAAAGAAACAAGAGGCCTGAACCAAAGTCCAGGCAAGCAAACAGCTCAAAAGAGGCGGGCGACAAGCAAAAAAAGGAACCACTAAGTACCAAAACCTCCACCAGTTGCATGAAGCATATCAACTAAAGAAAAGGGAGCTAAACCTGATAAAACTCCAAGCTTGAAAGAACCCTCCCTTGCAATAACAACCCGTCTCGAGATGGAGGGCTCTCCAATTGAAACCTTTTGTTTGATTCAAGGAGAGGGAGGGGGAATGAAAGGCTCTCTCATGACCTGTAAGAAGAAGCCATGAAGTCATCAGCTTACTTATGTCAAGAAGCAAAGACTTGGGTTGCTAGGGGGAGGAACTGATCTCCCGGGTGACGATCGCTGCAACACATAAACAAGGCAACGTATAACTTTACCATTCCGCCGGAAAATACCCTCACTAGGGTCTACAGTTTACACGCTGGTAGCGGCTGCATTCTGAAACGAAACCCTAACCCTAATCCCTTCGGTCATAGTAAACTACGGAATGTTTGTTGTCTTTTTTCTCTCGATCGCTCATTTCCTTGGTGTTGTGCGAAAGGAACATATCCGGTGCCGTTTCGCTGTCTGACATCTACGGTGCAACGCAAGCAGCGAGCCATGAGCTTCCGGGTATGCTGCTAAACTCCCCTGCTACACATTCAAGCTTCAAGCTCTAGCGGAAACAAGCTGGGCTGTGTACTGTAGTAGCAATCTGGGCATGTCTCCAGTGTCTTACTTGGTTTTTGTTTTGTAGTTACGTGATCACAGTTAATGGTTTCAGTTTTTTGTAGAGCTTTTGTGCTAACACGCCTCAACATGCTGAAAATGCTGTCTGGATGTATAAATAAAGTGTCTTGGAGTTCGTCAGGATCCTGATTGTTTGAGGCATTTCTGTTCTTGCCAATGTATCATCCTCCAGAGGTTTTTTGTTAGCCTGTTTCCGAATGGCTTTTTCGTTCTAGGTTTTGCTGCATATAATGATACTCATGTTTGCAGGATGCAAACGTTGCCACTAGGCATCACATGCCAGATATGGTTTGAGTTGTGGATGTAAGGCCTCATGGATTGCCTTGCTTCTTCTGGAACGATTGTCTAGGCCATATAAAGGGTCATCGTCTAGGGTGACACAGTTGTTCTTGTGCTTGGTCAGAACTTTGTTTGTGCTTTTGCAGTTTTACATAAACATGGGCTTTTCGTAGGATTCCTGTTAGAGCATCCCCAGTGGTTCTGAATATGTGACCCTGCACAATAAACTTGGATGGAGAAAAGTCAGAACATGCTGGTTTGCCTCAGCAAAATCGTTTTGGCACAGCATTGTTTCACAATTTGCTGAGGCTGGTAAAAGGCACAGCAAAGTAACACCTGCCACAGAAGAGTGTAATAATTATGATCCGACTGCTGCTCCCTGTTTCTGATTGATCCAGGTGGTTTGTCATTAGTAGTCTCACGCCTATGTGCAGTCCCAGTTTTAGTCTTATGGGTAGGGTTGAAAAAAAGTAAATAACTGAATTTTGACGGGAGAATTTTTTTTGCTGGGTCACATACTGAGCACTGTTGGGGATGCTCTTACTCATTCATTTCCAGATTTTATGATGAAAGAGTCTTGTTGAATTGTCACATCTCCACTAATAATTAGCCAAGGATTATGACTTTGCTGCTGTGTTTGGTTATGTTAATGGTGTTCATGGTTTGTTTTGAGCAGTTTCACCAATACCAGGTGGTGGTGGGGCTGGCAGTGCCTACTGCCACTAATGAAACAAAAAAGGCCTTTCGAATGAAGCTATGGGCAACTAATCAAGTGCGAGTCAAATCCAAGTTCCGGTAGGTTTGGCTCTTTCTCCCAATTTCCTTGTATTCTAATTGTACCAAGGTCAAATTTTCTGCTTGCTCTTTCCATTGGCAAATGCATTTGTTAACCACTGTCTCTGGAGTAGTTTGCACTAATTTCAGGCCATGAGCATAGTCAGACTCTGGCTAGAACTGAATCAATCCATGCTTCTCACTTTGGTCTTTCTGTCAAACAATTGTAATCTAAGAAATCACTATCACCTTCTCAGCAGCCATCAAATTCAGGCCATGAGCTAACATCCCCATACTGACATCTCCTGGTTGGCTTTTATCTGAACCTTGAGCCTATTCCTATACTGTTGTTCAGCTCTTCAGGCATTGAGGAGGAGGAGGATGACACCTTTTCTGAGAGTTTTGCAATTGAGGAAGGGATATTTGAGGACACATTTCCAAAGAGGCAAGATGACAATGAAGTGAAGGTTGAATCTAATGACCGGCCCAGTTTGGTACCAGATGACTGGAAGCCATTACAGGAGGAACTCAGCAGAAGCAAGTGGGAGAAGAAAAGGGAGGTTATTGACAATCTTGTTGAACATGCTCGAAGAAAGCAGGCGCAGCAGAGGCTGACTATTGCTGAAAGAGATGCGGGGCATAAAGCTTATCAGCAACGCCATTTCCCAAGAGTATTTCCTAGGCAAGGGGAAACACAGCCATCTTATGGGGTTAAGAAGATGATTGAGGAAGAACTTTACAAAGAAATTTTTGATTCTGATGATGATGACATCACTCAAGATCTGTTAGAAGATGAGACGGCATCTGATTCTGAAGGGGATGAACCTGGTGAGTGATCAAAAGCATAAAGAGAACAGTTTGCCTTTGATTATGCTTGTTTACCAGTGCATGTGTCCAGTCAATTTGTGGTTGTCTATTTTTCATTGTTGGCATGTACAGATTGGTACTCAGGAAGTAAGTTTGTTGTTTATCCATTTCCTGCAGCAAAGTGAGTCCTCAAACATCCTGTAAAATATTGTGATATCTAGATTCTTCATAAAAATTTAAAAGTTTGGATTCTTCATGGATAGTGTTGGACAGTGGGCTTCTGTATGTATTTGATTGAATTGGGAAGGCATGTTTTGGGAGCAGTGGCACAAATAAATTATGCATCCTCACTGCGAGCAACACCAAGAAATCCACGACTGGCACTTGGAGACTCCACTTTTGATGATGTGGCGAGAAAATTTCAAAAGCAGGAACAAGACATTGAAGAAAATCAAATTGACAGCAACAGTAAGGATAATGATGCCGAAAGTAAAGTAAGTTTCCATTTCTGTTTGACAAGGATTAGTTTTGCCAAGTATATTTCCATCTCTGCTTATTTCCTAGTGTGTATGGCAAGGACAAATTCTTCCCAAATTCTTTTGCTTCTATGTCTAGGTCCAGTGTTTGAGAAACTAACCTATTGTTTAGTCTTGACTACAATCCAATCCAAAATGTAGCTTCTTGTTGGAAAATGTTACACTCCTTTAAGCAGCATATGTGGTGCTAGAACTTGGTGTTATCCATTCCAACCTTTTTGGTGTCTGTCATATGAATCTCTATGGTGAGGTTTGGGTTTATGTCTCAGGCTTACCCAGTTGAACTTTACTCACTTCTTGCCTGATCCTATGGAAGAATAATTTCACTGCACATATTTGAACCTTCTGAGCAAATATCTTGTCTAAAATAATTGTCAAAACTTAGACACAACTAGAGTAACCACATATGTTGACACAAGCGGTTAGCCTAGTGGTTGCTCATGGATGGGTCGGATGTGATTGATTGTTGATATATGCTGAGTTTCCTGGGTTCAAGGTTATGTGACTGATGGGGATATACCATGGATATTGTTGCCTGTGCAATTTGCAGGAGGTGTCAGGCTCTCAGCTCTTGTCAAATAAAGAGAAAGCAATGTTGAGAAGTTCCAATTTCAGTAACTCCAAAGTTTCTTCTGTAAGTGTTTCCGGTTGTTTGAATGTATCCTGTCCATCCAAGTTTTGTGTCTTTTCCCAGAGATAAAGTTTCATCTGCTAATAAATTGCAATCCTTGATGGGTCTTGTTGATGTGGTTTTTCAATTCTCTTGTAGTGTCTTGCTGTTGACCTTCCCTCTCTTGCTCCATTGTAACTGGTATGGGATATATGGCTCACAGTCATTTGAAATTAATCTGAGCACTGAAGAAAATGCTTGCTTTGTGGCGTAGAAGTGACTCAAAGATGTTGGCCAGTGGTCTTGAATTCACAAGGTGGCATCAGTGAATGCAGGAGAAGTGGAATGCACTACATACTCTAGCAGCCTCTGGCCAAATAAATGTTGTAGATCAACTGTTGAAGCGCGGTGCACATATTGATGCATTAGACATGGTATTTGTACAAACCATGGATTTTTTCTGAACAATTTGGCACTTAGTCTGTAAACTACTTTTGCCATCTCATAACTGATTTGTACAGTTGTGTTGTATGAAGACAAGACAGCTTTGAGACTCTTGAATGCTAGCCAATATCCTGACTGATTCTTCCTGTTGCTTCTAGGAAATATGACAGAAACTTAGGATGCAGATGTTTGCATAATTGTTTGCCTTAAATTTTAGGTGAAATGTTAAATACTTATCTACACCCACTGGTGGGAGCTGATGAAGTCAGTAGGGATTCATTACAGATTGTCACTGCTATTTATGATGAAGGTGATGGTCTGATACTTTGTGGGTGACACTCCCAAGGTTATGACTGCACTTGTTCATTTCATGTTATGTTTAAATTTTCTTGGATTTCTCTGCCATCTCTTAGATGTTTATGAAGACAAGGTATTAGACTAGCAAAATAACAAGAATATCTCATGTGAGGTAAGTGGTTAATGGTATTTTGATGTGATTGTTGTTCATCATGTTCATGACTGCTTCAATCTTGTGGTGTGGGTTTCATCTTGACTTTGGAGGGTCATCTAAAATCCTAAAATGTTGCCCATGTTGTTCTTTAATCTTATTGGAGATTATCAGGGCTAGGTTTGAAGTGCAATGATGTGGTCTTTGAAGTGTTGCCCCACTAGTTCAAAGAATTGAATTGTGCATTTGCTTTGTAGGGAAACAAGCAGAAGTGGTTCACAGACTTAAGTTGACAATTTTCAATGTCTCTAGGATGGAGTGACAGCTTTGCACAGGGCTGTGCTCACTGGACGAGAATCTATGGTCAGGCACCTCCTTAAATCTGGTGCAAATGCTCTGGCAACTGATAGAGTAAGTTGAATTCTACATCTTTCCCCTTTCTGTGGGATCTAGGTCTTTTGGAATTAATTTTCTTCCACATTTACACACACCTCACACTTAATATGTGTCAATTCTGTATGTATTCTGATGTAATTGTCTTACTCTTTTTCTCTTCTTCGATTTGTTCAAGCAGTAACTCTGGAGGATTGACTGCAGGTGGGTGCTACAGCATTGCATTATGCAGTACAGACAGCAAATGGCAACTTAGTTAGGCTCTTGACTCGCCATGGCATCAATGTCAACTCTCCTGATAATGTGAGTTCCACTTTTCTCCAGAAATTTTTGAGGCCCATTTAGTAACTATTTTCCTTTCAAACAATGTTTTAAGACCAGCACTTTTGTTTGTGACTTTTAAGCACAGAAGTGTTCTACTCTGCTGCAGAACCAAGAATTTGGGACCCTTGTGGTTCTCCTCCAGAAGTTTCCTGTCACTTGGTTCCTTCTAGAAAATCTTGAATGGTCTTGTATGGTAGTATTGACCAATGTACCCTGTCAGTTACAATAATTGGAAAATGGTTGAGGGCAAGCAGGAAGGGTGGACACCACTTCATGTTGCTGTGCAAAGCGGGAGAACTGACATAATTAAGCTCCTGCTTCGCCGAGGTGCTGACATCAACATTCTTAACCAGGTAATCCTGGCCAACCGGAGCAACTGTTATGTGGTTACACTTCAGCTATTGTATCCAACTTGTGAACAAGGTTATCTTCCAGTTATATATTCTCAATAGTCTTTGTAGGCAGGGTTTGCTGGTTACACATAGTTAGGCAACACAAACTACATTCATCATCATTCGGAGTAGATATGGTGAAGATTTCCCATCCTGGATTCTGTCGGCATCAGTCCAAACAAGTTGTCTTCAAAGAGGTTGAACATAATGAGCAAATCTATTTCAGTGGCTGTAAGCTCAAAGGTGTTGAATACAGGGAAAAGCAAAACCCAGGTGCTGTTATCTATGGCAAGGTCCATGCTTGTTCCTGTCTTATGTTAGGTCTTGTTCTCTTGCTCATATATGCTACAGATGACAAATTGTAGGAAAAATAGTTTGTGACAACATGGTTGATGTTGGTCTGAAAGCAGGATGGGAACAGTCCGTTGGATATTGCATTGTCATTTGGAAAAGGTTTTGGGTTCTACCATGTTGTCACTTCTCTGAAGAAAGCTTCTCAGGTACATAATGTCCATACTGTGCCCCAAGTCTACCATGAGCTTACATAGCTAGAACCATGGTAAGTAGCTAAGAATTGCCAGATTGGTAGGGTATAGGGATCAACTCATCCCATAATTGACAGGAAAATATGAGATATTGTGGTCTTGGTGCCATCACAGTTTTTCGTTTTCTGGATCTAATAACAGTTTAAATATGCTCTGTATGTAACCCATGGTTTTGATGGAAGCTTTGAGCTGAAGAGGAGACCATCACAACAGATGAACTGCAACAATAATACTAAAAAGGAAATTCTATTGCTCATTTCATTATGGATGATTGTTTTTCAAATGCAAGAATTTGAGGTTGGAACTTAAAACAGTTTTTTGCATTCTGATCTGTTATTTCTGCAGAACATACAGGGTCTGATGCAATTTGCAGTGACCAGTGAGGACCAATCATAAGGCCAGTTTGGGTCTTTCTCTGTATAATATTAATCTTTTTCTTCAGATAAATCAGGTCAATATATTCTTTCAGACTTTGTCTCAAAAGATCTGTAAATGCTGCAAATCAATCTTTGGAAATTTTGAGTACTCCCTAGTCTGTATTCATGTTTGATTGCCTGTATGTGCTTTTAGACTTGTTACATTAGATGCTGAGTTGTAGTGATATGCTAGTGGAGAGAAAGAAACTATCACAGTAGCTATCTTTGGTTTTGGTGCACCTTTATTATTGCTTGACATTTTCTCAGGGGTCAGTCGGCAGTTTGATGAGCTCAAGTGTGATAGCTCAGCCTAACCAACTTGGAGGATTCAGGTTATGCGCTCCTGTCTTCTTTCATGCATTAGTTTTCTCCTTAATGAAGTTGTGTTGTGTATCAAGACTAATTGGTCTTGCAATTAAAAACCCACATGCATCTCACAAAATGTAGCAACATTTGTACAATGGTGAATATTGTAGTTGATTATATTCTAGGATTTTGTTTATAGATCTGATGATTTGATTTCCAGTTGCAGCATGGACCATGAAGTAGCACGCTCATTTGCAAGATTCAATAGGAATGCATGGGTAAAGTTGTGTGATTTCATTGTTTTAAAAAGATAAAAGGGAGTTCTAGATTAGTACACACCATCATGTGCAATGTATGACAACCAATAAATATTATAGTTTGTGAACTTAAGCATCCAAGGTGGAAGATAGTCTTGTGATTAGTTGGATTTTCTTTTCTTTTCTTACATTTTTTTCCTGAACTGACATCAATTCTTCAAAAAGCAAAATTTCCCTTTGGAAAAAAAAATTAGATAAATTCAAGCATATGCAATATTCAAGGTTTTTTGTTTTGTTGTTGTTTAGTTGTCACAAAAGGAAAACATTGCTTGGATGGTGAAATTAAGTGGGCCCAATGAGACATAATGAAATTTGTGATAACATCTTTTTGTATGTCCACTAAACTTTCAATATTCTTAATGTTGGGTTCACAAATCATAATATGTACACACTAACATTTTTCTTTTGTGTGAAGTCAGAATTTTGGGGGAAAAAAAAACAATGAACACATAACAAAAAACACATTTTGAAGATGGTAAAATTTTACCTCAAAGAGTTTTTACCCATTGAAAAACACCTTGTCCTCAATCATTTGTTAATAGTAATAGAATCAAAATGACACAAAGTTTGTCAACAAAGCACAATTGAATGTCTAGACTCTTCACCTTTAAGTCTATTATCTAAATTAAGAGGTGTCACAATTGGAAGTAACGTCATTACATGTTCTTCCCCCCATGGTTTAACCACTTACCAAATTCCTTATAGCACATGGTTTAAAATGTAAGTTGTAGGTATGTCCTGGGTTAGAGTTCATGTTTCTAACATATCAAATTGTTCATTGGACCAATATAAGAACGTTTATTCACCCATCTTAGATGATATACACTAGTAGTTCAAAGGGACAACATAAACTTATTTAAGGGTCATCATAGGTTGATGTAAAGGTATGTAGGTTACCTAGGTCCTACCCAAGAACAATAATGTAAGCCTACCTATGGGTTATGTGGGCTACTTAAGGGCTACCAACTTACTTACAACATAACTACCTATAAAACTATTTACATACATACATGTCTTCTTATATTTATCCGGTAACAACATCAAAATAAGAACTTTTTTTTTATAGAGATGAATTATTTCAACTAATACTGAAACATGATGATTACATAGTGATCTCATATTAACATAATTTTTGACTAAGGTGAAATGATTAAGGTGGTGTGAATTTATAAAAGCCCCATAGTGGTTTAACTTCATAAAGTACATAGGTCACTTTTGTATTAGTGAAACTTCTATGGGAAATTTTGTTAGTAAAAATAAGTATATCAATTAGATGTTTTATGTAACATGTTTTAAGGGATAAACAAAAAAGGATATGATATCAAATCAGGGTAAGTCCACGGCAAAATGACCAACTCCTTTTACAAAAACATAGTACCTGTGAATTGACATTGCAAGGTCACTTCATATGTAATCATTGCACAAAATTTATGTTTGAATTAAAATTTTGACTTTTATAATTTATTTTTGCATTTATCCAAGGGTTATGGAAGGGAAACTTCAAACATGTAGATTGTGAATTTTACAATGTATTTTTATGTGAATCCAAATGTTGATCCCCAACCATGTAAAGTGTAATAATTATTCAGTTTAAAACTTAAACTAAATGAATTTAAAATTTTGATAGAAATTATTCATATTTTTATATGTCATTATTGAATGTGTATTACATCACAATATGTTAGTTACATGAGAAATATTGAATCTTAAATTAAATTGAAAATTTACAAGTGTATTATTTAAGAGTGGTTACATGTGTAGCGATTCATTTTATCATAAATCTAGCCATTAACATTTCACAAGGATGTCATATAAAGAGTTTGTGACAAATTATCTTCTATAAGCCCTTTATTTTAATACTAAAAATGTCATGAATTGTTTTATTCATTTGGAACTTGATTTAGGTCAAATGATGAAAGAGATTGTGTTTTATAAACATTGGTTTTTTGCTTTCCACATAAGGTTGTGTAATCAAATTTCAGTTATTTTAGCATTATTTATGTTAATGACCTTGCATTATTGTTATATTGTATTGGGAAATAATAATAATTTTGGACAACATTTAATAACTCCAACAATAATTGTGTAACACATGTTTAATTTTTAAAAATAAAATGTAAAAGAAGATGTTACATGTTTCATATGATGCCATGTATTTAATTTGTCATTCATAAATGAACTTTGTTCATCATCATCTATCGTGTCATCTATGAATGTTCATTTTCAACCATATTGGAAGCAATTCATTCATTACACTAAAACATGATTTTCATGATTAGAATAACTTGTAATTGTTGTTCAATTATAGTCATGTAGTCATATTTGGACTTGAATTGTTGCCATTTTTTTCTATAGCCATAATTAGGATTACATGACTATAAATACAACTATAGATAATTATGACTACACAACTAGTAGTCATGTTGAAACAATTGACCCTATTTGACCAATTATACAAAACTAAATAGATGTGAACACGTGGTCATACATATGTTCATCTTGTTTGACAAATTATGACAATCCTAACTAAATAAAAAGTCCATATTTATATAACCAATCGAACTTATTTTGAGAGTGACAAGCAAATGTATTGGAAGCTTATGTATTGGAAGTGAAACTTGCAAATATTCACCCACATCAAACCAATATCTAGTAAAATGTATCAAGTGATGAACTAATAGAAGCAAACCTTGGATTAATTGTTTGAATTTTATTTTAATTTTATGTATGTGTCATCAATTTTGAAAAGGTTGAAAATATTGGTTAGCTTTTAGATTTAGCCTAGGTTTAACCTAGTTTTAGCCCCTAATTTTAACTTGGGTTTAACATCTAAGTTTAGCCTTTAAATAAATAGCCTAATTTAGTTTTTAAGCTTAGCTTCTAATTTAAATTAGGTTTACCTTCTATATTTAACCTACCAATATTGGTCTAAATATCATTTTAACATTTGATATCTAAACTAATATTCGAATTCCTAGTTACTTCTTGTTTAAAAACCAGCCCTACAATTCAAATCCTTTTCATACCTTTCAAAATGTTGATACACAAGGTGGTCTAGGCTATTACCTATAATCATTTGTGAAGCTCTTAAGTAAGTGAAAGGTTTTGTGCAAGTAGTTATTAACTATCCTTAATTAGGATCTTCAACACAATAAGGGTCCAGGCTAGTTCAAGTTTTTTCTATCATTCATGAAGCTTCCAAAAAAGTGAATCACATTGTAACTTGTTAAACCTCCTATTGGTAGCCAATATTTGCTTTCTTACTATTTTGAGTGTATCACCTTAAAATAAAATAGTAATCACATGCTTTTGTCCCCTTTTGCACTAGTGCCTTTGTTTCTAGACCAAATTGTTCCACCTAGAATAAACCCAAAATCCACATATTATAGCCAACTATGTTTTTTTTTTTCAAACACCTAGGTTTATTAGAGTTCCTCTTTTCCTCACCCTTCCACTTTTGTTATTTGTGGTTCCAAGGACCAACATATTGTAATCAACTTCCATGAACTTTTTTTCAACATATTGCACTAAATGAACTTGAATTTTTTTACACTACTTACATAAATAGGTAGGTTAGGTTAGGTAGGTTGGAGGTACCTATTCATAAATGCATGCACTTAGGTAATGTGTAGGTTATAGTTTATTAAGCCTTATAGGTACCTACTAGGTCTATGCTTATACCTACCTACGCTTATGTTATTTAGTAAGCTATGTTGGTACCTACTAGCTTATAATGAAAAGATCTAGCCTTGGCATATTAGGTAGGTAGCCTAGCCTTTTAAGTAGGTCTAGGTTTAAGCTACCAACCTAATACTAAGCTAGGCTACCTACCTAATAGCCTAGGTGGCCTAGCATAGGTTAACTACATACCTAGCTAGTAGGCCTAAATTATGTTAACGTAGGCTACTTAGGCTATGTACCTACCTAGGTAGTATAGGTTAGGCTACATACCTACCTAATAGGCTTAAGTTAGGTTAACCTAGGCTACCTAGGTTAGGTTAGATACCTACCTAATAGGCATAGGTAGCCTAGGTTAAGCTATGTACCTACCTAGGTAGCCTAGGTAGGTATGTAGCCTAGGTTAGGTTATGTATTCACTTAAGTAGCCTAGGTTATGCAACATACCTAACCAATAGGCCTAGGTGGCCTAGGTTAAGCTACTTACCCTGTACGCTTAGGTGGCCTAAGCTAGGCTACATACGTGCCTAGTAGGCCTATGGCTTAGGTTAAGCTACCTACCTTGTAGGCCTAAATGGCTTATGTTATGTATGTAACTACCAAGTAGACTTCAATATCCTAGGTTGGGCTACCTTATACCTAGTAGGCTTAGGTGGCTTAAATTACTTACCTAGCTAATAGGATAAGTTCTTACCTACTAGGCCTAGGTCGCCTATGTTATTTACCTTGTAGGCCTAGGTTACGTACCTATAATAGGCCTAGGTTAATAAGCTACCTACATAGTTAATAGGTCTACCTAATAAGCCTAAGTCACCCAAGATACCTACTTAAAAGGCTTACACTACTTAGTAGTCCTAGGATACATCTTATGTAACCTATTAGATAGGTCTATGCTAGGCTATTTAGCTAGACTGCTAGTTAGGTTATTACTTAACAAATAGCCTACTAGCCTATTAATTATGTTATGTTAGATAGGTAGTTTAGGCCTAACCTAACCTAACCTACTAGTTATGTTAGGTTAGGTAGGTAGCCTAGGCATAACAATTAGGTTAAGTCATGAGTATGGTTCATTTGACTATGTGTCAAATCAAGATGGTCAATTTGATTAAACCCTATCCATTCAATATGGCTATTTGATTAAGCCATGGCCATTTTTATGGACATTTGTTCATTTTGACTAGATCTTTGATTTGACACTTGATCAAAAAGGTCATTTTAATAAAATGTATTAGTCAAGTGTAACATGTGTTTTTCATGCTCCAAACTTTAGTCAAAATGGACATACCTTTTAGTCAATGTGGACTCCACTTCGGTCAAGTTGGCCTTCTGAAAAGTCATGTTTTCTTGTAGTGAAGTTTTTAACATCTATGTGCAAGCGATGGATGACATCATGGATTATTAAACCTTGTAACTTGGTTATGTAAGTTTGTTCCTAGTGGTAATATGGGTAAGGGCCATGTTGGCCTTTTGTTTGGTCGTGGCACCATGTCACATTTTTTTATTAAAGTTGCTTAGGGGCTACAATATATTCCATCAGAGCAATGTTACAGGAATATGAATCATGGGACTTTAATTTTTTTTGTAGACCATGTATTTACATTGTTCAAAATCTGCCCAGTACATGTGGGGCATTTCCATTGATGTCTTCTCATATGTATTGTCCTAGACTATGTTATTAAATAGGCTAGGCTAGGATAATGGATCAAGGGAATTTATAATATTGCCTTATCAAAGGGTAGGAAATAGGCTATGGAGTTGTTTTTGTGGGGCTACCAATGGAGAACCTAGCCCTACTTTCATTGACTAGCCAAAAGTCTATTCAATGTGAAATATAGGATTTCATTCAAAACATTTCAATTAGATAGGTTCTCGTAACATATGAGCTAATGTACACTGCCAAGGACAATATGCCGTTTGGGCCATGTGATGTGCATGGATATTTTTTTTGCAAGTTCTTTAAGTAAAGTTAGATGCAACAATGGCAGGTGACTTTTGATGTTTTAGCAAGGCTAAACATTACATTGTTAAAGAGGGTTGTTAGGCATTCCAATTGTGATTTTCCATGATTGTTTTGGATTTGGGTTGCACCAATGGTGGAAATAATCAAGGATGTTTACATGGGAGTTCAAAATAGATGGACAATACTACATTGTCATTGTTTCATTAGGTTTACACTACTATCTCATTAGGGTAGACTGGTTTCACTAGCTACAAGACCTCATTATTTGGGTGAATTGTGTGTAATGGGACTTTGTAGGTTTGGGTAGAATTATTTGGAGCTATCAATCATTTCAACTAATTCCAAATAGAATTAAGATTTCCAATTTGGCATCACTGTCGCCTATGGTGAAATAAATGTATAGGTTGGATGATATTATGCAAGGCTTACAATCACTTAGAAGGATTATGTCCTATAATTTTTTATGAGTTGGTTTTATTAGGTCGACAATTAGGATTTTGTGCATTGTGGTTTTAGGTTTTACAACCTATAACTAAGATACTATGAACTGTGACCTTGTGGGCTAGATTTTGCATAGAATATTTTCTGGATTTTGTAGCTTGTAACTAGGATATTGTGAATTGTGACCTTGTGCATTAGATTTTGTGCATTGTCTATTTGGACCTATTGGGTTTATTAGATCTATCCATAAGATTTTTTGCAAAATGCACTTGGAATTTGTGCATTGCATACATTGGATTGTGCACTTTGACCATATTCAAGTTGTATTTTGTGCACTAGAATATATGGGCAAGGTGATCCTATGTGATTTCAATAGATCATATGTGATTAAGGTAGGATGATCCCATATTCCATCTTGAAGGTGCCTTGGCCTATTTAAGGATGTGGTGTATTTCATGAAATTGAATGTTTCTATACTTTGGTTTGCATTTTGAATTGTGCAACATCTAATGGTCATTACAAGGTGTCATTGTGTTGGTTAGAAAGGTAGGCATTTCTTCATGGTTCATAAACCCATGCTAAAGTTTTGGAAATGTGACTAAATGAACTAGTGTGGTTAGATTGTTTTGAAGTTGAACATTTTGTAGAATGCACATTTGTGGCATAGGGTGCTCATCTTCTAAAACAATCCAACACCACACCAACATATTGAACTACACTTCCTAGGGAGTCTCAATCTAGACACTAATTGTGGATTTCAATTCACCCACTAGTTTGTCATGAAACACATTCCAAAAGTATGGTGGCACATTGTTTCCCTTATCGATCCTTAATATGAATTCTTTAATTCTTGAAGAATATTTTGCAAAGGTGTGTGCATCTTTTGTTACATGCACTGTAATTTCCAATTAATGCTTTATTACATGTGGTTTTTGTGGTCAATTTCTCCACGTATGGTGGTTTTGTAAGTGTTCACAAATAGGAACCAATTGTTGGCACAAACCATTTTGGAGGTCGTCTTCATCAAATTGTTGTACTTTCTTCAAAGACTATGCAACACAAGGGCCAAATTGTTTGTAGACTAATATGGCAAAATTCTTATGTCATTATGTAGGCATATTTGGTTGAAGTAGTGACAATGTTAGTACATGATTCAATTTGCCACTACTGTATATTGTGTATTTACACAACATGGAACAATTGACCTTACACAAGGGCTTGAAGGTGTCTTTAAAATTTATAGATGATGAAATGTGGGTAGTGACATGTTTAGACTCATTGGCTTTATGTTTATTAACATTATGTTTAAGCCACTCTCTATTTTGGGATTTTTATAATCCTACTAGTGTAGGAACATTTGGTTTGACCTCCCATTTTGGTTGTAAAGACTTGGGTTCAAATTTGTCTTCCATGAGTGTGGTCAAAAAGTAAAATCTTTGTGCTTTTATTGAAAAAATTTCTTGGGTATATGGCAATTCAAATTTCAACATATTAACATCCTAATTGATATTGCAATGGATTATGGGTGTGAAGTTTTGTTAGTAGATAGCCTTCCTTGCAAGAATTCAAAATTTGAAATTATTTGCATAATTTTGTTGTTCACAAGAACTAGAAGTTTGTAATTCAACTTCTTGATACGAACCTATATATATATAATTTGAATATTGATATACATATACATAGGTTATATGAATTTACATTAAAAAAATAGAACCTTTCTGAATCGACAAGTAATTCACTTTGTTTTTAAATTACAAGTTGGCCAACTAGGTTGTATAAACATTGGACTTAAATAAGATTAAGATTAATAGCCACATTGGTAGATGGTTCAAGATTATAAGATTGTTGGGGAGGAGGGTCAATTATTTACATGACAAAACTAAGCTACATGGCTAGTAGATACATTTGCCATGTCCCTTTTGACCAAGCCCTTGGCTTATTTGACTAAGGCTGTCATTTTTTAGTCCAATTTGACTAGATGTCTCATTGACACATAATCAAGTAGGTCATTCTAGTCAAGTTGATTAGTCAAAAGCTACACATGTCATTTAGAATTTGGGCCTCTAATCAAAATCAACATGTGCATTAGTAAAATTCGACAATTGAATCAATTTAAACAATTTTTAAAAACCATGAATTGTAGTAGTGCATGGCTTCCTTAAGTATCTTGTCAATCATTGCACCTTCGATTAACTATTCTTCCTCCTTTGTCAATTTTTCTTGAATCAATTGTTCAAGTGATTTTTCATGAATCTCCACTTGTGTCCCTTCTTGGTCCTAAATCTCTAAATGATGTCCATGAATTCATTCTTTGAAGGTACATGTGTAGCTAGGTGATTTGATGTGTTTTTCTTACAACCTTTTATGTTTCAATGGTTACAATGTTTTCTACTACAACTTGAGCTTCCATTATTCTTACTTCCTCCACAATTGTATCCCCTTTTGGAACTAGAGTGGAAGATTTTTCCACCACAAGTAAAGCCAACTTCCTTCTCTTAGCTATTCTTCTTGATTCCTTTGTTGGGTTAATTAGAGATTAGGCAAAAGTGCAATCATGTGATGACACATGGTGTTGCTAGGTGGTGACACGTGGAGTTCAACTTTTGGGCGTGATGCCACATGTCATTACATTTTGACTATAACATTGACTAATAGTCAATTCAACGATGGGATTGATTAGTTATGTGCCAATTAAGTTATGCCATGTGGTGGTCAAAGATGACACTTGAATATGTCATTTTGACTAACAATCAAGTTAACATTGCGTCAAATTTGATTGGTCAAAGATGCCACCCTAGGCTTGGTCAAAAAGACCATCTAGTTATACTGGACATTTATAAAATGACTTGTTCAGATTGATAGGATGGTCTTTTTGACACATGTTTAAATGGGGTTGTTTTTTACTAGATTTTTTAGTAAAAAAAACCATGAATTATAATAGTGATGGAAATGACAACTGAGGCTTTGAACCTTTTCAACTGAATGGTTACCAAAACACATGATAATTATTGAGCTAGCATTGATGATACAACAATTAGACCCAAGGGATGGGGTGCAATAAATCTAAAGAAGAATGGGAGAAGCATGTTGTAGATTCGGTACACATGTTAACAAGAACAACTAAAAACAAAATAGAATCAAAGTGTAAGAATTTGGTTGTTGTCTTTGTAGGTGGATCAATTACAACAACAAATTTTGGTTAAGTGGGAATGCATGGCTTCTTTCATTGATCCCATGGAATTTGCTGCACATCAACAAAAGTAGGAACAAACCAACATTATGTTAGTCATTCATGAAAAATAACTATTGAACGAAAAGATGAACGTAGAATCATAGATCAAGGATTTTAATGTGTAGGTATGGGACACCACTAAGTCCAAGTTTGTGGGCATTAGAAAACTTAAACAAGTTGAAGTGACGGTATTGGAGCTGGAAGAGACCATGGAAAACTTGGCTAAACAACTAAAGGAGGCCAACACAAAGAAGGATATATTGTTGGATGAAAACAAGAAAGGGAAAAAAGTCTTGGAAACACATGAAAGGCAAATCAAGGAATTATAAGCTCCATAGGAAAATGAAAGGGCCAAATTTGAACAACAAAAGTTTATGTTCAACAGGCACTTGGAAAAATATGCCAAGTGTTTAGATGAACATTAGAAGAGACTTGTAGTCATTGAAGATGTGCATCAACAAGAAAAAACATAACTTCAAGGATAAGTTAATTAGGTTGTGGTTCATGCAAAAAAGTTAGAGGTTGAAGTCAAAAGGGGTGACAAGATGGAGTGGCAAGAAATTTTTTTGTTGCGCATGATTGTCATTTTCAACTCCATTTCCTTACTAATCATCGTCTATGTTCTTCTAGAATGTGAATTTGCAAGGGTGAGCATGGGAAATACATTGGGAAGGAAAAGGTGAGATGAAGGAAGGGGGTGCAAAATGCAAACTGATGTTTGGAAGAGTATGGGTATAAGGAAGGCAATGGATCTAACTATGTAATGCCTTGATTGACAAGACAATGGTTGAGAAAGATCACACGGAGACTTACTTATTTCACACATTGGTCATGAACATACATAAACAAATGTTCTTTCTTATGAAACTAATGTGTTGCATTCTTGAGTCAATTGTCTTTTCATGTCTACAAAAAATCAAGATAAACCTTGTGAGAAAATTCAAGATAAACCTTGTGAATTGTGTGCACTTGACATTTATAATTATGTAAAGAGGAAGGAACACAACGATAGAAAGGCATGCCACATTCACAGAATGAAGGTTGAATCAAATTTTGATGTTTTAATCTATTTGAAGAAGATTGATATGATTTTTGTTGAAGTTTCGATGTTATTTGTCAAAAACTATATTTGACATTCTTGATTTAGTCATGAGGACTATTTAATATATACACATGCCCAAGCTCATGTTTGTAAAAGATTTCACATGTTCACACATATTATGCATGCCCTTATGTAAAAGCTAAATGGATGTGTGATAATATTCATTTGTAGAAAGCCTCATATTGTTGTGAAATATATTAAACCTCAAGCCTTTTAGGCTTGGACATATATATGCATATGTCGTTATATGTCTTGTTTGTTGAATTTGTTTTCAAGTAGATACCCACCCAACAGTGGTGTGAAGCACACCCCAATGTTGGGTGGGTATGGTCCTTTGGAAAGAACAACCAACACATGTATCAAAAAAATAAAATAAAATAGGACCAATTGAGTTTTGTTATGCAAAACATCTACAAAATCAAAGCCCTATAATGATACACAAATTCACCGTTTACTTCATTGTAAGTTGATAGCAATAGTAATCAAATTTCAATTTCAATATGAGCTTAATTGGTGTGTTATTGTTTAAAGTCATCATAAACCAATGCAAATGGTAAACTTGGTTGAGAAAGTTCAAGCAAAGAACTCAAGTTTCACGTGAAGTATAAGATATTTTCAACTTGAGAAAACTTTTGGTGACCAATTGGATGATGGAAAAGATCAGAACATTTTCACAATAAAATAAAAATTTGTCACCACACAGTTACAAGGAAAACTGGTGGCCAATTGCATCATGGAACAAATCAAAAGATTGTGATGAAAAACTAAGTTGTCAACAAGGTACATCAAAAATTTTGCTTACCACTTGCATCATAAATCAAAAGATTGTCTCCAAAACCTAAGCTGCCAAAGAGTTACATGGCTAATCAACTAAATTGTTACAAAAATAAGAAAAATATACAAACTGATGAAAGATTGAAGCTCCAACATCAAGCTCGTAACTTGACTAGCTACACATACAACCACTTAGCATTGAAGCTAACAGCACTCCAAGGAACTCAACACTCTAACATATATATACTCTCATTAATAATGGGCAACACTTCTTGATTGCAAACAAATGACCATATGGATTTGTACAGATATCACCCATCAGAAAATGTAGAAAGGCTATATATCAAGAGGTTCCGCGAATATCAGTATGAAAGTAAATATTGATATCCATGAAAACTCTTCAAAGCCCAAACATCAGTTTAGGATATTAACATTGATACCCATGAAAACCCTACATACCCACCCAACACTGGTGCAAAAGGAAACCTGCATTGTTGGTTGGACACCAAAACAGAGGATCATTTCGGTTGGTGGCCCTAATTTGGTTTACAAACACTTCCAAACAAACTATGATACTTTGTACTAACATAATTGACACTGCAAACACTCTCCAGAGAGGGATAGATAGATAGATAGATAGACTCCACTTCCTTCCCTTCTTCCATAGTTTTCTCTCCTCTCAAAGCTCAAAGCTTTCACATTGTTGGTAAGTACTTTGTGTAGACCATGCAACCTCCAAGCTCCAAAAGTCATGGCATACATCATTCCTAAAATTCCCCAGCAGCTGCTGTTGTTGTCTACAACAGACTCGTCCACAACACAAGAAACAAACAAAAAACCACAGACCTCAAGAAGAAGAAGAAGAAGAAATGGATAGATAGATTTGCCATGGAAAACTGTTGTTCTGGGTGGGGTAGTTTTTTCTGAAAAAACTCATTGTTGCAGCTGCAAAGTAACAATGGGTGTCATCTATCTTTTCTAGTTGCTTGAGAGAGAGGAGGTCTGTGGAGGACTTTAGGTCAGTAAAAAGGAGACCTTGTGGTTTGTTGCTGAATTTTTTTTTTTCCTCACTGCTACTGCAGCAACCACAACAGTAGTGTCTGTCACCAATCTTGTTGTTAAGTGGGGGAAAAGGAAAAGGAAAAGGAAAGGGAAGGGCAGGGGTTGCGGGGGGCGGGGGCAAGTGTTATGTGTTTTGTGGGTGATTTGGGTTTAGAGACAAATTGGGGTTTTGGGAATGATTGATGTGAGAGATAAGTGTTGGCAATCATGTCACTGACAAACTGTTTGCTGAAGCAAAGTGCTTCGAAATCCGTGTCTTTAGTGGGCGATGGGTGATTGCCAGATGGCGAAGTTTTTGAAGTTTTAGATCTCCGGTTTCTTGCTTTTCGTGTCTTCCAGGGTTGAGATTTAAGAGAGGGGGTTGTGCTTCAATTCTTGTGGGCTTGTAGTTTGTAGTGTGAGAAGCTTGTTGAGCTTGAAAAAAAGAAGTGGTCTTTTGCTTGGGAACAGAAAGAGCTCTCTGGAGGATAATCATGCACTAACAGATTGCTGCTTCTTACTGTGCATTCAGAGACATCAGTGACTTTGCATTGGGTTGAAGAGGGAAGAAGAGGGTTGATTGAAGTGGGTGTTGGGAAAATAGGGCAAAGCTCCACATCCCGTGTGTTGTTGTTCCCTTGGGAAGTTTTTGTGAGAATGGTGGTGATTTACAGGGCTGCATTGTGCTGTATTGTGTTTGATTGAAGAAGATTGATCTGAAAATTTTCTGTGGACTAGCTCCAAAAGCTTTTGCTGTTCAAGAATCTCCTTTCTTTCCGAGCTTCCTACTGGAGGGAGGATCAGTAGGTAGAAGAAGGATTAGTATCCTTGGTGAAGAAGATCTATAAGGACTTCTAAGTTTTGATCTTGTATGTGCAGGGATTAGAGTAATACACAGGGAAAAGGAAAAGAGATGGATTGGCACTTGAAGGAGGTCTTTGGGCTTTTCCAGCAGCAATTTGGTCTTGGGCCAGGCAATGGACCAAGCTCTGGGACATCACTGCTCAAGGTTGATGCACTGAGCACCGGTTTCATCAAAGCAATCTTTGGGGCTTTGGCAGTTTTGTGGAGATCCAATCCTTGGAAAAGATTGAAACCTTCACACTTGCTCGGCATCAAAGTTGACAAAGACTCAGACTGGCCTGATGCAAGACAGCCTTTTGTGGTTGCCCAATTGATTGATCATGGGATTTACTTCTTCAGATCTGAAGCAGATGCGCGGGGGATGATGGGGATCCATGGCCTTGGAAATACGAAATCCATTCCTCTCAAGGGACTCTTGCGAGTCACATATGGATTGGAAGCTGAGCTGTCACCTGTAAACAGAAAGATGATTAAAACATTAGGGCTGGAAATAGCAGGAGCGAAAGCGTATCCAGTGATAGATGTTGTCTACTCTCCCAAAGACATTGCAGATGGGTTTCCATCCTTCAGAAATCCAACTGTTGAGGAGCTACACTGGTTCTATGCTGCTCTCAGAGCCCTCACTCAAATTCATCCCCTCCTTCAACAGGTCAGTTCTCTTCAGCATTACAAGTTTTCACATAGCTTGTTGCTGTCAAGAGATACCTTTGCTTGTTGTATTCTGGAATTGGGGATTAGGGCAGGAGTTTGTGGGTGGTGGGAGTGGCATTACTTGGAGTGATCTGTGATTTCTTGGTTGCACTTTCAGTTTTGTGGCACATATTTCACTACCTTCTTCCACCCACCTTCTACTTTTTCTCTACCACTGAGCAGGTGGACGGAGTACAGGGAGGTGCAATGTTTAAGGACCTCACAAAAAATCTGGAGATTTCCTGGCCCTCAGAGGACACAGGGTTACAGGGCAATGCAACAGTGCGGGTAACATTCCCCCCAAAAGATGAGCATGAGGAACAGGTGAATCCTCCCCCAAAACTGGTGGAAGTAGTAAGTGAGAATCGAAATACAGCTGAATTGGAATCCAAAGTGCCACGCCAATGCACTCTCTGTGGGATTGAAGTGCCAGCAGATAGAGCTCCCCGCTGCAGTCGCTGCAAGGCTGTCATCTACTGCGGCCATGCCTGCCAGAAAAAACACTGGAAGGAGACGCATAAAGTGAGCTGTGAGCTTTACAAGGTACTATGTCTCATCCACAAAGATCTTAATGGAACGAGATCAGAAAAGTGAATGCTTGCCAGTTTGGAAGTTCTAGTAGACAAAGGAAGAGAAGGGTATTGCTTAGTCCACAAGGCTTTGAAGATAACAACAATCAGCCTTAACCTTTGGGCTCATGGGGTTGATGCATTTTACATGATGTTGCAGGTGATGATGGAGCGTGAAGAAGAGCTTGAGATCAAGGGTTTTTCATTTGTTTGTGTGATGGAGCATTCCTGCAACTGGCTCGAATCGATGGGTCTTCATGGGAAAGGCATGTGGCGGCGCCTATGCACATGCTTCAAGCAGTATCCCTTTGGACTCCTTCCACCAGTGGAGGGTGGTAGCATGGCCAGAGTGTGGGCTGTTGAGCATGGGAAGTACCCACCTGATTCTCCTCTCCAGGAATACTTGGTTTTATCGAGTTGGGCAGAGTATTATGATCTGAGGGGACTTCCAGCTGACAGTCCAGTGGCTCTCATTCTTTCATTTCCTCTTTCATTATACAGCATTGTGACATCCCTTTGTGTACCCACAAAAACTATGCTTTCCAAGGGTCGAGAGGTTATTGTCCATTACTTGGGTCCTGAGGGGGAACTCGATTGGCTGCCTGCATTTTCGGAGATTGGTTACTTGTTGGGAGGATCAGGGAGTCTCCATGTTATGATGATTGGACCTGAGGTTCCCATTGCTCTGGCAGGCGGGATGACAGCTGTGAATCCAAAGCTACGGGTCACATTCATTCGAGGCTTATACCAAGAAGAAGCAAATGCATTGCCAACACCTCATGTGGTTGTGGCCTTGAATTCACAACTGGAGGCACACAGCTCATGGGCAGGAGCCTTGGAAGTTATCAAAGCACAAGCTGTCCCAGCATTTTTCACTGACTATGCAGAACCATGTTGTGTGAATGCCAAGCAGATGCTACGAGCAACAGGGCTTCAGATCACTCATCCTGTCAGTGCAAATCCTTTCCGCTCCCCTGTACGAAACCAGATTGCTGATACCAATTTGCCATGGTACAGCAATGGCTTTGTTTTCGGTGTCAACACATAAAAGTAAGTACCTGCGAGACGTGTGAGAAGTAGTGCCTCTGAGATGTTTTCTAAAACGGCGAGTGAAAGAGAGAGACTTGACATGGAAGGCATGTTTCATGATTATGTTGTTGTATGTTGTCCTAATCCTACCCACTTTTGTGGTCCGGGAATTACTAATTGTTGGCATAAGAGGATCATGTTTGAAAGCCAATGGGATGTGCATGGACTTTACATATATAGAGAGTGATTTGCATGGAAGCTCAGGATATGATGTAGTAGCTAAAATGATCGAGAAGCTCTACACAGATCTTAGCAGACCAGCAAATTTAATCCCTACCTATAAAACAGCCCTGATGTTCGATCCAGGAATTTTTCTTGCACCGATAATCCAATTCCAACAAGTATCTCAAAAGACCCATTTTTTTGTTTTCCTCATTGGAGGTGGAGAAGTCGGATCTGCTTGTGGATTGGAGCAAATTGCCATCTTTGGTATCCTCTTTCTAGTGGGATTTCAATTGTCTGTAGATGGGCCAATGACCCAGGGATAAGAATTCCAAAGTAGATGTGCTGTTATGTAGGGCACTTATAGAATTGGTTGTGCGCTCCACTTCTATTATCAATTGTTCAATTGAAGTGTGAATTTGTTTCTTCGAGAGCTCTTGTACTTTCTTCAAGAGGTAGTTACTTGTGCACTGAAGTATTTATTCATGGGGTTGTGTGTTATTATAGGGGTTAGATATCTTTGTGAGCAAGTTGATGAATGTTAGGACGAGTGAGCAAGTTTCTTGTTGGCAGTTGGTCAGCTCCATTTGGTTGATAATACTGTTGGATTTTCTTTTTGTGTAGTGATGTCCTGTATGTGTCTAGACTCTCCATTAGGCAATTAACATGCCTTTCTTTTCACTTTTTTTTTTACTCTTTTCATTTTCTCATAAATTAAGATTGCATTATCAATTGTGCATCCTTTGTCTACCTACCTATTTGGTTCATTAATAGGAAATCCAACCTTATATAATCTCCAGCAGTGCTCAATATGTGGCCCTGCAAAAAATACTAGTTATTTACTTCAAGAAACTTAATCTGGGACTGCAAATAGGTGCAGACTACTAATAGCAAATCTGGAACTAATCATTATGATTGGCCAATCAGAAATAGGAAGCAGCAGTTGGATCATATTTACTGCACTCTTCTCTTGCAGGTGTTACACTTTGCTTTGCCTTTTACCAACCTAAGCAAACTGTGAAAATTCTGGGCAAAAACCATTTTGCTGAGCCAAACCAGCATGTTTTCACTTTTCTTCATCCAATTTTAATTTGCAAGGTCCCCAAACAGAGCACTGCTGGAGAGGCTCATAGGGCAACCCCACCCACTGCAATAAAACTTTGGATGAAGTATGGCAATCCACTACTGTGAGAAGTCAGTTTGGGCATGTAAATATGACTGATTTTACTGGCAAACAATAATGATTGGTCTAGATGGTGACATTTGAATAGCTTCTTAGGCCTACTTTACACTAGGAGTCAGGGCCATAAAACCTTGGGGTCAACTTTGAGCATTTTTGGGCTGCAAATTGGCCCCAAGTTACTAATAAATGCCAAAACATTGACGTCAGGAGATTAATAAATGCTGGAACATTAGCCCCTGGGGTTGCAAATTCGCCTCCCAAATTTGATGGTATCCTTTTTTCAGCCTTGGGGCCAATACAAGGCCATAAAGTTCAGCATTTATTAACAACTTGGGGCAGATTGACAAGCTTTTTCCTTGTTCAGCCTTGACTCCTAGTGTAAGGCCCTTGGGGCTGATTTCAACTTTTGCACTAATAGGAATGCTAGATTTGAGTTGAACATTGGCCCTAACTCCTAGTGTAAAGAAGGCATTACTTTATATCATTTACATTTTTCATGTTTATGACTGAGGACAAGGAGTAATTAACACTGCAAGTGGAATGTGATAAAAAGTGTAACAGGCCAAAATAGGTGGTGAGGGTTTAGGGTTTAGGGTAACCAGGAACCCTTTGGACCAGTTTGGAGGCTTGTGTAAAAATAATTTGAAGCACACCTACTTTGATGTCTGCAACCATACACAAAGATTTAATTTTGCAATGACAGGTTTATCTCGGAGTTTTTGGCTTCCAAGAGTCTTGATCAGTGTTTGGTGGGCAATTCTTGTACCCTGATGTACTCATGTGTAGAATACTATGGTGAATTATATACCTTATCTTGCAGGTAAGTTTTTTCTGCTACCCTTTCTATTACCCTACACTATTGGTAAATATTTCAGGAAACCCTACATAAACCTTTTCCATACACATTACTCCAAATACTGCAAAGCAAAATACTCTATAAAATCGCTACTGGGTTCAGTTTCAGAAACACATTCTATCATTCTGACAGCCAAAAGAGGTGAAATTATTTCTCCAAACCTAGCATGTCGGAACATTGGGTGATGGTGAAGCCAGCAAAGAGTGCTTGCCATGCCTTACCGACTTTTCCCTCTGACATGAGACTCAAAGCTTGGACAGTCACAGCTTGGCCCTCAATTCCTCAGCAACAGCATCAATAAATTCCTCTGTGTTCAAGTAATTGTTTCGTGTCATCCTGCATTCATGTGTACTCATGTCAGAATGTCCATTACATTCTTCACAAAGTATATGTGACTGTGTGTGTGAAGGCAGAGAGAAACTGCAATCGAAGCAAACAAGTAAGCAAGGACATTGTGTCCAGTTACAGCCAAACCTAGGCTGGCATAAAAAGAAAGAGTGACAACCTTGTGTCATTCATAAAGTATCAGAGCATAACACCATCAGCTGTCAGTGACCTGCTGCCAAAAGTCTTTTGTAGAAGTTCACTCACAAAGAATCAAATTAAACTTTCCAGCATATGCTAGAAGCTGCAAGAGTTCAAACTGTCTGAAACATATATTTGATCCCCACAGAACTAGACAACTAGCAGGACCTTGCTGTTGACCAGGGGAATATATGAAGAAAAAATAGCAACAACAGCACTGAATTGATAAAAAACTGAACTAAAGACTTGATGAAATCCCAGGTGCTGTTCAGAGTGGCTATGGTAGACCAATTTGTAACTTCAGAGAGTAGTTTTCTGTTGATATAAGCTTGCATAGACTCTGCTACTAACCCACTGGCCATCTGTTGTGTTTGACCATATCATTTGTACAGCACTCAGGCACGTACAGTTAAATGGATTGCTCATGGACACTGCAACATGTAACCTGGAGTATCTATGTGATGCACTCAGAACAATTTGCACAACAATGTTGCTCAAACCCTCCCTTTATCACAGTTTCAAATGAGCGAAGGAAGGGAAGGCAATGCTAGGAGTTCAAACAGGGAATCATATGACTCTTGGGCATGGATGCAGAACATAAGAGTCTCCTGGAAAGTCTCCAAAAGGAGAGGAATAGAAAATCCTGAAACTAGGGTTAAAACTTCAAAACTTACTTGGGACCATAGATCAAGAGAGCAAGGTCCTTGGTCATCTTGCCACCTTCAACAGTGGCAACACATGCCTCTTCCAGCTTCTCTACAAACTGCTCCAACTTCACATTGCCATCCAGCTTTCCCCTGCAACAACAAGAGATGGACAGATGCTATAATGATAACAGAGAGACCAAAGACTGTGATGAGAAGCAAAACCTGACTGGTTTCACTACCAGAGCTTAGAAATTTGGTCATCAATGACTACATCCCACTCAGCACAACCTCACACACTCATATGCCTGGAAACTGCATACCCCAAGTGAGTTCTGTAGCATGCTAGATTATACAGCTTGATTGCAGTGATGGAAACATAGCTGTCACCCTTGCTTGATGCATACACCTGATGCGCTTGGAATAACTGTAGAATAGGATCATCATGTAGCAGAGTTTATCTAATGGTGTTGACTGCATTTCATTGGACATCCTGATTTATTTGTAGTGGTTTTGAACAGAGCAAGATGAGGAGGATCAAACTACCTGTGACCAAGTCCCCGAGTCCAAGCAAAAATAGAGGCAATACTGTTTGTGCTTGTTTCCCCACCCTTCTGGTGGACGCGGAAGTGCCGGGTGACTGTTCCATGTGCAGCTTCTGCTTCAACTGTCTTGCCATCTGGACAGATCTGTAGGCAAGAAAAACATGATTATGTGCAACTTCACAGTAAAGTCAACTTTGAGAAAGAAAAATGTTTAGAGAAAGTATAGGCTAATAGTTTTGGTACAATTAATCACATTTGGCAACAAACAAAGGAAAAGTCTCATTATGGGCATGTGAGTCTCACCAATACAGATGTCATTAAACCAAGAGACCCAAATCCTACACAGCACATCAATAGAAACCATATTAAGAGCTGTGGACACCATCACCAGAGAAAGACATTTCTGCACAGAAAAGTTGCAATCACAAGGTGGAAGACAAGAAGCCATAAGAAAAACACCTTGAGCAAGCATGTCACTCTGGACATCTCCATCATAATTCTTGCAGGCCCAAACATAGCCACCATCACTCTTCAGTGCATAGGCTACCATATCATCAATCAGCCGGTGCTCATACCTGACAAGCAAGCCCATGCCCAGGTTCCCAAGTAAGGATTTTTGTCTTCCTCCTGATGTTGACAAACTCTAGTTTCACTATAAGATAAAAAACTCTACATCTTGACAGAGGAATCAACCATTCATTACTATAGCAGGACTAACAAAGTCAATTAATCAATGGGAGGCAGCAGGCATATTCTTATAAAGACTTCCATGAATAAGCAGAATTCTGTGCTAGCTTCAGAAATTGTGCACTAGAATACTACAGAGGCACACAAGTGAGCATGGAGTTTACAGTTGAAAAAACTTGGGGCAACCCAGTGTGAAATTTCATTGACCCTGAAACAAAGAAAAGCTCACCAAATCTTGGCAGCTTCAAACTTCACCTTCCATCCTGATTCATAGACTTCCTCAAAAATGTCCTTGAACCTGTCAGTTCTACCCATAATTAGCACCTGTCTCCAGACTAGTGAGTCCAACAAGAGTTCCACACAAGTTATACATAATCAAATCATAGCTGTCAAGCACTGGTCCCTTATTGATTGAACCACAACTACTGACTTATATTCTTGTTGATATCTAGGAGCCAATGATAGCCAAAATAATAAGAAAAACCCTGCAAAACTCCAGTCCACAATCAGATGGCCAACAAACATTTTCATCTGAACTACATTGCACTTGATCACTTAATGTAAATACATAACTGTACCTTCCATCATATTTCTTCAAGATGGTATTTTTGGTGCTTAGGTACAATGGCCACTTCTTGTTGTATGCCATGGTCATTGATGCCTCAGCAAAAGATCGGATGGACTGCACAACATCATTAGAAACTGAGGGCATCCTCACTTATCAAATGCAGCCTGACTCCAATAAGACCAAAAATTATGTACTCCACCCATGCCCTTTGACTAGGAACACAAGAAAGGCTGGCAACTGGTTAGCTGGCTTCAGTTTGCTCCCAGTCTTATATGACCAAGACAATTCAAATGAATACCTCATCTGTGTTGTACATGGTAATCCCGACTCCTCCAGCACCCTTGAAATCATAAACCTCAAACTCCTGTGTTTCCCCACCTTTCTCTGGAACTGCACTGACAGGAACAAGTGAGTCACTTTCTCCAATTTAGAAGAGAATTTCATAAAGATACCTGTACTGAGATCACAGTCATGCAAGAACATTCTGTACTCAGTTCCATCAAAAGTCCTGCATATCAGAACAGGACTCAAAGAGTTTTCTTTCTTGGTACTGGGCTGATTGCCTTCAAACACTGAGCATGGAAGGGAGAGAAATCCTACCAAACACCATCTTTAGCTTGCCTGCACCTTTAAAGACTGCATCAGTGGCCTTATACTGGTCCCCAAATGCATGCCTGCCAATGCAGATGGGCCTTGTCCAGCCTGCCCTATAATCCACCACCTTGAAATCAGTGTGACATGCCTGACATATGGCAACTAACTGCTGGCCATTGTACCATATGGCTGGGTGCCAATTAAATGAGGCAAACAAGGACAACAACAATACTGAAATTTGACACATCCATGTATCTCAACTCCTCACTATATGTCTTATGAAGCCCCATTATTTGGAGTAGTGTATCCAATTTTAAACCAAGAAAATGAATTTGAAAGAATGAAACTATATCTGTTCAGAAAGAATAATGATCACCTGGGACAAGCTGGGGAATGTTCTTGCACAGAATAGGCTCACGGAACATAGTACCTGCAAACTCAATAGTTATTGTCAGTATAATTTCCAATGCAGGTGGCAATAGCCCAAAAAATATAGAATCTGCCATTGTGAACATTTACCCTAACTCTGTCTCATCAGCACCTGGTCCAGCAGCAACTTACACTAGCTCATAGACTTTGGTATGAACTATGTTAAATTCTAACAGTATCAACTCCATAATCCTCCAAATCCCTATGGTGACAGTCTACATTTTCTGGACCATACAGATCTAGGCATGATGCACCAGCAGTAGTCTGAAGGAAGGTCTGGCATGTGTTGTGTGGTAATAATGTACCCACCATTGAGGATGTTCCTGATAGTTCCATTAGGACTCTTCCACATAGATTTGAGCCCAAACTCCTTCACACGTGCTTCATCTGGAACCCGACATTCCACACAAAATACAGTATGGTTTACTGGGTAAATTTGAAAGACACAAATATGGGCAAGACCAGTATAAAGAAGGGAAGGAACTACTAGGACAAAGAAACAGTACAGTATGGTAGAAAAGTTATGAGTCAATCATCACATTTCATGGTCACAATGCATGTCGACAAGTGCCAAGCACAGAGCACAAAGCAATCAATACACATGTGCCTAGAAGCCAGGGACATTTTCCCTGTCGTCTATTCCCATCACCCTGACAAAATATGATACAGAAATGAGCTGCCAGCCCCTTCATCTGTAAGAGCAGCATAAGCCAAATCATGATGTGGAACAGCAGGGCAGAAACATGACAACAACTGAATGAATGAAAATGAAAAGAACTGTGACACTGGAGCAGACATCAAAATCACAGGGAATGAAACCAACCAGGAGTGATGGTTGCACACTTAACAGCAACATTGTACCTGTTGACAATGGACAATCGGAATATCTCAGTGTCTAGGGTACAATTACAATTAGAGTGACAGGGTCTTCTACATAGTATCAACCAACCCTCAAAACTTTGTAAATTCTGCCAGCGATATATTTGGTACGAGTGGATGAAGGTGCCTCTAAGCTCACCCCATGAGACCTCAAGAAAAGTCTTGCTCAATCTTACAGCAGGCAGATCATGTTTTCTTAAGATTGGAGAATAACCCTGCAGTCACATGGAAAAGACTATAGGTCTATAATGGAGGTAGCAAAGAGTAGTCAGCTTGCCAATGCATGACAGTGTCAAAAGGAAAATATCTGGAAAGACAAGGAAAGAAAGAAAGATCATTCAGAGCTACTCAGATTACTGGCATTAACCAAGAAGGTTAACAATTCTCAACATACTGAAGGGTGGCTTCAGCACTTTCAATTGTAACTTTGTCATCAGTAGCATCCCGGTGAAGGATTCCCAAATCATAATACTTCAGCTCCAAATCCAAGAAAGGTAAAATGAGCTGTGAGTTCAATGAAGCAGAAACAAAAACATCAAAATTGTCTGTAATATGTTCAGTTCACATCTTATAATTGCACCCTAAGTACCTGTTGCCAAAATCTAAGAATCCCTCTATAGGTAGGACACAGGTAGCTGGTCAACTCTCAAAGGACATGTAAATAGTAGCTTTGTACCCACAGATAGAAGGCAAATTCCTAGAGAAGAGCTTGACTGCAGACATGAGCAATTATGTTCGAACTATCACAGCAGAATCTGTAATTAGTCTGTACTTTGATTGTCAGGACATGTGATTCTCCAAGCTTGCTGAAAATCATAGCTATGTCACATAAGGTACAGGCAAGAGGGGAGCACACCTTGTCCTTGATCATTTGCCAAATGACTCTGGTCATTTCATCCCCTGCACTCCAGTACATGACATGAATCAGTTACACACATCTCAAGATTTCAGACAATGATGATGAACAGTAGATAGAAACACCTAGCCAAAAGCAGACATTCTTGATCTCAGAGTGAATAACTTCATAAGAGCATCACAGATCCTTATGTAACATGTCACATTCATATGGGATCATCTTCAAGAGAAAAAAAAGAAGCAAATCAGTGCTGGTTTGAAACTATATTCACAGCACCCAATTTAGGAAGCTGGCATGCATGTCCATGAGGATTGATGCGAACGAAGGCAATCCCGGAGTGTGAAGGTGCTCACCATGAGCAGTGGACTAACACCAGTACAAAGAGCAAGACTGCTAATGGGTACACCACTGAACTGCAAAACCAAGCTTGTATTGATGGCCACAGACACTAGGAGATTTGCTTGACATGTTCTAGGTCACAACCCTATAACTGGTGATCTAGAACATGTCAAGCAAATGCCCTAAATACACAACCTCAATCTCAAAAGTGAGCTGGATTGTGACCAGCTGCCATTGATATGTTCCCAAGGGTGGACAAGAACATGAGAATAGTTTCAAAAAACTTCTGATCACCATCCCATCAATGATTCAACCATGACAAAAAATAGAAGCTTGAACAAATGAGATAATACATCAGCAGCTGTTGATGAAGATTTGCATTCCATTGGGAAGAACTGCCTGAAAAAGGTATCAAATACAGAAAGCTAGATGAATCCCAACCGACAAACCCTCTTCATGATATAATCATTGCCTGCAACTTCTTCAGTTACCATTAGATCAGCTAATCACCAAGTCTGCACTATACGAATTGTTCCCACAATGAGAAAAGGAAGATACAAAAAAGTATCAAATCCATTTCAGGGTACAACTTTTTATCTCCATGCTTGAAAGAAGCCTTTATCTGTAGCTAAAAGAGATGAAGTACACGTGTACAACAACGAGCAAAATCGTAGAAAGAGAGATTCCAAGAATGAAGATCTTCGCAAAGAACCAGACACTTGCAAAGGCGCGAAAAAAACCTCCGACAGCAAAAAGGCAGAGAATAAGAACTGAAGGATCAGAACCTCACATCGGTAGCAATCCAATTCCAAGATGCAGATCTTCGCGATCACTACTAGTTAGCAGAACAAATGGGAAAAAAAAACATGTTTAGAGCTATCGTGCAAGCAAAAGAAAAGGAGAGCTGCATCGTTAACAATGGAACATCTGTCCTACTTTCAAAGCGGCAATCTCTCGCCTCATTTCCTAGAGTACAAATGACAAACATTGTCTCCAATTTAAAGTTTTTCTACGCAGAAGAGACAAATGAAGAGCTTGCGTCAACAGTAAATGGAACGGCCATGCATCTCAAGAGCTAATCTTCAAGCCTCGTTCATCTTCTGTGCGATAGGAAACGCCAGAAAAATCCCTCTGCAAAGGACCATTATTCTACGTACTCTCTGATACAAGGACAATTGCAGGGCAACAAAGAAAAGGGCGGGGAAATGAACGTACCGTCCATCTCGACGATAGGATTCTCCACCTTGATCTTTTCGAAAGCCATGGTGAGAGGAAAAGCAATGACAGCAACAGCAACTAGGAACCAGAAAAAAACCGAGATCGTAACCAAAAGCGTGAAAAACAACCCTCAAAAAATACGTCGAAAGGAAGCGGGAGAAGCAGAGCTGCACAAAAAACGCAGACGACGGGAGACGAAGAAGAAGTGCGACCAAAGGAAGAGCACAAAAGCGCGCGTGTTGTGTCGCAAATCCTCAAGTCTGCCATCGCCACGCTCCATGCCACCTATTTACCTTCGAAACAAAAACACTCACTAACCCACTCACTAACCAGTAGCGGGAAGTCACTAACGGGGTGGGATTCAACTGATGAATAAAATTAAGTCAGTGAATTTCAGGACTTTGTTAGGGCTAATATAACACACTCCTAATTCAGCACTCACTAACCAGTAATGGGGACTAACTAACGACGTGTGGAACTCGACTAATCTTTAATTGGGTCTGCGATTTAGGACTTTGTTAGGGCTAAATTAACACACTCCTAATTTCAGCACTAACTAACCAGCAGTGGGAACTCACTAACAGCATGGGATTCAACTAATGTATTGAATTGGGTCTCTGAATTAGGACTTTGTTAGGCCTGAAAAACATAACACTGATATAGGATCACTACCTAACCTCCCTTTTGTAAAATGGGTTGTTTAATTTATTGGTGTTTGTAACAACTAAGCATGATGACATCACCTAAGCCTAGTAATGAATCGAACCCTCAACCACCCACTTGCAAAGGAAGGTTGCCCACAAGTCCCAAACACTTGAGCTAATGACTTGATTCTTGATTCTCTACAAGAATACATTTAATTGGATGCATACAGCTTTTTGGTTTAAGAAAATGTGTTAAAACATGCAAGGTTTATGTCATGACAATTACTTTAATTTTTTACTTAGTATTTTATTTCAATTGCAATTCAACATTGCCTCATTTTACTTTATATGTCAAAACTTGTATTTTTTAACATTAGATTAAAATTATAATTCAACCCAAATTGCACACAAATGAAAATTTAAAAAGATACATAACAATTGAATAGATCTCTGAATAAGTGAAATATCAAATCATTTACTTCCCATTTAGTGTTCTCCCCCCCCCCTCCCCTTCACTTTTGTGAATTTGCTGAAGCGGTGATCATGCATGATACGAATTTGGCAAATTTGGTTATCAACAAAATAAGAAAGTCGGAATTAAAAAATAAAATAAAATATTTTTTGGTTACTTATTAGAACTCAATATAGAATCTAGTGAATTTTTTTAAATAATTTTTTTCTTTGAAATATGATGACAAGAACACCCCCCCAATTAGTTGTTTTGTAGTGGGTTGCTTGAAGATGACCTATTTGTCAATTTCAGGTGACCCAAGCCACTCTTATAATGCATAATGCATACCTAGTCCCTTCACAAAGGCCTGGTTCAAGAATGACATATTAATTTCAATGATCCAGTAATTTGTTCCCTCTAAACCAATTAATTTGACCCACAAATGGAACAAAGGCTGCAATAATAAGAATCAATTGCTATAGTTTAATTGCATTCTCAAACAATATGGGACAAATGGAGATGCTTAGGGAAACAAAGACTCAAGGAAGACTACGGAAAAAAAAAGACCTACATATAACTCAATCAACTATCCTTCATTTCATTGAAGTAGAGTAATTAGGCTTATCACTAACACTTAGTGACTCTGAGGAGGTTGAATCCCCACACATTGGAAATTTGATTTTTGGGTTGAAAGAACAATTGTAATCCTCCACCTAGTGTTTTCAATGTCAGAAATAAAATGCTCAATTTGATAATGGAATAGGGAAGATATGGGGTGTTTGGTCAAAGGGGGTTTAGTGTTTGGCAATAGGTGAATTAAAGCATATTAGGATTTCGAGCTTAAAATCTTTGATCGTTGAATCTATACAAAGAAGTTTTGTAAAGCCCTGGCTGGCTTAAATCACTCAAAACAGACTAAAATTGAGGCTAGAACTAGAGAGAGGTCTAGAGCAATTTTTTCAAAAAACTTGAAGCAAACTATGGCTTGTCCTCTTCCTCTGTTTCTTGTGTTACTCTTTTACTTCTGACACTCAAAGAACATTTGTAAGCCTCCAGGTTGCACATCCAACGACACAAAAATCTCTCAATTCGATTAAGGTATGACTTAAATATTGAGAAGTGTTCGGTAATAGGTATGTGTTTGATGATAGGCATAGTTACCCTAGCAGTGAAGTGACCACTTGTACTAGTCAACTCCCATTCACCTCACTCAGATAATAATGAGGTGACTGCTAATGAGGTGGATGCTTGCTTCACCCTTTCCCAAAGAAAGGAACCACAAAATCTTCACACCCCACCCTCTCTCTCTCTCTCCGGGCCCTTCCCCAAAAGAAGACAAATAAAAATACTAGCCCTTCCAACTCCATGTTTCATCAGTCTCATTAGGTTTAAAAAATTTCTATTCTTCACACCATTTGTGAAGTGTTACCATGTTCTCAGCTGATTTTTCCTTCCCCAAAACTTTGGCTTAAAATTTTTTTTTTTGAATTTTCAGCAGCAGAAATCACTTAAAAATCAATATCTCCCACATTCTTAATCCAAGTCTTACCAAATAAATTCCATTAAATCCTGCTCATCAAGATCTTTCCAACAACACCAAAGGCACATTACAATTCCTCCAAAATTTTCAGCTACAATTTAATTTAATTTTCAGTGAAAAAATCATTCAATATTCAAAAACTTTTGCACCGCAAGTCCAAACAACATGGAACCAAGCCCATGCACCCCACCTCATCGAGAGCTTTCCAAAGACACCAAGAACATGATCTGAAGCATCCCAGTTCGGTGGATCTCATACCTACAAAACAAAATAAACTGCCTTCCTTCATAGATAGATGGTAGGGGCCATGAGTACAAAGGGTATATATTTTGACAACATGCTAGAACCTAAATCATCTGAGTCAGACAATTTTAAACTTTTCTTTTCCTCAAAATATGGTGACTTTGGGTCTTTGTTTTTTCCCCCAAAAAATTCATTTCTAGGAGTTACAAGTCTTTTGCTGCCAAGTGGCATAAATTTGAGCAAAAGGAAATGCTGATTGTACCCTGGAAAACAGATTTTTCCCAAGTTGCTGGCAAATTTTTTCTACAAAATAGCCAAAATTTGTCATCAAAAAATCAAGGAGGTCCTTCAAGTACCAAATAGTACATGCAAATGTGACAAGAAAATACCTAGCAACTTTGTCCTCACAAATCTTTCCTGAAAATCTCACAAGGATGATACAAGTCCAAAATTTAGGAATTAAGCTAGGGCATGGAATTTTTTTAAATTTTTGACCAAAAAATTCAAACTCAAAAAAATACTTATGAATTAGCCTATAAGAAAAGCCCCAATTTGTAGTAATATTGAGGATACAAAAAAAATTGAAAAAAAAAAAAAAAAAAAACTTTGAAAACTTGTGATGGTTGCTTCCACACCATTTGCACACATATCATAACTTTTTTAGAACACAATTTTTTATCCCATAGTTCTATTAGTGTACTAGTAATGAATTGAAGTTCCATTTAAATTGAAAATTAAATCCTCAAAGGAATATTCAAGCATTTGGATTGACTCTAAAGTGATGCTTTCATATACACAATCCAATTGATGTATGGTTCTCCTTGAACATTTCAATCTAAAACTTTGTGAGAAAATCAATAAAGAAGGAATATAGGGTAAACTAGCCCATCATTGATCGCTTGGTTATGACCAAACACTTTGGTAAATCCTTCTCAATTATTTTCCATTTTGAGTGATTTAAAATGTTATAGGAGCACTTTCTCAAGCTCTACAAATCAACTTTGAAATGCAAAGCCAAAGAACTAGCCAAAGACGAGCAGTAAAGAAAATACACTTTTCGGAATTACAAATTGCATTTTATTTTATTTTATTTTCATTTTCACCCCTCCTACTTTCAAACTTCATAACTTTCTTATTTATTATTCATTTTAAGTGATTTAAAATGCTATAGGAACACCACCTGAAATTATACAAATTATCTTTGAATTCTAATAGCAACAAAACAACATATAAGGAAATTTTTGGGTGATTGGCAATTAGCCTTGTAATGTTTGATGGTTGTTTATGGAATTCTTGATCCTTCTACTTTGGGGCCCATAACTTTTTCAACTCTATTTCGTTTTTAACAATTTTTAGTGTGCCTAATGCGCCAATAGGAGGGGTTCAAATTTTGTTTGGACAAGACAAACAATGGAGCCCTCCCCTTGGATCTGACTTGCCCTTAGCACTTAAGTGTTTGATCACCAGTCAGTTTACCCTAGTTGTGCTTGAAAGATTTGGATTGCATTAGCAAATCACAAATGAAATTATTATTCCTTGATAATTTGATCAAATTATGGACCATTTCCAAGAAAACAAATACATACAAACTAGGGACAACACCTCCAAATTTGGATTTAAATTAGCCAAGTGTTCAAAGTTAGTTGCAACTTGAAAATTAGTGGCCATGTCTATGTCCATCTTCATAAAAAAGACATGTATTTTATCATCACCTTCTTGGACAAACTTAACCTAGCAAATCTTTAGATTTTTCAATATCTTAAATAATTTAATTTTCATGATAGCCAATTTTGTAGGTTCCAAATAATGTTTGGAAATTTTGCAAAAGTATGGGTTCAAAGTTGAAGCAACACCTCTCCTAAATGCACCAAAGGAAAAACAAAAAAAAAATGCATAACCAGATTCATTCAGTGAAAAACACAATGCACCTTTCAAATAAAAGGGGGACATGCTTCTTGAATATGCACTATAACACCATATAGTGCTTTAGAAAACATTCACACCATTTGCACCAAAAGCAATGAACTTTTGTATAATTTCATTTTGGCCCAAACCTCCTTCCATTTAACAAAGATTTCATAATAAAAAAATCAAGTTATCAACACTAAAACCCAACACCATTTCTTCCAATGACACCAACAAAGTGTGCACCCAATTGTCCACCACATACACATGTATTGATAACGATTGTTGGTTGTTGATAGATGTCATTTCATTGCTTCTTGTTGAAAATTGCACTTGGTTGAAATTGAAGAGAGTTATGTTAAAAGTTCAATTCATTATGGTGTAAAGAAAGTGCTTTCAATTGATGACAATAGTAATAAGGTGGATCTTGGTAAACACAACTAACTTTAATGACATTTAAGATTTGGCAACAAGTTTTTAAAATGATTAGTTCATACACAAGGTGCTGGTTATGATCACTTTCCACCATTTGAACCACCAAAATTTGGAATGTGTATTCTATTGAATATGGAGCCATTGATCATGTGTTGTAATTTGGTTTTATACACTATGCATTTTCCTTATTATTTAATATTGATTTCTTTTTGCACAATGTTTATTATATTTTAATTTAATATATCTTATGTGCCCAAAGCTTGGCATTCAATGAATATAATTGCAACATTGGTGATATTGTCAATTGTATGATCAAGATTTTGTTGATTGTATTTCAATCAAATCAATTATCAAGTTCATCGTGCATTTTAACTATGGGTTGAAATATCAAAACCAAAATTGGAAGTGAGAATTGGTTTTTAGCCAAAACCATAAACATAACTGGCCCCAAAAAAATTTAATGTAGGTTTTATTTCTTCATTTTCTAAAATATTATGTTTTAATTTCATTTTTTCATTTTAATATTTTTTGTGCAATTGTGTTAAAACATGATGTTAGTTTGAGAAAAAAATCAAGTATACATTTTTTTGAATAATAATTTTTGGGGTAGGGTTGCATTAGGAATGTAATTATTAATTTTGGAACATGTCTTGAGTATGCAAGTTTTTTTAAATTTTTTTAATGTAAGCATGTAGTTGATATATATTGTGTTAATAACTAGAAAAGAAAAGAAAAAAACCATGGTTTGGATATCATCGATTAACATGATTAATAAGGTTTTGAACTTTGAACCCCAAAGAATAACATGGTTATTGTGCTTAGCACTTACAAGGTAGAAATTGGGCCAGATATCAACTACAAGCCCATTAATAAAATGATTATAGTATAATCATTTTTAAAAAATGTTATAGCAATTTAATTTATTAAAATCTAATTTGTAGCCTTGAATGGTTCAACCTTGTGCCTTCATTCATGGTATCAATGCTCTTCTCTTGACAATTGTGCATTTTCAAATATAATAGAGTTATTTGGAAAATAACATCGTCTTCACCTCTTTGGGTTTCTTTTCACCCCTTATCCCCTCATTCAATGGTATTCACAAAGTAAAGACATTTTATTAAATTTCAATATGAAATGTTGAAACTCAACATTTTGTGCACAAGGCTCAAGATTAATATAATAGTTGTACAGTTAAGAGTAATGAAATTATATGCAGCAATAGTGGAGGCGTTCAGGAAAAAGGAAAGACAGGATGAAACTTAGTTTACCACCAAAAATGATGATTTTTTGAATTTCTTGTCTTGTTGAATGCTAATATATTTTGTTGCAGGTTTTCTTTGAATCTCACCCTGTGTATGACCAAACTCAGGGTTTTAGTGTTATGGTTTTCTTATTACTACTTATAAATCTAATGTCTATAAATGTTATTGGGTTTTAAGGATATATACTAACATCATCCATTCATTCAACTTTTCCAACTAAAAACCTATGTTGGATAGGTATTAAAATTACATTATGAGCTAAAATGGGCATTTGATGGGTTAATTTTCCAAAATCCTAGTGAATAACAATAGCTAAAAGATTTATTGACTAAAAGAAATGATGGTTCCATTGTAGGAGAGAACTGCCCAATGGAGAATTATTTTACTTAGGGGCACTTCACACTATGTCTCACAGACCGATTTCATAAGTCCCAAGAAAAGGCAAAGTCCCATGGAAATCAAGCCCTAGGGGTATAATATTCAATATTATTTTTCAAACTTGGTGTGTCATAGTGTGAAGGACTTGGTCTCAAGTCCAAGGCCCAAGAGGAAAGCAAAGTCCCAAATTTTTCTTATTCTTAAGTCTTGTCATTTCTCTTTGTTTTTTTAGCTTTGCTTCTTTAATAACATTTTTTTTTCTCTTTGAATCATCTGCACATCAACATTTTCTAAATTTTTTTGAGTTTCACCTTGAAATGCAAATTGACAAAAGGCACCATATGATCTTTTTGTACTTGCAAGAAAAAGATTCCCTGAACCAACACACTTTTCCAAAATGTATTCATAAGCATTTTGTCAAAAACCCTCCATTTTTTCACACAATTTTTTTTGGGGTCCTAAATTGTTCGCTCTAGTGCTAGCTTGGGAAAAAAATTCTTGTAAGTTCATTGGAGCACAAACATTTTGTTGAATGGCAACGTCAACCAAACCTAAATGACCCAACCCCCATGACTTCACTAATTCCATTTCGCATGAACTCATGTTCATCCAGTTATTGAACCTAGTATAGTCACAGAAATTGAATCATTTTTAGGTGCACGCCTTTCAAAAGTTTTTAAAAAAACTTGTGGACTTAACTACCCCATTCGAAAAAGTATTCCCACCTACCCTACTCCTCTACCTATGTTAAAGGTTTTTTTTTCTCAAAACTCTCTTTCTTTTTTGCTCTCATTGTCACTCTTGTCACAAATTGAAAGAACATGGCCACTGCCCGCCGCTATTGCCAATGTTCAAAGAAGAACAAGGAGTTGTTGCAACTTGAAGATCTAAGCAACACAAGGTGCAACATTTCAAGAAGACACAAAAACAAGGTATGTCTTCTACATTTTTTTTGCACTTAATTTTTTTTTAAATTTTCATATTTGCTTTGCATGTTTTCAAAGTTCATCAACGCTTGGACTCTACTTTGATGTCATCGACGTTTAGACGACTAAAGCTTGTTACATCGATTGTTGTTAAACCAACCGTTGTTGGAATGACTGCTGTTAAAATGATGTTGTTGGCACGAGCATTGTTGGAGCAATGTTGTTGTAGTGAGCATTATTGGATCAATTGTGTTGGACTGCAAGTACATTTTTCTTCCAGGTTTTTTTTAAGACTGATTTTTTTTTTGTGGTGTAGATATTGATGAGGAGATAAGGGTTGTCATCACTTTTTGTTTTTTTTGGTTGCATTTGTAGAAGACAACGACAAGCTGGCTCGTTGTCATCTTCTGATATTTTTTGTGTCATGATCAAAAGACAACGACAAGCCAAGAAGCTTGTTGTCAACTTTTTGGTTTAGGGCTTACGGCATTACAATAGAAGATCAAAAGATGACGACGAGCCACCAGGCTCATTGTCATCTTCTAGTTTGTTTTCTTCATGTGTTACAACATAAGACAACAAGGAATTCGGTTCATTGTCGTTTTTTTTTTTTTTTTCATTCACTATTAGAAAGGACAATGAACCAAGGGCTCCTTGTCATCTTTTCCTTTTTTTTTTCCAATAGTTATAGAAGATAACGACAAGCCCCTGACGTGTTGTCGTTTTTGTGTGTTTTTTCCATAAGGTGCAAATGACGAAAAGCCAAGGGCTCGTCGTCATCTCTTTGTTTTTTCCAATAACTATAGAAGACGACGATGAGCCAAGGGCTTGTCATCGTCTTCTCTTTCTTTTTCATAAGTTGCAAATGATGACAAGGAGGCGAAGGCTTGTTATTTTTTTATTCACCATAGAAGACGACAACAAGTCCGTCTTGTTGCCACATGTCACCTTTATGAAGTTCTACATAAAGGCAACACATGGCAGGACTTAATCATTTTAAGTATTTCTTATTATAAAAATAATAATTAAAATAATTAACTAATTAATATGAAAATTTCAAATTATAATATTATCATGTAATTAATAATATATAATGATATTAATTACAAATTTATGAATAATAAAAATTTACAATTAATTATAATTTATAATTTGTAATTTTTTTGAACCTTTAAACCTTTAAATATAATTAACAACATCTAATCTTACATGTAATTGTTGCTACCAATGTGTATAAAATAGTTGTTACTGGTTACATTAGGTTAGAGTTGACGGCATAAGGTTGCAACAGGTAGCTTAAAGTTTTTTTTTGTTTTTTTGGGATTAATTATTATATATAAAAATGTTTTTGAATGATGTGCTTAGAAATGAAAATGAAATTAATGGAAAAAAAAAAAAATTAATTGTTGTTCTATTTTAGGATGGGATGTCCTCGGAAGAGACCTAAACACCAAGGAATGCCGTCAATTAGTGGTAATCAATAACAAGGAGTCCTAATTTCAAGAATTTTGGGACTCCAACTTGAAAGTCCCGGGATAAAATGACATTTGGGTGCTGGCCTTGTGGCCAAGCACAAAAAATACTATAAAGGGGAAGGTGGTGGCTTCCCTCAAGTTTGGGTTATGGTTAATCTTGTGAGTCTGTGTTTGTTCATGGTTCGTCCGTGCACCAAAAGTGTTCCAATTACACATTAACCAACTTGTTGTTTAGTTTGTGCAAGCCTGTGTGAGTAATTGAATTGCTTGTCACTTTTCCTAATCCCCATCCCAGAGCTTCAACACACCCTTTTACCCCAACAATGTTGTGAGCTAGGGAACGTGCCCTAACTCTTTATCCTTCCGTTGTTTTCATTTTAGAATCACATTTGAATCTATCAAGGAGCTTGGGAGCGCATCACATGGTATTAAAAACTTATAAAGAGGGAATGAGAAATTTTGTGATCTGATTACAAAAACTCAAGAGTGCCTTAGTAAATTGCCACAATTGAAAAAATTAATTGTGGTGACACTTGTTAAGATTATTTTCTATAGAGATAGTTTTACCATAATTACATTGTTGCATGATTGAAAAGGTTGTTTAAGGATGTTTTGGAATCCTAGAAACAAAAACACCTTAAAAGGATTCCATTATTGACCATGGCAAGGAGGAAACATTTTTTTCTACATTTGGACATATTAGCTTGAATGACTATTATGATCTATTGTCAAATGAAAATATACCATTAGTGAAAGAATAGGTTATTGTCCATACAATATTGCGACACAATTTGTTGCTACATAATCAAATGCAATCAAGGCAAGATGTTGTTTGTTGGAACACTCTAAAAACTAAGCAACTATCACCTTAAAAAGAAACAAAAGAAGCACACCAATGAAATTGTTGTACTTAAATGAATTTTGCATCAATGATGAATGTTTGAATTTGGATTGGAATGGTCTATTCAAATTTGCAAAAATTTGGCAAATCAAATGTCAAATCACCCTTGTGTAAATCATTGCTTGTACATTTTAAAAAACACTTGAGATAAAAAGGTATTTTTTATTTTGCTATGAAATAATGGTACATGTTTTATGTATGTTCTAAATATACTTTCATAATGAATTGTAGGTAACCGACTTATAGTTAAGTAAATAAATAATTAATTAATTATTCATTAAATTGCACTAAGTATATTTTTTTGCACATTGTTTAAAATGGAATTGACTTCAAGAGGCCACAACATCATGTTGTATTGAATTATATTTCTTACATGCATGTGAAATACAAGTTTTATATTTGTTATTTTAATCAAAATTTAAAAGGTTGGAATAACATTAGTAATGGTTTCAAATCTAACGTAATTTTTATTTTTTTCAAGCTACTTTTCAAAATGAATCAAACAAGGTCTTTTATATAAAAAAATCACTTAATTTTTAAAGAATAAAAATTTCCATCACTTGCACTTACAACAAATAATGGTGGTTAGTTTACAGGTTTCAATTTGTGTTAAAACTAATGTTGTTTTGGTATTAGATTTTGGAGATACTAAGAGGTTCCTAATTGCAAGTTTTCTTTATTTTTCATTTGGGTAGGCATTTTAAATTTTCAGAAATTGAATTTTTTGGTACTAGTATGGTATCAATAAATTGTTTCTTGTTAATTAATAATACTAGTATGAACATGGATATGTTAAAATTTAACTTGGACAAATAACAACCTGAATCTTGGTATTGGATTTAAGGTTTTTGGTGTGAAAATGTGTATGGTTCTTTGTCCAATTAAGATAATAAAAGGGTACATTCATAGTAAAATGAGTTAAGGAAGTTGTTGATAGTGTTTAAAATTGTAATTACATACTTTGGAAAATCATCATTAATTGTATTCAATGAATTATTTATCCATAATTTGTAATTGTGTTTTGGTGCTCATGAAATTGGATTCCTATGAATTTGGAATCATTTCAATAAGTTATTAAAGTCTTTTTTCATGCACAAAAAACTTGTTAACAAGGTCTTTTTAACAACTCTAAAATTTGAATGTGTTTTTTGTTATTCAAACCTTCATAAAATGTTCTCAAATTTATTATGGGCTCTATTATGTTTCATAAGAAGAGCCACATGTGTTTATATTTTTAAATGCACATGTATTGAATCTTTTTAACGGATGTTGTTGATTTTGATTTTGAACGTCCTTAATGGTCAAAAAAGTTCAAATTTTGACATCATGGTTAAATTTTTTTAATACATTTGACTATAATCTATGTCCTCATGTAAAAATATATAGTTTTTATTATAATATGAATCATTTTTAGTTTCAATATAAATATCCAATCTCAAAAATTACAGTTAAAATATAGTTTTGATATGTAATAAACCAATACATGTAGGATATGTGTAAAATGCAATCCTTGGCAAAGACTTTGACCTTGGTTGTTGTGGTTCCTTTTACTATGTTTTTACCCAAAATGCTAAGATATTATAGGCAACATTAAGAAAAATGTTCCAAATATAAGCAAGTGATCCAACAAACACTATGAACAAGTTGAAGGTGCAAAGGTGAAAGCATAGTTAGGTGGCTAAAAAATGGCCTTTGAAAGTCCACAATTTAGCATTAGCTAAAATTCCTACAATTATAATAATTATGAATTTATAAATATTATGGTTATCCCTTATGTTTTTGGTCACAAATATTGGTAGGTCAATTTATAACTTGACATTCATTTGAAAAATTTGAAGATTTCAATGTGAATTTAAAAAAAAAGAAACAAATAAAACTTAGTTTTGAGAAGACCTTTAGGTGTTGCAAGAACTAAGGTTGTAGCTTGACTTGGATTTTTAAAAACCTGAACAAAGTTCAACAAGGGTAGCAAAATCAAGTCATTGTACTGCCATACTAATGTGATTGCTTCATATTTCTCAATGCGATCCATGATGCAATCCATGTTTATAAAAGATAAATAAAACATCAAAGTGAACATGTTATGAATTATTTTCTAAAAGAAAGTTTTTGCAAAAGCTAGAAAATGACACAACACATTGATAGTTTTTGTAACCATTTTACCATATGAAATTTCTAACATTTAGTCAAATTCCCCACACTACAATGGAGAAACAAGATTAGTTCAACATGAATATTCCTTCTTCATTCTCCCCATGATTACCAAAACAACAAACAATGCGTTAAATAACAATGAGTACCATTTACATCAATTCAACAAAAACTAATGGATAATAGGGTTTTAATTATAGAACTCAAGTAATTGCCCACGTAAGGCCAATCGAACCTTAACTTGCAAAGATGAATTTTGCCACATGTAACAAATGTTGATTACATTAGCATACTCTAAGGCTTCTTGGAATATTAAGATGACCTTGGGAGCAAAACATGTTTTCATTAGGGTTTTTAACTTTTTATGTTACAAACCAGCCTCATGGTAAACCTTCTCCTATTCATGTTTACCTTTTTTAGATATTTGAGTCCATGTGATTGTTTTTTGAAAAGCAACTTGGGCATCTTTCAAGCTAACTTCCTTCATGCTCATACTAACCTTAATTTCATTGGTAGTATATTAACATGTTTTCAACATAATATAAATAAAACCAAAGCCACCAATTGGTTAAGGTAATTGCAAAGGTTCATACAACACAACGAAAGTGAAAAACATTGTGCCCGAAAATTTAAATTGGCTCCTTCATCCTTAACATATGTAGTAACCTTATTTGTCAAGTTGAATTCAACCCATAAAACCCTAATTTTTTCTACAAGAATTACATTAGAAGTATTGGGTGCTTTAGACAATCCAATAGTTATGTTGGCATGGAACGTAAGTTTAGTCAATAAAATTGATAATTAATATAAAAGTGTCATAACTTGACCCTAACATCCATAAGTCAAATGTTGCCATTGTCATAGTTGCACATTAAGCAATGACAAGTTTTTGAAAAGGAAATTGGACTGGGCCACAAAGACATAACACCATTCTTTTCAACTAGGGGCTTTTTTCCATGATAGACAATGGTATACAACCTTTTATAATCATCAACACTAGGTTTTCAATGAATCCAATCTAAACATGGTGGCATTTTTTGGGTAAGGCCTTGACTTCCAAAACATCTTGTGAGGGTAGAAGGTGTAATTGATGCTCTAATTTGCTTACACTTTTATTTTTGCCACTATCTTTTCCTTCTAAAACACTTTTGTGCACCAAATACTTCACCAAATTCAGGCCATGTTCATTAATAATAACATGTTTTTTCATGGTTGTGATTCCATGTTCCATGTTGTAAGTTACAAAACCCTTTCAAGATTATCAATTTTTAGCTATGAGAACTTGCAAGCTATGAAATTTTGATGTAGAAATTTTGATATTATGAAAACTTGTAGAATTTCTACAAGTTTTGATGCAAATTTTTTGAGACTATAAGAATTTGTAGAATTTTTCTAAATTTTGATGCAAAATTTTTGAGAGTATGAAAATTTGTAGATTTTTAGAAGATTGACACCATGCATTTCATGAGCGATTTTGTTTGCACATTGACCACAATGCTATTTCCATTCAACACACAAAAAAACATGATTTTGTTGCATGGTGAAATGCAACCCATAAATTTTGATTGGCAACAAGTTGCATCAAGGGCTATTTTCAAAGTGCCTCCTCTTTAATTCATCATTCTTCACCAAGAACACATTCGACTTACAACATTTCTTCCAAAACCATAGACGTCCCAAGAAAATTGACAACTAGATTAACAAACCTTATATCATGAAATTCATCTTCAAACAAGTTGAATATTTCAAGCTCATCCACATCCAAAGAGTGAACAAATAAACATGAAAAGTAAAGGAACACAAAACTTTTTAAAAAACAAAAAAAAGTAAACACAAAGAGCAAAGGAACACAAAACATGAAAGAAAACATGAAAGAAAACATGACAACGAAAACATGAAGAGAACAAAACACAACCATAATAAATTGAAGTGAATGAAAAATAAATAAAATTCAGCTTTTCATATAAAGCTCATCCAAACAACAACACATGAAAACTACAAGCGTGGTTCTTAAATGTCAAATTGCCCCTTTCACACAAAAAAGAGATCATGTCAAATCTATGTTGTCATCTCCAAAGGAGTCCAAAGGAGGCATTCATAAACCTTTAACACTAACCTAATATCAAGCTCCTCATATTAGAGTTCATTGCATAACACTTGGTATCACATGGGTTTTGCAAAACCTTAAACTCAACTATTTGGGTACCTGATTTGACAATTTTAATTAAAATTAGCAACAAGGTTTTAAACTTGTTTTTGTAAAGTTGCTAATGTACTGGTAGGCTCTTATATTCTTGAATGCATGACTAGGTTCATGCTTGAATTTTCCTCTCCTATAACACTAGTTAAAACTAGTGTTATGCATGTGAACATTAATTATAACTGTATGTAGTGTGTAAGTCTTGTGTAAGTGTAAGCCATTGACATTTAAACACCCAAACTTCTTGGACTTCCACATGGTGCCATGTAAATGTTTTGGGGCATGTAAGTGTAAGTGTATATGTCATATACCTTTAATAAGTATACCTACTTGCAATCCATATTAGTTATTGTAGGTACATCCAAATGTGGGTGCTTTCAAAAGCTTAATGTTCTTTTTTTTAACAATGGCCTACTTTGATTGGCCACTCACAATAAAAACATGATAGTTTTAATATTCCCCAAATACAAGCATGTTCTACCAATAGGGGAGTGTGATAGTGCTTTGTTGTGGTTACCTATATACAATACAAGCCCAAACTTTTGGGCAAAGGATATAGGACAAATTGTGTTGTTATTCTAGGGAAAATATTCAATGCTAATTCTTGAATGCATTTTGCCTCATATCATTGCTTGAGTAGAAGTTTTATTCCTCACTTTGTTCATCACCATTTTTGGCTTAGGACTTTACAAAAGCTTGAGTACTTATTATGATTCATATTAACTAGTTTAATTAATTGTCATACATCACAAAGCACATATATTTTTGAAGATTTCTTTTTTGCAATGGGCCATTTGATTGACCTATCACCAAAACATTTTAAACCCAAACTCTAACCCTCCTCCCAAAAAAGAAATGACATGTTTTGCCACTACAAATCAAACCATGATTAATGCGATTAAGGGTATCAACATTAACCAAGGAAGATCCTCAGAACAATTCCTTTACCTTATACAAAATCACCTTCAATAACAGTAGAATTTGCCACTTTGCTCAATATAATGTGATTATGTTGCCACATTAGGCACCTCTAAAAAAAACACAACTTTTTCTCACACTTGAATGCAAAGGGTATTGGAAAAGATGCCATGCAATCGAACTAGTTGACAATAATAATACAAAATGGTATATGATATGATCCACCTAATTGGGCATTCTAGTCAAGAGTTGGCATTATAGACTATTATTTTCACAGATGGAACATTGTACCAAGCTGCTATAGTTGAACCCTATTTGATCACTAAAAAACGAATTTTAAAACTACTTATTTATTGTTTTTTATTTGTGTCTAACAATGGGTTCCATAGACATGTGAAGGTTAATTTCAGTGTTATGCACTTCTTTGAATTTTTAAATATCCCCTGGTTTTTATTATTTCAAAACCTTAAAAGCACTATTGGTTTTCACAAAAGAACCAGCGATTCTTTGGCCAATTCTTTAATATTTTCACATTTTTGCAATTATATACCAAAACAGGTTGTTCGAACATTTTGAGAACTAACAAGCAAGCAAGTAAAATACTCAGGTTGATAATTGATGGGTATCTGTCCCTAATTCTAAGAATCATCCAACATTGGTTAATTTGCTGAAGTTGTATGTTGATATATTCCAAGTAGTAATTGGTATATGCAACCAATTTAGAAATTACATGAGAATTTAGGGTTTGAGGTAGGGGCTAGAGCGTGTTGATACCCTTTTTTTTTTCCTTCCACTAGGAATTTCCAACACACACACACACACATATATATGTGTGTGTGTGTGTGGACAACTCCTAACACCCCCCCCCCACAACACCCAAAAAAAAAAAAAAACTTTTTTTTTTTTCCCCCTCTTCTTCTTTTTAACACAAAAAAACCCCTCACTA
>Ga0116227_10001461_pt1 | contig 52598 bp, 53 predicted proteins | sample S1TSphgellanicum_FD_89693 | JGI IMG/M metagenome (GOLD analysis project Ga0116227, IMG submission 89693) | Host-associated microbial communities from peat moss isolated from Minnesota, USA - S1T2_Fb - Sphagnum magellanicum MG | ecosystem: Host-associated > Plants > Peat moss > Unclassified... | reverse complement strand
AGGTTTAGTGTTTCAAGAACATTCACTAGTAAAAAACCCCCTTTTCCCCACTACATTTCCAACTCCTTTTCAACTATAATTTATAGTTGAAAACAATAAACTTAGTTGGAAAATATTATTTGCAACTAAAAACCATGGCAATCAATAAGTACAAGTTGAAATCAACACATCAAAGGACCAATTTATTCCCAAGATAAACTTCACTTCTTAGGCATATAAACAATAGACAACATTTCCTTTTGTTAAACCACATTGTTTTGGAGTAAGAAGAATGAAATGCATGGATGGTTGGATTTCTTCATAAATTGCAAGTAATAGGCCTTGCAAGTAGCATGCTTATTAATACATAATGAGAACCATAGAATGCTTGATATTTTGTTGATTTTTTTGTTAGACTTCAATTGATCTTTTGATCATTGTGTTGATGTTTTACTATTGTTGGGTTTGAAATTTTTATTTGAAAGATTTTCACATGTTAGAGTTTTCCAAGAAAAGATGGCACCAAAACCTTAAGTTTGGTACAAAACCCAATGAGATTAAAAAAATCTGTGAAACAAATACATTAGCCTTCAACTAGGGGTCAAACTTAGAATGCACCACTTTTTGTCCCAAACTAACTTTCATCCAGTTTTGACCAGTCTCTCATTTTTCCTCATTGCCTCAACTACTGTTACATATATTTTCATTGTTCCTACATGTACAACTAATATAATTACCTCAAACCTTGTGCATTAAATGTTGAGTTTTAGCATTTCATACCCAAATTTAATAAAATTTCCTTACTTTGCAGACCTCACTCAGAGAGGAAATAGGGGGTGAAAAGAAGCCCAAAGACAAGGTGAAGACATGATGAATTTAAAGAAAACTCTATGGAATCATCAATATGCTCTAAAATCAATAGCTAGTATTAGTATTCAAAAACTGTGCAAATGAATCATATTTGTTTATTGTCATAACTTGTTACACATTTAGCTAGTGTAGCAAGAAATGGCGGTTAACGAATCATATTCAAAGGAAGTTTACTTTGTGTTTTTCACAGACAGTTGGTTTTTGTTTTTGAAAATGACATACAGTAGAACTTGTCTAAAACAATACTGCTGGGACTAGGGGGTTGGTATTGAATTAGAGAGGTTATTGAATTAGGCAGGGTCACACATTGGGCCATTTTAAGCCTCTTCTTATTATGGTATAAATAGGGGTTGGAGGGGGGGTGCTTGGGGCAAGGGGAGGGACATGTTTGAAATAGGTGATTGGAACCTTCGCGAAGGTTGTTTCTTCGTCAACACCCCCCCCACACACATGCGTACTCGCACGCCCCCAACAACCCACCATGCCGAAGAAAGGCAGGAAATACACGACGATGACGGACGAGGTCCGCATTGTTTTATGCAACCACAAAAAATGTAACCTTACACTTTCGCAGGCTGAGCTTTAACGCTGGCTCAAATTAGAGCACAACATTGACGTCAGCTAGCTTATGATTTCTCAGACCCTGAAGCGTTCAGCTGAGCTACTCAGACATGATGAGGATCCCAACATTTAGAGCAAGCGTTAGCGGACTATCAAGTTCCCTGCGATGGAAGAAACACTCGTTGAATGGATCCTGGCAAACCAAGAATGCATCCCAATCTCTGGGGATCTCATAAAGGAGAACGCCGCAAAGATCTTGGATTGCCTGCATCCTGGCCATGAACTGTTTGAGTTCTCAAACGGTTAGCTAGAAACATTCAAGCTTCGCCATGGAATCAAATCTTTCCGCCATTTTAGTGAAAATGGCTTCATAGACATGAATGCTATCAACCTAGCCCTCCCAGGAATCCGCCAGCTGCTGGACTAGTATGTGTGGAAGGACATTTCCAATATGGATGAAACTGGCCTTTTCTTCCGCATGTAGGTTTGGGACATCTGCTGTCTAATTGTGATCTGCATCTAGGTCTTCACCTTTTTCTAATGCTAACCTTGGCTAAACATTTTCAATTCCAGGCTGATAATTCCTTCACGACAAAGTAACTTGAGGGGCGCAAACAAAACAAAAAACAGCTCACCTTGGCTCTTTGCTTTAACGGAGACGATTCTGACAAGCTCCCCTTTTGGGTCATCGGAAAATACAAAAATCCTTGTTGCTTTAAAAACGTTAACCTTGGTAGCTTGGGCTGCATTTATCGAAACAATGCAAAGGCTTGGATCACGCAGATCATTTTCTTGGAGTGGCTGAACGCATTTGACCTTCATGTTGCCAACCGCAAAGTCCTTTTGGTTCTCGACAATTGCAGCGCACATGTCCCCCTTGAGGAACTCCTTGCTCACATCCAGCTGAGAAACACACGTGTCTTGTACCTTCCTCCCAATATGACGTCCAAGATCTAGCCCTGTGATGTCGACATCATCCGCAATTTTAAGGCCTATTATTGCTGTCGCTTCAACCATCTCCTACTGCAGCACCTTGAGGACGGGTTGATCAAACAAAAAAAATTGATGTGCTACAGGCCATTTAGCTCGTTGTTCCTGTCTGGGCATCAAATGTCAAGATTGCGATCATTCGAAACTGTTATAAGCACTGCCAGATCTGCACCATAGAAGACCTTAGGCAGGTAGCACCGACTGAGGAGGACCTCATTGACAAGGACGTCATTGACGAGTTAAAGTCGCAGATTACTAGGCTACGCTACAAAAATCCGATGGACATTAGGAGCCTTCTCACCTATCCAGATGAGGATATTATCTCCTACATACCGATGATTGACGAAATCATTGATGGTAATCTCCTTCAGCCAGAAGGCACTCAGGCTAATGATGTTGACAAGGAGGACGACAGTCAAGAAGTCGCTCCAATGTCGACTAAGGAAGCCAACAACATGCTGTAGTCCCTAGAGACTTTCTAACTCCAGCAAGACGACGATAATGCCGTGTTTATCTCATCATTGAGGCGCATGCAAGAAAAGGTTAGCATGTTTATGACCCGCCAAATGGTGCAAAAAAGCATCAATGACTTTTTTCAGCTAGTTTAGGGAGGTTTGCAGCGATTTTGTAGCTTTTTTTTGTGTTTTGTAGTTTGTATTGAATTACAAAATTTTCGAGATTGCAAAAAGTTATTGAATATTGAATTAAAGAGTTTTATTGAATTGAGTATGGGCCCAATGTTGGGATCGGGTGCAGATATTGAATTACGAAGGTTATTGAATTAGACAATATTATTTTAGACAAGTTCTATTGTATTTTGATACTACTCAATAGCCAAAAAAATTTATCGTGTGGACACCTTTGTTACTGCTTGTTTTACCTTGCATTGCACCTAATAGTCACTTGTACTTGAACATGAAAAAAATGATAACCTCTTAAAACATTTATTGGATTCTCACCAAAACATTATGAACCAAAAAAAAAATTCTAATTTGCCATTTTTAGAGATAAGTAAACTTTGGGTAGCCAATTGAAATCACAACCCAAAGACAAATATGCCACCTAACCATGCCACTAGAAGCACATGGTAGCCATCCCCTTGACTTGGACAAATTGAAAAAATAAACCTTGAGGCAAAGTCCTCTAAATTGTTCAGAGTGCAAATTGAGAAGGCCATGGTGTTTTGCAAGAAATTTGCTACAAAATGATGAAGGAAACAACTCATTAAAGCATTGAACTTCTTTCAATTACTTGCAAAAAATTTCATTACACATCTATTGGAATGGATCTTGCAGAAATTATGCAACAATGGTGCTGTTCTTATTTTTGAATGTTCCTTCTTGTGTTCTTTTGATTCTCTTTGCAATCCAAACCTTTATGGTGAGGTTGCACATTATCACAAGCTGTCTTTCATATCTATGAGGAAAACAGAACAAGAGGAGGAGGAGGAAAAGGGTGAGATTTCTGATACTTTTTCTGCTTTCTATTTCCTATCATAAGTTTCACACACGATAGCTTCAATAATCTACTGTATTTGTACTTTCTTTTGTTTGCTTCGGAAAACATTGCATAATGTTGTAGTTTACTAGATCAAATGTCCATCATCTTCTTCTTCCATCTACAAGGGAAGGACGAAGGGCAACTTTAGGAGTAGGAGTACCTTGAGATTCTTGAAATCCTTTTTCGCTAGCTATTTCTTGCAAATGATAATCTTACACACGTCTAACTTAGGGCCACTTTAGACAAGGGTTAAGGGACCGATTTGAAGCAAATTGCACTTGAATTGGACCCTTGTTTAAAGACTTAGGGTCCAATTTGAGGGTTCAATATTAAAAATGTGTGATTGACATGTGAGAAGATTAGTTAGTCTTTGATTTATTTTTTAATGGTTTACTTATTATTTATTTTCTTCTTGTTCTTTTTTATTTTTAAAATGCATTCTTTTTGGCAATCACTTTGTGAGGATTCACAAAATCAACCATGTCAACTTTAGAATGAGTCAAAAAGGGGAGAGATGGTGTGCTCTGAACAATGTCCTCAATTTATAGCATGCCTTCCATTCTCATAGAATTTGAGCAACAAGGATAAAAAATAAAATAATAATAAAAAATAAAAAATAAAATGAGTAACCTTGAACCCTACCTTACACTTTGGTATTTGCAAACCTAGGGTTCTTGTTTAAGCCCTTTTTTTGGGGGTGGGGTGAGGAGGGGGGGAAGGGGTTGGGGGGCCCTGGACCAATTGGTTTTCCCTTTAAAATGATGCCATGAAAGCTAAATCACAATTTTATTTGTCTTGGTCCTGGGCCCTTGTTTAAGGGCCTTGGGATAAATTTAAAGCTTTTAATCAATAGAAATGCTCGATTTCATTGGACCTTGCTCTGTGGGACCCTCGTCTCCAGTGGCCCTTAGCTTCAGCCGTCTCTTGTACTTTTGCTTTCTTGTGTTTTGCTGTGGAGAGCATCGCAAACGCTGTTGTTGTTCACTGCACCGAATGTCATCGTCGTCTTCTTTCTTCCATCTGGAACGAAAAAGACGAACGGCGTAGTGTAATAAGATCCCCCTCCCCCGCCCCGGCTTCCCCCATAAGGATCTCGGTTTGCTGATCCTTGTTTCAACCACGTGTGAGTTTTGTTGCATCGCAACGTGGCACACTCATCCAGAAAGGTATCCACGATGACGTCGGAAAGCCTCGTTCTCTTTCTTTCACGAACGAACATCTCCGTCGTCTGTGTGTTTTTTCCGCGTCCAGATGGTTTTTTGTGCGCCCTTGGTGCCCTCCTTATTACGGGAGTCCAGATACCAACGGAAGCTTTAGATCGTGGAACAGTGTGTGCTTCGGTTAAATGTTTTTTTGTTGCCTCGTGTTGCCGTCGCTCCAGAATTGAGGCAATTCGGAACAAATGTGTTGAAATGGACAGGAGGAGCGTTGAGGCAGAGTTGTGAGGTTCTTTTTGTTGTTGAGGAAGACATGATGCATTCGGTTGTGTGCAGCAGTGTTTCCGTAGGGGTAACAAGACCGCCGGTAGAGGGACCGGCATTGCTATGGGGCTGTTGTTGTTGCAACGCGCGCAGGGCTCATCACCACGCACGGGAGTGTCAGCAGCAGCAGCAGCAGCAGCTCTGGTTTATCAGACCAGCAGCCGCCGCAGCAGGAGGGTTTGGGAAGCTACTGAGCAAGAAGTTCGACGATGAAGACACAACGCGTCTGTTGATTTTGCGGAAGACCATGGGGCTTGACAGACCTAGAGTATCTTGGATGATGCCGACGACGAGAGCAGCAGCAGGGGGTGGTGGTGAATCTCTATTCTTAGCAGCGTCCGCCGAGACCTCAGAAGAAGGGATTAGCATGAATGAGAGTTTCTCTAGGAGTGAGAATGGCCGGGCGGAACCGCGGTTCAAATTGGGTGCAGCAGCAATGCCCAGTGGCGGTGGTGGAGGGGACCAGAGCAAGAACCTGGTGCATGTGTTACATGAAACTGCTCGTGTGCTTCAATCTGCTCTGGAGGAACAAAAAGCCCTCACCCGTGGCTCCTGGTTTGCTCAGAAGTGGCTCGGCTTTGATAAAAATGCTTGGATGAAGTCCCTAGCTTATCAGGCAACTCCTTGCACCCCATATCTTTTGGATTTACTGTTGCTTTGCGCTCTTCGTTCAATTTATGTCTGGACATAAACAAAGGCAGTGTTTGTAAGCATGTTTGGAACTTGCTGCAATAGCCCAGGACTTAGAACGTCCTTGTCTTTGTATCAAAATTTTCTCAATTTTGCAGATTGACAAAAGGAGGCCATGGAAAGAGAAAGTTCAGAGTCCAAGTTATGAGTTTCTAGAATCCTCAGATATTGCAATGTGGAAAATGTGGCTGGTGTGTGCAAATTGTCAAGAGAACTATAAGAAACACAAATAGATTTTTGTGTTGATTGTGGTGATGGCAAAACCCTATATTGCATTTCTAAGATATGGAATTTGTCCCAAAGGCAAAAGAACTTGAGAAAGGATGCCTGGACACAATAAGTATGAGTGTTCATATTGGCAGCTGTGAATGGGGTGTGGGGCCTTTGTTGCTGAGTCCAGGAGATGCCTCAAAGATGTTGGAGTACCATCTTGGTATTTCAGATATGTGCGGGGTGTCAATTGAGCTTGCCAAGCTCCACCAAGTTTGCTCCTGTGTAATTAGGTTGGTCAGCCCTAATTGTTAACGATTGTGTGCAGGTTGCAGTGCATTCCTTGCTTCAAGCGGTTGAGGAAATTGCGGCACGTGGTGAAGGGCGAGACAGAGACACTCATATATTTGTACATCGAAGGTAATTTGATGGAATCAGGTTATAAACACACCTTGCAGATACCTCAGACTTCCACATTCAGAATCAAATTGGTTATTGGTTGACAACCCTAAACCCTAAACAAGTAGGGCAAGTTGAGAATGACAAACACTGGATGGAATTGTTTGCTCCGCTCTTTTGCATTTAGGGTTGTGATTGCAGTCACATAAGAAAGGAGATAGACTGTGGATGAGCAAGTTTTCGTCCAAAGTCCTTATGATCTGGGCTGAGACTAGAGTGCATTCTCCCAGGGAGTTCCAGTGGATTGAGTGAATTTATTTGACCATACTTTACCTTCTGTGGCGTTGTAGCCATAGGCAGCAAATACAAATGCCTTTTCTTCACTATGACAATGAATCTTTGTGATATGCTACCTGAGCTGTAAGGGTTGTGAATTTGGACAGTCCTAATTCCCTGCGCTAAGTGCATACCATATGAGAAAACAACTTGTATGAAGTTGTGAAGCTAAGAGTTCTAGCCCAGTTGTGTGCCTTATTGATGTGCAGCCTCATGCGTCAGTCAGCCCCACTGAGGGACTCCATCAGACACCAGTTATCATCAAGAGATCCTTCTGTGGATGATTGGCTGTGGCTTGAGCAGCATCCCCAGGCTGTTGCCAGCTTTGTTGGGTTTCTGGAGAAAGACAAACGCTTTACTGCAGTCACTTCCACGTATGTGCTTCTACAGTCCTGAGCAACCCACCCTTGCGTGGTATTGTCTGATGATGGATAATTGGACCTGAGATATTTTGTGCTTGACTATAGCTCTGGCTGTTTTGACTTGTGTGGTAGTTAAGATGTCTACCTGGGTTTTGATACATCTTTTCCATTTTAGTGCAGCTGGTTCTCAATGAGCACTGGAAAGGAAATCTCATGATGTGAACACACACTAATATTCTATGTGAACTTCGCATGTCATACTTAGTCTGCTCATGGCTATGCAGTTTTACAAACTGGAAATCAAATTTGCAGACAACCTTCCACCTGTAGATGTGAGTTTTCACTTTTGATTATAGCTAGATGACAATGTCAACCTTCCAACTCACCTGGAATGAAGGTGTTAAGATGACTTTGACACCAGTGCTCTTACAATCTCCATGTCATTTTCTTGCTTGTCTTTAGAGGTTGGGAGGGGGTTTCTGCAAGCCCTAGCAAGGCAAGTGATGTGGCTCTCCTTACACTTGCACTATCCAGCAGTGCAGCCGTGATGAAGCTAGGGTCAGCAGCAGTATCATGCCCTCTCTTTTCATCCTCACTTTTGGATGAAATCAAGCGACAAATGCAGAAACTGCCAGAGTTCATGTCAATGGAGCAAGTGTATATGTTCTCCTCTAGTGTAGGATTAAAGCAGGAGTTTCTAGACATCTTTGGAATGCGGGCTGCTGATGATCAAAATTGGCACGAGAGTGAGAGAGAAGGACAGTTCTGGATCAATCTGGTGCAGCAGTTGCTACGAGCAGCTCTAAGCCGGGAGGGATTCAGGTCGAAGCTGAGATCTTTTGACAGTGTTGAGGTAAGGCATTTTGTGCCCAAATTATCCTTTTGTGGGAGGGTGTTGTTCAAAACCTTTCCTACTGGCCATTCTCATTTCAGAATTGCCATATCAATATGGGTGGTGCCTAGCCTTTGCACCATTTGCCTTGCTTTTGTATCATTTATCTGTCAGTATCTCGTGTGATATATATCCATAAGGGTTGACCTGTGAAGGCCACAAACATGAGGTTAGGATCTTAGGTCTGGTTTGGAATATAGATGTACTCATTACTGGGGCTATAGTGACATAGCAAATTGAAAATGGATGGCCACTTTTGAACCTGTAAGAGGGGAATGCAGGTGCTGGAACGAGATTTAGCAATGTTTGGCTTTTTCGCAGCTTTAGGGAGAAGCACCACTGCATATCTAGCTGCCAAAGGTGTAAGAGATTCAGAAGAGTCAATCTCAAGCCTGCTCAGGTGTGTTGCTCTGACAAAATGCATTCCATCTTGTTGGTCTTTGTCTCCAGAACTTCTCTTCATTGAACAGCAGATAGTTTTCCTTCTGATCTCCTAGTGTTTCACAGAAGAGCAAAAGACATGTAAGGAAAAATATAACAAGCTAGAAGGCTGAATGGTGGATTTGAAGTAAGAATGGTATTTAGAAGGTTAGGGACCTCAAAAAGAAGGAAACAGAGGAGAGGTGGGATGCCTGGCTCGTAGGACTGCAATCTTGGGAGCAGGAGAGCTTACCACAAGATTGAGAGAAAAGTGATTGTATTCTTGATATGCTTCTTTGTATTATGCATCTTTTGAAGGCAGGTTAGCTCACATCCTGCTTCAGGCACTGCAAACTTCAAAAGTCTTTGCTAATCTACCTTGGAAAAAATATATTAACAAAAGTTTCCTGGCTGCGGCAGGTACCTAGAGGGTGGAAGTGTCCTATTTTATGCACAGCTTGCCAGTGTTTCCACTTATCAACTCTTCATTGAGGTGAATAGTTCTTGAAAACCCTCTTTTTGGGTAGTGTCGGCTGAAGTCAGAGAACTCAAAGGAATCTGGATGTTGGCATACCTTATAGAATGGGGATAAAGTTTTTTGGCAAATACATTCTAACTGGGATTGACATATGTTTTGTGCAATACTGTTGAATTATCTTGCAACTGAGCTAACTACATATGCTCTCACCTGTCCCATTCACCGCATCTTTGCAAGTATCTAAAGGAGTGGGACTTGCAGTTGCAAGTGAAACTTCTGCTCTAAGATGAGAAGTAGGGTGATATGGATTGAGGTTCCTCCATGTTCAGTCTGAAGGAAGATTTTTTCATAACATCCTATGGAAGGTCAAAGAATAAAACAAGGTTGAACACACTTCAATGACCTGTCCATGTGACCCCTGAGGTGAAGTACTCAAATCTTTGAAGCAGAATTGAACGTGGACTACATAATCTTCTTTCCTGGTAGGGGTGTTCATTCAAAAGGGTTGGAACTGCTCTTTCCACAAAGTATGAGACTAATATTGTCAACTTGAAATTTAGAACTTCTGGATTTGGAGCAATAAAGTACTACTAAGCAGAATCACTTTTTTGGGCAGGTGGTATGTGAGGAGATGGAGTGGTTACCATTCTATCCAGGAAGTCCACAGATGGGAGCACATGAAGAACATGACAATGTGAAGGCCAGGATTAGTAAAGCAGAGAAGCAAGCGGCCATAGCTGTTGCACTCCAGGTGTGTTCTATGTGGGTTGATAGCTTTGTTCGGCACAGTTCATGGGTGCAGCAACCTCAGGGCATCCGCTCTAGCACATTTCTTCAGAAAAGGTCAGCATTTGTCCCTCTCAGGCTCTCACATTCTGAAGGCACTGCAGAGTAGATTTTATGTGGTTGGAAGCTAGTTAGAAGGTTGTTAGAGTGTGTTTCACCTGGTTGAGGAGATGGAAATTGCAATTTTTCCAGGGGTGCCATTTTTACCATAGGTTATTACATTACCATACTATTTGGAGCATGTTCTGAAAGCCATTTCCTACTGAAATATGTATCTTGTTGATTCTATTTCTCAACCCAGTTTTCTTGCTTGTGAGTTGTGTAGTTCTGCAATCCAAAGTAGTCAGAGTCATGGGCTAAAGATATGTTTAGGGTGCAGGACACCCCAACAACTACCTCTTTGTAGGCCTCACTCACCTTAGGCTTACATGCTTGCTTTTACAGGGACAAGCTAAAATGAAATGAATCTTACACTCACAAGCTTTTTGCATCTTGAATGAGGATACTATTGACTTATTAGGGCTGTCTTCATGAGTGCTAGCCAACATCATGACTGCATATTCCTGCTACTTCCAAAAATGTGGCAGAAACTCAGGATGCAGATATAGTATATGGTTTGCCTGCAATTTTGGCACATTATATGTACTTGTCTAGCTCTGCTATAGGGAGCTGATGAGATCAGTGTGGGAGTCATGGTATGTTGTCACTGCTATTCATGATGAAGGTGATGGTCTGACACTTTGTGAGTGACACTCATAAGGTTATGACTGCACTTGTTCTTGCTATGCTGCCTTCAAAGTGGTGTTGTGGAGTTTCTCTGCAATATCATTGATATATTGTGTAGGACACATTCCTGACATTGTACTTGGTGGAATTATTCACAATAGGTTGTACATACTGATTATTATTCAGTTGATCTCATCCAAGTCTCCCTTGGGATTTTGCATGGTCAATTATTGAACATAGACCTGTCCATTCTGTGTTCATATCTTTCTGATGGGAATGACTCTCTCTTCTGCAATGAAGAGATGAAAATAATTTGTTGTCTGATAGCCTCCTTGTAGGAACTATAACATATCTGTTATTTCATTCAGCTGAATCACTGGACCATGGTCTTTAACCAGTTCTATTGACAGTCAAATTACTAAATTGGTAGAAATAACACAACTTCCTGATTTGCAACTTAGAAGCTGGAACTAATTGGATCTTGTAAACACTCTGACTAGATCTAGGGCACAGGCATAATTTAGATTTGCTTAACTAGGCATTGGTTTTTTCTGCAGTCTTCTAGATTTTTTTCAGTGATTTTGGAGTCTGATAAGTTGTTCAGTAATGAGAAACTGCTTGTATATCCAAATGCACATGAGCTCACAATTTTAATGTATTGGAATGATGACAGCCAGCAGCGTTTGGATGAGTGTAAAAGAGTTTACAACTTTGTAAAGCGAGATACAAAAGCTGATGGAACCAGGTATCTAGGCTTTCATATCCAAAGGCTTGACCCATCCACATTGTTGCAAGCTTTTCATCTAGACAAAAACCATGCACAATCATCTTGCCATGGGTGGATTTCTTGGTTTACTGACAAGCAGTGTGACATTGGAGCCTTGGCCAGGGTAATGGATGCTGGTAGCAAAATGGAGAAACTGATTTTGCAAGATGTTGGGAAGGAAGCTCTGATAGATGAGGCATATAACAGCTGGGTGGGAGATGATTTAGTGGATAGACCCAATGGGGTACTGGAAAATACCAGTGAGAAGCTTATCTCAGATACTTTAGGTCTGCAGGAGATGGAGCGCCAGCTCAAACTCTTTGATAAGGTGCATGCTCTCTTCCCTTCCATATCCTTTCATTAGCATGAGTTTGCTGAATATTATTCACTGATCTTAGGTCACTGTTTGCTTGGTCCATTCCACTGGATTTCTCCCCAGCTTTTTTGGCACCTGCATTCTTGAAGTTAGAATGTATTGTTGATTTCCAGGTATTCATTGAGTTAGTCCTGTGGCCTATTTGAGGTTTGGTACTCTTATGTTCCACCATTTACATTCATGACAACACCTTTGATTTCATGATGAGCATGGAGGAGTGGTTTTGCTGCAGGAGCTGCAGAGTGTTGAGTTTGCAATGAAAAAACTGGAATCCTTGGTTAAGGAGTCTGAAACTTCAGGTGTAGCCTGTGGAAGGGAAAAACTGTCTGCAGCATGCTCTGACCTTGAAAAGATTCGGTCTTTGAAGAGGGAAGTGGAAGCCTTGGAAGCTGCTCTGAAATCCAAGGCAGGACTGAAGGAAAGCCTTGTATTGAAGCAGCAGGTGAGGTGCAGTTGTGGTTGGTTTTTTCTGATATACTAATAGGAAATGTTGGATGCCTTGAGTCTCATTCTACAGAGCCCTTTGAGCCATGAAGGCTGATTTACTTGTTTGGGTTTGTGATATTGATGACACAATTTACATCAATTTGTTGAATCCAATCTCTCTGATTTGGGTATACTCTCATAGAAATAGATGGCAGAAATTGAGAGGAATCCGTCTTTGAAATACTCCAGGTTGCTCAAGAGTCTGAAAGCCGGCAAAGGTTGCAAAGGACCTCACCCTTTGAAGGGGGTTCAGTTGGTGACTCACAAGATCAGAGCAATGGTCTAGAAAACAGGTACAGTTTCTCCGATAATGGGATTTGTCATCTAAGAAGACTGATTATGGGCAGATTATTATATACTTATCTACGCCCTCCATTTGGAGATGATGAAAGTCAGTGGGGAGTCATGGGAGGCGGTTGTCACTGCTATTTGTGATGAAGGTGATGGTCTGAAACTTTGTGAGGGACACTCATGAGAATATTACTGCACTCATTATTGTTGTGTTCGTTTTGGTTTTGTTTGAACTGACAGAATGGTTACTGTCAAACTGTTATTGTGGAATTTTCTCTGCAAACCCATAGATATGCAAGAAGTCTGATGGTAGCAGTTGTTAGTGTTTATGTTTAAAGACTCTTATCATGGAGTGTTTCATGGTTGAAAAGTGGGAGGACATTTGACCAGAAATCACAGAGAAGTTTGTGCATGCTCATGACTAGCATATTGGAATATACAGAACTTTTGAAATGAATATATGATTGTAATCAGCCAGCTGAGTGTATTTTCAATGAAGAACTTTATCTTGCTTGATCAGGATGTAGTATATGTGGTGTGTGTGTGTGTGTTTGGTCCTGCAAAGAGCTGCAAACTCAGATATAAATGAAGATGTTCATGTTTCTTTTCTTTGCTCTCAGGACATGGGGTGAAGATGCTGACTCATTTTCAACCAACAATCCAGCTGTAAGTTATCCATTCTGCCCACTTCTGTTTCTACTATATTTGGCTGCAACTGTAGTGAACCACAACTGATACCCATTTTTGGCATCCTGAGCCTTATGAAGCTTCATGAATTCACTTGTATTTTGGTTGAACTTCCTCAAAAAGGTATTCTATGAATGGTTTTCAATGTGGCAGACCATCTTTCTCAAAGTGGGGATGGCAGTTTGTATCACCTATCCTTTAAGGTCTCTCCTTTGGAAGTTGTTTGTAACTGTCTGATGTTTTGAGAATGCAAAAGACTAACTATTGAACCTTGTTTGTCTGACTACGGTTGTTCCTAGCTGGAGTATCAGTTTGAATTGCCCATTTATTTTAAGCTCTCAATGCGATATTGGTGAAGAACCATATCCTCATTTTTGGTACCTCATGCAGATGTATGTCCTACTCTCACTGTAAGATGTGCATGCAAGCTCCAATCAGTGAGAGCCTCGATCAAGGGACTTCATAGTTTGTGTTAGATTAGTGCCTATTTGGCTACCATTGTGCCAGTTCAATAATGCAGTAAATGGCCTTCTGAAACAGGAGAACAGAGTCTATGATGACAAGGCAGCAAAACTAGCATTAGAGGAAGCAGCTGCAGTTTCACAGGAAGCAGAAGCTTTTGAGTTGCTGAGGAGGGAGTTGGCTGTACTAGAGTCTCGAGTCCGGCAAAGTGCTCATCGAGCAAATGCTGACATGGTGGGTCTTCTCATCTATCCTCTCTTTTCTATGCAATTGTGGTCTCATCTGCCCTTGAGATCTTTCTGGGATAGCTGATTCCAGCTTTGGAGGGTATTTGCAGCTCCATTTGAGCTGATATTCAAATGCTGCTTGTCTTTTTCCATCTGTCTTTATTGGTTTAGAAAGGTATCATTTATGTGGAATTTGCTTCTTTTTTTCACTGACAGTGTCTCATGGTTGACTTCAGGTTTAGCAGGTGCTTTCTGTTTCTGTCTTTTTTATTAATAGAAGTTTCATACTCAGAGTCCATGGTGGTGGGTGCAGCCTATGTCTGAAGATGAGTGGGTGGGCACATTAGACAAAGAGGTGGCAAGTAGCAGTTTATCTACTGGATTAGAGGATGATTTTGACACTGAGCTGGCTGGGGCATATGGGGACATTTTCAGCAAGTCAATTGAGAAGCTCAAAGATGCAAGCACTGTAAGACTCTTTGTTACAGCTCTTAGTTGTTTGGTGTCGGGTAGCAGCATCAAGAGTGGAGAGCTTGAAAGTGAGATCTACTTAAGGACTTTCTATGATCATCTCTTCAGTATAGCTTTGTATCTTACCTATTTGCTACATATTGATATTATGCAGCAACTGTTTGTATCTAGCTTGACTTTGATGTGCTCTCCAGTTTACAAGCCAGATGCTGACAAGAAATCTGAAAGCATCCTTTCTCTCAGCACTTTAATTATATCTGTTGTCATGCAACCACCTCAATAATTTAATTATCTGGCAATGCTGGGGTGGGCCAGGATGCATGGAGAGGCACGAAGCTATTAGGTACAGATGTGGGAGCTGCAATGGTGCTCCTCAGAAGAGCTATCTTAGGCCAAGAACTAACTGATCGTGAACAAAAGATGTTGAGAAGGACACTCACAGATCTGGCATCTGTCATACCTATTGGATTTCTCATGTTACTCCCGGTATGCCATAGACTTCTGCCAGTCACTCCTTGAATCCACATCAGTTTTGAAAGACTCCTCTGCTCTGTTGTAATACATCTGTAACTGGAAGCAGTGGAGGTGGTCATGATGGATAATAAAGTATTATCTGAGTCTTGGTTACAGTACATGTTGTGGCAGCTTCTTGCTTTGTTAGGGCACACATGGACTTTATGGGATGTGTCTTGAAGATTGAGCTCTGACATAGTTCTGCTCAGCTAGTCATGGGCAATATTGAATGACCATTGTGGATTTTCTACAGGTCACTGCTGTTGGACATGCTGCTATTCTTGCTGCCATTCAAAAATACGTCCCTGCCCTGGTTAGTAAATTTTCTACCTTTCTCTTTGCTTATCATCTGTTAATATGAGAAACACACATCTGTGTCTGCCCTTTTGTTTGCCACATATGGACAGGTGTTTCTGTGCTCCATCAGATTCTCTTTCCACATTCTGAATTACCTTTCATGTGCCACATCTATATGAATTGTGATGGTGCCTGAACTTGATGATGCAGAAGAGGTTCTGTATTTATTCAGACACATATTTGGGTCCATGTATTGTAGAGGATATCAGTGTAGATAAGTGCAGGGTAATGTCCTGGCAGTAGGGCATTATCCAGTGTGCTGATCAGGGCAGGCCAGTAATGTGGGAAATTACAAAAGTGCAATTTCCCACTGCACAGGGTTGTTTCACAAAATGGAACGCCTGTCTGCAAGGTTATTATGTTTGTGCTGAGAGGCTATTAGCCCTCCAATAATAGAGGGTAGATTATTTAATGGTTTTTTCTGGGAAGGGCAATGGGGGGGAATCAAGGGGTGATCTATATGGTATGGCTTTCCTGGTGCTCAAGAAGAGTATAAATTATGATGTGACAAGGAAGTTGCAAGGGAGGTGGCCAGTGAAGAAAATCTGTAGTGTTTTATTAGAATCAATCTGAGCTGCTAGAAGAGAAGGACAGGTTCAAATTAGAGAAAAGATGCTGCTTATGTTTTCAGAGATGCAGATTTAATTCCCGAGAGGTTGCTTGTGATTCTGGTCACAGATTCCAAGTGCATATGGTCCTAAACGTCTGGATGTGTTGCGGCGGCTGGAACAAGTGCAGCATTTGGAACCTGAAACTGCCACTACTTCTGATAACCAACAACGCATGATACCTCCTCCCAGAAAAACACCTCCTCCCAGAAAAACACCTCCTCCCAGGAAAGCAAAGCGGTCTTCGAAGCAAACCTGACAAAAACCTAGTTTGAGGGAGTTGTACTTCACTCTCTCTTTATTCTTAAACTTGCCAATTCCTTAAGATTGAATTGCGCTGCTTCTTCAGCGACTCCATGTATTAACTAGTAAATACTCTGAGGCTGTGTAGTGCATCATCCCTCCAGTCTTGTTAGTTGTATACTCTCATGTTGATGAGGATTCAATTTCTGGAATTTTTCCAGAAAGGAAAAGTTTCCTTTGCCAATTTGGTATTGGCATGTGCACTTTTAGGAAGCTTGTAGGTTTTGAGGATCAAAGGAACTTTGGTTCATGACTTTGAAAGTCCAAAGTATGTTTCGATTTGATGGGGGCTTTAAATCAGCAGCAGTAACTAGGGGCTTAGCTGTGGATAATGTGTGAAGTTGAGACTTGAGACTTGTTTCTTTGCTGTGAACTACATTCTTGGGTGATGCCAAGTTTCCCCTAAGATTACAAGCTCTGAAAACTCCAATGGAACTATTTAAAAAAACCAAAAAAGAAGAAGAAATACGGACCTCCACATGGCACAAACATATGATCAATTCAAAGGCAAATAACTATATCAAAGTGGATTATCCTATGAAATTAATTAGGTTATATGATGGTTTAATTTATATGCTTTTTGGGACGAGTATTGCCTTTTGGTGATCAAAAAAATCCAGTGTGACTCATACAAATGATTTTTATGAAATAAAATGTGCCAAAGTTGTCAGATTGTGAGGAAAAAAAGTTCTGGGATTATTATATGTAGACAACAGGTTTTCCAAAATATGATAGAATTCTTAAGTCTTTTTTCTTTAAAAAATTTAAAAAATATATATATATATATAGTTACCTCTCTTACATGTAGCCAAAACTTGGCTAATTACTCTTATGGATGATCGCCATTGTGACTTCCCACAAATTAAGAAAAAATAACCCTGCATGCACCCAAGAAAAGAAATCAGGTGCGAGGCGTGTTGGTATCCATGCAGGGATCACGAGTTCTAATATTGGGAACGAACGTTCGTACTTCATGTTCTAGTTGGTTCCCAAGCGTCCTTCCTCTTGCCAGGCTTCATTTGTCTCCAGCTAGCTTTTCTCGAGCTTTGGGTGTCGAAAATCGCCTTCTTTCATCGGAATTTTGATGGGTGAAGACGTTTTTTTTTGGTTTGAATCTGGCTTTTCTTTCTCCTGGATCTGTGATCCTCGTCAAGTTTCTGCTGCGGAAAGTTCTTGTTTTTCCGAACTTTCAGTAAGGAATTCATTCAGTAAGAAAATCGAGAACAGATTAAATATCCTTTTGCTCTGTTGTGTGGTTTTTTTCTTCTTCTGGTGTTTGCCAAGGTATCTAGACTTTGCTCAGGTTCAAAGTCATTTTGTGGGAAAGAAATTTTTTTGTCTTTTTTGTTGTTGTTGTTTTCTTCTCTTTTTTTTCGTTCGCTCCCGGAAGCTCTTGTTTCGGACGTGTCGTTGTTGTTGTCTTCTTCTCCATGTGTTTCAGCAGCTTGTGAACTTGGAGCCAGATTGATTTCACGCCAGAGTCTAGAAGCTTGAAGGCTGGAAACTCTCGCGTCTGCATCGTTCGCAATAGGAAACGTAGATTGATTGATGCAAGAAGCTGCTGATGTGGCGTCGTGTTATGATCAGGATTTTCTGTTGTCGGAGAAGGAAGCCAGGTGAAGAAGAAGCAAGCTCCCTGCTGCTTAAAAAAAAAGTGGGAAAGTGAGCACGGAATTTGAGGATGCGGGAGCTTGCGGAAAGAGATGAGCAAACTGTAGGAGTCAATGACGGAAGGGGAGACGACGAAACAGGAAAGATGGAAGAAGAAGACGGAGCGGATCCTCCCGTTACTCTTGTCTCGGAAACGCCGCAGAAGCCACTGCGTACGCATGCAGGTGGACGCGGCCATCCGAAGACGACTCCGGTCGCTGGAGTGCATGTGTTTCCCGGCTCCCATGTTGCCAGGGGGGAGAAGATCATGGGTCGTCCCCAAGGTCAGTCGCTAGAACATCAGATCTCGTCCTCATCCCCATGGTTCCTTCTCCTCTGGTGTTCTCCTTCTTTTCTTTCTTGTTAGACTTCCCGTTGGCTGTATTTAGTCTTACGGGGAAAAAAGTGTGCAATTTTCGGTTCTCCCACCTCTCCTGTGTGCCTGGTTTCTCTATCTACAATTGGAGCTTGATTTCTCTATCTTCTGATTTTGTATCTCCTTGAACCCCCCATTTCTGTCTTCTATGCAGCTGGACATTGCAACCAGCTTGCTTGCATCTAAGGAAAAGATAATCATTAAGCTTCTGCATGTATGGAATGAGGACATGCAAGCCAGTACCGCCTAAGCAGAGAACATTATGAGTTGGAGATCTGAAACTTGCAAGAAGATGTAAGGAAATTGGAGAATGTCTGTGAAGCTTGCAAAACCTCGTGTGGAATTTCGAACAATTTGGCTTGACTGTATCAATGATCTGTTAGCATTTCAAAATGCATGAGCTGGAAACCGTATCTTGCAGCAGAATTTTTGTCCCAGACTGCACTGAAGAGGTGGAAATGGGTTTGTGAAAACAGGGGCAGTCACAACCACTGAAGATGCTGCAGGCCTCACAGACTTGCAGTCATTGGAGAGAACACCGATGGATGATGTAATGCAAGCCCCTCTTTTGCATGGAACACTTGAGGTCTGGCTATATGAGGCCAAGAACATGCCCAATATGGACTTGTTCTCAGAGAGGTGCCGCAGGTGCTTTTCCTGCTTGTCAGTTTGTAAGCCTCCCTTTGTAAAAGCCAAGGCGAAGGTGAAGAAACACTCTCATGGCCACCGGCCAAAAGGCATCACTAGTGATCCATATGCATATGTTGTGATTGCTGGGGCAAAGGTGGCATCTACACGTGTAATCATAAATAATGCCAACCCCAGATGGAATGAGCATTTCCAGATCCCTGTTGCGCACTTCACAAATGAAATTCTGATAGTGATAAAAGATGAAGACATGGTGGGTGCACAACATATTGGTGAAGTGCGGATACCAGCAGAGGAAGTGCTTAAGAAACAGGTTGTGGAGGGTTGGTATGATGTATTGAATACTTCTGGGAAGCTCTGTCACAAAGGTGCTGAGTTACGCTTGAAGATCGTACTCCATCCAATTGACAGAGATCCACTCTTCATGCATGGAGCTACTGCAGAGGGGAAGCATGTTTATGGGGTACCTAACACATATTTTCCCTGCCGCAAGGGCTGTAGGCTCACATTATATCAAGATGCTCATGTTTTTGATGGTGAGCTCCCGGATGTGATACTGGAGAATGGGGAAAAATTTGAACACCGGCGATGCTGGGAGGAAATGTGTACAGCTATCTTAGAGGCACGTTATATGGTGTACATTGCGGGATGGTCTGTCTATGTCAAAGTCAGATTGATTCGTGACAGTAGTCATCCTTCACCTGATGGTGGAGATCTGACACTTGGAGAGCTTTTGAGGAGAAAAGCAGCAGAAGGAGTGCGTGTGCTAGTTTTGGCCTGGGATGACAAAACATCTCACAGTAACCCCTTCTTTAAGACCGTAAGCATATATATCTCTGGAACATCTCTGTCATACACTACCAAGCAACAAAATCTTCATTAAATGTCTTGCTTTTAGGAGGTGGCTGTATGCTTACACTCTAGGTTTTCATTTATGGCAATAGGCTGTATACCTTTTGAGGCATGCAGGAGGGATTGATGGGTGTACATGATGAAGACACAAAGAAGTTCTTCAAAAAGTCTGGAGTTCGCTGTGTGCTGGCTCCACGTTATGCAGACAACAAGCTCAGTTGGTTCCAACAACAGGTGCACATCTTACATCCAACCATCTCTACATCCTTGACATCAAGAGGTGGACAAAGTGCATGTCAAATTACATCATGTAGCATTTGATGTTGCTTGATCAAAACCTTGGAAGTGAAAGCCAATGTGTATTTTTTTTCTTTCCCTAATCAAGCAAGGTGGTTTATGAAGTTTCACAATGAACATGGATTATCAAAATTGTAGCGAATTGATAATGATCCATACAATCTATTTTATTGATGTTTTCATTTTCTCAATATTATCAATGTGTACCTTCTTAGATCTCATGAAGCTTATAAACTGCAGGTAGTGGGAACTTTGTACACACACCATGAGAAGATGTTGATTGTGGATGCCCCAAGTCTAGGAGATCAGAGGATAGTTACCTCTTTTGTCGGTGGCCTAGATCTCTGTGATGGCCGTTGGGACACACCTACCCACTCCCTCTTTGCAAATCTCAAAACTTTTCACAAAAATGACTTCCATAACCCCACCTTCAGTGTAAGTTTTCCTAAGCACTTGTTATGATATGAGAATGATTTTGTGTTTATTGCTTCTTCACTCTATGTCTTTTATGCTTCACCATTGGACCAATGTATAATTAATGTGACACTGGAGTGGTGAGATTCAGTATTTACATCAGGAGTGTTTATGAGTTTTGAGCAAGGTGGCAGATAGATACTCCCTAAAACACTCTTTTGTTGTGCACACATAGTCTTGTCATTGGTCTTCATGTGCATGCAATTCAAGCTGTATCCCATGTTATGCAAAAATTTGGATGTAACACACTCTGTGCTGGGCCATGGCACAGGCAATGGTAGATGCGGGAGGTCCCAGAGAGCCATGGCATGACTTGCACTGCAAAATTGAGGGACCAGCAGCCTATGATGTCCTCACTCATTTTGAGCAGCGCTGGAGAAAGGATGCTCACTGGCACAAGAATGAACTAATTAAAATCAATAGGATTCCAAGGATTTTGAGTCCATCAGCTAATGCCCCTCCTGAAGGAGATCCAAAGCTATATGTGACCAATGACAATGAACCAAGCACTTGCCATGCTCAGGTACTCCTCCATGATTGACCACTTTGTGTCTTTTTTCATCTTCTCCCAAGGCACTTGGTTGAGGTTGAGTATTTCACATAAAACCTCTCAGATTTCAAAGTTTACTCCAAGCAACATCATATGAGAATCTACCTATAGATCTCCTGAATTGCATTATGACACATAGAAGATTTCACTCAAATTCTGAGAGGTTCAGCATAACCGAGTTCTGCATAATTTGAGCATTGTTCAAGTGTCATAAGGTTCTGGTCTACCACCCTGTCCTTTTGAGCAAAGTGTTGGAAATTCAGTTCATTGATTGCTGTATTCCAACTTGACCAAAATGTGAAACAGGTGTTTCGATCTGTAGATTCAGGATCCATGAAGGGTTTCCCCAGGAAGAATACAGGGGTTGAACGACAGGTAATGTTCTATTTCTACTGAATGCTTTTGATATATTGACAGTTTCAGCTTCCATTAGCAATTTCGCAAGAAGTGGATCATGGAGATTTGAACAAGATCACTCTGACAATTAGACCTGCTAGACATTCTTAGCAAAGAAGGATATTAAACTGTACTTACTAAGTCTCTGAAGTTATCTCAAGTTTCATGAGGAGATCACTGTCAAAGTTTCAGCGATTGAAAAGATTGTTTAGTACAGACTTGCTGTTTGTAATTTTTCATTGAGTGGTGGACTTGACACAGCATCTTGTCCGCAAGAAGATTATATCTGTAGACGTCAGCATCCAAATGGCTTATGTGAAAGCCATTCGTTCGGCCCAGCATTTCATCTATATTGAGAATCAATACTTCATTGGTTCCTCATACAATTGGCCTGACTACAAGAATGCTGGTATATGTACTCCAAGGCCTCCTCTCCCTCCTGTTCCTTAAACTATCCAAGATCCTTGCTTCTGAAATCTACATCATCGATTGTATGTGATATCCATCTGGCAATACACAGTACACAGATGGGCTCATTCTTGTGACAAATTCTGCTTAGAAGTTGAACATTCAACTTATTTAACTAAGTCAGAATTCACCCCATAAAACCCATAAGAAATGTGGCCTGGCATTCAAAAGAGTGAATACTGGTGGAATGTGAGGATCACCTGACTTCAAGTATGACAATTGTTTTGAATGGAATTATGCCACAATTTCTTGGGGAGCATCTGAGGACTTCATTCTTCCAAGGCCAAATGAGAAGGATATTTGCAATTGATACACAGGTGCCAACCACCTTATACCAATGGAACTGGCATTGAAAGTGGCTGCAAAAATTCGGGATAGCCAGCGCTTTGCTGTGTATGTAGTAATCCCCATGTGGCCTGAAGGCATTCCTGCCACTGCTGGCCTGCAAGAAATCCTCTTCTTCCAGGTATTCTTCATCAGGAGTCAATCCTTTTATCCATTTCCAATTCTTACAACTGTAGTCAGCATGACATGCATATCTTCATGTCTGAAAGTCATGTGGGATGAATCTCAGATGCAAACAATGAAGATGATGTATGGTGTGATAGCAGCGGCATTGCAAGATGTTGGTCTGCTTGGAAAACGCCACCCTCGGGACTACTTGAACTTTTACTGTCTTGGCAATCGTGAACCAGAAAGCCCTACAGAAGGGGAGCCCACAAATCCACCTGATGTGAACTCTAAGCTTGTGAGTTGACCCTTTCAACCTTTCCTTCTGACTTGCAGTGTACTTCATAAATAGGTTTTAATCCAACATTTGAATTTTGGGTAAAATTGACTGTAACATAACAATAGCACTTTTATCATGCCACTCTATCAACCATTCTTAAGTCATCTTACTAATGACATGATGACTTTTGAAGGTTATGTTCGAATTGTGAAGGTGGTCTTGAGAATTATCTCATATTCTGCAAACATCTCTGCCTGTCCCAAGAGTTACTACTAATTTATTCCAGCTTACAAACAAAGGTCTGCAGAAGATACAATCACATGGTCTTTCAATGCTGGGACAAATACGTGTCTCAACAACGTGTGGCACAAGCAAGTGCAGACAGCCCAGTGAGGAATCAATTTATTAAAGAGGAGAGGATACCTTGATGCATGTCCAAACAATATAGCTTGACTGTTATGTCAAATGTGTGTGGTGTGTTCACTTGCAGGGTTTAGTGCAGAGGCATCGGAGGTTTATGATATATGTGCATTCCAAGGGCATGATAGTGGATGATGAGTACATCATTTGTGGGTCTGCCAACATAAATCAACGTTCTATGGATGGATCCCGAGATACTGAGATTGCTACAGGGGGCTACCAACCACACTACACATGGGCCCATAAACTTGCTCATCCCTTTGGTCAAGTGAGCCTCTTCCTTAACATACTTAGCTGTCTAAATGCTCTCTGAGACTCCTAATGTAGTGTGATGAGAAGGGTCATGAAGTGTAATATTGTGAATTTTTGGGATTTTCTTGGTTCTTATAGTCTCAATGGGATAGTAGCACACTATGTTGGTTACATTGTGCCTGAATGATTTCTGCATACATAGTGCAAAAGGTGAGAAGACATGAAGGAATCAAGAAATCTAACATATATACAGCTCTTGACCATTGGCAATGTTGCTTTGGCACAGATCTATGGGTTTCGTATGTCACTTTGGGCAGAACATCTGGGCCTACTGGAAGACCTGCTTAGGGACCCAGAAATGCTTGAATGTGTGCTGAGGGTGAATGAGATGGCCCAAGCGAACTGGGAGCAGTATGTGGCTGAGGAAGTCACTGATATGAAAGGACATCTCTTGCCATACCCCATTAAGGTGAATCTGAATGGCTCTATTGAGTCACTTCCCGGCTACAAAACATTTCCTGATATGGGTGGCAACATCTTAGGTAGCAGTCAATATAACCTGCCTGATGGTTTGACAACCTAAGCTTCAATAAGGCAGGCTTGCAGCTTGTAGTCAGTATAGGAGAACTCTTCTAGATCATTGGGAGTAAATCAAAGACTTAGAACCTTGTACATAGATCAACTTCGATCTCAGTGGCCTTCCATGGGCTTACAGGTTGCTGCTCTGTTATAGAACCTGTGAATTTTCAGAGCATTTTCTTGAAGGCACCAAAAGGGTTATGTATTGTGGGTTGTTAACTGGGGATTGTGCAAATAACAGACCTTTGCAGGGGAGTCTTATGAGCCTTGAGTGCAGACAGAATCTTGACCCAAAGAGGAAGATTCATAACTATAGTATGCAGTTGATTGGTTGCCTTGTCGGAATCACAAAGTCTGGATGCATAGCAACTGATTCTATCATCCTCCCTATGTGCAGGTAAGTGTATCCATTGTTTTAAACCATTTGACTTCCGAATCAAATCTCTATGTTGTCTGAGGAGTCAGCATATTTCTCCATGGCTGTTGGGTGGGCAGCTCAACAACTTGGCTTGCCCTTTGATCATGGTTGATGCAAGATATTGAATATCATAAGTCGAAATATGAAGTTCGGTTTGCAACATCCATGATCTTGGGTGGCAAGATGACATTCTTTTCTAGGTTCTGTACATGTACTGAAATTGACTTTGTCGTATATTCTATAGACTAGGCTACTTAAAACTCTTTGTGACTTTGTTTGGGGAGCTCTGCCTGTTGATTTCTAGCAAATCATTCCGATGACATGTGTTGTATTTCTAAAGTAATATATGTTTCACCATGGAAACCAACATCTAGAGCCAGAGAACAAATTTGAGTTGGCATGTCATGTAATAGTACTGTAGGAGAATAGTCTAGTCTGATGAGGAATGTACAAGAAAGTTTGTTCATCAAAGTTGACTATGGAGGTATATAGGTTTGCAGGTGCTAAATTATCTCCATGACATTAGAGACATTGGAAACCAGTAACTGCAGCCAGAGATAGTTAAAGTACTAATACAGCTACCATTGATTAAAATTGAATAACATATTAAGCAACTAAAAGGTTGGAATATAATATGATGTAGGATTAGTTGTAAGTAAGGTGGTTCGATTTTTGCATTACATTGGACTTTTTACATAATGTATTCTATTTAAATGTTACAATCGAATGATAAAATCATAAATGTGATTTTTTTTTTAAAAATTAAAATTATCAACTTGAATATAACAATGAAATTTTTAGTAATAATATATAGTAATGAACTTTTAAAGTGGAATAATGGATTGTGGTTTTAATTTTACATGAAAATTCAAATATTTTTTAATATTATTTTATTCCAACAAATAATAATGAATTATTGATCGTCATATCTGAATTTTATTTTCAATTTTTTTAATTTCAGTCATTTTTGGTTAGATTGATTTTTTTTCTCTAACATGTATGACAAAATATTATTTATTTGAACTTTGTTAGTTCATTAATCAACATATAATTCACATTTAATATTATTTTTAAAAATTAATCTTAATGTTAAAACATGAACTTTTGAGAATATTGCATTCACAAAAAATGAGTTGCTTTTATCTTGCAACCACATGTAGAGATCAAATGGTGGAATCCATTTTTTTTTCTCACTATGAATTTGCAAATAGTTGTTTATTTATTACGAGTGTAGAGACTTAAGTTTCAGGAAACCTTAAATAGTAGTAAAAGATGGATAGCATTGTTATACCTTGTGCAATCGTGGAGATAAATATATTTTCATGGCATGCTATATATAAATTGAGTATGTGATGAAGCCAACTGACCATTCTATACTTGGTGAATCATTTGCCAAGAAATCCCCTAACCAAGGGATGTTTGACAAACAGATCCCAACATACATGCCATTATTTATCGCATACTTTCTTTGCAACAAAAAAGAGGTTTGGGTTTGAGCATATTCTAAGGCCTCATTTCTTTGAGGATGAGCCAGGGATATGACAAACATTGGACATTGTTTTCCCCCAAATTCAACTAGATGAGCCATAACTCTTATAAACATTTTGTACAATGTTTGGAATATTGATGACAATTTAGCTTGCTAAAGAACCAAGATTGCTTGCATAAGGTATGGATATTGATGATCATGTGGGGTGTTTGGAACTCGAAGAATTTATATGTGTCTTCATGTTCATTGGTTTTTCAAAATGTCAAAGCTATCTGAACATTGGTACTATATTTTCAATTCTTTCCAAACATTCTTGTCATGATAAAGGAACATTACATCAGCCATGTGATTGCAGGATTGGAAAACAAGTTCAAACCAGTGTTGGGCAGTTATCAACTTTTCTAAATAACAGCCCATTCTGGTTCTAGGAGTTTTTAAAAAGAAGAGTTAAGCCAGTTCTTTTTTTTCCCCCCAATTTGAATACCCAACCTGGTTTTTTTTCTGTTTTTCTCTAATTTATCCGGTTCTCTCACAAACCATTATCTCTCCTTTTATATTAGTCAGTTATATTTCCAGTTCTTTATCATTATTTTAAGATTAAACCACAATATGTTAATAGTTTTCAAAAAATTAATGGCCAGAGTAATAACCAGCAAAGCTCATTACAAGGGGAAAAAATTGAAATTAATCCTCATTTAATTCTTCTAGCTCAAATGAATTCAAATTCATCTAAGTCTTCCTCTGTATCTATTTCAAAATCTATCAATTTTACCAAACTAAAAGGAACTTTGCAACCAACCCTTACATCATTTGGCCAATTCTTTTTCACAAGGATAATGTTTTCAAGGTTTTCTAATTGCCAATGACTTCTTCTCAAATTGGTATGTATACCAGAAAGAGAAAATATTCTTTTAGTTTCAATTTGGGAATTTACAATCCCTAATATTTGTTTAGCCAAAAAGCAAACAATTTGGAAAATAGATTCGTGTTTTTTCCATCACTCTAAATGGCATTTGATGTCTTTTGCATCGAACTGAAAACTTGGAAATATCATAATTCTTGATTGACAAGCTCCTTTACAAGGTCATTGGTGTGTGCCACCATCTCAAAGATATCTAAACTATTGTTTTTATCAAATTTGTTAACAAAGGAACTTTTAGTCTCAGACAATGGATGCAAATGGTGATAAAATTTTAGGAACATAAGAAATAGAGATTTCCTATCATACTTTATAGCTATGATCACCCCAAGCTCACAACCAATAAAAATTAATCTCAAATTTTTAAATCTAACATTAGGACTAGCATTTTGTGAGTTTTTTTCTCATCATCTCTTGTCAAGAAAGAGAGGAATCAATGACCCCAATAACCTCCTTTTTCATCTTTTTTACAAAAGCTTCCAACTCAATATCTAAATTAGAATCGTCATCAGCAAAAGCATCCAACATAGAAAGATTGTTCATTTCCTCCTTAAACTTAAGGCTCATGGATATGGCTATTTGTAAATCATCATTTAACAAGCAATGACCTCCTGACTAGTTTAAAATGCAAGTAGTTACAACTAGTGACAAAATGCTTACAATCATTTATGATATATGCCATGTAAGGGGAGGAAGTACATGGCCTATGATTCGAAGACCAGTCCACATGTTATAACACAAGACAATAACCTTATGAAACTCAAATGTTTTTTGAAACATGATAACCTTGTTAACAAACTTGCACAATCAAAATGTAATGTTAGATAAGTAAAACTGAAATTCAGAAAGGTGTAGAATTAAAATTCAAAATGAATAGAATTATAGACTTGCATTTTTTACCTTGTTTTCACTAATGTATTCAATTTTTTGGGTCTAAAACTTACAATAATGCAAGCTTTTCATCTAATCTAGTCTACCTCTCCTTGATTTTTTAAGCCATTCAATACATTTTTGCAAATATGTTTGAAATTTTTATGGAAACATATCTAAAGCCCTTGCACACCCTTTCACCAAAAGTTGAATGTTGGCCCCAAAGAATGTAGAGATTTCACTCCCATTAACTATAGACTTTTCTTTATGTTGTATTTTCACAAAAAAATTTATATTGATGTTCATTTCTTCCACAAATTTTCTTGCAATTGAAAAATGGTTTCCATCTACATGTTTTTCAATGTAGTTATCCTATTGCTTTTGAAATAAAAAACTAACTCTTTCTTTAACCTAATATTTTGCCCTAATATTGTAGGATCTACTATTTTTTCATAACACAACATACAATGCATAACTTGTGGGACTTGCACATCAACTTCTGATTAATCACTAATACAAACAAAACCCAAGTTGGAAAATTTCTTCCATGAGGTTTCCATTTAGCTTTTTGTTCACGTAATATTTTAAGGATTATTCCCATATTCTTTTCATTTTCTTAGTGAGAACTTGGAATTGTTATTGATTCTTCAACCTTGTCCTCATTTTTCTCTTCAATAAAAATTTCATTTTTATTTACAAACATATCAACATCAAGAACAACACTTGATTCCATTTCACTTTAATTTAAGTAGTGTTAAAAGACTTGAGTAAATGAAATTGGACCAAAAACAAAATTTAAGATTCAACTAAAGGAAAATTTCTACAATTGGTTGGTAAATAATGATCACCAAAAAATATAACAACCACAAAACAAAAAACACACACAAAGTTTTTTAAAAAAGGAAAAAATGTTAATTGAATTGGAAAAGAAAATTGACTTACCTTGAAAGGTCAAGTGGCAACTCCACCTTGCGCTGGCAACAACTCCACCTCGTATAAGTAGCAACAATTCAACCTCACATAAACAATAGCAACTTCACCTCATATAAGCAATAACTCTACCTTGTGCAAATAGTAGCTATAATACGATGATGAGTGCCCAAAAACAAGAGTATGGTGAGGAATGCCTATGAGCAAGAACATGGTAAAGAGCACCCAAAAGCAACAACGAGGTGAAAAGTGCCCAAAAGAAAGAGCATGGTGAGGAGTATCCAAAAGACATGAATTCTTCAACTTATAGATTTTTTTATATGAAAATGAACTTCGTATGCCTTTTCACTAACAGATTCAATTTTTCTTGTAGATGAAGGTTTCAAAGCATATTTTAATGATGAGTTCACATTTACACTTGCAATTTGTTACACCCAAAAAATTGTTAATTTTCAACGTCAATAATGTGTTGTGCTCTTTCCCGCATTTTGCTATTCGAGATGGGAGTGAACAAGTCTTTGGAAGAAATATTGATAGGAACAAAGTGGAAGTGAGAGTTGGAGTCGAAAATTTCCTTTCTATTGTTCTCAAGTATTTTTACATTACAATTTGGTCTTGTATGAAGCTTGAGGATATGCTAGAAGTTCTTCCCATGCTTATTCCTAAAATTTTCTTGGAGTGGTTTGTTTTTATTTGGGGGTGTGAACAGTGTTCGAAGACATTTAATCAAATTTCTCTCAAGTTTTATTACTATTTGAAAGATTTGAATAGAATGTATTATAATTATCATGGACTACCTTATGGCAAGGATGTTCAAATGTTATTAATTGACAATGAACCCAGCAAGGCATTTTAGAATCTAAAGTGGAGTGGTTTTTTTCATGAATGATTCAAGGGATAGATGTTGTCAAAGAACAAGGTGCAATGGTTGGAGCTCACATCACGTTTGTGGTCACCCTTGTTTGAATTACCATTGGCAAAGACAATTTGTGTTCATTATGATTATATGGTCAAATATTTTAAGCCTTATTTGAATTCCTTTTGAAAGAATTATTATTTGTTCATCCAATATATGCATTGTGATAACTTGGCAATGTTTGCAATAACCAGCCCCCTTTAGGTATGCAATCTGAGTCATTTTATTTTGGAAGTCATTTTTTTAATAATGTTTATACATTTGTACCTTTGTTTTCTAGCATTGACTTTTGTTTGTAGTTAGTTTGGATTGTTGTTCACAGATTGTGTGATAATGTTTACAGCTTTGAAAGGGTGAAAATGATGTTGGCCTTTCAGGTTTTTATTTCGAGATGATGCCAATGTTGTTACATTTTTTACCATGGACAATAATAAGTCTTCCAATATTACAAGGATTTGACATTAGCATTCAATTTATCCTTCAAATTTAGATTATTCATGCATCTTAAGTATTTTAAAAAATAGTATTAAAATTTTTGTTTCCAAAACTCTTTAATAAATCAATATTATTATTTGTTTTCTCAACCTTGTGGCCACCAAATTTAATTTGTATCTATAAATTTTCTTATTATTATTTTTAACCTATTAAAATTTTAGTGTGATCTAGGTAAACTTTCCTTTAAAAAGCCTACCATGGTGTTTTTAATTTTTTATTTGGAGACATTGCATGTAAATTTATTTTTCTTAGTGTTTTTTTTTTGTGGTCTTGGTGGCCACAAGGTGATTTATAATTGAAAGTTTTGAAAAAAATTAATGTTGTAAAATTATTGTTTGAATTTTTGGACTTTTGTAAAGTCCTAAATTAATTAAACATGTGTTTCAAGAACACCAACAATTTGAAACATGATTTGGGAATTTCATAAGGGTTTGGATTATGCTTGGATTCTTGTGTTTATAAGTGAATAGTGTTTTGGTTTGAATGTGATGCACAATTTGGGGTGGTTATGTTATTTGATTTATGTATGTGGACAATGGTGGTTGTAGTCACCAATGTTATAGTGCACAATAATTGTTGAAGGTTTTATTGTGTTTCAATGGTTACACCTTGATTACATTAAATAAAATATTATAAGTTAACTTGGGGTTAATTATGGTGTGAACATGGTTTCAAATATTGAAAGGATAAACCCTTAAGTGGGGTGTTTCAATTTCATTTTAAAAATTTAAAATCACACCACTTTCTTATGTTGTGTTATACTTGTTTTTCAAGATTTTATACAAATTGATTTCTACAAACTTCTACCAATTATTTTTTACATTATTTTTTGAATTTTTTGTTAGTTTTATCACTAGAAAAAATGTTTCAATTTGTGACTAAAAACAAATTGCAATCAATGTTTACAAATTGAGACTAAAATTCCATTAGTTGCATAAATGAAGTCACATTCAACATTTAGTTGCAAGTGATAACATTTGACGTGTTGTCATCACATTGCATACAAATGACGTATATGGTCAATGTATACACCTTCATTCATTGACCATACATATAGAACTTACAATTAGTCCTCATTATTTGCATTTATGTTATAACCAACTACAAAGTGTCATGTGACAACTTTAAAATGTATATTTTTAAGAATTTATGTTTTGAAAAGTTTACATAACAAATCCTCATCATTTATTTTAGATTATTTTAGATCATGACACATTTCCACATGGTGTATTGATAGTTGAATTTTGGAAAAAATCAATTTAAATCAACATCTAGGTAGGTAGGTAAGTAATACTAAATAGGTAGGTAATATAAACGGTAAATATGTCAATATGTTTATTTTATTTTGGGTTTAACCTTGTAGGTTAAACCTTTTTGATTGACTCATCCCAAATGACACATGTTTTTAATATGAAAATGTAAAACAAAGAATTTTTTTTTAGCTTAATATTATATTTTTACAAGATGGCAAAAATCAAATTTACTTTTGCCATATTAGTCAGTCAAATTCAAAAGTATTTGTACCTTACTTTTATTATTCCAAAGTTTTTCAAATTTTGTATTCACCTTAGTACAAACCCAATGGAAAGCACCATGGTTTCAAAATGAGATTTAAGTAAAAACTGAGTTTATTTTCTTGTGTTTTCATGAAAAAATGTCTCTTTTCAAACTTGATATTTTTCGCCAACTTTTTTTTTGTATAAAATACTTTGCATTCCCTAAATTTAAATAATTAATAAATTTATTAGTAATTTAATTTCTAATAATAAAAAATAATATTACTACATAATATTTTTGATAAGTATAGAATAATTTTAACTAGTTAATTATTAAAAACTAACTATTAATTATAAATAATAATTAATATTTAACTAATTAACTACCAGCAACCTATTACTACCTACTAATTAAGTAATAAATAATATTAACATAACCTATCTAAATTATTAAATAATAGTACATGTAGCTATTTAATATATTTAATAATTAATTAAATTAAATAATTTAAATAATTATTAATGATTTAATAAATAATTATAAATATTAATTCACTAATTAGCATGTAATTAATAGTATTTATTATTTATAATAAATATACAAAGTAACCTAGTTACCCACCTACATAATTTGTTTATTCAATATTTAATATAGTTTACTTCCTTAAGTATGTATGTATGTATGTATTTTTTGATCTACCTAACTATTTAACTACTTACTTATCAATTTATTTAGTTTACTTATCCAACCCACAATATATGCAAAATGTGTACTTAATATGTTTAAATACAACATAATTAAACACACGAGTAGATAAATATTCTCTTAATATATTTCAAAACACCTTAACATACATCTAATATAGGTATATTGCATAAAAATAACCAAGTTGTGACTATTTTTATAACTAATTGGATATAGACCTTTCATTTCAAATGAAAAATTTAAAAATATAATCAATATAGAAGGATGAAAAATCTAATAATTTTAAATTAGTTGCGCCATAGTCATAAGAAAAATAATAGATTGAAAAGGATGGTGATTAGCTATAAAAATGATAAAACATAATTATAAATAACATTTAATTACATATAGTCGCTAATTGATTGGTTACATAATATAAGATTTTTTTAATGTATATTTAAAAAAAGATTTAAACATATTCTTTATGAATTTTTTTGGAAACTTCTAATCATTATAGTTTATTATCCATGACACTTTTTGGCCCATGAACTAATGAACTTTGTGCCCACCTTCCAAAAACATTATTAAAAAAAATGAGAAAAAATCATTACAAAAATTTATAAAACAATAATGTTTTTTTTGGGTTCATAGTCTAACAAATGTCCAACCCATTTCTAAAAAATGTTATAATTTTATTTTTCAATTTGAACCATTAAAATTTGAATTTGAACCATTAAAATTTGAGTAATTAAGCCCACCATTTTGGGTCTTGCTATCAAGCCCCCCTCAAATGGGTGGGCTTGACAAGCTCATTGAACCATGAAACATTATTCATATTGCACTTAATTTCAATTTTTCATTCATTTACATCTCCTCGGTCCTTTGGTTCATTAGGCTTCTATAAAATGAACTTGAACCTTAAAATGGCTTTTCTTCAAATCATGGACTTTTGTGTTTTGATAAACAAAGGCTTTCAAGCTCTTGTGCAAAAGGGGTCTTATCCAAATCCAAAACTAATTTCTCACGGTATCCTACCATATTTAAAAATGAAACTTATTTTATTTAGGTAGAAAAATGCTGACCTTGATACATGATGCGATTGAACAAAATAGGACAACGTTTGGCAAGACAAGAAATCGCTTACCAAACCTATGGATTGGACACCATTTATTGGAACACAACATGACTCACTCCCTTTCCTCTTAATATTGTCAGGTTACAAAAGTTTCACCCATTGCAAATTGCATGAATGTGTATTTGAACAAAGAACAAAATTACCGTTCACTTAAGCCTCATAATATCTTTTGTAATTTATCAATTAATGTACTATCCTGGATAAAACAACCCCTTATGCTACCCTAAATCAAGTTTATCATTTTTTTGCAGAAGGAAATTGTAATTTGCAAGCTGAAACCAAATAACAATGCTAAGAAATTGTAGTAGAAGCTTAAATCACAAAATTTACACTACCTATTATATGTTATGGACTCAATGTGGGTATTAAAATGTGATTCATGAAATTAATTAATTGTAGGTACACCAAAGGTTTATTTTAAGTTTTTTAAAGGATGGAGTTGTTTATTGCATGATCCCCAGAGAAAAAAAAAGTTTCGAAAATTTGGACTCTCCATGATAAAATTTACCTCACTTTCCATTTGCTCAACCTAGATGTGATTTATAAGGGTACAAACTTTGGGCAAAGAATATGCAATACATAGTGAATATGCAATGTTAGGGCAGTTATGTGCAAGTGGCATGTTTAGCTTATGCTATATATGAAATTGTTCTTTAGAGTTTAGCAAGTGATGATTTGTAGCAAGTCTTTTCTTTGGGTCAGACTCATATCTACATACTCTTAGGGTCCACAATCTTGGGATTGACTGATAAAAAGGTGACCTCGAGGTTCAAAATGAAGTGTGAGCATGCAGGGATTACGGCAATCAGACAAGAAAGAATATGAAATTCCTATTACAAATTGTATGACAATTTTTATTTTTATTTTGGCGAAATTTTGCTATGTGGCAACAAAAAAAAAACCCCTTCGAAGTGTACAAAGGGATTTTTGGGAAAAAAAGCACCAAAAAACGTCTTCATATTTTGAGTGGAAAAATGTCAGAAGTTGTAATGATGGACTTTAAGTTTTTGAAAATGTCAAATCTTCCAAAAGGAATGGGCCTTGGTTTGTTAAAATGGCAAGGTTACAAAAGAGCTTAACGTTGGTTTGCCAAAACCCACCTCTGTAAGAATGAACTGAATTATCTTGAAATCCGGGTTATAAAAAAGAAAAAGAAAAAATCACCTTTTGTAGAAGTTTTTCGAGTTTTATTTATTTTCAAAAAACATTTACATCCAATAAAGTAGTAATTAATTATGAATTTTAGAGTTGAAAGGAGAGAGTACAAATAATTCCAATTGATAGACAGCCAAAGCAATTGTTTCAAGCTTCACCTGAACAAAAGAATTATTTGATTAGTTTTTGTTTCCGCAATTTTGTCATCTAGCCAAAGTGGGTATCAAATTCTATAGGAAAATTTAGTCAGAATTAGCTACAGATTGAATATGAATAATTGTTTTTTGAAACATCCTTCATATTTTTGGCTACCACCTATTTGAACCATGTAAAGAAATCTGGCAGTTTTTCTTAAAATTTGGTCAAATGCCAATTATTGAAAATAAAAAAAACTTTGATTTTAGTACCTTGAAAATTTTAATTGAATCTCTTTTTGGCTATATTGCCAGCAAAAAAGAGGCTGCACCTAAGCAAGGAAAAACCCAAAAGAAGAAAATCCTTTCGGGAATTGTATTAAAACCCATAAGGAACGCTGGAATTTTCATGGGAACAGATAACAATTACAATTTGGGTACCTAATAAGATTTGACAGTGTTCCCACCCAAGTGATGGTCCAACCAATGATCGCAATTATATGCCACGTGGCCAGAAGCCTATCCGACACACGTGTGCACCGCTAAGTCTTTTGCTAAGCTCTTACACCTGGGTACCACGTCCTAATTTTCGGGACCTGGACTTAGTCTCTCGACAGTGGTCTTTTCTCTCGTTATTGGGACCCGAGCCTACTGTACCCCCCTTTTAGTCTAGGCCAGGTCCCGGAATCGTGACAGGATCTCAACTGGGATCTCAACTGTCAGAAACTCCCCCTTCTGTGTTATCTGCATTCTTCTCTCGCTGTCTTTCTCGCTCGCTCTCTTTTCGCGTTGTTTCGTGGTTTACGGTTTGTTGATTTGCCGCTCTCTCTCTCTTTCTCTCTCTTATACACATTCTCTCATGCTTCAGTACTACAGCAATTTTCTCTCTTAGTAGAGTTCTTTCTCTGTGTGAGCTTTGCAGATTCTCCTTGCTCTGCCTTTTTTTTTGGGGGGTCGAGCTGTAAAGCGACTTTTTTTGGTCAAGGAACTTTCATCTTTTTATCGAGCCCAAGATTTCTTATATTCGTGAACATTTTGTTTGTTGGTCTACAAAATAAACTTTGAAGAGTTTGCAGTTTGTCGCGTTGTTCGCGTTTGTTGATTTTGCGTCTCATACACACACACACTCTCTCTCTTTTTGGTATGCTTTAGTGTCGTAGTGATGTTCTTCCTCATTAGTGTTCTTTCTTTATTTGAGGTTTGCAGATCCTATTTTCCTTGCTCTGTTTTTTTTTTCCTCATTTAAAAAAATTGGACTTTTTTTTGGGTCAACTTTCATTTATTTTATCGAACACAAGCTTTCTTAAATTCGTGAGCATTTTGTTTGTCGGTCTATGGATTGAGTTTTAAGAATTGCAAATTGTCGCGGTTTGTCGCGCTTGTTGATTTTGCCTCTCTCTCTCTCTCTCTCTCTCTCTCTCTCTCTCTCTCTCTCTCATGCTTTAGTGTTATTATAGTGATGTTCTTGCTAAGTAGTGTTCTTTCTTTGTTTATTAAGCTTTGCAGTTCCTATTCTACTTGCTCTTCTTTTTTCTTTAAAAAACTTTTTTTGGGGGGTCAAGCTTTCATTTTTTTTATCGAGCACAAACTTCCATAGATTCATGAATAATTTATGTATTGAATTTTAAGAGTTTGCAGATTGTCGATTCCGCAAAAAGTTAACGCGGATTTTTCTGTCTCTCAGTATTCTGATGTCATTTGTGCCGGCGGCCGTCGCCGTTGTTAGCGCCGTCTGGAATTCATCAGACACGTGTTTATAGTCGGCTATCTCTCAAGGCGTCGTCCTCCAGAGCTCTTTTATCAGCCTTGCTTCAAGCTGTTGCGCTGGCGTTGCTTCAGTATGAGGAGGGGAAGAAAAATTCCCATGTCACGACACTGAATCCCTAGTAGGTTTTGTTAGCAGAAATATCCGAAAAGGAGATGCCTTAAGTTAGGAAATTTTTTTTCTCGAAAGAGAAAACAAAATTTTCACTCATGGTGAGGGATGCGAGCTTGGTGAAGAAGGTATGGCATTGGTGTGGGAAGCTGAAATATCCGGGAGGCGGTGACGCGTTGTCTCGTTCGCCAAGTAGTCATGCGAACGAGAGTTTTCAGAGCGAGTTCTTACCGGCACTGGGGGCCAATGTTAGCAGCACAAAACTCATCAACAACAAATATGTCATCTCTCCTTACAATCCTTACTACAGGTAAATGCATTCTCTTAGCTCTTGGACACTAGCAAGTTTTCTCCAGGGCTTTTGTTCAAATGTGGTCAGTGGAGGAGAAAAATCTGTAGGTGTTTGGTGTTTACCAAGATCCATGCTTTTTGCTCACTGAAATTGGGAGAGCTGATTTGCGTCTTTTGTTTGTGGTGAGGGCAGGTGGTGGGAAACCTGGTTGATAGTGTTGGTGGGCTACTCGGCTTGGGTCTCCCCTTTTGAGTTTGGTTTTATAGAGAATCCACAGGGTGCCCTTCTGGCTGTTGACTATGCAGTAAACGCCTTCTTTGGGATCGATATCGTTCTCACATTTTTTGTTGCATATCTTGACAAGAGAACGTTTGTGATGGTTGACAGTTTGAAGATAATTGCATTCCAGTAAGTAGTCGTACTCCAGACCCTGGAAAAAAAAGTATGTTGGTGCAACTTCTGTTGTCAGATTAGTTGAATTGATTCTGAGTGAGATTTTTCATCTCGGGGTTCTAGGTACATAAAAACATGGCTAATACTGGATGTAGCCTCCACTGTGCCTTTCCCCGGCGTAGCATGGATACTCACAGGGCATGAAGGGAAAGGCTTGACCTATGGCTTTCTCAATATGCTGCGACTATGGCGATTACGAAGAGCAAGTGCTCTTTTTGCCAGGTGACCATCAAGCACTTGACTGTTCCAGGTTGAATTTGACTGCGGACCATATATACTGCACAAGTTTCCTATGAATCTGTATACTGGCATCAAAATGAAAGCCAAAGATTTGTTTTCTCATTGTCTAGTATGATGAGCTGTGAAATTGACACTGGACACAAGACCAATTGACTGTGTGAGCATTCTGTGCAGAATGGAGAAGGATGTGAGATTCAGTTATTTTTGGGTCCGCTGTGTCAAGTTATTTCTTGTGAGTGATCTCTCATGTCAACCAGCGTATCTTGTAGCAGGTGCTGTGTTGGGAAACTTCTTATCAGAAATTTCATATAGGAAAATGCAAGAAGATCCGTAGTTGGATGGAAGAAAATTAATGTCCTTGTTACTTGTTGCAGGTGACAATATTTGTGTGTCATTGTGCAGCCTGCTTTTATTATTTGCTGGCTGTCACATATCCAGAGTCTAAATCTAGTGAGACATGGTTGGGATCAATACTTCCTGACTTCAGACAAGAAAATCTTTGGACACTCTACATCACCAGCATCTACTGGTCCATCACCACCCTCACTACTGTGGGCTATGGAGATCTCCATCCAGTCAATGAACGTGAAATGATCTTTGACAGCTTCTTTATGCTTTTAAATCTGGCTCTTACAGCCTATATTATTGGCAATATGACCATCCTCATCACTCGTGTCACCCACCGCACTCGACAATATGTAAGTGTTTCCTCTCTCCTGAGCTGTTTTCTTTTCTTTTTGCTCGACCATTTTCTTGGTTTTTACTTTTCATAGTCTTTCTCTCTGTCATAAGTGGTGTAGCCTTCCATGAAACCATGAAATGGTTTCAAACTCATGTCTGTTTGTTTCTCTGCAGCTGGTTTGTTCTTATACTTCTGTTCTGTCTCATCAGCACACTGGCTCTGCAGTTTTTGTCCCAGTTTTATTTTCTGATCATTGTAGAGTTTTTTTCCATCATCTTCCATTGCTTTTGTTTCACAAGTCAGTGTTTGGATTTCACCAATCATTCTAAATCTATTTTCCTTCAGCTTCCATTTCTTTTGTTTCCCAATTCAACTTTCAGATTTCACTGATCAATCTAGAGTGCTTTCCTTCATCTTCCATTTCTTTTGTTTCCCAAGTCAACCTTGGTAGTATATAGTGAAAAGAGAGTCGGTATGTTGGAGGACATTGAATTCTGACTGTTTACTTGAGGTGGTTAAAGCAGTAGTGAAATGCTAAAGAGCTTATAATCTTGGTGCTGCATCTGAGACCTTGTGCAAGCCTTTGTCCCTGTGCCTGTCTGTGTATGTTGGCAAGTTATAAAGCCCAAGCTTGTCTGCAGGAAGATCTGGATCATCTTTGCACAACAAGTTGATGCTTGTATGAATAATTCTCTAGTCGAAAGTTTGCACAAACTATTAGATCACGGAAGTTAGACTACTGGAGTGACTCTCTCCTGTTCCTTTCCCACTCCCTCTGCTTTTCTATAGTTCTTCTTGCTCTGTTCAAACTGGCTCCAAGCCTATGCCAAGCAGTAGGGAGAAGGTCTTTCCACTTGCTTTCTGCTATGGGCTCTTGGCATGCTAGAAGTTGCTTCCTCCATTGTCTCCTATCACTTTCTTGGGTGCAAAAAATATGATTGCTTATCCAGTGTTTCTTCTGGGCTGCCAGCGAGATTCAGTACAAGCAGTTATGAAATTTGCGAAGAGGAATCGACTGCCACCAAAAATGCAAGAACAGATGCTGGCCCACATGCGCCTAAAATTCAAAACAGAGAGCCTTGAGCAATATGAGACAGTGGCTTCCCTACCAAAGGCCCTCCGTGCAAACATCTCCCATCACTTGTTCCTCTCTACTGTTCAGCAAGTCTATCTTTTTCAGGGCACCTCATATAATTTTCTGTGTCAACTGGTCAGTGTGGAATCACCTCTTCTTTGATGAAAATCCATTAGTACTAAGTAATGCCTTAACTGACTCTCACAGGAGGAGCAGACCAGAGATAATGTTCAAGTTCAAGTTGTGTAATTGAGAAAGGCGTATATTATTAATGATGCATGTGGTATGGGAAAGGTGACAGAAATGAAGGCTGAATTCTTTCCACCTCGAGAAGAAATCATTTTGTTCAATGAAGCTCCCTCTGTGTTCTACATTCTGGTTTCAGGCACTGCAGTATGTTTCTCATTCCAATAGAAGCCTTCAAGAAATACTTTTGTGCATAGAAGCTCTGAAGAAGCTCCAGCATGGCTTGGGAAAAGATTGGAGGACCATAGGGGAATAATATATGTTCTGTATTCGTGTAATATATTCCATTAACTTAAAGGGGGGATGAATTTCTGACACATAGTTTAGTAATTCCTTTTCTTGCTACATTTTGCCATGGAGTGGTGTTGCTCGCTTGTAAGGAAAGATGGAACCTGTAAAACAGAAAATCCAAAGTGAATTTCAGTTGCTGGTGTTGATGAAGTTCTGGGGTTATGTTTTCAGGAGGTGTTGGTACAAAAGGATGCATCTGAGCAGGCAAGTTGCTTCCTTTTCATATACGAAAAACTGTTTTGAATTTTCATGTCAAACTCCTCTGGCATTTGTACAAGTAACATTGAGATCACATGACCATGCTCACAAAATTTGTTCATCAATTTAGAACATTTCTCCACAATGATGTGTTTTTGGAGCCTGATATGTGTTTCTTGATTCCATGGGCAGTTTTTGACGACGGTTCATTCAGGGGATGTAGTAGGGGACATTGGTGTACTCTGTTACATTCCTCAGCCTTTTACAGTGCGGACTCGTAAATTGTCACAAGTGTTGCGGCTAGACCGCACTGTGTTCATGAGCATTGTCCAATCTTTTCCTGAAGATGGGAAACGAATAGTTGACAATCTCCTTCAGGTCTGAAATTTTCTTCCTTGTGTCATCACTTGGTTTTCATTCCAGAGCCTTATCCATGCGCCCTTCCAAAGATTTCTGCTCCAGAGATTGTATCTGCTTGTTTATGGATCTTCTTAGACAACTAACTTCCTGAGGGAACTATGTCCTGGTGGATTTTTAGCTTTTGACAAACAGTCTATGCCCTCTTTAAGATGTGGAAACTGAGGCATTTCAAAAAGAACTATGAGAGCTTTGAACTTTCAAATGAAATACATCAGGTAATTGTTCTTTGCCTGATTAACTGCAGCATCTACGAGAGTCAGATGATCCATGCTTTGTGGAGCTCTCTTCAGAAATAGAGTCATTACTCGGCCAAGGTGGGGTTGACATGACTGTCAGTTTGTGCACTGTTGCTGCAAGTGGAAATCATAAGCTTATGGAGCAACTATTGAGTCAAGGGGCTAATCCCAACACAACAGACTACAGTGGCCGTACGCCCCTGGTAGGGAATTTGAGCTAAACATTGATGCTAGGAAGCACTATGCAGTTTTCTGGTTTTTTGATAGGCTCATTTATGATCATTGGTTGAGAGATGATGCGTGGGAAACAATCACAAAGTTTTGATTGGCTGGAGCTGTAATGTTAGGTGTATGTGTACACATGATGTATCTCTATATGCATATTGTGTCTGTGAACATAGTCTGTGCTGCTGCTTTTCATAGAATTAGGTTGCAAAATCTGGTGCTGAGTTCTCTATTGGGAAGCAGGTTATTGCAGCAGCAATGGGTCATTATGGGTGTGTTTCATTGCTTTTGGATCATGGGGCAGACATTAACAGTGCAGGTATGTCAAGAATAGTACTGCAGATAAAAACCATAGAATTAGTTCCACTTAAAACAACTGTTTCAAAGTTTGGGATATGCTTGAGGCTTTCCGGATCTCAGCACATAACATAATAGACAATCATAATACCTTTGATCAAGAAATATATGGAGTGTCAACTTGCAAACTGTGCAAATGCCAGTGTTGTTCAATTTCAAGAAACAAGCAGAGTAAATATTTGATGGCCTCTTTGGCAGAAGTTAAAGGATGTTCTGAGTTGTTGTTCCCCTTGAAATTGGGACAAATCCCATGCTGTTTAACAAAAGGCTAGAGGAAGCATCGGATTTTTCTGGTGACTTTTCTCTGTCTTGGTGTTAACACAGCTGGTTACACAACAACCATAGGAATAAACCCCGTACAGAGATTGCAAAATCTTCTTTGTAGGGAGGAACATCAGCCAGTAAACTGGAAAGCATATGAAATGAGAGCAACTTTAATAATCATGAGTCCACATGCATGTATACTGCAGGTGTTAATGAAAGAGTTCAATTGCCTCCTAAGAACCTGACTACATAAGCAAGATAGGTGTTGAACTCTGAGTGTGGGAAAATTTTGCAGATGTGGATGGACGGGTCCCTTTGATAGAGGCACTTATTACAAGACATTTGGAGATTGCAAAGATGTTGTGGGAGAGAGGGGCTCGATTGACAGCAGGGGATGTTGGGAAGTTTTTGTGCACTGCTGCTCAAGATGACAATCTTGAGCTTCTACAAGATTTTCTGGATTTTGATGCAGACATTAATGAAGCAGACAGCAATGGGTCAACTGCCCTGCATTCTGCAGTTGCAGAGGCTCACATCCATACTGCAAAATTCCTTGTCTCCCATGGTGCTAATGTGAGGAAGGCTGATAATAGGGGTCTTACACCTCTTGATCTTGCTTGTCATCTCAACAACCAAGAAATAATTGCTGTTCTGAAGGCTGTGGACAAACCAGATTCAGAAGACCATGAACAGCGACAGCGTCAAAAATCTTCCAAATGGCTGAGTGGGGGAGAAACATCAGCATGTAATAGTGCACAAGTAAGGCTTGATACCATCATTCACTGGTCTGGGGTTTAGAGTTCTATTTGGTTGTGTTTTGCGTTTACCTTGGATTGTGTGCACCTCTTCATGTGGTGTGCATGAAGGCTCTTTTTCAGATAAAACTGAGTTGCAACTCTCCATAGATATCAGTATCTTGGTACACACCCCATTCTAATCTCTCACATTATTCTGGATTTGAAGGGGTCTATATCAGGAGAGTTACGTACAAGGAATTCACCAGGAATCACAACTCTAATGCAATCTTGTTCATCCCATGGTCGCATCTCAGCTTCTCTTGGACAGAAGGCCCTTAAGCAGCTTAGTACCAACCTTTCCAGTTTTGGAGGTCACACTGGAAAGGAGGCTCACACAAATGTTTCTGCTAGGCGTGTCACTATCCATCCATTTCATCCAAACAGCAAGGAAGCTTTTTCTCATGGTGGAAAGTTGATTCTCCTGCCAAGCTCTTTGGAAGAGCTTCTTGTTGTTGCAGGTATGTTGTCAAGAAGGTTCTTGATAAGTTGAAGGAAATTGATAAGGAATATTGAACATATTTGTAGGTGTCTTTTTGTATATGTGAGGTGATCTCTCGCTAAGGATGTTCAGCAGTTCTCTTAGCATTGTTGTGCTACTTGATTTGATCCTAAACTGCAGCTTGGTAGGACTTGTTTAGTGGTTTATGCCAAAGCTACTGCTATTCAATGTATTTTTCATCCATGTTATGAGCATATCATTCAGGTTGACTCCTTAGGTTGGTCATATACAAGAGCAGATGTTCATTTTTGAACTCTGATCTAAACTCCTAGTTTGGGATTATTGTGTGCAGAGGGGAAGTTTGACAACAATCCAACAACAGTTTTGAGCAAAAATGGTGCAACTATTGATGATATACTTGTCGTGCAAGATGAAGACCACCTTTACATTGTCAATGACCAACAAGTCAACTCTGCACCTCAAGGTTTCAACCTCACTCCAGTCAAAACCTCTCTTCTCAGTTGTCCTTCTGTATTTCTAATCTTGTGGCAATTCCTCTCACTTTCTTTCACAGTTCTAACTTCCTATGGTTGGATATGTAAGACATGGCAAGTAAACTAGATTCAGTTGCTAGGAACAAGAATGATCTCAATCAATCCAGATAAGCCTTGGCTTGTAAGGTCAGAAGATATTTTTGTTGGCCCCACTTGTATTCTGCAAATCTCCACTGGTATTAGAAATGTCCATTCCTGCAGGGATTGCACTATAGCAATTCAAAGTTAGTGATTATCCTTGCCTGAACTGATTTTCAGATACACACTCATATGGACTAGACCCAAATTGTCTACCTGTGCTAGTCAAACCCTATGAACAGTTTATAAACATGAGAGAGGATACTTTGACTGTTCGTGCTTTGTGCCATTCATCAAGAATGTGACCTTTGCACATTGAAGGCCAGCTAAAAATGCTGGCCTTGCTGGAATGGGATCTTCAATCAGATTTCACATGCAGTTGCATGTTTGCTTTCATAAAGGTGATCAGGGACACCTGAAGTGATGTTCTGTAGCAAGGTCTTGCAGGTATAGACCATGATGTTGTTGCCTCTCAGATCCTCAGTGCTCTTCCTCAACTCTTGCAATGTCCAAAGCAGCCATGAGTTGCTGGCAAAGTCTTTCAAGTATAGTCAAGCTATCATAACCAGATGACTGCCCCTTTAGGAGGGCATTCATCCTTGGGATTGTTTAGTTAGATTGCAGTAGTTCTAGCTCCAAATCTACTCTTCCTTGCACTTTCTTCGCATAAGCTCCCTGATGCAACTTGTGATGCTCATCATCTCTCTTCCCTATGTTTCCTTCTGTTCTTTTTCCTTTTTCCTCTTTTGGGTTTCCTGACTGGTCTGCTTTGACACCTTCATGCAGCTCCACCATCTCTGCAACATTTTTACTGCTTTTTCTTGATACCTGAGTGATTGAATTTTTTATCTCAGAATTTCTCCTCTTCTATGTCAGTAGAGAAGATGCATTCACAGAAATGAATTTTCCAAAATATATTTACTAAGTGTTTGTTTGCTTGTTCAGGGGATGTGACAGAGAAAATATCCAACTTGCAGGCAGTAATTAATGCTCTGGTGAACATGAGGAATTGACATTGATATTGTTTTATATTGACAATTTTTTTCGGCATGGTTTTAATCTCAACTGAGACAAAGAAACTGACAGGTAAATTGTATCTCGTTGTAGCAAGTATTGGTGCATTTGGTTTTTGCTTGTGAGCAAGAGTGTGAAGGAGTGAAAGGAATGCCAAGGATTGCGTGTGATGCAATTTGAGACTTTTTCCAGAAATTTTTGCAACCTGTCTTCCCAGAAGGGTGAGGTTGTGGTCTAGTAATAGATAGGAATGGTTCACATGTAGTTGGAGATAAAAAATGTGTGTGCTGTAGAGACATTGAAGATGTTTAGCAAGATACATATTTGGGCTCACCCTGTCTTATCATGGTTTATGCTACTAAATGTGTTTAGAGTCTATGATGCTGTCCTTGTGCAGTAGTCATGCAGTTGTTGAAAGAATTGCTCATCACTTTTTGTGGAAAATGTATTAGTACTTCACCAAATGAAATTTCATCATGATAAGCTTCTAGAAGAGACAGGTTTGATTGTTCAAAATGGAAGGTTCAACACACAATTTAGAGGAAAGTTCAATTCAGTTAATATGCTTTAACATACACATTAGCATATCAGAGTATCATCCTTTTATGACAAGTACTCGCATCATTGGCTTTTCAATTGGTTATGTGGCAACAATAGGGGTTTGTGCTCATGTCAGTGTGTGACTAGATTGGTATTCTGTGTTGTGTCACGGAGAGGTTGAGCATGCAACAACAGGACGAAGAGGTCAGAGAGTTTTCTTGCATATCACTTTTTGTTTTATGGTAATAGAGGACTATCTTTTCAGCCACCATCAAGTTGCTGCCATTAGAATCTAGCCACTTCCTTTTATTCATGTCAATGAGGACAGAATAAGGGTGCAACCATTGATCCATTTTTACAGCATCTTGAGAGGGAGCCACAGTGTACTTCCAGGGCTGAACTTCCAGCCACCTTTTCCAGCATCATTACTGATTGACATGGAAGTATGCGGCAACATTTGGAACTATGCTTCCAACATCACAGTGCAAGTGCAGCATCTGGCTTTCAGCACATCGAGGAAAAATCGTTGTGAAACCATATCAACCCACAACCTCAGCACTCTGTGATTGATGTGGCCACAATACAGTTCTACCATCCAGCAGCAAATGCCACTGGTGATTCAGAGGTTCTGTGATGCACTGCCAATGGTTAAGGGTTTTCTCATCACAGTTGGAACTAGAGAGAAATCAGGAAGTTCTGACACAGTTCGTTTTTGAGGAATTGGTTCTTCCACCTTTGACCGAATGTTCTGCTCCTTGTCCAGACTCATTCTGAATGGGAGCAGGCATTTGTACAACTGGGGAAATCAAGGCTTGCAACAAAAGTTCTTACAATTTATGGATGTGCAGTGCCCACTCCCACCCTCCAAAAATAAACCAAGGTTAGATTTTGAGCAGAAAGTGCTCTGGATACACATAGGAGATGCCATTGAAATATAGAGCTTGATCAAAATGACTATTTGTTTTATCAATTTAATTTTCATCTTAATATAACTTTCCAACAATCTCTTTCATTAAAGCAAGTTTCTCTCTCTAAACTTTAGTTGCAACTTTCTTGATTAACAGCAGTTTCTTCATTCTGTGTATGAGTTTTGAGTGGTTGTTATCAAGTTATGGAGCGTTTTATGGGCCAAATTATGACTATATTCTTCAAAGGGATTTAGAATTTGTAGATCTCTGGTTGTAGAGATCATTACTATGTCATAATGTCATTAGCAATTCAACCTACCATGAATATTTCAGTCAAATTTCCAAGCAAATTTTCAGCTAGTTGCTTTTATCCAGACAGCCTTTTTCCCAACATCTCTAAATCAACACAAATTGTCTATTCCTGTGTCACACAGTGAAGTCACATGTGAAAACATTAGAAAGATCATGTGACCTGAAAATAGCATTAACTTTTATGTCAAGCTAAGTATCATGCACAGCCATAAAATTCAGTGTACTAACTTTAGGATACAAAATCCACCACCAAAGCTACATCACAAAAATGAAAAGAGAAGTCACAGAACACCTCACACAATATATGAACTTTCCCTCAAAAAAGATCCCATTTCAATTTGCTTCTCATTAATGGCAAATCTGGGAGTTACCAAATGTTAGATACAGACAGCTTGGATGCTCATGAGGACTAAAATAAAAATCCTTTGTTTTATTCACTGGACTGACAAGCTTGTCAAAACTTTATAAGTGAGGCTACTCAGTGGGAAGTGTGGTCAAACATCTTCAGCTTTATAAGGGCCCAATGAGTGAACCCTGCGTATCTAGGTTGTCTTTTTCTTCTTTGGCCTCCGCTTCCGCTTGGGCTTTGATCGTTGAATATCAAGTGTTGTTGTTTTGACATTTTCAAAGATAGTAGAGCTACTTGATCCACGGGTCTGGGCTCTGACATGTTCCTCACTAGTGCTTGATGACAGCTGACTGTATCGGGTTCTTTTCCCCATCTGCATATGGCTGCTGCTGCTGCTTCTCAACTTATTTCCAACAGTAGCATTAGAAGTTGACCCACGGCCTCTGGTTGTGGGGGGCAGCATTAGCACCTTCACAGAGCTCTGCAGCTGCATACACAATAATTGTATAAGATGGGTACTCCAGATCCTCACACGATTTACAAGGTGTTCTGTAAGCATGCTGATCCTCTTGAAAAACATTTGCAAAAATATCAGCTTAACTGATCCTTCATGAGTGCCCTTGCCAGCTATCCTAAGATCATTTAGAGTTGCCCAATAGAAAGATATATATCTGAGGAGAATGCACTCTAGATTATTTGCAACATCTGTATCCTTGATAAAAAATGCATGCACCCTGATAGGCCCACTTCCAACATGGTGGCATTTATGGGCTTAGCAGCTTTCCCTGAATGTTTGGTAGCCAGAGTTTGTTGAAGAATACATTAGAAAGAACCAGCTACAAATTGCCTTCCGTATGTATCACAAGCCAGCAGAATCCATGGACCTAGGTCTCCTACAAGTCTTACAAGAAGGATACAATTGGGTTGATGACCATGCATCGTTACCTGGTCCTTCCCCTTTGGTGGAGCATGCTTAGGACTCTTGAGACTTCTCTTTTCAACTGCAGCATTCAATGATTTTGAGGCTTTATTGTGGATAAATTTGGGAGTTGATGAAAGCAGCTCCTTTGAAGTATCATCCCTTTCCTCTCCAAATCTGTAAAACATTACCAATGCAATCTAATAATTTGGTATCATGCCATACATGGAAGTTGACAACCACCTTATAAAAGAATCAGCACAATGATGCATATACTAAAATATATTGGTAAGCCAGGTTCTCGCTGATGCTGCCAAATGTTTGCATGCATCCATATGGCTCAAAAAATACATAAGATGCAGAAGCCAAGGTCATCACCTTGGACTCTTATCTGTCCATTCATCATCAGCATCCACATCATCACTGGAGGAGCCTGCCATGAAAAAGTCATCTTCACTCATATCCACAGCTTCATCCTCACTTCCTGTCTCTGCCACATTTCCAAAGCCATAGGTTCAACTTAGATGCAAGTGCAAAATATCAAACATTCTGCACAAAACACCTAGTAGAGATAAAAGAGCACGACTGCATATTCAAAGCAGCTTATCATTTCATGACCATCCCTCCCCAACAAGTAGCATTAATTAATCAGAGCACAGCCCATGGTACTGCCTTGATTTTCAGTCCCCACCAGCTCCATTAACCAAACTCAATCCCCATTGCATTAACTAAAACTTGGCAAAGAAGTATTTATTGGAGTTCATTCAATGCACCTTCCAAATCGACACCAGTAGCAGCTGCAGCCAGCAAATTGGCTTTGATTCTATCTCGTAGCACATTGCGCTTGGTCACAACCTGCTCATCTTCACTTCCCATGAACAAAGAGATGTACTTTTCTGTTTTTGGGAAGAACTGTATCCAAACAATTCACAAAATAGGTCAAATTCATGTACATCATCAAAGGATAGTATTGTGGTTGAAACCCTGGTCAACATCCCCACAAATTCATCAAGTGTCACCAGAACTACTTTACATTTGCATGGAATTATGAAGGGTCATTCAGTTCTTGAGCAAAAAGATGGTATTTTTCAGATATGTCCAACTCTTGTACATGAGAGGATCCCATAGTTTTCTTGCCTGAACATAGCCAGTGAGCCCTGCAAAATTTGTTGGGGACCCATGTGATGCAGAGAACATGAATCCAGTTTTGCCAGTGAGCATTTCCTTCAACATAACTATGAGATTGCAGAGCGAACTCCACAATAAAACTTAAAAGTCAACATTGTGCAGTTGCAGAAAAACCAAACTAGCATGACAAGAATGTTGTGGTCATAAATTTGTGAGCATCACTAACAAAGTAACAGACCATCAACTCCATCATGACTAGCAGTGACTAGCTGCAATGACTCCCCACAGATTAACAAGCATCCAACAGTGGGTGCATACACATATAGAATAATTTATTCAAAATTTCATGCAACTAACCATTCTAGATCTGAGTCCTGAGCTTCTATTGCATTACAAGAAGAGAAGAAGAGTCAGTCATAATGTCAGCAAGCACTCAGGGGATATAACTACACAAACATTTCCTTTTGAGAGATGTAAGGAAAGAGTGATCCATTCTGCCACACATGGGTTGAAAGCTCGGTATGTACTTAAATTAAACTATGGATTCTTCACACACACTATAATGGCCGGGGTATGAGCTGACAAAGAGAGAACAAGTACCCGAACATACTCAAGGTCCTCTTTGAGTTGAGTGAGCTGTTCTGCAATGTCAGCAAGCCGCTGTGGATTGTCATCAGATGTTCTTTGCTGCTTCTCAAGCCGGCGTATCCTGCGCTCAATCTTTCGCCTCTCTGTCACATAAAAGTGGGTGAAATAATCAGTTGAAAAAAACAAACCATTTAATGTTCATGTTTTCTCTAGATTTATGTCCATGATTTGCATCTGTGAAACAAAACCAATCACCAGTAAGAATCCATAACTACACATACCAAAGAATTTGACTTTGCGGTACCGCAGGGCCATCTTGCGCTCAAGCTCAATTCTGAAGTGAACATCAGACTGCTGCTTCAACTCCTCCAGCTTCTTCTGTTGTGCATCCTTTACCTCCGCTGGTAGTACCTGCACATTTCTTGGCAGAATTTCAAGGTACTTGCACAGAGAAAATGAAGGAGCTCCAATTGCAATACAACATAACCAAATGTGCATTCCTTGACATTCAATCTACAGTAGAGCTTAAAGTACGGAATGAATCCACATAGAAACAAACAATGCAAATAGGACAATCATTTGGTTCCTCCTAACAAACTCAAGATGAGAAACAGGCGTTTTGGAGCTCTTACAAACCCATCACACTCTCATCTCAGCTTCCAAAGACTATCATTTCAAACAGAAGCTCTAAAAGACATGAATTCTAATGCAATTACAGACTAGGGCTTATAGACATGCATCCTTTCAAGTCATGGAACACAAAAATGATGCTCATACTCGCTCAAAACTGGGGACAGCTCAAATAAAGGTGCTAGCACAGTACAAATCATGACCTAGTCATGGAACACAAATGACAGCCCATTCCTCTGTTCTTCCAGCCCCACAAGAAACGCTAAAATGTTCCTTATAAGGGCTCTCACTACACCCCCAAGGCCACAAGTCTCGGACCTAGATACAGCGAAAAACAAGTTAAGGCACAATACACTATGGAGACAACATGAGAGACGCTGGTTTTTACCTTCTTCAGTAACCGCTCGATGCCACGGATCTGGTTCTTGATCGACACAACTTTGGTCTTCTTGTTCTTCTGCTTGTCTGCTCCTTTGCGGAGAACACCTGATGCTCCTCCTCCTTCTCTTCTTCCAGCCAATTGCGCCTTCCCCGCCTTCTTCTTCTTGCCGTAGCCACCGTGCGCCATTCCTGCGCCCTTCAATCTCTCTCACCCTCTTTCTCTGTCTCTGTATCTCCCGCTCCCTCTCTCACCTTCTCTAGAACGGCTTGACTCATACTTCCATTATTGCAGCTAGCGAATTCGCCAAAACCCAGACGCTAACTATCTATCTACAGTAAGGATGCAGCACAGAAAAACAGTACAATTCACAATGGAGAACCGGTAAAGAACTACTAGGTACTGCCCCCACCACCACCAACATCACGACGAAGCTGCTGCCGTTACTCTACATCCAAGCAACAAAACACGCCAACCCTAATTGTCTGTGAAGACACCATCGCACTCGTCGGGAGCTGGTTGTAAGTCCTCACAAGATGCAAAGCAAAGATTCGAAGTGAAGAGGAAGAACGAAGAAAGGAAAACATAGAAATTAAATTAAATTAAATTAAATTTTAGCTAGCGTTAGTATAACCCCTAATTTCTTTTCTTTTCTTTTTGGGTGGGTTTTTGGTTCCGATACTGTTACTGTACAGTGTTTTTTTTTGGAGGGTCAATTTTGTGACTTTGCCAAAGTGGCGATGATCCAAAGGAAGATTTAGCCAAATCTGCCCACAAGTTAAATATGAAATTAAAATTTTGTAAAGATCCTTCTAAATTTTTTTGCTACATACTTGAACCATGTGTAGAAATATGACGATTTTTCTTAAATTTTGGTCATTCTTTGGTTACTGGAAAACTCAGAAAGCACTCGATTTTAGCACTTCTGATTTTTAATGTAGCTTTTTGGGCTATATATAGCCAGAAAAAAAGAAGTTGGAACTCCTGTCACCTAAAAAGTGGAGGGAAACTGCAAATCCATACTCCCTAGCAGACTTCATACACACTGTAAACTGTTTATGGATTGCTTCCAAACAAAAACAAACCAGAGAAGATGTTGCAACAATTTTTACTTCTAAATGCTACTTCTCCTACTCCTAATATAATAATCAAACATTATGGACATCAAGGAATCAGATCTCTCTTGATTTTCTCTCAAGAGTCAACTGGTCATGTTGGTGGCAGCTCATCTCTCTACCACAAAACCCCACATTTCTACAACTAACCCACAATCCCACTAGAACATAGATGCTCTCTCACTTGGAAGTTGGACAGAGTCTAAAAGTAGGATGGACATTTTTAAATGTTTTCTCATGAAATCTCAAAAGTCCTCTTATTCTTCATTCCCCAAAGCTCACACTACAACGTAGTACTCTCTTCCAAGAACCACCCATTGTCTCTTTCACCCAAGATTTCTAACACTTCAGAGAAGAGAACTCACTCCCACCATGACAGCTCATGAAACCCAACACACATCATCACTTCCCTTGAATTTGGTCCCTAATTGCAAATACTAAACCTCCTACTGTCCTTCTGAAATTCATGACGCAGCAGAAAGTCTAGTTTCAGTCAGAAAATAGAAGGTTCACAACCCCAACTATTCACAACACAAATACAGTAAAATACTCACAACTACACTTAGAGATAGAACTTAGCTCTTCAGTCATAAAATGCATGTGGTCTTCCTCCTGAAAACTCCTTCGTATACCCATTTGAGTTTGACCTCATCCTCCCGCTCCTCAAACACATCAACACCAATCCTTGCCAAAATTTGTGATTCACATCCCAATAAAAACTATGAACAATGCAACAAGAATTCCGCTCCATCACCAAGACCAGCTCACCTGCACTGCACTGTTGAAGAACAAACATCAAATGAACTAACCTGCAAAACAACAAAAGCACACCAAAAAGAAAAACAAGTATGACTTTCGATGTCCATTATTCCACATCATGCATAACTAATCTGTAATTTGTCTTCATTTGCCACCCATCAGAATTAGGGTTTTCATCATCATCCATGCTCATCCATAGAAAAATCCTAACACTATTTTCAAGTTACACTCCCATAAAATATTTGTTTTGTGTAGGTTAGAGCCTGAAGGCAAGGGCAAAAAGGATGGGATGAAACCCAACTCAACCTCAGGACAGGGTCCTGCAGTGAAGTTGCGATTTTTTCTCCTATGCCCCTGACTTCAACAGTTAGTTTTTTTCCTTTTTCCCCGCACCCCTTAAACCCCCTTCCTACCTACCACTTACCTCCCTTGTCCTTCTTGCTTCCCCTTTCTCATTCACTATTTTGTCCCTGACTCTCTTGTTTTCACCCTTTTTTTGTTTGTTTATTTTTTGTTTTCATTTTTAAAAATTTTTTATCTTTGTTTTTGTTTATGATTGTTCTTGAGTTTCTTCGTCTGTTTTTTTTTTTTTTTTTTTTTTTTTTTTTTTTTTTTTTTTTTTTTTTTTTTTTTTTTTTTTTTTTTTTTTTTTTTTTTTTTTTTTTTTTTTTTT
>Ga0116227_10001460_pt1 | contig 52599 bp, 49 predicted proteins | sample S1TSphgellanicum_FD_89693 | JGI IMG/M metagenome (GOLD analysis project Ga0116227, IMG submission 89693) | Host-associated microbial communities from peat moss isolated from Minnesota, USA - S1T2_Fb - Sphagnum magellanicum MG | ecosystem: Host-associated > Plants > Peat moss > Unclassified... | reverse complement strand
TTTTTTTTTTTTTTTTTGTTTGTTCATTTGTTTTTTTTTTTATTTTTTTTGGGGGTCTAAATTTCATTGAACCTTAGGGGTTTTTTTTTTTTTTTTTAATTATGCTTCCAATTGAACTTCTAACCATTTCATGAACTTAGGGTTCAGGTTTCTAACTATGTGGGTGCACTTCATTTCAAATGCAATTCCCAAATGAGCTTTTGGTGCCTTATTTTGAATGTCCAAGACTCTAGGGGTTTTTTTTTTTGGTCCTTCCAATTGAGCTTTTAACCTATTTAGTCACTTAGAGTTTAGGTCTCAAATTCTATGGGTGCACTAAAGGTATCCCTATAATGCCCAAATGAACTTCTAGTGTTTTTTTTTGAGTGTCCAAAATTCGAAGGGTATTTTTTTTTTGGTGCTTCTAATTGAGCTTCTAACTTATTCAATCACTTAAAATTTTCCTTTTTGACTTTGTGGGCGCATTGAATAATTATGACTCTAGGGGTAATTTTTTCTTTTTTATGCTTATAATTGAACTTCTGACCTATTCAATCAATTAGGGTTTAGGTCTATGATTATGTGGGTCCACTTTAATCCAATTGAACTTCCAAAATTCTAGGTCTGATGTTTTACTTTGAATTTTTTTAGTTCATGGAACTTTAAGAAGTGCCTTATTTTTAGGTCTTTGGTTATGTTTCTAATTGAACTTCTACCCATTTAAATGAGCTAGGGTCAAATTTACAGCACCTTGAAACCACTTAAATTAAAATGTGATCACCTATTTGAGACTCAAATTGAACTTCTAGATTGATGAAAGGCCTTGGGGTACCTTTAGTTTTCATTCAATGTTGGCATTTGAATAACTAATTATGAAATTGAACCAATTTTAGGTCTATGGCTCTATGGGTCCACACAAATGGTAATCTGACCATTTGGTTGAGCCATCGAAACCTTAATTGAACTTCCAAGTTGAAGAATCCTTTTAAGGTATTTTTCTTTTGAATTAGGTGCATGCATTTTGAAGTTTTGAGGTTGTAAATTGAACCATTTATAGGTTTGTAGTTTTATGTGTCCATAGAAATGATTAATTGATCACTAGGTAGAGCTATTAAAATTGGAATTGAACCAACGTCAGGTTTACATCTCAAGGTTTTCATTTGTGTACATGTGAAGACTTGTTTCAACTACTGAAGTCTTCATTGAACAATAATGATGTCGCAACCCCACTTGGGCCAAGTGTGGGGGTGAAGCCCAACACTTGGAAAAGTTGGAGGTCGGGAGTCTTCCGGGACTCCCGAATGTTCAGAGCTCGACAGCAAGGCCCAAAACACCTCGCATTGGGGTGTTCTTGGTGTCATTGGAAAGGTCTTGAAACGTAGATATCGAAAATGCCCTCGCATTGGCAATTCAGACATTTGCAGCCCAAGTTATGGGCAAAAGAAGGGCCGGGAGTCAAACTGGCAGTTTGACTCCCGACCACTAAAAGTCGGGAATCGACCTCTTCCAAACGTTCGATTTGAGCGTGCGACATGGCGTTGGAAAGATATCGACGAGGGCTACAACTAGTTCAGACCTCGTCGCGATCCAACTTTGTAGTCGGGAGTTATGGCGGTTCAAAGTTCCGGGAGTCCCGCCGGGACAATTTCGGGACTCCATTTCGGGAGTCCCGGGAATTTGTGCCATTCGGATGTAGCCTCCGCGACTAGACGCAGAGAATAATATATGGGGGAAGGTGGTGGCTTCCCCCGAGTCCGGGCTGTGGTGAGTCTTGTGTGTCCAAATGCCCATGGTAAGTCCCAACACCAAAGGGTGTCCCGAATGGTAAACTAACCCGATTTGGGTGGTTTTTGGATGCAGATTCACATGAGCTAAGTTAGTCCCTCGTCCTAGTCTAATCCCGGGGCTCCCAACTCGACCCTCTACCCCTTTCTAGAGTTGAAAGCCGGGAACGTGCTACTAAGTTCAACTTTCCGCAACTTGACTTTGTGAAACCCTCAAGTGGGTTTCACCCCGTGACTTGGGAGCGCGTCAAATGAGGTCTATAATTCATTGGAATTTCAATTCTAGTCTTCCATTCCCACATTTGAATTATTGAATACCTAAGGTAACCTATGTACAATTTGCATTGGGTCATGGGTAAGTCTGCAATATAATGAACCATTATAAATGTAACCATTCCTAAATAACACACTTGTCAATTTTTAACTTCACTTAGGATTAAATGTTTTTCATGTAATCTATATAATGTGATGTAATATATATTAAAGAATGACATATAAAATATGAATCAATTATATCAACATTTGAAGGTGAAAAAGGACTAATTAAACACTTGTAATTAGTTTTGAAGTCCTAAATAAGTCACATAAAAATGATCAAAATTATTTAGATTTGTTTGGAAAAAAATTATTTTCATGTATATTGAATAATTACTACACTTTACATGGTTTTGGATCATCATTGGAATTGATATATAAATAAATTGTAAAATTCAAAATCCACAATCTTCTTTTTAATAACTCTTAGATAAATATAAAAATAAGTCGTAAAATTCAAAAAAACAAAATTTTATTATAAGAATATATTGTACAAGTCAAATATGTGATTAAACCATAAATTTTGTGCAATGGTTACATGCCATCGCAATTTCCAATTTCAAGTCTTTATCTTTTTTAAAGGAACAAAGGAGTTGAGTGTGGTTCATATTATTGTGGACACACCTTCATTGAGCTTTTGCTTGGGTTTATGGGTGTTGGAATTGCATTTAATAGGATTGTGGGGGCTCATTATGGTTTGTATGTGGCCATTGAGCTTCTGTTAAGGTTTGTAAATCATGGAAATGCTTTCGTGGGTTTGCAATCCAATGAGTAGGAGGTCTAAGAGTGGGAGTGTGTCTATCTATATGGTAGATATGGTAACATGCAATGAGGATTTAGAGATGACCCAAGAAAGCAAGGAACTTTCCAAGGACCAAAATGTTCAAAAGTTGAAGGGGAAGGGACCTAGGAAAGAAAAATGTAAAAAACCATTGTGGAATTTTTGCACTTGAATACTATGGCCACTAACTACAACACCCACTTTGCAGCCTATTCCAATGTGAGAAAGCAGATCACATAGTTGATTCTAACAACTATTTGGAAATCAACTTATAATGACTATGTGGTTGTCTACCCACTCACCATTTTAGGAAGACATTTTGAAGGATTAGCTACAAGTTGTTTTAAAAGATTTTAAGACTAACATTTCTAATGAAGAGGGGATTGAGAAGGCATTCATACAATCTAATGAAGTTTTTGGCACAACTCAACGTAATGGACAATCAATGTGACACAAGGAATGTGGTCAAACAGAGACAAGATTGTATTGATGGGAGATCGGGTACAACAATAGTAGGTATTTGTGTTCATAGTTTTCTTAGTTCCACTGAAGCAAATTGTCCTAGTTCAACATTTAGGTTAGTTACTCCACCTAGTTCCGGCATAGGGCTTCTTGAAAAACCAATGATTAAACAAGATATGTTGTAACTTCAATCCAAGAGTCTTGTAACCATAGCATCTTGCTTCCAAACGAGCTTGGAGATGTGTGATGCATTGCTAATTGCAAATATGGACATCAACCATGAGCACAAAAATAAGATGAAGATCCCAAACTTGAAAGTAGCCTAGGTGTTAGGAGTAATTTTAGAGGAGGAATTTAGGGCACATGTTAGAGCTTGCCTAAACATGAATTAGAAGTCCATAGCCCATTTGTGGTATTCAAGATTATGAAGATGGTCATCAATAACCTTGTATGTGAGATCCGTCTTCCTCCTATGCAAGGAGTTAGTGAATAGGGCTCTAGATTTGAAGAGGTATGAATATTTTGGTTTTGTGCTATTAAACCTTTTCATGAGCCTTTTCCATTTTCTTTTCAGCCTTCCAATACCCCATTCCACTTGCACCCTATAACCAACATGCATCTTGTTGTATGCATGCATTGCATCCATGTCTACATTGGGAGCTATCCTTCGTTTCCTAATTTTCCGCATTATGAACATTTCTTCTCCCATATACCTAGGATCCCCAAGTAGGAACTCAATGTGCTCATCATCATGGGTGAAATATTGCTATCATTCTTGGTAGATGCTAGAGTGTCGAAGAATGCTCACATCATGGTAAGATATTGGATAATTAGAATCTATGTAGATAAACAAGCCTCTATGGTAAAAAATAACTATATTATTCATAGCATAGATTTTTTAGCGGCCATTGAACCGAGTTTGGTGATTTGGATCTTGCCAAGGTTTTTAGATTTCAATTAAAGTCCCATCAATGAACCCAAAGCATCTTGGCAATCTTGCAAATAAGACCTTAGTATAACTTTCTCTTGGGTTGTAGGCCAATAGATCTCATCCACAAGTGTAGAATTAATGCAAGATGAGATGAAGAAAACATCATCACACACCAAACTTTTGGCCCAATTCCACGTGAAAAAATCATATTTGGTGACATTGTCATGTTTGAGGAAGAAAACAAAATTTAGAAGGTGTTGCTTAGGGTTTAACTTTTGATCGTCTCCCAAAAACAATTGGGGTCTCACCTATAGACCATGCATGGAAAATGATGGTAGGCACCACAATGGATGCCAAGTCCTCAAACTTTGTGGCATTGAAGTTACTTAGGTTTTTGAACATTGCTGGGGTGGATCATGGTGTGGCTAGCACATTTCAAACACCAATAGTTGGGTCCACATGATGCCCACCCCCCTCCTCCATCTTTGTTGGAGTGAATAAGTCTTGAGAAATACAAGCAATAAACCTTGCATGAAAGAGCATTGTAGCTTCTTGACCCATGTCATACAAGACTTCATCATCACTTGAAGAAGAGCTTGAAGAAAAAGCCATTGCTTAACGACTTAAAAATATAGAGGAAAAAAAACAAGAGAAGAATATTGAAAGAAGAGAGTTCAAATGAGTAAGAAAAGAACTTGAGAAAATGTAAACCTTAAAAAATAGAAGAGCATGAAGAAAAACCACATGAAGAAAAAACCGAGAAAAAGTTGAAAATGGGAGAAATTTTTTAGCTCACATAAACCCTACTAAACCCCTCAAACATAAAAAATAGATTTTTTTTTGGGCAGCCTATGTTCCCTCCAAAAATTCGTTTGCTCCCCACTTTTAAAAAATTGATCCCTAGTTTCCAAGTTTGGTCCCCAGTTTGGCAGATTTAATGGACAACCCAAAACTGCGCACGAAAGTGAAAACTGAGGTGCAAACTGAGGGCGAACTGGGGATCACTTTACGGATGTCTCCCCATTTTTGAAAAACAAAACCAATAAAAAAATGTTGTAAAAAGGTCTCATTATGTTTAGAGGTTCAGAATCTAGAAAACCTGCCATAGAAGAAGTTGCCAACATTTCATAAATTATATTTTTTTACTGTGGAAGTGGATTTTGGAAAATAAAATAATTATTCTGCATCTGACAGGGTACAGACAAGTGCAATTGTGCATTTTGAGACCGCCCTATGTAAAAGCTTACAGTTGAAAGCCTCATAGGTTCCATTATACATCGAATAATGGAACCTATTCATTTCATTTTTTGAATCATTGCATTTTTGCCATAATGAACCTAATCCTTACTTGTGTATCAAGACACCCAAGCATCAATTTGATAGAATAGATTTGAGGTTTTAAAAATGCTGTATGTAGAGCATCTCCAACAGTGCTCAGTATGTAACTCTGGATAGTAAAATTAAATGTCTCAGTTTAGCTGTTTGTTTTGGGGCAACCCCACCAATAAACTGAAACTGGAACTGCATATACATGGGGGACTACTAATACTAAACCACCTGGACCAATCATTGTGATCGACTAACCAGAAATACTGAGCCGCAGTCAGGTGCAATTTATTACACTCTTTTTGGGAGGTGCACAAATGTTGCGCCTTTCACCAACCACGGCAAACTGCACGAATTTGGTGCAGAAAAACTAATTTTCTGAGGTAAACCGGCACATTTTGACTTTGTCGCAATAAATTTTACTGTCTGGAGTCACATACTGAGCACCATTGGAGATGCTCTTAACATATCAATCTGGGTTGTAGCTAAGTTGCAAATGACATCCATTCACATCGCATGATGTGTATGACAACAACATGGTTAACAAGGGTGGTTGGTGCCATACAACCCCAAAATTCACAGCAAATTATTTTTCAATAATTTCAACCTTTGTTAATTTATATAAACTCGTTGGGATGTTGGTGGTTTCTATGGGTGGTGTAATTGATACAAGTGCTTTTGCTTTTGTGATAACAAGTTTGTTGAGAAAAAGAAACAATAAAGAAACAACTCATCAAGTTTAATTCAACCATCAATCATCCAAAAGCTAATTTCATTGAGATACATCTTTATAATAAAAATAATTGTGCCATCTGAACCTACCTTTTCCAAGGGTAATTGTCTCACTCTTTTTCCCCCATCCACCTACATGGACATCCAAAGACAAATTAAATTGTGCATTTTTCATGTTCATGTTATTTATATTAAAATAATTTAATAACTTATCTTTTTCAAGTCTATCTATTTATTTGTATGTTTGCACATCTACATGGACATCAACAAACACACATTTCAGATTTGCACATAAAAAATGATGAATTATTAGGAGCCATATGGGATATAAGAGAAAAAAAATGAAGAGGGTAGGTGGGGTTTAGGGGGGGGCGTAGGGGAGAGGATTTTGCTGAATTTGGAACCTTGCCCAAGGACAATTTACACTCATTAGATCAAATTTTGTACTTAGAAATAAGTTTTCAAGTAATAATGCAAAAAATCACATATATTTATGTTTTTGACCCAATATATTTTTATTAAAGAAAATTATGTCACTCATGTGTTAAAATTTCATTTTTCATCCATGTTGTCAACTACATTCCACCCAACCCACCGACCCCTAAAAATATTTAATATAATATAATTTCATTGTAATTGTGGTCAAATAAGTTAGGCGTAATTTATTACTTTTTAGTTTTCATTTTCATTTTTAGACTATTTGAGAAATCATGCACGTTTTAGTTGAAATTTTCATGGCACAAAACACTCCTATTGATACCCTCTTTCGATACCATGACTCCGGGGACCCCACGTTCATCGCAGGTCTGAATATACCCGCCCCAGAGAGCCTTTTCCGATGCCACGACCCCGGGCGTTGTGGGTATCAAAATGTGGAACCCGAGGGTATCAGAGGCATCGTTTACACCCGCCTCATCGCTTCTGGAACCCGGACATCGTCAGCGAGGGCGCGTCTCGCGCGCGCGCAGGTGTGGAGTGCGTTCCATTTGCTGCGCAATGCTGCAATCTGGAGGAAAATCTGCGGGGAGTTTGGGGATTTAATGGATGACTTTCTTCTGTAATTCAGCCACGGATGGAGCAAGCGAGCGTGATGAGAGCCGGGTTGCTGAAACAACGGGTTGGAGTTTTAAGGTTTTTCTGTCTTTTTCTTCCTCTGTTGAATAAGCATGTTTTTTTCTGTTTTCTCTGTCTTCCTTTTGGACCAGCTAGAGAATGGATAAATGAGCTGGAGGATAAGCAGGGTTTTGAGAAACAAGTCCAGATGCGCGTGCTTGTTTTTATCATTATTATTTCAAGTATTGATTTTTTTTCTTTGTTTCTTAAATCTCTACAAAAGAGGCTTCAATTACAGAGAAAGAAGAAACCCTAAACTCCTCTCCCTTATGCCTGCTTTTGCAGACTGGATCCAGGGGTTCGTAATTTAGCTTGCTGAGTTATCTTTGCCGATTATGGTTGGTGTGACCAAATGGTGGGTGAACGGAGACTGTTGTGGTATCGCCGCAGCAGCTGCAGCTGTATTCCATCCCGCAATGAACTCAAATAGAGCCTGTACCCTTTATGTCGCGATGTGGTCAGGAATGCATCTTTGATCCAGAATGAATTATGAATATGAGTTGTGCAGATAGTTAACTGATCGAATTTGGTTGGAGATTGAAAGAAACTGATATTGGTTATATAAGGGAGCTAGAGTTTGGAGACCCAAGTTTGTAATTGGTGGCAAGCATTTCTGATCTGTGGATGGCTCGAGGTTCTTTAATGGAGAATGTGTCGTCTTCTGGAGGACTATCTCTACCATCACCATCTGATTCTGACACTCTCTTGCTCCAAGGTGCATCTTCATTCAAGGAAAACATGGGGCAGATCAATCCGAGTCTTTCTGATCTTGGTAGACAGAGCTTTGATCAACTGAGTGCACCTATTGCAGCTGACCTTGAGTGCTCACCATCTTCGAATCCTCAGGGGTTGACTGTTGAGCTGCCAGATTTATGTAATAATGTCAATCTTTCATCACCACCTGTCCCACCCCCATCACCCACCCTAACTCCTCGCACACCAACACAACTGGCTTTTTTTGCTGGACCAAAGCTCAGACAGCCTTGGCACATTGCAGATGGCACAACTGTGCCCAAGGAGGTTGTCAGCACTTGGGACCATGTATTTTCTGAAGGGTGTAATACAGATGTTGTTGTCTGTACTGATGATGGCAGAAGAATTGCTGCACACTCCATGATACTTGTAGGTTTGGCACAACTCTAATTGCATGATTCTTATGTTTAATTGCTGCATTCTGCTCAAATTGTTGTTTCCTTTTGTGGATGTGTCTGTGAACTCTGGAAGTTGGCATTCAACCACCTGTTGTGTGGCAGGCAGCAAGTTCTCCAGTGTTTAGGGCCATATTGGAGGACCAAGGGAAAAGAGCATGGCCCACTGTCATCAACCTTCCAGGTGTCCCTTTCCATGCAGCCCGTTGCTTCATCCGATATATATACTCCTCACGGTAGGTAGCATTTACTTAGAGCTGATTGTAGAAAGAATTTTACAATAGTTTGTTTGGAGCAAGACCTAGGATCATGCTTCTCAGAGATGAGGTAGTTTCCATTTATGCTGTTGTTGATCATCCTTCTTTCTGAAAAATAGTTTTTCTATTGAGTGATAGATCGTTTGTAACCAGGTATGAACCAGCAGAATTTGGAGAGTATGGACTGATTTTGGTGGTGCTTGGGCATGCTTATATGATTCCTGCTCTCAAGCGTGCCTGCACACAACACTATGAACATGGATTACTCAACAATGATAATGTTGTTGATGTCTTGCAAGTAGCAAGGTAAAGATTTCATACCATAGGATCAACATCTTAACTGCACCTAATTCCTTTTTATCATTGTCTGTTGGTGATATGCTTAGAAAGGTGATGGATGGTGGAATAATGTCCCTAATGATGCACTGTTGTGGTGATTGGCGAGTCTTGATCAAGTTACAAAAAGCCTGTTTGTGGTGCACTAGGTGGAATGCAGTTGTGCTTGTTGCTTTCCTGACAACTTGACATGAATTGTCATATGAAATGGACAGGATGCAGCTGTACTTGTAGGCATTTTGGTTGCATAAGAACAGCTCTGGGCCAATGAATGAGCAGCAGTGGTGATTGTTGTCTCCTGCAGGAATGATGGGGAATCATCATGTCTGTATGGATGAGGGTGCTAGATCTTCAAAAAGCAGAGCTCATCCCATGTATCTGGGAGTTGATCTCTCTGAAAGGAGTCTGTCTACTTAAAAGAGTGATATTGAAAAGTTGATGTGCTAATGGTCTCAGGTTATGTGATGTGCCTCGCCTTCATTTGCTGTGTTTCCGCCGCATTGTAAGTGAATTTAAGGTTGTGGCACGCTCAGAGGGGTGGAGGGCAATGCGAGAATCTGACCCAGCTCTTGAGCAGGAACTTCTAGATGCAGTTATTAAGGCAGACAGGGTGAGTCCAAAGGTGACCCCCTTTGTAACTGTTGTTGGATCAGACCATTCCCTGCTCTGGCCTTGTTGTGAAAAATGGCATGTAGTGTCATCTTGACCATGGTGTGTATTTATTTTTCTGATCTCTCCTAGAGTCATCAAGTCATGCTATCTGCTTCACACCTGCAAGATCCTTCTCTTGGGTGTTGACATTCTTCCTGTGTTCTGGGGCACAGAAAAAGCAAAATAATATCCAGAAGCTAGAAGGAGACAAAGTGTATGAGCAGTTGCATGATGCCATGGAGGCGTTAGTGCATATTTGCCGAGATGGATGTGAGACTATTGGTCCACACAACAAGCCTTTAGATGAGAAGAAACAAGGAGGGTGTAAATTTGTAGCCTGCAAAGGACTGGAATCACTTGTCCGCCATTTTGCCTGTTGCAAATTGAAGGTTGCAGGTGGCTGTGTGCACTGCAAGCGCATGTGGCAGCTTTTGGAGCTTCATTCTCGCATGTGTCTGGAATCAACAAATTGCAAAGTACCGCTCTGTCGGTATTACAGCCACCCTGTTCCCATCTCTCATGAAGAGAGGATTGTCAGATTGTGAAGCACCTCTGCAGCCATTGTCTTACTTTTGCTCCTAAAATGTTGCAAGAAAATCACTGAATGCAGTAGGATATTGTTTGGGAGCAGATTGTATAATTGTACCCTTTTATGTTAGACTTTTCATTTCCCATGTTAGACTGCAATAGTTCTCTCAGGCATTTTGTGTGCAGCAAAGCTTTTGTCCTGATGCTTAAGCTTCTGAAAATAATTGAAGTCTTTAATTGCAGGCATTTTAAGGAACAGGTGGGCCATCAACAATCAAGTAAAAAGGAAGAGATGCGGTGGAAGATGATTGTTAGCAAAGTCAGGTTGGCTAAAACTGCCATGAGCACTTTCTCATTGGCTGCAGTCTCTGCTGAACTAGATCAAGTGACCTAAACCATAGCAAACACTCACAGTCCAAAGGACTGCTTGGGTGGTGTCATTTTCTACCTTTTTGTAGTGAAAGATTCATGGTCAAGATGTGTGCAGACATGTTATAGTGCAAGATAGGGTGTAAATTGAATGCCACCAAGTGGTTGAATTACAGGGGGGCTGATTTGTCCAGAGTAGCAGTAATGCAGGATGATCAGTTGGTGAAGAAAGAGACTCACATTGACTTAGAATTCCTCCTGCTTTATGACACTAAACTGCTGTGCAGGCAAACCTAAAATTGGGTGAGTCGCTTTGTAAAACTATTCTACTTAAGTACTTTGGCACCTTGTATTTATTTCACAAAGAGGAGCAAGTGGTTCTCCAGGAGTGAAATGTTTTGCAGAATCAGTGCACAATACTTCTATTTCACCTTCTCTTTATCAAGAGATGTTCATAAGAGTTTTTCAGTGTAGAAAATGGCTTTCTGTGAAGATTCTGGTCATGGACCCTGTTTCAGATTTGACAAACTCTCCTTGGCAGCATCTCAAACCAGCAGCAGGTGATGTAGCTAGGAAAGCACTTCTTTGGTAGCAATCATTGACTTTTTTTTTTCCTTTTTACTTGTGAAGCATTGCTCTTATGAATCAAGTTGTCTTCTCCTCATTTCTTGATTAAAGAAAAGTGTTGTGTCATCAGGTTGGGCAGTGAATGTACTCAGAGGAAGAACACAGGGGGATTGAAAGATGGAAAGGAGCTCACACACAGATCAAGCAAGCAGGTAATCAGCTCAGTTCATCCCACATCTTCATGTTTTCCTCCTTCCTGAAATCATGAATTTTCAAAGTTCAGACAGACACCAAAAAGATGAGCTGATTTTGTATACCCAAAAAAAGAAATCTCAAAATCCAGAGGGGTGCTGATGCAGATGAAGACAATGCCCATCATCATCATCTTGATGTTATGGAGGCAGAGAATTCAGCAACCTCCATGAAATGCAAAACAGAGAATCCACAAAACCACTCTAATGCATGCATGTGCCAGTAATCGGAGGATTCATAAAACCTCCTTGACATTCATGTGCCAGAAATCTGAGAATTCTGAAAACCTACACACCATGGAGGTGCCAGAAATCTGAGGATTCGCAAAACCTACATGGCATGTATGTGCCAGAAATCTGAGGATTTGCCAAATCTACAGGGCATGCATGGGCCAGAAATCTTAGAATTCACAAAGCCTACATAGCATGCATGTGCCAGAGATCTTTCCTACATAAAGATTGACGAAGAAGAAACCAATTTGCAGAAAGAAGGAATGAATGCATCACCTCAAAACCGTGTATTGTCATCACTGCCACATTCTTGACTCTCTGCAACAGAGAACAACTCCAAGCTACAACGAAAAATTCCTCTCTGTCTCTCGGTCTCTCTTTATCACTGTCTCTCGGTCTCTCTTTATCACTGTCTCTCTGCCTCTCGTCTCTCAAAAACTCTCTTTTTTTACAATTTCCCTGTGTTTCCAAGCATTATTTCTTCTGTTAGGGTTTGCAAATTAGGGTTTGAAGCCCTTTCTCTCTCTCCACCACTCGCATTGCGACAGTGGGAGTGTTGTTGCTTGCACGGTTGGCAGCTTTTGAAGCGTTCAAACTGTTGAAGTAGTTTAGATCGGTTTTGTTTTGGGGTTTTGGAAGTTTGTGCTGCGCGTGGACTCTCTCTCCCACTTTCTCTCTCAATCGATCTCTTGCTCCCTTTTCTCTCTCTCAATCGATCTCTCTCTCTCTCTCTCTCTCTCAAATCGAGCGACCAAAAGCGCGGCATTATAAGTTCTGGATGTGAATCGTGTTTTTTAAGGTACAACGCTTGTGCAATTTTACAGCAGCATCGGGAATCTTTAGGAACAGAAAGAGGGATGGTGATGGAGTAATAACTGGGCCGCAGGTTTCTTATCTTGCTGTTGCGCAGCATAGGTATTTATCAGAGAGGGGAAGAAAGGGGGAAGAAAGAAAGAAAGAAAACGGGGCGGGTTGTTCCTTGCAGCGGCAGCTTCCCGACTGGATCCGACCGCATGCGCATGTTCTTGGAGAGTAATCTCAACGTAGCTTCATCCTTTTCTCCTCCCTCTGTCTGCCCGCACTGTATCTCGATTGGGAAGCAAGGAGGTTGTGTCTGTAAGTTTTTTTGGTTTAGGAAGGCAAGAACAACAGCATTCCAAGATGGTTTCCAACAATGATAAAGCATCTGTGACCAAGGAACAGAATGATAAGCATAAGAAGGTGCGAACGAGCATCGAGCTCTCCTCTCTCTCTCGGCCGCCCTCCCCTAACTTGGCTCTCTTGTTCTTTTGTTGGAACATATCATTCCGGATCTTAAGATTGCGTTGTTCCATTGTTTCTGGCACTTGTTTTTCTTCTGCAGTTTCTTGTAGATTGCAGGTTTCATAATGAAACCCTTAGCAGTGCTGGTTTCTGTTTGTCCTTTACGAGAACAAGTGACGGTGAAGTTTTTGCGGACGATCCATTTAGGTTAGGAGTTAATGGAGTCCCATTTTCTCCGGGCTGGTTTTTGTACAGATGGTAGCTAGTGAGAAGCTATTGTCTCTTGATTAGGCGCCACGGCTTTTGATTGTAGAGATCTGTTCTAGAAAAAAATGTATCGAAACTGATGAACGAAGGTCTTCGGGCTTTTCCAAAGAGTAGATCTCATGTAGCATGTTCAAGCTGGAATTGTGTTGTATGAAGAGAGACATGCCCACATGTTCATCCTGAGATCCGTTTTGCAAAGCAGGTACTGGAAGCTCTCATGAAGTTACCTGAAAACAGGGAGTGTGCAGATTGCAGAAGCAAGTAAGTAGAGTCTTTTTCTTTTTTCCTTGCAGCTAGATATAACTCTTTTTGAAGTTGAAGCTTTTTGCATAATGAAAATGGATAATAGCATATTGAGGCGAAACAAAAGTTGTGCTGATAACCAGTCTGGATGTAACAGCTGAAAGTCTGTATTTCCGAACACCCCATATTCTGTGTGTGGGGGAATAAATCTAACAGAATTCATGGCTTTCTTTGGCAGAGGACCAAGATGGGCAAGTGTGAACTTGGGTATTTTTGTGTGCATCCAATGCTCAGGGATCCATCGCAGCCTTGGAGTTCACATTTCTAAGGTGCTTTATTTGGGTCCTTTCTCCATCTTTGCACATGGTACTATGTGTCACCCATATATTAAACTGTGTTGCTGTCTTGCTCTTTATTGCATATGTAGCTGATGAAAAGATAAAATGTATGTCACAGGTTCGCTCTGTAACCCTGGATACATGGCTTCCAGAGCAAGTTGAGTTCATCTCAGGTATAGCTGTTTATTCTTGCTATAATATCTTATTCTCTACTGGCAACACTGAGATGTTCTTCTCAATTAACTTTGGAAGCTTCCATTTTGTCTTTTGGAGCTGGAATTGACCTGCTTTTAGGTGAGTTGTTGAAAGACATGATGGAGCAAAGGGTGTTGGTGAGGGATATTTGTTTCTTTCTGGTTTTTGGTCTGTGGTTTTCATGATTAGTTCTCATTATTTCTGATGTAGGACAGGTTTCAAGCATTCCATTTGTTTCTTATGATCAACGGGTCACTGGCAGATGCATGTTTTGAGTTACTGAGGAATTGGATTGAACCAGGCATGGGAAATGTGAAGGCAAATACATTTTGGGAGGCAGATCTACCCCAATCATATAAGCGCCCAAGTGAAAATGATCACGTGGGTCTGGAGAACTTTATTCGTGCCAAGTATGAGATGTTGCCCCCAATCTTGATTCCAATTGTTTGACTTCAGGCAAATCTCCTTTATGCAACAAATAACAGGAACAAAAGCCATGTCTGGTCCAGTGTTGTTTACTGGTCATTGGAGTTCTCTAGGCATGTAAAATTGGTTGTTCTCAAACCTGAAACTTGTCCCTTGTGTATTGTGGGAGAGAAAGATTTATACCAGGTCAAATTTATTGTGTGGCCATGAGTGTGCCTAGATTCCAGGTATGAACAGTTGGTTGCAGGCTCACCCTTACAAGCAGTTAGCTAAGGATCATGGAGCAGGAATCAAATCTCATATATCTTGGCAGATAGATGGTTTCCAGTGTCATTTGTATCCTCTCAACTCCAGAGCAGCAGACTTGAGTGTTGCCATACAGTCTTAAAAACTGGGACAATGCCTCACTTGGGTTGCTTTTTATTCTGACAAGATATTTGTGAACCTTAATGTTACAGGTATGAAGCAAAAAGATGGATAAAAGGAGCTGGGAACTCTAGTGTATCCCAAGAGAGGCGTGTTCCACGGGATGATGTTCGAGTAAGGAGGTTTTCACAAGAGGACAGGCCAAGCAATCACAGATCACCAGAACCTGCACACTTTGATGGTCCTACTGTTAGACAATACAAGTCCTCCCCTAATGGTGGTGCAGAAAGTTCATCCCTCAGAGGAGATCATGTACATGGTGCTCCTGTGGAGGCCACTTCTGCAACTTTACAAGTGAGTCCTGTATTTTCTTTGCTTCTGAATGCAAGCTGCAAATGTGTTTAAATGGCAGGACATTTCATTACCTGACTCAACCTGCATTTCTGGTTGTTCTGTATCTTTCCAGGAAGCTCTGGGGTCAAGACCTGCAGTGATTAAGGCCACACAGCATGCAGCTTCAGCCTCAGAACCTTCGTCTCTTCCTGCTCCACAAAAAGTGGAAGGCACAAAAGATCTCTTTGATCTTCTGAGTCTGGAATCTGACAGCAACACAGCTACAAATGACAATGAATGGGCTGCATTCCAATGTCAGTGTGTACTCCTTATATCCTGTCCTTTAACCCGTTGCCTGAATTCTGCAAGCCTTGATGGGGTCCAAGCAGAGAATTTGCATGCATTGCAACAAGGGCATCTGAGTATTGGAAGTTGGAGGTTTGGGATTTTTAATTCTAGGTTTAAAAACCTGTCAAATATTTACAGTTTCTGGGAGAACGTGTTCAGTTCTCATACACATTCAAGGAGTACTCACAAGCTTATAGCAAGCAAGAGGTGCAGTTGCCACCTTCTGTTTGGAGTGTTCTAAACTGCTGAACTGGATGTTGCCAAGGTGCTTATAGATTGATCTCCAGGAGAAACTGTTTTGAAATGTTGGATGTGCAGCTGCAGAATCACAGCCCACAGCAACAGCATCTGACTCATCAAGCAAGGTTCTACTTTCAGGGACTATACCAGCTGGATCAAGTCAGGCAGTGAACTCTGATCTGGGATCACCTTCAAAGAGTGATATCACTGCAGGCTTGGAAGATCTGTTTCTAGCTTCACCAGCAGTTACAGTACAGCCTCCTCAACAACCAAAGCCTTCAACAGATGTGAGACAGAGCATTCTTAGTCTCTTTGAAACGGTAGGTTCTTTCTCCCTGGTTTATCTAAGCTGTTATCCCTTGAACTGTATGTCTTGCTGCTTAAGTTCCAAGATAGTGCTGATTTGAATAGTTTGCTAGCTTGCAGTTTAAGAATTACTTCCTACTAGAGGTTTAAGTGTGCATATTTTGAATAATTTTATAGCAGATACCAATGGTGTCAATCTTTGTGCAGTCCACCATGGCGTCCCCATTTGCAACACAGCAGCAGCAAATGGCAGCTTTGATAGCTCACCAACAATCAATGTTAATGGCTGCCACTGCCACTGCTCCAGGTCTGCAAGGGACTATAAATTTCCCAGGACTCAGTGCAAATGGGGATGATAAACTTGGGATATCAAGAGGACAGGGGGGAGCATTGTTAGGCCAGGCATGGCCTATTGGTGTCTCTCAATACCCTGGATCTAATATTGGAGCTTATCAAAATGGAATCCTATCTAACCATCAGGTAGTGGCTTGAAATTTCAAAAATTGTATCTCTGTTTACAGTCTGTTGAGCACATTTGGCCTTGTCGCATGGATGTTGTATGTCACATAGATAATTGTGAGTAGTTACCAATAATGAACAGGGGGAAATGTCTATGTGAGCTACCTTTACCCTCCCAGAACCTACTTGTGGTTTCCAGATCTTTGTGTTGTGAATGATGGATTCAGCACAGCAGGATGCCAATGACTGTAGATTGGTTATAACTGTGGTTATATGTTTAGGAAGGGCGCAGTGGAGGGCAAACTGTACAATCAGGGGCTAGTGTTACTGGGACCACAACACCTCCAGGACCAGCTGGGTAAGATGTCCATGTTGTTTTTTCTTGCACACTCAGTAACATCAGCTGATTATCATACCAGCCAACTGTAGTGTCAGGACTGCAGGACAGCACTTCCTACATGGAAGACAGTGCATGATTTATTGAGTCTGTTAAATGCTTTTGAAACATTTAAATTTTTTCAAATAGCATCTTCCATCATCAGTTCTACATAAGGAGCTCTAGTCCTATTTTAGTTTTTCAATCAACTGGCATCAGTCCTGTTGCATATAGTGAAGTGTGTGACCATTTGAACCTGCCATCAATGACCATTGTTTATCATGACATCATCCTCATGATCTTCTGAAAATACTTCATCCTCCTGTCAATGGTAGTAGTGTTTAGTGGTCCTGTTATGGGACAGAAAGGATTTTGTTGACATCCAGTTTTTTGTACAACTTTCTTGCAGACTGGCTCAGATGCAACAAATATATGCAGGACCCGGGTTCAATTTGCCAACATCAGTCCCTATTTCATTTGTCAATGTCAATGGAGGGACCACAGGGACTTTAGCCTCACATGTGAATGGATATGTATCAAATAACTCAAATGGACCAGAAGTGGCCAACACTAGCTACGATTTCTCCTCTCTGACTGCTGGGGCTTTCACAAAACCGTAAGAAAGAATTTGTCTTTCATACTTCCTGTCAATTTCTGAGTATACTGAAATTTTACAGGCTGTATGAATGTGTTGGTCCAGGAGTAAAAAATATTGCTTTTCAATGTTTGCCTGCTGCTTGAACTGCCCCAGAAAAGCTTGAAACAGGTTCAATAACACCCGCATGTTAGATTGTTCCTGTGGCAATTTTCCTTCTGCATTTTAGGTATTACAGAAGGGTCATCGTGTTATGTCAGATGATTAGAAATTCAAAAATATCAGAGAGTTTCTAAACCATCACCACTAGTAGTTGGAAAATAGTTGGAAGATGGCCATGTTGTACGCATCACTGTATGAGTTCCATAGGGCTTAAATTCACACTGGTTTTCCTCTCCTGTTTTATTTGTCAGCTGAATTATGATGGGGCCTTTTCCAGTCTTGTATGATTCATACATAAGCTCCATTGGTTGTACTTAAAATTCCTGCTGCAAAGCAAAATTGCAGTAGATATGAAATCTAAGAAAATTGTTGCGGGGTCAAAGCCCTGCTAAAGCTTCTGACTCTAGATTCATGTTCACTTCTTGTTAAGCCAGATTTTGGGATGTCATTCTAAATTTACTGTTTCTGAATGTAGTGTGGTAGTTAGTTGGCTCTATTTGAACTGTAGGGTCTGGGATACAAGTTTTGTATGTCTATTTGGGATACACTTTTTGCCTGCATACTGAGGGAGAATTCTCAGGCCTTGCTAGCCAAAATAAATGATTTGAAGATCTGGATTCAATGTATTCAGCCTTTGCCTGTTTAGAAAGGGCTGCAAGAACTTTGCAGATGGTTTGAATGGCACTCCACTTGCTTCAAACACTTCCCACCACCTGTTCGGCAGTGGCACCTTAAATTGTTGAGCTGCAGCATTCAATACCCCACTCACCACTACCTTGATTTTGAACCTACACAAAGCATAAGCTGCAACCAACAGAACCAAGGGACTCAGAGATTGCAGTTCACATTGCTGTGAGAAAAGCAACAAAGCCAATAGTTACTTTAGTTTCAGGACATAAGCATTGGCTTGCAAGGAACAGAACTGATTGCATCTCATCTTTGACAAATTGGAGACAAATATGAATACAAGATGAACAAGCAAAAAGTAGAGATATTGACATTTCATACAAGTTCCTCCTCAAGCTGAAAGATGAAATCGCTAATTTTGAACACATCTAACACACAAAATACCGCACATGATCAGATCCAAAAGTGGCTCCTTGCATAATGGCTCTGCCCTTTAATTGACATCCATAAGGATGACAAATATTGACATACTAAGTTGGAAATACGTGGTGGCTAGCATGGTGAAAGCCCAAGTGGATCTTTCCGCAATGTGGGGAATGTTTCTATAGTGGACTCCACATGGCCTTAGAATTGTAGAGATACCAACTTTGGCCTGTTTCTGGTGTGCATCACAATGTCTCTAGTCTCTACCCTGAAGCATAGAGCCAACAAACTCCAGAACAATCACAAGGGCAGCCATGTAGTATGGTTTTTGTGGAATTTTAAGACATGAAACAGCCAAAACCATGAAGATAATAATAATACAAAGTCATTCAAGGTCAAGTGATTTGTTGCACACATATTATCTCTCACTTGGAAAGCGCATTTTATCGCAAGTTCAAACGAGCAAGAGTTAAAATAGGAAATGTTTCCATGAAGTCCCCAAAAAATTGAACTATGATAGTTCACATTAACACCTGATTAACATTCCTCAAAACATGGGACCAAATGAAAACTACGTCGTTCTCAGAGAAAGAGACTCTACACGCATTTTGACATCTCCAAACCCTAACAGGAAATGTGAAGAAACTCGCGCCTCGTCTCTCAACGTCTGCTTTTTCCCGGCGGCATTGACTGAAACTAAATATACAGTGTGTATCGAAGTTTCTACCCGGCGAGCTTGATGTTCTGCTCTGCTTCACATGTCTTTCAGAAGTGCTGGACTGTGAGATGAGAAAACAAATGCAAGGTTTTGTGAAGGAATGTCTTCATCACTGCAGGAAGTGCAACCACTGTGTGCAGGGTGCAGCCCTTCTCGACACCATAAGAGTAGCGCATGGGGAGGGAGGGCAGCGAAGAGCTCGCTGCGCATCTCTGTGGCACCCTGGCACCAAAACAAAAAACTTTTGCAGTTTGCACTTCTTCCCAGAGTGCATTCAGTAGAAACAAAGATGAAGCAGAGAGATAAGGATAGATGTAAGCTTTCATATCTTCCTCTCTCTTCTACTTCCCCCTGTGACAGTACGGATGTTTATTTGCATCAGAAGCTTGAAGAGCTTCTTACCCCCTGTGCTCAGACGGCTCAATTCTGTGGAAACGCCTTGACGATACGCTTGTGGAGTAGCCATCCTTTGTGTGAAGGGAATTGGAGGCCATTGCTGCTTGGAGCTTTTTGAAAGTGAATGCTTAGCTGAGATGGACATCGATACTGTTCTGCGCATCAATTTAGCCATGATCTTTCTCGTTGTTGCTCGTCTGTGAACATGGTTTCCGACTTGATGGGAAGTTTTGCCCTGTTTTCATCAGTTCACACAAATCCTGGAGGCCACAGAGAGAAGCTTTAGCAGGAGTTCTTTTAAGATCCTTCACAGTGGTGGGATCACAGGTTGGAGAAGGTAAATGAGTAGGTTAATCCCGCAGTTCTCTTGTTGATGCACTAAAGCTCTCTTGGTTGCACACAACCTGCTGGGAAAACAAGGTTGATCAGCTGAATGTGGATTTCTGCTGGCAGTTGAATGCAAAATATCCAGATTTCAAACATAAGTAGACACAGGAAGCACTCTGGGTTGTTGACTACAGGAACCCCACCTGGGTGGAAGCAGAGATAGCTGCAATGGCACCAGGGATTGTCCAATTAAGCACTTTCTCATGGAACAAAAGCCTTTCCAGATATGTCAAGGCTGGACAACCTGAGAAGACAATGGAGCTTTTCAAACAAATGGAAAGAGAATGCATCAGTCTTGACAAGTTCACTTTTGTTCCAGTGCTGAATGCATGTGCTAGTTTAAGATCAGTTGAAGAGGGCAAGTGGGTCCATTAACACATTATTCGAAGTGGTTTTGAGTCTGATTTATTTGTAGCAAGTGCCCTAGTTGACATGTACGCCAAATGTGGGAGCATGAATGATGCAAGCGGAGTGTTCAACCAGATGCCATCACATGATGTGGTCTCTTGGAATGTTATGATATCGGGGCATGTGAAATGTGGACAAAGCCAGAAGGCACTGGAACTATTTCAGCAAATGCAATGTGAAGGTGTTCCGCCAAGCTATGTCACTTTCATGGGGGTCTTAAATGCGTGTGCCAATGTAGTGGCACTTGATGAGGGTAGGTGGGCTCATACACAGATCTTAGATGTGGGTTGTGAGGATAATATGTTTATAGCAAGCAGCCTTGTCAACATATATGCCAAATGCAGGAGCATGGATGATGCATGGAGAGTGTTCAACAAGATGGCTTCCCATGATGTGGTCTCTTGGAATGCCTTGCTTCAAGGAGTTGCCATGCATTGGCATGGTATGGAAGCTGTTGCACATTTTGAGCGGATGTGTGAAGAAGGTGTGAAGGCAAATATTGTCACTTTTGTTTGTCTTCTGTCCGCTTGCAGCCATGCAGGCCTATTGGATGAGGGCCTGTGCTACTTTGATTCCATGGGTTCAGTTTACAGGATTGCTGCAACAGGGCAGCATTATGCATGCATGGTTGATCTTCTTGGTGGTGCAGGTTGTCTGCATGAGGCAGAGGAATTGATCAAGACTATGTCATGTGAACCAAGTGCATCTGTGTGGAAGGCCTTACTTGGTGCTTGCAGAGTTCATGGTGATGTGGAGATGGGAGAATGCATTGCTAAACGAGTTATTGAAGTTGACCCTGGAAATTCTGCTGGTTATGTGCTGCTATCAAACATATATGCTGCTGCTGGCAAATGGGATCTCAGTGCCAGCATCCAACAGCAGAAGATAGAAAGAGGTGTGGAAAAACAGCCAGGGTGCACATGGATTGAAGTGAATAATAAGGTGCATACATTTGTGGTAGATGATGGAGACCATCCTCAAATAGGTGAAATTTGTGCAGAACTCAAGGGATTGTCCAAGCAGATGACCATGGCAGGGTATGTGCAAGATACAAAATTTGTCTTGCATGATGTAGATGAAGAAGAGAAGTTGCATTTGTGTCATCATAGTGAGAAACTGGCCATTGCATTTGGGCTGATCGGTACACCTCCTGGTACTGCACTCTGCATTTTCAAGAATCTACGGGTATGTGGCAATTGCCACACTTCCACTAAGTTCATATCAAAAATAAGTGGGAGAGCAATCATAGTAAGAGATGCCCATCGGTTCCATCACTTTGAAGATGGTGTTTGTTCATGTGGAGATTAGTGGTGATTCATTACTTCATTTTGTCCATGGATTTTTAGCAATTGCTTTCACTTGTGTGGTAACAATTTCAAGTTTGCCTTCTGAGTGTGCCATGAGATTTTTCTTGTGCAAAGTATTTTCATGTTAAACAAATTGAACACCATGGTGATTTTGAACCCAATTTGTGCTCAATTTGGAGGGTACTTATTATCATGATATTATCTTGACCAACTTCCATAAATTGTTTTCAGCACAATGTCCGTAACATGTAGTCCTTGTCAATCCACACGTTGTAACCGTTTGGCAACACTTGATGCCTAAGGTGAAAAACTTCATCTTGTTCTATTTTCCCTCAACTTTCCTGGGTGTTAATTAGACACCAAGCTTTATTTCAGCATAAGTGAAACTACAGTACGGTGGTAAACCAACAATTTTGTTGTGTAACTATTCTTGCACAAGATATGATCTGTTCATCATCTTTGCACTGCTGCACATTATTTATTTAGTTATAATTCAACAACATTAATACTTGTAGATTCATGAATGACAATCTCATAAAGCTTCATTAAAAGGCTTGTGTGAATAAGCAAGAATTGGATCAACATGGAGTGGTTTAGGCCTTCAGAAGGTAATTTGCTGCTACACAAATAGAGAATGCATTGGACAATTTTTGAAGGTGCTGAAATTAACCAACTTGAAGGTTTAACTAATTTTGAGAGGTTTTAGGGTTTAGAGTTGTGCATGTATTTGCTGGCTAAGGGCATCTGTCACAGGAGACCACCTTAAGCCGTTCAATACAGATAGAGTGTGAATGTCAGATTATGTGCAGGTTCACTAACCTCCTTGATTCTATTTATTGCAGAGAAGCAGGTTACAGCAAGCTATAGCAAAGGGCAGGGATGCTGATGACAGCATGATAATTCATTGCAATCAACTTTCAATCTAGACCTCAAAATATGAGCTTGCAAGAGTAATAAACACTAGCTGCATATCACTAAGTATGTGATTACATGGAAGGTGCTTGTCAAGAGGATGTTCAGGTTGTAAGAGGATTTTAGGAGTTGAACTTCAGACAACTTGTGTGCCCAGGGGTGACTTTGTTTCAAGTTCTGTGAACATTCAAACAACAGCTTAGGGGATTGCCTAGAGCTAGAACAGACACTGCTGTACAACAAACCAATGATTAGTAATTACATTACCCTAGTGGAGATTCAGTATCAGTGAACCTTGGAAGAATGGTTCTTTTCTCAGCCACATTTGTCCTCAACCACATCAACCCATAAGTGATCCAAGGGACTACTGCAGCTATTTCAGCAAAGCATGGGAAAATGCAACTTGACTCCACATACCAAGTTCCACAATTTTGCTGATGCAGCAGACTTGCTTACCCTGGAAAATGCTTGTGCTGTCCATTAACTACTTATGCTAACCCAAAGTACAAAGGTATGTGTTGTGGTACTTCAGAATGTGGTTACATGCCAAGTTTTTCCACCCACCATGTTCCTAAGACAGTCAGCGGCTTCCTAACCAAATTCCTACTCCATACTGCACAGTACAACTGTAGAGGAAATCTATCAATCCATTCTCCAGAAATCAATGAATATCAATTACCGTCCATCTGTCAGAAGAAACTAGCTGACTTTGCTTTTCCACCATCAAATCCTCAAAACCTGAAGAGAGTTTTCATCAAAAAGTAGTACCTCAACTCTTAAAAAAGGGGTGGAGGACACAAGCGAGGAAGAGATTTGGCTATGCAGTTGCTGTGAAAAAACAATATCAAAGAACTTCAATTCTGCACACATTGTATCTCTTGACTGCACTAAGCATTGTGCTCATTTTAAGGTGGAAATAATCAGAGCTTTGAAGGCTGAAATGATTGTACTCAATTTCCCTTCACTATCTCCTCCACAACAGACTGGCATGTGATGTAGTGACAAGTGAACTACTCACTGTGGCAAAAGAAATAAGAGGTTGCACCCATTCAGAAGAGCATTGCTCATCACATGCTTTATAACCAAAATGCTAGTTTTTAAATCCTCGAGGCAAACACACATAAACAAGGCCACAAACCCCATGAGAAGAGAACTTCCTTGCCAAATTGCTACTAAAATTGTAAAAGATGTGTGTTTGATGAGAAAGGGATGAGAGCCATCCCACCCCATTATTGCTTGATCTTCACTTGTGTGAATGCAATACGGGACAGATCAACCAAGGATTTGAAGCTATATGGCTCATGCATGGCAATCTCTGACAAAACTTTCCTGTTGAGGTTTATGTTTTCCTTTGACAACCCATGCATGAACTGTCCATAATTCACCTGCATATCCAGAACTTGCACCAAATGTTAAAAGCTTAATAAACCACATCCTCCTCACAGTCACTTTATCTTCCAATTGTTGCTAGACTTGCATCATGGTTGAGAGTGGCTTATAACCAACATTGCTTGACTCAAAATCTCAGAGAGATCAGTAACAACTGCCACTGCTTGTTGCTCCTTTGTTTCCAAAACTATGGTAGACATAAGAAAAAGATGAGAGAGAGCATGTTACTCTCACAGGATAGATAGGAAGTGGAGGAGGTAACAACACCTTGTGCTACAATCTATGAAAACAAGTACTGGCAAAGCAAGTGCACTTGAAAGCAGGAGAGATTCAGTTGCCACAACAAATGGAAACACATTTAACAGCGGTGGCTCGTATTCTTTCTAAGCTGGAGCACCTTTCTAAAACCAAGCTCATTTTTTCGCAACAAAATCAAACAATCAAATGTGAAAGAATCATCAAACAGTAATCGAGTCTGAGAAGGCTGCTTCTCACCTCAGAAACATGAGCGACAAAGCAAGCAGAAGGAAAATATTAGGGGATGGAATAGGAGGAGAGACACAATAATCTGATACAGACATTGAGAGAGAGAGAGATAGATCTTTCTACCCCATGCTGGCGAGTCCCGGCATTGATGCGCTGAATCCAGAGAGCGCGCATGTCACGCTTCTTGTTGCGGCGGTCACGGTAAGCGTATTGCAGTGCCTTCTCTACTCTCTCCCTTGCCACCCGGATGCAATTCTTGGACCTGCCCCTAAACCCCTTGGCGAGTTGTAATATCGTCTTGTTATTCATCCTGTCCCCCTTGTTCTTCTTGCTCGCTCCTCTCTTCGATCACCTTCCCTTGCCCTCTAGGCTTCTCTCTGCTCTCCTCTTCTTCCCCGTGCACCAGGCTTGAATGTGATTTTCTATGACAATAGCAGCAGCACAGCAAACATTGCAACAAATCTATGCATGTTAAACTCCACATACAAAACCCCAAATTAAATTTTCTCTTCAGGTTTCGTTTCCTTCGCGCTTCACCTAAAATTAGGGTTAGGGTCTTCTGGGCAGTTTGTGTTCAGGTGTTTCTGGTTCCTCGTCCGTCGAAAGACTTGCTTCTAATAATAAGACTCACTTCTTAGTTCTCCACAACTCTGGTGTGGTCGTTGCAGGTAAGATCTCATAGTACAAAATGTCATGTTCTCATAGCCTGCAAATTTTGCGGAAGAGGAGTTCATTTTGTCTTAGGTGTATTAGTGGCAGGTTTGCCACTGCCTCAAGTTTTTCCTCAAATTTCCTCTCTTTTTTCCTCCGTATTAGGATCACCAGCTCATGACAATGAAGTTTTGTGTCTCAAAGAAGTGGCAATAAGACTCATTTCTATGTCACAAGCATCTGAGTAAGACCTTCACCAATTTCTTCTTCTTTTCCATCTCCCTTTTCACTGCCCAGACGTGAGCAGGGCTTTCCGTGATTTCCAAACCTCCAGGTTTAACTGTTATCTTGCTCACAGAGAATCAAACGCTTGAGAATGCCCTTCCACCAGTTACACAGATAGCTCCCTTGGCTATTGCCACATCCATTCCGTTTCTCTCACCCTCGAATGGCATCCTCATATATCTTTGTCTACTGATGATAGCTGTTACAAGAACTCCAACTCAATCTTGCTCCATTTTCTACTCCTTAAGTGACATATCCCCTATTAACATCCGCTGATTGACGACAACTCAGAGCTGAGGCCGGGTACTAGATGTGATTGCTAATTCTGATTGCTTTTCTTTCCCCCCCTTGTCATGTTGCTAAGGTTCTAGCATTAGCTGAATGGAGTTGTATCAGGTGGGGATTGACAACCGAGCATTGAAAGTTTGATGTGTTTCTTGCCTATGTGGAAGTTGAGGAAATTGCCAAGTCCCTGATGGTGTAGGGTTCTTCTGTTTGCTCCAGCAGGGAGAGTACAAATGTAGATAGTCAAAAGGGAGAGCCATTGCTGTTGGTTTTTTGTCTAAACAAAAACTCTGCCACTCATAGCAAAGATGTTACACAAACAATTGTGGCATTGAGAGACAGAACAGCTGCAAAAGAGAAGATAAGCTGACATAGCTAAGGCAACTAGGTCAACATAGTGCACTTGTTGCTCTGTGCCCACAGTGGTGCTACAAAGTGGTGCAGTATGCAAAGGCTTACTGCTTGGAAATATCAGGCAACTTCCCGTGACACTAGATGATGGGTGAAATGAAGGTAGAGGCGCCAAAGGTCAAGAATTCAGTAGCCAGAGTGGTCAAGTTCCACACTGTACTCATGAAAGGTAAGTCTGTATATGTATGCTGCTGTTCTTCCTGTTGCATTTCTAACTGAGCAAGAGAAAGCTTTGTAGGTGACAAACCATGCTTGAGAAGATCCAACCATGCAAGACGAGCTAGTGGAAAGAAATGGTCACATAGAGGTAATTTGTGCAAACTTGCCAATCATGGCTCCCTCCTTTCTCAATCCAAAATGTAGAGACAATTTTTCATTGGCAGAAGTAAGATATCTCTTTGGCCAAGCTCTTGAAATGGTTTCGCCCTGTGAATTATATTCAACTACACACAAATCATTGAAGATTTCAATAATTTTTAACCATCTAGTGGCCACCACATAGCATTGCCTATCTTGTGCCCACTCTAACCAACCTCATATCTGGTGACCACCAGATTGCATTACAAGTTCGATGTTCAATAATGAACTAATAATTAATTGTGAGGATTTTCGAGAGAGGCTCCCAAGATGAATCACGTTTCCTTGAATAATCACAAGATTCTTTGTGGGATTTTCAACACTTTATAAAATGTGATTGAAAAACAAGTTATGTCTAAGTTTTATAATCTTAGTGTCATTGAAAAACTCTTTGATCCACACTACTAAATAATGTTGCATGCCCCAAACTGAGTCAAGAGTCATGCCTTAGTCTTCATGCTTATGAAATAACATTCCTAATGTTTTGAGTTTTAATTTCCTTGTCTTTAAAATCAAGTTTGTGTGAAGGGTGAGAGGTTTGTTGTGTTTCTAAAATTTGGTCATGTTGACAAGTAGAGGAGCAAGTGTTGCTCTTTGGGCTGTGCCTTGACAACATAGAAGAAAAAAGAGTGCAAAATCAATCTCTAACAATGTTTCACCAAGTCGCCAACTATTATAAGAGGCTCTTAGGCCACTTTGAACCTCCTTATGCATCACATATAGTATGAACAAAGCTCCAACACTGAAGGGTTTCAGTTTTCTTTTCACATTGTCACATTCTTTTGTTTTGATGAGATAAAGAGGGATGGTTTGCATTCAAAGGGATTCATTGTTGAAGGATTATATTCCAAGAATTTGGTATGGTGCTGGACTATTAACTTGGTAGAGTTTGTAAGGCACAACGCCCAAGTAATTTGCACTCAAATGGTTCAACTTCAAATTTATGAATTGTAATTCTGTGCAAACTTTGATCTATGATACATTAGATATTGTGGAAACATATAATTGTATTCTTTGTGCCTGCAGCCTTAAGATGAGCACATGTCCAGTATGCAATGAAAGTTGAATGAGAAATGCGGTAAATGAATGAAAATAGTCATGTGACTCAACCATACAGCTCTAGCTAAAACACCAACCAGTACAAAAAAGAAGGAAGAAAATCTCACCCCATCCTGATCAGGGTTTTTCTTTTTTCCGATTTTGTGAGATAGGCGAACCAGCAAAATTTGGCTACAGGTCAAAAAGAAAAGTAGAATTTTTTAAAAGCCCACTATATATTGGTGACATGCAAGAACCTATGGTCTAAACATGACTATTTCAACTTTTCTTTCCTCAAAATATGGCAAGCTTTGGGGATTGTTTCCAAAAGATCCTTTTTTTGGTCACCAAGTGGCTAAAATTTTGCCACCAAAAAAATAAAAATAAAATCCCTGATCCTGACCCCAGCTTTGTTCCAAAAAAAATGAAGAATAAAAATAACCACACCCCAAAAATATGGATATTTTTGAGAGAAAACTCCAAAAAATGAGCATCCATGTATCTTTTCCTAACACATGTAGGATGACACAATATTGTCGGATGACCATTGTTGTTCTTCCTCAAAACCCCATACAGAGCTGAATGCAGGATTTTGAGAAATCTCAATCTATCATTCTACCATATACCCCCTCTCTTTGTCCACTATTACGCTACACAGTATTAGGTAGGTAGGAAAATAGGTGACTACTAGGTAAGTAGATAGTTTATACATAATAGATAAGGGCTGATTTTACTACCTACCTAGTTGATTGTTAGTAAGTGAAGCAACTAAACTAACCGCCACGGTTAGCTAGGGAACTCAAAGGAACAGCAAACTGATTTCTGATCACGAAAAGCACTCCAAGAAAGAAAATTTGTAGTGTATGTGGAGGGCACCTTATATCCATGAATTTCCAGGGATATTATGGCCTATTCCTCAAGGGTGGTATGAAAATTCTGCCTACTTATAGGTTTAAGAACCCTCAAGGGTGGGAAGGAAATTATGCTTACTTATAAGTGTAAGAACCCTTCCACTATTGAGGAGTAGGCATAAAAAGCCTCCCATTTAAACACCCTGTGATCTACATAGGTTTGGTTCATGATAAATTTTGCCTGTTACTTTACAATAATATTAGGTAAAGCCCATGGGTGGGGGACATTCCCAAAAGGCGAGGCAAAACTCGGCTACCACTTTGTCCTATAGCCTTGTCCTAGACCCCTTATTTTGAAAATGCCCCCATCCTAGGGCTTTTCCCATTCACCTACCATTCATCCTTCATGGTGCACTAGTGGGTGCGGGTTCGCTCTAGCCCCTAGACACAGAATGACTAGTGATATAAAAATCCATTTAGGAAAGAGAATAAGAAGTTTGCTCAGATTATTGGCATCATCATCCACATAATCAGCATTTGACTGAATTGGCAAGAGATTTGGTGAGCATGCTGCTTGCAACAGATTTCCGCGAATCAGAGTTCTTGCAGATTTTTGTAGGTACTTCAGCACCAGTAAGATGCCTTTCATGCCACAAGATTTGCGTCACCAGACGCATGTTTCTTTGAACTTTCCTCCCCATCCCCACCAACTCTTGCTAATTTTCCTCTAGAAGATGAGAAGGTTGTCGCTAACCACGGAACTCCATGCACGTCAGGTTCAACATCCAGCTGCCACATCGAGGACCGAGGTACTACGTGGTTACAAGAGATTTGTAGAACAAGAACTTCACAGATCTTATGCCAAGAGACAGTTGACAGTTACTTTCACTTCACGCTTCCAGATACTCTCATGTGCTTTTTGCGAAGTCCGAACTTTGTGCATGAGTAGCTTTTGCAAGCAGATGTGTTGAAGTTTATGATCAAGTTTTTCGTGAGGAAGTGAAAGTGTTTGATGAGCAAGAGATTTGGGTGGTGTTGTCGTTGTCGTCGCTGTTTGCTTGTTGTTGAGGGAGCTTGAGAAAACACGGATTGAGTTTGCAAGCTTCACAATCAAGGGTTAAATTTTCGACATGGAAAGAGAAGTGGCCTCTATAGCGCTACCATTGCCCAGCATCCCCAGGGTGAAGCTCGGCACCGAAGGGCTGGAGGTATCGCAGTTGGGATTGGGTTGCATGGGCATGAGTATGGCGTATGGGGCTCCCAAACCTGAAGAGGAGATGATCAAGCTCATCAGATATGCTGTGGATATTGGGGTTACGTTTCTTGACACTGCTGATATGTATGGTCCACACACCAATGAGCTTCTTGTTGGCAAGGTGAGACAGTTGCTTCTCCTACTTCTACTTCTTCTGGATGTTGTCCTGAAAATCCCTGGTTTCTTTCTTTTTGCTCTTTGAATGCAATGGAGATTAAACACACCAAACAATGACGATCAACCTACTTTCCTCTAACCCGAGCTTCTTCTTCTTCTTCTTCTTCTTCCTCTTCTCATCAGTGTAATCTGATGTAAGCTCCTTATCACAAATGGAGCTTTGAAAGACCAAAATGGTCGACATTCTTTGTGTGTGCAGAGCCTCACAGAGATAGGAGGCAGGTTGGTTCCAAGTAGAGTTAGGTGTAGGAAAAGGAGGGAATGTTGTTTGAACTGAGTGTAGGGAATCAATACTGTAGAGCATCCTGTTGGGGATGACTGCAGGGTGCATGAACACCTGCAGAAGCCTCTCACTCACTGTAGCTTCTGAGCACTTATGATGATAAGGAATATCGAAAGTGGATGGGAATGTGTGAGCAGGCTATCAAAGGAATCCGGGAGAAGGTGCAAATTGCTACTAAATTTGGAAATGTCCCTGGACCAAATAGGACGATTATAGGTGTAAGAGGTGATCCTGAGTATGTGAGAAAAACATGTGAGGAAAGCTTGAGGAGGCTGGATATTGATTACATTGATCTCTACTATCAGCACCGAGTAGACACAAAAGTGCCCATTGAAATCACTGTAAGTCCCTGAACACCTTCCTACCAGCTCCAAATTTGTGGCCTGTGCATGCGAGGGAGATGTATTATTGTCCTTTGCAGATGCTTGGGAAGAACAAGAAAAAGAAGCATAATAGTCCACTATGGAAGCTAGTTTTTCTGTTGCAGGTAATGTCTTAGCATGCAGCTTGCAGATTTGAATCCAGAACCAGTTTAAGCTAGCCAGGAGCTCTAACCACTCAGCCATGTGCTTGATTCTTAGGTGGGAGAAATGAAGAAGCTGGTTGAGGAGGGGAAGGTGAAATACTTGGGACTATCTGAAGCTTCTGGCTCAGATATAAGGCGTGCACATGCAGTGCATCCCATTACTGCTGTGCAGATTGAGTGGTCTCTCTGGGCTAGGGAAGTGGAAGAAGATGTGATTCCAACTTGCAAGTGAGATTCTCATTTAGAGACCCCATGAAATTAGGTTTTCATACCATGACAGGGGACAATGTTCATCTTGGTCATTGAGATGACTGTTCCTACTGAGCTGAGAAGAAAATTATGTGCATGTGTGTGTGTATCTGCAGAGAATTGGGAATTGGAATAGTGCCATACAGTCCACTGGGGCGTGGATTCTTTGCTGGTTTCAAGGTTGCTGAAGCTACTGATGGTGACTCACGCAAGGTCTCTCTCTGGTTTCTCACCCCTTCCATCTGCTTTTGGTTCAGCTGATGAGTGCATAGTCCAAATCTCATTCCTCTAGATGTATGCAGGTCAAGGAAAGGTAGGGGTGTCTTTCATGTATGTTGAAAGATCTCTGGTGTGAGCTATGGATTGAAGGTTGATAGTAATCTTTTCCCTTCTGTTTCTACAAGGTAGGAACTTCTTTTTCAAGAATGGAAACTGCTGAACCTTAGACTTGATATTTCAGGACATTTATCATTCAGTTCTGCATATCTTGATCCTGGGTAGGCTTTATGTGGACAAATGACTGCAGCTACTCATTTTTCTGATGTATTTTGGTGATAGAGAAGAGTTCACAGTTGGGAATCAAAGCTTGACAGTTGGAGATGGATCCTCTGTTGCAGATGAGTCCAAGGTTTGTAGCTGAGAACTTAGAAAAGAATGAGGTGCTGCGGGAGCAGTTGGGGAAAATTGTAGCCAAGAAGAAATGTTCAATGAACCAGCTGGCACTAGCATGGGTTTTGCACAAGGGGAAAGATGTTGTGCCCATTCCAGGGACTACAAAAACAGCTAATCTGGAATCAAATGTCAGAGCATTAGGTGTGTCTCTGAGCGAAGAGGAGATGAAGGAAATTGATGCAGCTGCACCCATTGGTGTAGTTGCAGGTGCCAGGTACCCTGCACAGCATCTTCACCACACATATCCCTATGCACAGACTCCACCGCTCTCTTCTTGGAAAGGTGTTGAAGGGTAAGTGCAGGTTGAGTGGAGAAGAAAATGAAGCGTCTATAGATAATATGATGATACCAAGTTGAGGGGAAGAAGTGTCACAACATTTTGGGCAAAGGTTTATGGAGTGTCCATTGGGATATGCAGACAATGAAATTGAATAGATGTTTTTTGGAGTCTTGTTTATGAATGTGAATTATTGTGAAGAGAAAATTTGTCAACTATTATGCAAGATTCCATAATTGCATCAATATGAAATGCACGAAATTGTTAGCATTGTGGTGTTACATAGTGTTTTCATGATACCATTATTTACGGTTGTGGTAGAAACTCTAGAGACGATGATAATCAGAATTGATTTAGGTGGAACAAGTAAAGGGTTCATTAGCGATCATCATCATCACAGTTCTAAATGCTGTTCACTTAACAATTCTAAAAGCATTTCATAATTACCTCACTACTCTCACCAACCTACTTGGAGCATGCATGACCATTTGTATGAAAAATCACATGCAATTTAATGAATTTTGGCTTTAGAATTAAGTGGGACATGTGAGGGCTATGGCACATTCACAGCTATATGGGTATCATATACTGATATATCATCATGCATAATATTAATAAAAATTGTGTGTTCCTTAGTACTAGTGTGGCCTGTGCTGTTAGCCCAAGTATTACCACGTTTTCAACTGATTTTTCCTTCCAAAACCTGGTTTTTTGGAATTTATTTGAATTTTCAGTGGCAGAAATCACTAAAAAATCAACATCTCCCACATTCTGAATCCAAATCTTACCAAATAAATTCCATTAAATCCCGCTCATCAAGATCTTTCTGACAACACCAAAGGCACATTCCAATTCCCCCACAATTTTCAGCTGGGATTTAATTGAATTTTCAGTGAAGAAATCATTCAATATTTGAGAACTTCCCACAAGTCCAAACACCATGAAATGAAGCCAATGCCCTGCTCCTCCTTGAGAGCTTTCCAAAGAGACCAAGAATGCGATCTCAAGCATCTCATAAGTACAAAACAAAACAAACAAACTACCTTCCTTCATAGATAGAAGTGAGGAAATAAATCACACCACATAATTGGGCAATTAATAATCATGTCAGAAAAGAGGACTTGATTATCAATCAATTTTTTGTGCACACAACTATTATTTTTTATTCATGTTTTGTTTCCTAAGTCATTGGTTAACTATGCTGCATTCGATGGAAATAGATTATTCTAACAATTTTTTCCAATAAGAAGTGTGCTACCACCATGAATCAATTCACCATGTGGAATTTCGACAACAAAGTGATAATTTGTAGATGAAATTTGGAAGCTGAAGGACATTTCTAATTCTTAAAGTCACAAGGATGCTTCTATATCTTTGAAAGCCAAAATCTTTTCTGCATTTCTTCAATATCTGTTGTAGGCAGGGTTTTCTTTAAAGATTTTGTGATTTAGCCAAAGTGGTGATATCCAGAAAATAACTTAGGAAATTTTCCTAATTAGCCAAATTAGCTAAAATAGCCCAATATTTAGCTAATTTGCCCGAAATGAGCTAAATTAGGCTAAATTAGTCAAATTAGGCTAAATTATTTTCTGGATATCACCACTAGATATCACCACTAGAAAAAAAGCAGAATCCTTCTATAGTCTTGGCTACCCTCTTGAAGTTATCATAAGACTCTAGCAATTTGGAATTTTTAAAATTCAAAATCTGGAGAATTTGGGCCATTTAAAATCCCATGAAGAATCCTTTGTATAGGTCGAAATCATGTTTTTCAGTTCGAAATTCGGCCAGAATTCACCAGTAAAAGAAACACTAGAACTTGTAAGGTTGAAGGACATAAGAACATATGCCGAAATAATCTCACGTTGAAAGACATGGGATCTAACAGCCACAATTTAAAGAACAGGCAAAAAATTATTTCTAATGTATCTAGAGGGCATGTTATCCAGTGGAAATTTTTCCTCCATAAAAGGCAAAAACAAAATGCCCACTCCAATAGGTGTTTCATTTTTGCATTTTTTCTTGCTAATGCTTCATGTCGGGCAATGCCCTAAGTGCAACATGTTCTTGAAATAAGTATCCCCTCAGCTCCACTTTGGGCATGCGTTTATTCAGGAACTGCCCACTCCAACGGTGCGAGGGTACATATTTATATCCCTCCTAGAAAAGAGGAGAAACCTTCAACCTATTTATGGGTATGAGGTCCCTCCTGTTCTTAAGTAGTAGGGATAAGTTTTTTTTTTATAATGAAACCCTGCAAAATTTATTTATAAACACACTGTAGATTTGGAAAATGTACAAAGGAATAAGAAAAAGGAAAAGGGAGAATTTACAAGACGGCTAAGTAGCTCAAACTAGATGTCAAAATATCTCCACTGCATCAAAAATTGATCGATTGCCTGTAATAAGTCAATTGTATTTATTGATGTCAAAAATCGATCACTTTTAATAGGTCGGCCATGCTGATGGGAGGTGTGTCCTGAAGGGGTGGAAGTCGGGAAGTAGCTAGACCTAGGACGACGATTTGGTAACATAGTGACAAATAAGGTTTGCAGCCTTACCTGCCCAACACTGATGCAAACCTTACTGATGCAACACTGCCCGCCCAACACTGGTCTGTGAGCCAATGGCAGAAGGTCCCTTCAAGTGATTCATAGCTGCAAAAGAAGAATAGTTAGTAAAAAACTGGAAAACTGATCATGTCTGCCTGTTTCACACAAAAATCGGTCTGCATTCTGCAGTTGCTTAGTGGTAGCTGCAGGCGAGCGGTGATCGCAGTGGCATTCCTCTCTTCTCTTTTGATTCAAGAGACGCTCAAGGTTTGCGAGAATTTTCGCCGATTTCAACTGTTACAAGTCTGTGTTGCAGGAAAGTCGTTTGGAAACACAAAATTATTACAGAAAGACGAGCACTCTTGGTGGATGTTGATATTATGCATTTGCAGCTGTAATTACGACGACGAAAACAACAGCAACCTCCGCTGCTTCAAAAAATAACCGTTTCTTTGGTGTCCAAGAATGGCGGCCATTTTGCAAAGAAGTATTGCAGGCTGAGATCACACACTACGCTGCAATAAGTTACTGATCACGTTTCGTTGCCAACATTGCTACCAAAATGCATTCGCGAGGTCTATCTGTTATCCAAGAGCATCGAAACCTAAGAGCTTCGGACGAGTTTTTTTGGCGTGAGGAAAATTGAGCACTAATGAAGGAGGATCATGTGCTGTCCGCTGCACGATTGTAGGGAGGAGAGGAGGGACTCAATCGCGCTTTTCGTGAACAACAGTGTCATTCTGCCTTCTTGAGAATCCGGTTCTCTCATCTCTATCGAAGAAGAAGTTGGAAAATGATGGATTCAGGGAATCGTACTCCTGGCGAAGGAATTCATGCTGCTCTCGGCTTGGATTCTGCTTTGTATGAGGAGAGCTTCAACAAGCTTTACTCTGAAGTAAGACTTCACTTTAACGCCTTTCTGTTGCGCGACTTCTCCACGTCTGCCCTCGGCAACTGGTACTCTTTTTTGTGCACGTTCTCAGTGTTTGTGTAAGCTAGAATGTGATCTTTTCTTCTCTGCTGGGTCGGTCAGCTGATGATGCTCAACGGCAAATCTGTAAAGTTGTGTCCTCAATGCCTTGTTGAAGCTCCATGATTCCTGAGTTTGGCTCTTACCTCTGACCAATACTTCTTGATGACTGTAGAGTAAATGTGTGATGCAACAGGCAGCAGTTTGGAAAGCTGAGAAGGCACGACTCAAGGAGCTTTTGATGACTACAACATCAGATCTCAAGGAGAAAGCACTATCTTTGAGTGCTCTTCAAGCAGCGCTTGCAGATGCACTTATTGCCAAGGCAATTCACCTCCTTTCTGACGAAATCTAAAAAATTTGCAATGTAATATGATTGTGTCTGAAACAATTTCTCACTTACAAGAATGTAACTTTTACCACCATCAAAAGTAGTTGCCTTTGGGAAAAGATGTACAAGGCTGGATCAACAGAAAATGTGTCCATTTCTGAATCTCTTTCTCACTGCAGACAGGACATGATGGTTCTGTAAAAGCCAAATACATCCACAAACTGACCTTAGATCTAAAGGAGCGGCTCATCTTCTGGTCAGCTCCCTTCTGATTTGGAAAATGCAGTTTACCAGGAACCTTATGCTTGATAAAACACTGTATGAAACCACTTGCACTCTGGTTTTGTCACATTTGGATTTTGTTCATGAGAAGCATGTCAGAAGGACTGTCTGCACAACTTGCAGTGAGACACAATTGAATGCCATGCGAGAGGAGCGTAACAACTACATGCTGGAAATATCGGTTAGTACAACAAAGATTGTTGACTGTTTGGCAACAATTGAGAAAGAAGTACACTGCACAACTATTTTGAATTCAATCTTGTTTGAAATACAATGTCAGCATCCTTCGGCCACCTCATGTATATGCTAAATTGTAGTCAATGTTGATCTTAAGAAAGTGGCTGCCAGCAGAGGTGGACTGCCATTGTCAAGTGTCCATGGTGGAACACTGAAAAATAGATGGCTATCATCAGGTGCTGGAGGGAAAAATGACAACATGTACTCTAATTGCAGAAGAGCAAGCTGACTTTATAAAATGCCAGCTTGATACTATTCACAAGCTGGAAGACAAGTGAGAAAAGAAACTTTAGCTTCTCTTTTTGAACTCATAGGTTTCAGCAATATGTGTGATATGTTACATAGAGTTGTGTGCCTGTAAACAGACTTCAACAATGTCAGAGCAATTTCCAGGAGAGTGAAAGCAACCAGAATGAGGTTAGTACCCATGTGGAGTTGTTGTGATGGTTCTTCTTGTTGATGGTCTGAGTACAATGCTGGGAGTTATACATGGTGGAAGGGCTTGCCAAGTTGTCAGATGATAAGATGTGGATTAAACTCTGGGATTAGGTTGTCAACATCATGCAAAGCGCCTGTTAATGATATGCTGCTTTGGCTTAAGTTGGATTGAGCCGTTCAGCTATTGTCTGCTGGATGTAGCCAAGCATATGTTGAAGGGTCCAGGAACTTTCTGTTGTCCTGCAATTTCTGTGAGACATGTCAGTCTTATGCTTGTGTACTGAGATACTTAGGAACAACTAAGGATGCAAGAACAGTTGAGCCTGCATCAAGAACGGGCTACTCTTCAGGTATTCATCTACACATTGTCCTTCTCTGAGTTGCTTGTTTGTACAGGAAAGTGGGGCTCAGTTGTTGAGCCCATGTACTCCTCTTGTGCAAGACAAACGGAATTTGTACTCTTATTCTTGATTCTGTAGCACAGTGCATGGGTGTAATGATCAACACATGCAAACTCAAACCAAATTTTCATGGAATGTGACAGGACAAGAAGATCAAGAAATTGCAGCATGATTTGGAAATTACAAAACTGTGCCTCTCAAAGGTCTGTATTCCATCCATGTGAAATATGTTGGGTTGATAACTTTGAGGAGGCATTGTCCATCTGGTTGAGGAAAACCTCCCTAATTTTTTCCTTTCAGTGAGTCAAGCTACATGATGCATTGAAAGCATAATATCGGCTTGTCTGAACTATGTGCACATGTTCCAGTTATGAGCTAGACTTTATGAGTTATGAGCATGTTCTAGTTGTGAACTGATGCAGAATTTGTCATAAGGTGTGAGGGTCTGGCAGGTGTCGGACAAGTCTAGAAATTCAGCTGGATTTGACAGAGAGCCAGGCTCAGGAATATACAAGTTCACCAGAAAAGAAGCTCATGAAAAGTGCAGGAAATACTACCTGTAACAGACATGAAGTATTTCTTGCACTGTGTGCTTGTTTCTTTCACAAAACATTGCACACATGTGAAATGAAAATAGGCAGTGATCCACTTAGTTGCAGCCCTCCTAACTGGAAAACAGAGAGCATCTGACTGGTAGCAGTTATTTCTTGAATTAGAGACACTGGTGCTATGGGTCTCAGACTTTTTGAGTCTTGGGTGAAACCAGGTGGAGACTAGAGAATCTGTGCTTGAGGGGCAGCTTGAAACTCAGGTGTGGCACTGAGGCTCACCCACCAAAATGCAATAGGCACAAGGGTATACATTGAAATGAACCTGACAACCTGGATATGGTTTCTGTTGTCAGGGTGTTTGTAAGTAGTGGATGTTGTGAGCTACATTATTCCAAATATTGGCTGGGCAGACCACCATTTGTCAGGAGACAACAAAGGAGCTGAGTGCAAGCACCAAAGAGATTGAGAAGCTGTCAAGCATGTGTGCCGATCTTTGTGATCAGCAGGTCAGTCCAATCCAATAATAATTATTCTACTGGAGCAAACACCTCAGTCCACTGGACCAGTGACCAGAACATATTGCTTGAGATAAGACTGAAATTTTGCTGGCATACAGAGTGCTTTCTACTGTTGGCAAACAAAGGCATGGTCTGCTTGTGATGTGAAGATAGTGTGTCACTCTTCTTCCTGTTTCATGTCAATTGTGTTTTGCAACTGGGGTCAAGGGGATGGAGAATGGGTTGCATTTTGCCAACTTGAGTGGTTGCAATAGAGACCCAATTGATTGAGGACTGTTTGTTAAATTAGAGGTGCTACTGTGAATGCAGGATAGGATGGAACAGACATGGGTTGACAATGCACGGTTGGTTCAGCTCTTGGCATCTGTTGAGGAGTATCAAGATCTTATTACTGGTAAGTCTTGAGGTTTAGCAGTATTGGCACTTAAGAGGTGGATTAGATTTCTAGTACACCCCATAGAATCTTGTACTGCTGTTCATAAGGTTCCTGGTTCACAGTGAGCTTTCACAACACTGGATAATATTCTTGAAGTACCTTGTCATACAGTCTTACACTGAGTAATAAGCACTGAAGAAGTGAATGCATATACCTCATATAATCTGCTGGTTTTCAACTTCCTGTTCCACATTAAGCTTGAACATATTGGTTATATGTTCTTGCAGTACCTAGTACCACATGCAGTATTACATGTGATCCCCATTAGTATTGTTTTTCCACAATTGTTGTTTGTGCATGCAGAGATGCAAGATGGGAAAGGATTAGTGCACATGCCCCCATCATCTAAGATTGATAGATATCAGGTGCACAAAGTTAGCTTCACCTCTATAAGCCTTCACTTTTGTTTGGGGCTACAGGGCTGCTTCAGATGCTGTCTAAGGGTGCAGAAACAGTGGGTTACTACTTATCTGCAGATACAGTGGCATTCTTATAGGCAGCTTGTATGCAGTCAGCTTGAATGAACTTTAATGACTTTTCTTCTGCTCCTGGGCATGGCTGTTTCCCATTTGGCGATGGTACTTCTTATATCCTGCTCTTTGACTGGACTAGGGCTGCATGCTTGCAGAGGTTGTCAAGGCGGTATGGTTGCTGTAAGGATAAGACACAATCTGTCAATACTAAGACAGAAGCTCATCAATGGTGAGAGAGTCAACAAATATATGATGACCTGTGAAGTGTTTGGAATTTGTTTTTCTGTTCAGGAGATGGCTATGAGTTGTGTGTGCTATCTGGGATTGTGAGAGCATATATCCAAGTGCTTCAAACAGCAACAAAATTTGTCAGAAAATTTGAATTTTTTTTGGTATTGACAAGGCAGTTCCTGGGGAAAAAACATTTTTCCTGATCACTGTATCAGGTTCTGATACATTGTCCAGAAGCCATAAAGGTTATTCATTCACAAATCATGTTTACCTTCACTTGCACTAAAACCTTTGTATGCAAAGCACTCCATGCAGGTGTATATTGTGCTGCAGTACACAAGTGAATTCTAAGTGCTCTGTCATATGGCAGGATACCTGCTGAGACTTTGGACATTATGATGGCATTTTGGAAGCAACACTGCCCCAGTATTCCAATCCTTACAATCCAAGAACTTCTGGTACTCCCACTCCCATTCATGGATGTGAACTATTTTCATGACTTTTTGTCTCTTTTTCAAATGCACCATGGAGATTGTGTTAGTAGCATCCAAAAAATGATCATTGTTTCACTTTTTTGCAGGCAGATTTGAGCTTTTTCTGGCGAGACCGGGAAAGAAGACAGCTGGTAGGTTTTTTGTCCTCTCACACAGTTCTGTGACCTAGGTTTTGACTCTTTGGCAAAATGCTCCAGTGACTGACATCTTTCATGTGTAATTTCTTTCAAATACAGGCACAGATGAAAACTTTTCATGGAAAGCGTGTCATGGAGTTGAAGCGCCAGCTGACACAACGTCAACCTTATGGGCAGGCAAGTGAACAAACAGTGCAGCATTATTGATATCTTTGTGATCTTTTTGCAATTGGTGGAACTTACACAAGTTCTTGGCAATTTAGGAGTATTATATTAAAACTTTCCTGAAAGCTAAAATGTCCACTCAAAATTTAAGGTTACATGTGTGGCAGGTGCTCACTAAAGCAATGAAGTCTCTTCAAATTCCATCCCAGGTAAGATCAGTTCATTCCTAAGATAACAAAAGCCCAGCAGACAGGGAAGCAGGATGATTGAAAATATTTCTGGTGATAATAGATCCTCCTAGCTCACCTAGACCTTTAAAGCCATTCCACCCCACTGTTATGTTGCATGATAGAGACTCAGATCCTTATGTGTATGTGTGATGTATATTAGCAATTGAATTCCTAGCAACCCTAAAGCCTGCTCTTACACCACAAACCGCACGTAGCAGGCAGTGAAGACAAGCAACATTGAACCCATAATCTTCCAGTCAAACAACAAATGGAGTGAAATTTCAGAGTGCATACCCTCAGCCACAATTGCTGGCCAACAATTTTGATGGATTGTGGTGCATATGTTCAACTGTAGGCCCACATGTGGATGCCTCTAGTCAGCTTTAGTAATCCTCATCAAAGTTTAGTGAAATTTCACTACCAGCAATGAGAACACTCTGATTTGAAGTTGATAGTTTGTTTTTTCAGATTTTGAGCATTCCAGAGTTGGATGTAGTCATTGCATTCCAAAAGCTGAGAGCACACAATGAGCATCCTACAGATGATGATTCCCATTCTCTTTTTTCTCTGCATAAATGAAATACTGAAATGGTGCACTGGCTGGAGATGAAAGAGGATATCACTTGTGGGACACTGGTTGGGTGTGGGTACAGATTTCAGGAAGATTTCGAGCATCTCCTCCTCATGAAGAAGATACCTGTTTATGGGGAGGATACAAACTTTCAAAAAAGAAAAAGCGAAAAAAGTTTGGAGGAAGACTACTGTATTAAATCTGCTGCTACTACACACACAATATGTGCACATAAAACCATTCCTAATCATTTCTTCTGCCAAACCATGTGCTTTTGACCTTGTTTGTTGGTCAGGGGTAATGCGTTTCAAAACCCACTTCGATACAAGCTAGGTGCTGGAGACCATAACACCTGATAGCCCAACAGCACCATCGATCCATACAGTATATAACCAAAGGCTGTGTGGTGATCTTGTTGTCTGGTGATGCAGCATGGAGTGTGCAGAAGTCACATATAGTACAGAGTGTGGCCTTTAAAGTAAGTAGCTAAAGCAATCCATGGTGGGGAATTGCAAGGGTACATCACACACGACCTTCTCTCTACTTCTCTTTTAAGTCCAGTCCAAGACTAGACAAACAGGACGGTAGAGCTGCAATCATGCAGCTTTCTAAAGTAGGAGCTATGGTTTTAAGCTGGCTATGTATTTGCACTGCCAAATTTAGAAAGCTTGATCCTGAATCTGTTGCTTCCAGAGATCCTGACATTGAGCATTAGTGTCAGATAAAAAAAGTAGAACTTTGATGGTGCTTTTGTGGAAGATAAAGTCCTGGGGTGTAGGCATTCCAAATAATGCCAAAGTTTTGGCCCCTCACGGAATGCCCATCCTAAAGCATAAGGGGAAGGTTACATGAACATAAACATACATAGATCATGACATGTAGGAGGTGGAGGATTCTTATGCCTACTTCTAGAGAGTGCCTAAAACTAGGCATAAGATCACTCCCAATTGTTTAGGACTGTATGATATCCATCCTCTTTTCTAGGAGGGATATTCATGGATGTAAGGTGCCTTCCAAATACAGGAGGGAGGTTCTCAGAGTGCTTTATGTCATTGGAATTACTTCCTTGGCTGGGTTTCAAACTTCGGGATCTGCATGTATTCTTTGCATAGTGCATTTCATGATCAAACGCAGCTTACACACAATGAGTGTCAACCCTGGAAGGTAATAGAAATTCACATCACAGTGATTCACGACATTTTCTAGTTGGATTTGATTCCGAAAGAAAAATGAACAAAAACTGCAAGAGTAATTAAGAACAAATTCAATTAATAGAAGTTTCAAGTCTTTCAATCTATTCCACAAAGCCATAATAAAATGTTTGCAAACTGTTAGTTTCAGAAATAAGGGGCTACAAATACAAATTTGGTCCTAGTTATGGACTAATCAAAATTATCACACCAACACGGAAGGACTTGGATTCAATCGTTTGAACTTGAGAGGTTGCCAATTACAAATGTAACATATTCTTTGCATATCTAATAGGGTTTGAACAAATTTTTTAAACCTAATTTTATAATTTTGACCATAATATGGTTGGACAAGAGATAAAATTATATTTTGGGCACTTTTCTTTGTCTTGAGATTGTTAAGCACCTGCATATGTTATGGTTCTAAATCTTGCCCGAGATATTTAAACTAGAAGATGGAAAACAAAATCCCTTGTATCAAATCTTGAAGCAAATCTCATGATTGTAACCACTCATTTTAAGTAGTTGGTATATTTAGCTAGATGGTTAGTTAACAAGGTAACAAGTCTCATGCAAAGTGGAATCCATTGGGGAATATGTGAGACTGTAGCCGCCACCAAATTCCCAAATGACCTATGATGAACTTAGTTTCCCTCGAAATGAATAAACAAAGGCGCACAGAAACACATAATGCAATGGGAATGCTCTGACATGTTCTCTTGTTTCAATCTAGTTTGGCGTTTTTTCTCCACAGCCAATGTTAGGATCTTCTTCTCCAGAGTCCAAATTAAGAAATTGACACATCAATCTCAACACTAATGAATGATTTCGTGATATTCACCTGTATTGGGGCATGCCCTTAGGCAAGCATATGCATTCAATCAGGTTTACAACATCTTGTGATGAGAGTTAGGTGATTTTCAAACACATTTGTAAACAATATTTTCATAACTTAAACCTATATTAAAAGGCTTGAACTTATAGCTATAAAAGTTGATAAGGCATTTTGTGAATAGTGTTAACCATAGTTCAAGTATTTAGAGATTGTGGCATTTGTTGCAAGTGGAAAACTCCACATAAGAAGAAGGTTAAGCAACATCTTGTGGATAGAACAACATCACAACCATGTAGGAAGAGTGGTAGGATTGCTACAAGACCACAAGCAACCATGGTAGAAGAGGGGGGATTGTTAATGTCTGCATCAAAAAACAAACATGACACCAGTAGCAATGAAGAGCAATCTGAAGAACAATATGATAGTGCTAGCTTTAAACGGCAACAACAAATTGTTCTGCTCAAAGAAGGGGTGCACAATTTGCAAAATGCGTCCTCAACTATAAAGGAAATGAAAAACCTTGGGAATAAACGAATGACAACAAGGACACCAAACCAAGTTTAAAGCAAAATTTTTTTTTCATTATTTCATGCAACTGGTTTGCTTTTGGAAGTTGTTGGTAGGTCAAGAACTAATGCTTGTCCAAAGTGGTCAAGACTGTTTACTTACTCCTTAACCACGAGCATCTAAAAGATTGCAATCTTATATATTTTGTGCCTTGATTTTGCAAGATTTTTTTGTTAATTAGTTTGTCCCAATGTTCTTATCTTCATTCCACATAACAAATGACTATGTGTTTTCATGCAATGATTGCAATGATTGCAAAATGTATATATGTTACCAACACTACAAGAAGTGGAAAGTTTTTTTTGGTAATGAACAACATTTAATTTGCACCCCATGTCAAAACTTAGGGTTTCACATTAATGTTTTGTCCCTCTTGGCTACTTAAGGATGAAATTCTCAAAAGATCACTACCCTATTTAAATAGTCATTAAATATAATGAAGATTAAAAGACCATTTATTTCTTGCACTCTCCTAGCAGATCAGAAAATGGTGTGGGTTTTTGAATGGAATAAACCAATGGATCCACATTATATCACTAAATGTCTGTAGGACCATTTCAGTTTGTTCTATGGTTTTGCCTAGTGAGGGAAATGACATTCAATTTGAACACTCCCATACATTCCTTGAGTCATGTATGGGAGTGTTATATTGTTGACAGGTTTGCTCATGAGGATTGAAAAATTTGACACCTAATGGACTATAGCCTACTGGGATTGTTGTTTATTTTTCTATGCCTTGTTTTGAGTTTGGTTGTGGAATGTTTGCAGTTGGAAGGCCTAAAAGAACAACATGATTTTAAGTCTGTAGCATGTTCATTGGTTCACAATTAGTCTCATATTTCAATCTTGGTTTAATCTAGATAAAATGTTTTGCGTTTTGGCCAAAGATTGGTTATGTGTTTAATACTAAACATAGGAAATGCTTGGGGATTGCTAATGTTAATAGGTAGTTTGAGTAGTTTATAATGGGGTAAGGACAGAGAAAGAACCATTCTTCATTAGGTAGGTTTTATTTATAAAATTACAGTAGCACAATTGATGCCAACCATTTATTTCCAATATTATGAATCCAAGTTTGTTTCTTATGTACGGAATGTCTTGAATATTGGAAGTTGCCTAGGTGTAGGATACATATGTTTTCAAATTATTGACATGGGATTAAGTACCATGATTGAGAGCAGAGAGCAAATTCAAATAAAGGTTGTACAACTAGTCCTTCACAGCATGGTCAAAGGGGGCTGGAAAGTTGCACTCCACAGCAGGCAGAAGAATATTGCAGGCCTAATGCACAAGGTGGGCCACCTCCATGATATGGTGGGCAATAATGAAAATTAGTTGATAGACAAGCAGAGTGTATGCCACCACTTGGGCATTATGGACACCTAGGGCAATGGGTAGGGGGATAATCAAATTGCCCACCACCACCACATGGTCACTGTCAGCACCAAGGGTAGTGGGTTGCCGGCTACCAAGGATAGTGGAATAATTGTTGTGAAGGGATGGCAACAAACCACCATGGCCATGCAAATTGGGATGGGCCTGGTGGTTGTTGTAGGGGTTCCATACATGCCAAATGGGCTAGTGGGTTGGGCGTAGAAAAAACTAACACTCAAGGGGCAAAAATGCCTGCAACCAAGGAGGAGTTGCAAAAACCATCTAGTAGGTCAAAGGTTGACATTAAAACACAACAATGGGTGGCAAAAAAGACCATAGAATTTGAGGCAGAAGAGCGGAAGAGGAAAGGATTGCCACCTCACAAAGTGGAGGTGAAAAAACATGGCAAAATTGATGGGTCATGCGATGGTAAAATGAATGGGATAATGCAATGTGGGGTCTTGCACCTCATATCCTAAATATGGCTGTTGTTAAAGTGGGTGAACAAAACCCTGTGGACATGGCTGAGCTCTGCAGTCAACTTGATAATTTATTTGAATATATCCATCATGAGTTGAATGCATGTGGCTTTAAGGATTGTGTTAGACAATTCATGAAGTCTAAAAGATCCCGTCTTAAAAAATGGTATCAAAAGGATGGGCAAATTGGATGCCCTCTTGGTGTGGATGCAGACTAGTGGGCAACACTTGTTAAATATTGAGGAGAACGCAACACAAAAGACCTCCCAACTAACAAGTGCAAGAGGCACAATCACAAAGTTAAGCAAATTTGGTCGTGGTGGAAAAGCTGCTGCTAAAGCCAAATTGGTATGTGTTTGTTTAAACTTGATATTTTTGCCTCTGAAGATGTGTATAAATTGTTGACAATAGGCATATGAATTATAGAAGATATAATTCCCTACCCATAGAGCTCTATGGATGCATTTTTTTGGGTTGCAGAAAAAGCTTGCGCATCAAACCCATCATTATCTCAGGTGGCAGTTGCAGAGCTAGCTGGAGTTGGCACAAATGGAAACCTAGTGAGTTCCCACAAATGCATATGGGTACATTCTTGTAGTTGTATTAGGGGATAAATTGCAAACAATCTTTGAATTATGGTTCAATGGATGAATGTTTTCAAACCCACAAATTTATAAACAAACATAGGTAAATGCATTTTCATTCAACTACAATTGTCATCAACTTAGGTTTATTACAAGCAAATTTTGGTAAACATGATTAAAATGTTGGTCATCCTTACAATCTTGCATTACACGATTTGTTCTATATTAAAGGTTTCTTGTTTCAAATCCAAAATAATGGTGACAAAAACCCCCAAATTGCCATTTTTTTACAATCTTGATCATTGTCTAATTCTAGATTCTTTTTGTGCCCATATACTCCATTGTAAATTCTTTGTTTAAAATGCAAAAGAACTTGACCTTAGTAAGTAATGGATTGGATTGATGTAATCATGTGTGCAATAGTGTAAGCACAAACCTTGACATTGAAGACTTTGAATGTAACAATGGTCCTAGGTTGGTTCTTTGTGTGTTGAAGGCTACATTTCGCCATGGCCATGATGGTGCTCTATAATCAATGATGTTTGTTGAACTAGGTTGTAATGATGTTGGGGAATGCATGCAAATTTGGTAGGATTCCAATTCAACCATTCTCTCTTCACAAATTGCAGCAATTGAAACAAAAGTACCGGAAATCCTAGAGGCATGCAACTCAAATGCTTAGGGAATTGAACAATTGAATGCTCATGTGGAGTTGTTCATGACAAAATTGTTAATGAAATCAAATGCAAGAGTGTTAGGTGCAAGTTTGACAAGTCAAGGAGGCATTGCAGGACCTATTGAACTTGCCACACACACCGTAGAAGTGCAAACAACCACAAATTGTACAGAGCTTGGGGAGGGGCATGGTATTGAATGCCCTATAAAAATGCAACCATCCATAAAGCCTACTAGACTTTTGGAAGGGCATGCCATTGAAGACAAGGGTAGAATTAGACATGCGGATATTGGCCATATTACAAAGGTGCACATCTAAACTTTCCTGCATTGATGAGAATTAGACATCATTGTAATAGAATGGTGTGGCATGCCAAAACTAGACAATAATTAACATTGACAAATATGTTGGAATGAAGGAATTTGGGGAGGGGTGGGATTTGGGTGGATCTTAGGTTAAAATAAAGAAAATACACTTGTAGCGCAAGTTGGTGTTAGCACTTGGGCACGGTTTGGTGCATGTAAGGTGACACACACACAAGAAGAGGTGAGATCTAAAAAAGTTGATGCTATGTGTGGCAAGAATTTAGTCGAAATAATCACAAAAGGTTAAATTTTATAATTATGGTGTGCAGTTTCAGACAGGGGATTCAGTTACATTGATAAATCCTACCAAAGAAGACATCATTGCAATAGGTATGATATCAGGGATTGGTGGGCAGACATGTTTCCACCATGGCACCCTTATTGAAGATGGGTGGTTTCGGGTGCAATTTATTGAAATTATGGAAGGCAAAGCTTTCATTCTGTTGCTAATCATGAATGAAAATGATGATCCACCACAGTTGATGTTGAAAGATGTAGTGGGTACCAATTTGGTATGGAAAGGCCAATTTTTGCAAAAGAATAAGTGAGTAGTTGTTGTAAACTACCAACCTTGCTTCTAGGGATTTTTTGCTGGGTTTCATACTAATGTAAGGGAATTTTGGAGAAGAATTGTTCAAGAAATATAAACAATTTTTATAGTAAGGATTGGAATTCCACTTATTCTAATATCCTTCTGCATGTTTATAGTATTTCACGAATAAATAAAAAAGGAAAAATCCCCTATTTACTTTTTAAGAAGAAGAAAGAAAAGTATGAAAAAAGAGCCTTATTTAGATTTAGGCTTAGAATGAAAAAATTGGAATTTTACAAATAATGATATTTTTGCCATTTTAGATGATCGCAAATATAGAATAAGAAGTTCGGGAACCATAAAATACGGTAATATTAAAATTCATTTAATTAAGAAAAAAAAGAGATTTTCGAGGATCGAAAGACAAAGAATTATATATTGAGATATGAAATAATCAAGGGAGATAATTTCTTTTTTCATATTGAGGAAGTACATATTTTAGGTGAATCTTCTTCCTCCATTTTAGTAGAAAATAATACTACATTCAAGTAGGTACCAAGATCACTTCAACTATTAATAATCGAGTGTCTGGACTAGTTAAGATAGAAAAGGGAATGGGTAATCGTGTCAAAATAAAAATATTGCCTGGAAGCACCTATTATTTTCGTGGAGAGACACATAATCTATATAAACAAGATGGTATTTTGGTACCACCAGGAAACAAAATTTTTGGGGAATTCCAATTCAAAGATTGGATTTATTTCTAATGGGTTGTAGTTACCAAAGAATTTTTTTTTTTTTAGTTAGACCCACAATAAAATATAGAATCTTTAATGATTTTAATAAATAAAATTCATCAACACCTTTTTTTAAAAATTAAAATCCCCCAAAAGAACAGGGAACCCTTGAAATTTGAACTCTTAAATATATTTTTTATGAAGATGGTGAAGAGGTCCAAGCAATAGGAGATATCAATACTCAATTAGTCCAAAGTTGTTTAGTACTAAGTTGGGGAGCAACAAAAACTTTTATAAAAGAGGCTTATGTTTCTTTTGTAAAGACAAAATGATTAAAAGTTTTCTCCAAATTAGCTTAGTGAAATATATTGATCTAAATAGTAAGAATAGAGGGAATATTTCCATTTCCAAATATCTTTTAATAGCAAAGTATCTAGTACCAACCAATATTCTAATGGTGGAGACCAACTACTTAATAAAAATTGAGGTACTATTTGTTGTATTCCATCGAATAAAAACAAGGAGAATGGCTCCTTCCTTATTTTGTCTCCATTTCATTTATTTCAAACTCTTCTATATAATGGCATGAAAAAGGATGTAACAAAAGAAGAAGAAGAAGTATTTCATTTGGAAAAAGATCCTCGCTTTCATATACAATCCCTTATCAAAAAATGAATTAATTATTACCCTTAAAAATCTAAGTGGAATTTTTGATTCAAAAAAAGAAAGTAAGGATATTTTCTTACCAGTTGGAAGAATTTTCGAACAATTCAATTTATCAGAATTTTTTTCTTTCTTGGGACACTTACAAAATATCACAAATTCTTTTCAACCTTTTTGTTTGATGACCCATGATCGATTCATATCTATTAAATTTTCAATAATAGATAGTCCCCTAAATACTTTTCGAAAACCTAAGTGGTTTTTTATTGGTGAAAATAAAAAAATATATAAATTGCTGTTAGGTAATAGTATCATTTCCAATATACTAAGATAATTTCAATAGCATCATGCATCAATATAATAACACACAACAAGCACATTAGGCACCTTAAGGATGTGTTTCTTTTTCCCTCATAAAAATATTTAAATAATTATATAAATAAGATAACAATTTTTTTCATTGATATGCTAGAATGGCATGGTCACTTAAAAGCTTTAGAAACCTTCCTCTATTGGGTTTGTATTCATTTTATAGATAAAGGCTGTGTGTGACATTTCAAAAGTTGTTGTTAAAGGAACCTTTTTAAAACTAGGTGTTCTCACCCATTTCCCTGTTTAATTTTATTCAATGTGTGAATGGTGAAAGTTTTTGGAAATAAGTTGCAATTCTGCCTCTCTTTAATAACTTGTTACTAGTTATTACTCTCAGCTTGGCAAATGATTTCTAATTAAGGAATTTGTGACCAAAACAAATTCAAAAGATTTTTTGCAAAATGGCAAAATAATTCCATGAAAAAAATAAATAAATTTGAAAGTGAAGTGATTTTGGAAGGTTTCAATTGTCCAAGGTGATCCATATGTATCACCAAACTTCTATATTTATTTTTTAGTGTGTTCCATAAATATAGAAGGCTGATTAAAATTTTGTGCTTCTTATAGCCAGATTGGGCCTAAACCCGAAACTTAACCTTTGGTTGCAAAACTCTAGTATGTTGGTACTAAGCATTATTGTTCAGATGAGGATTTTTTTTAGTGGAATGGTTGGTTCTACATTTTGTATTTTTCATAAAATGCAAAATCTATGAGTTCCAGGTCTAAGAGTTTTCTCAAAAACTAAATTCACTTGTAAGTTTAGATTCACTCATGTTTAGATCCAAATTTTTGGTTGCTGCATCAGACCTATTACTGGGCTTGAAGTGAGGCAATACCTTACCCTGAGGTCAGTTTGGTCATTATATAATTCTCAAAATAGTGAAATGAAATTTTGTGAAAATATGAAGTTGGAATGTTAAAAATTCATCATAATTATTGTAGACTATGCTCTGAATAATTTCACTACTCATATCACAATATTATAGTAGATGGTGGAAAATTATATAGTTTCAAAAATTAAAAAACGAATTCATGTTTTGAAAAATAATAATTATTCGTTTTCTCAATGTGGAAACTGACCCTAGCCTATGATAATAAAAGAAATCATGTTTGAGATATTGTACTTCTTGTCATGGGCAACACCAAATTTTAACACCATCTACTTCAAAGTTTAAACCATCCATGGTGGTCTTGAAGAGCGAAATAGTAGCTCCCTTGATCCTTTATCCTTCTAGATACCAACAGCGGCTACCAAAGTATAACCATGTTGACAATCACTTGAAATTATCAAAGTGAAACCTCTCAGTTCAATGTCTTGGAAATTTGGCAACCCTTGAATCCCAACAAAGTCATTTCTTCAATTTTTGAAGACGGCCATCAAGGGTATAGAATACCCTATTGACACCCACTGGTTCCAGGTTCCAAAAAGAAAGAACCAATGAACAATGCTGGAAACTCAAAACCTGGCAGTGTTCTTTTCTTCAACTTGTGATGTTGCTGAAGTGGCAAATCATGCATAAGAATTTTTAGCCAAATTTGGCAATATTCAAAATATGAAAGTGAAAAAAATCTTAAGCACCTTTTCATGTTGTATGCAGTTGTGGCAACTTTTATTTCTGAAAAAGCAGTTTTTTGGCCCTCAAAAAAACCCGGAAAAAGGGGAATTTATGACAAAATATTCCTTTTTCAAAACATTTTTCACCAGATGTGGAGAATTTGTCATTTACAAATTGCTAGTCTAAACGCACATTGTCCAACAGTACTTAAAAATAGTTTGAGAACAAAATCAAATAAGGTTCAAAGTTCCATATGTTATATTGGTAGTAAAAAGATAAGAAGAAGACCCTTCAAGTTTCCATTGGCCCACTCTCGGTGTAGTCAGACCTTGTTTTGACTGGGATTCATAAGTATAGGAGAAGGGCCTGAGAACAGGCCCTTCTGTGATTTGAGAGATGTGCCTGACCCTGGTAGGCCGAGGGAACACGGCAAAATTCAGAGAAGGGCCTGTACTCAGGTCCTTTTCCTGGGTAAGGCAGAGCAGGGATTTTTTTCACTCTTAGAAATAGTGATAGGCTGGCTGGTACCTTCCACCCAGAAGATCCCCCTTGCTGAAAACAGGTTTCCTCAAGCAGGCAATGGAGCTGAAATTATAAAGGAAAAATCCAGGCGGTGCTTTATGGCAAGGTAACACTCAATTGAAATCCACCAACCCAATATTTTGTTCTCATCTCTAACAATCAACTAAGTTGGACAGCCATCTCTTTGCAACTTTTATTGACTTTACACAGTAATTTAAGTACTACAACAGTTACACCTTCTAAATTTAAATTGCACCGATTACAATTGTGGACATGCAGGAAGCACACTAAACTTTTTAAGTAATATGAAGTAAACCCGCAACACGTACCAACCCCCATTGGGTGGTCACCCTTGAAGTAGTGGGCAATGGGTGGGCCAGTAGCGGCTTATAATAGCACCTTAAGAAAGGCTAGTCCTGAATCCAAATAAACAAATGTTTGTTAACATTGATGATGCAACTCAACATTGGAAACTGATCCAACCAAAAATTGCTAGTCTAAACACACAACGTCCAACAGTACTTAAAAATAGTTTGAGAATAAAATCAAATAAGGTTCAAAGTTCCATATGTATTGGTAGTGAAAAGATAAGAAGAAGACCCTTCAAGTTTCGATTGGCCCACTCTCAGTGTAGTCAGACCTTGTTTTGACTGGGATCCATAAGTATAGGAGAAGGGCCTGAGTACAGGCCCTTCTCTGATTTGAGATCTGTGCCTGAGGCTGCTAGGCAGAGGGAACAAGTTGAAAATCAGAGAGGAGCCTGTACTCAGGTCCTTTTCCTTCATAAGGCTGGGATTTTTTTCACTTTTAGAAATAGTGATAGGCTGGCTGGTACCTTCCACCCAGAAGATCCCCCTTGCTGAAAACAGGTTTCTTCAAGCAGGTAATGGAGCTGAAATTATAAAAGAAAAATCGGTGCTTTATGGCAAGGTAACACTCTCTTGAAATCCACCAACCCAATATTTTGTTTTCATCTCCACAACAACAGCTACCAATGCACCAGTTCAGGATGAGGCCGTTCAAGCCGTTTTGGGGATGAACCAAAAACACATCCTCTTGCCTTGCCCAGGGATTTTTCAGCC
>Ga0116227_10001459_pt1 | contig 52611 bp, 27 predicted proteins | sample S1TSphgellanicum_FD_89693 | JGI IMG/M metagenome (GOLD analysis project Ga0116227, IMG submission 89693) | Host-associated microbial communities from peat moss isolated from Minnesota, USA - S1T2_Fb - Sphagnum magellanicum MG | ecosystem: Host-associated > Plants > Peat moss > Unclassified... | reverse complement strand
AGATAGTCTGAGTCAGGAAAGGTTAAGTGTCTGTGGAATTGAGGTGGATTGATAGATTGTGAGAACCAGGGTCCGTGGGAGTTCGCGTCATTGCTGCGGGTTTTCTGGATCCTCCTTTTTGGTTACAAAAGTTTGTCCAAAACAAAAACCCCATCTTACAACTAGTAAGGCTCCCCATTTGGAACCTTAGGTTGAGGTACCATCTCCTAAGGCACTTGGAGAATTTTCCTAGTATATGTCGACGGCATGTTATATGATTTATGAATATCACCCTACTTCTTAAGAGGGAAATGGATCTTACACCTATTTGCACTTCCCCTAGTATACCTTATGATCTATGTATGGTTAGGCTCATGGCAACCTGCACATCATGCTTTACAATCGATAAAGCTGAAGGGTGCGGGGGCACTTAGAGAAACTCCCTAAAGTATTTGAAGGGCACCTTATATTCGTGAATATAATTCTTAGAAAAGAGGAGGGATCTTACCCCCAATATTTCAGACAATGGGAGTCAGGACTTAGGAAATTTAAATTATTAAAATATTTATGATGTCTGAAAATTATTTAATGAATCAATTGTCCTAAAATAATAAACCAGGTTTATTAACTTGTAAATTATTTCATGAACAAATTGTAAGAGGCCAAAACCAGAACCATTCCTGATGTTTTGCCTCACAATGAACACACTTGGAAAACTCATTAGAAGTGGCAATTCTGACCAGTTCTATTTTGTGACAAGCACTATTGGCTGGCAATTACATCATATCAGTTGAGTGGAAACTCAATAGCCTGTTGTAGAGAATTTTCACCTATTTTTGAGTTAGTAGCTAGCCTTGTTGTGCGCAAATTCCTTGAACACATTTTTCAATCTCAATATGGAGAATACTCTATACCTTGGCCACTTCAACACATGTTTGTTGAATAAATTATTAAATGTGTGAGAATTTCATTTTGATAAATGATATATTCCCTAATATTCCATCAAATTGTTTATTTTCCCACAAAAAAAGTATTTTCTTGAAAATTTCAAACTTTTTGAAAACGGTATAACTAACTGGCCCAGGCTAAGGTATTTAATGACCCAAAGCACTTGGCCCCACAACCTAAATAAAATGACACTCTCCACCTTTAAAAAAAAAAGCATTGAAAAATCACCAAAAGAATAATAAAATCACATTGAAATTCCACTCGGAATGCAGTTACAAGCCAATAAAGAAATATTCAAGGAGAAAACCTCTAATCAAAGTTTTAATTTGCAAGAAAACATCATCACCACAAACAGTGGTTTTTTTGGGGGTGGGGGGGAGGGGGGAATTTTCACATTTTAATGACAAATGTTTTTTGGGGGGGTTTTCTAGTGAAATTGAGAAAAGAGGGAAAAAAATCAGGAAAAAATTGCCAAGTTTTCAAAACAAAAAAAATTGAAAAAAAACAAAAAAAACCCATCCCCAAAAGCATAAAACACAATCCCAGTTTTTTTTAATTAAAAAATCAAAGGGTAAGGAGTCACATGGTGGGGCTGGTCCGGTTGTTGTTGACTGAATCAGAAGTGATAGCCATCCCAGCTGAAATACGTAACTGCAGTGCATAAAAACACTGCCAAAAAGACTGAGTCATTGAACAAAGCTTTCTTAGACGGCCAAACTTACAAAGAAGAAGAAGAAGCACTTTGAATGTTTCAAATAATCATGCCAAAGTTAGTGCAACAACCAAAAAGGAAGTTGGTGTCTGAAACTTAAGTAAAGGGGCCTTCAGAATTGCCTCTTTTTTCAACACGACATCTGTTTGAGGATAAGAGAAGACATCTGGGAGTTTGCGCTTCTTCCCTGCATTTTGACAGAAAAAAATACATGTTGCAAGTCCATTTCCAATCTCTCTACTTAAGTTTCTATGCACATTGATCCCTTTGTGAATGAATGAGAAAGATAAGCTGGTGATTGAAAAGCACAATTATAGGATGTCTATAAACACCACAAACATTTTGTAACCTTTGTGTATCTTCAATGTGTGGATCAAGTATCATTTGTTAGTTGATCCAAATTTTAAGCCTTATGGCAAATTTTGTCTCCTCCTCCAAGGTTGTTTTTCCCCATCGCCACCTCATGTGCAAGTTATATGGTTGTTGGGTCTCTTCTCATCTAGAATGCAAGGGTGACCTAAGTAAGGAAAAGGGCTGTTAGCTGAGAATAATAGTTATTACATATTGGTATAGTCATGCAGACACGCACAGAATGGCAAATTAGGGAAGTAGGCCATGTCCATTTGAATTACATGATGTACTCCAAGAGGTTACATGTTGTATTCTAGCTAGTTCCCGATTCAAGCTCTATCCGTCCTCATCAAGCATGAAAAGAGGTGTGATAATGTTCATAAACTGACTACACGAAATAGGTAAAATATCGTAAAGAGATGATTTCCCAGTTCAATGCCCTTTCTGAAGGACTTTACTACCATGATCTTCATACATATAAAGTTGAGTCTACTTCAAACCTTTTCAAAGAGAACCTCTCTTGGTCATTTCTTCTTAGGTACCAAAAGTGAAACTCTTCCTAAGAGGACTAGCTTTTGACTAGCTTCAACTTCATAAGTTTGTTGCAATCATGATTCAATTACCTACATTGAGATTCAACAACCTATAAAGTGATATTTTGCAAACATGAATAAAACTCATCCTGAAAGAGTGGAAGTACTCTGGGTAGTTGAGCAACCCAAGGAAAGAGATTCTTAATCATTTTAGTTGCATGTCTCTATACCTCTCAAGGGCAAAATTATGGGTCCAACCTAGTGAATCTTGGCAGATTTTAAGTTAGTGTTTTAGGGAACAACACTCTCTATAATGGAACAACAGATTCCAGCTATGTACTATGAAATGGGCCCAGGCTCGTTCCACCCAGGAACATGGCAAGCCTGGTAGGGTTAGTTGTTGTTCCATTTGGTGATAATGGGTTCCTCCAAGGCCTGTTCCAAAGCATAACTGATTTTTGATCGTTGATCAATGTTTCAAGTACCTTCTTTATCGATAGTTTATTTGCATTAAAGTTGACACTTATAGCACCAAAAGTGGAGCTAGTAAGTGGGTGCTTGTCTCTCCTGACAAAATATTGTAAAAGTGCATAAATAGGACTTAGAAACTACTTACAACTAGTATACATGCATGGGTGGTGTTAGCCTTGATGATAGTGATAAGTGGATTCTGGTTGGTAATAATTTAACGGTTTCCAGGCACTTGGAAATGAAAAGAGGAATCATTTTTTTGGGGGGCAAATGACTTGGATTAAAAGAAGCACTCTCTAGCTTGGAATGGGTCCTACGATTTCCTTGGAATTAAGTATTCCCCTCTTCTACTTCCCCAAACAACAATTTCTTATATAACTTGCCTGAAGTTTATGTGGCACAATCCTTCAATGAAAAATAAAGAAGACTTTGGGTTGATGTAAAACTTGGCCCCCTCCCCTCCCCTCCTCTCAAAAACAAGGTAAAAAGTAGTGAAAATGCACCCTACATACTTCAAATTTCATACGTTGTTGTGTGGGATGTTTAACTCTAGGGTGAGATCCTACCATTCATTACGTGTTTGAATTCATGCAATGTACTATGCCTAGCTAACTCCATAGTAGTACAGGCTAAGCATAAAGAAGAACAGTTCAGTCTAGGAAGGTGACAAATCTTCTTAGGACAAATGGATCGAAAGGTTGCTATATGATTAGCTGAGAGTAGCTGGTCTTTAACTGTTGTTGGCCTATGATTGGTTGAAAGTAGGTGATCTAAGTGTTCAAGGTGATGGAGCACATTGGGCCACATGACATAATACCAAACCATGAAAACTTCAAAAATTGGAACTCATAGGGAACCTCCCTCCTATACCAAAAAAAAAGAGTTAGTTCAATCCTAACACAAAAATTTCCAAGAATTTTCTTAATCTTGGAGACCCACAACATCCAGAAGCTCATGAAGTTGATTTTATGTCACTCAAATGTGTCCATTGATGAAACAAGTACCTAAACAAAATTTGGGTTTGATTTGTAATTTCAAACTTGGCAAATTTTGGATCTAAATATTTCAACAAAGAGGGTCTCAGGTTCATATACACAAGCTAGCAAAGTTTATATGCACGTATGGGGTTATAAATTCAAACTAAGTACCACTCAAAGCACATTAATACTGCACTAAACTACAGGTGGGCAAATCACAATGTTTCCTTTCTACTTTCATAGAGAGAAAACAAGCTTTTGATCCAAATCATCAACAAGACAAGAGGCAGCATCATCAGGGCTAACCTTGGGACAAAAATCCCATAAGATTTCCAACTCACACAAAGAGTGATTGAAGGATTCAAAGATAAGCTTTTGGCCTATCCAAATTCTAAGTACCTGCAATAGTATGGTGGATGTATCAAATGTCAATGAGTCAAGTAGGCTAAGTGATTTCTAAAAGGAGAGAAAAACAAAGAAAACCAAAAAAAAAAAACGACTTTGCTTTGACCCTTGACATATTCAAGATCATGTGTAACAAGGGGTCCTCAAGTACCTAATCACAATTAGTGAGCAACAATTGAAAGTACTGAAAACAGTGTAATGCACACAAAAATTGTGGTTCCCAATTGCAAAATGTTCAGCACTATTTTCTCATCACTATTGTCTCATCAAACCACCCACAAGCACCCACACCAACAAACCAAATTAATTTCTGATCTGCTTTCTTGTACTGGGAAAGCAAATGCCGATGTTGTTGTTGTTGCCATGGAATGTGTAAATTGGTACACAAGAGAGTGGAATTGTTCTGTCCAGGGAGCAACTCTTTTCAACAGCATAACAGTACCACATGCTTATGGCCACTCATTCATTTGCATGTGTCCTGCCTTTGCACCAAACCCAACAATTCTGGCACTCCACTTCTTTCCAAGAAAGACAGCTTACAGTTAGAGATCAGGTCGATTGTAAGTTCACTTGCAGTTCTGATCCCCCGCCCCACAAGCTTTTGGTCACTGGTTGCAACAACATTCAGCAATACGTACACGTGACTTGTGATGTACAGAGTGTGCACGAAGTGGTTGCCATGAAGTTCTAGGTCATTGAACATAACATTCAATTACATTTTTTCTTGTTTTTCTAGTGCCTTTCTGCTCTAATTGGTGGCTTTTTTTGGGAGAAATTGTATTCTTTATCTTGATAAAAAGATTTTGATTTTTTGGGATTATTTTCTACTGTAAATTTGACTAATTTTGCTAATTTATTGAAAATTTTGCAAAATTTTCAATATCACAAAATTGGAAAAAAAAACCTGGCTCAAATCCTTCATGGGTTTCTAATGTACCACTGAAGAGCATCTCCTCTACCCACATCAGTAAATGTGTCTGTACACACTATTCAGATGAATTACAGCTTTCAAATGGTGTAAACTCAGTTTGGGCCTGTAACTTATGTAGGCCAAATTGAACAAGCACTCATTGTGAAACATCCAGTTATGGATGGATATTATGGATGAACCTTAACTGTGTTAATATCTGGTTCACCTTAGTAACCCCTCCTGTAAGAAGTAGGTCCTATATACATGTAGATAGGTAGGAAAATAGGTGACTACTAACTAACTAGAAGTAGATGGTTTATACATAAGTAAAGGTTGTTTTTACTACCTACCTGATAACAACCCACAAGGTTAGTTAAAGGAGCAAGTGAGTTAATCACAATGGTTAGCTAGGTAACTAGAACCCAATTGAGAACTATTTCCTGACCACTAACGAGCTGGTGGGTGCTGGTTCCCTTCCTTGGTGGCTGGAAATTTATTGAAAGAATTCTGTATTTCAACAACTTAACACCAAATGATGGGTATGGTAAACACCGATAGAGGTCGAAATGGGGGTTGTGGGTGGAGATGCTCTTAGAAATGCCAAGTGACAACCCCATTTGAGCTTTGATGAGTATATAGCACATCCAAGGTGCAATGTTAATTTTCTTTTAATTGGCCTTATTGTAAGGCACCCCTAAAATGGGCGTACTAAGAGGTTTCAAGATTTGATTATCTTGTTCAAAATAATTGCTGATTTAAACTGCTGATTATTTTATATCAAGGGTGAAGTTTTAAACATCTCGCAATAAATTTTTCCTTTATTTCATGTTTACTTAGTTGAGAATTACAACCATCAATCGAGGGATGATAAATACTAGGTAGTAGAGGCTTTTGAATCATCAATGATCCACAACTTTATTCTTGAAATAAAGTTTTGAATCAATGATATTCAATAATCAATCAAATCATATGCAACCTAGTGAAGATTTCAATATCCAATTATCATACCGAGATAATTGAACCTTGGACCTCCTAATTTATCAACCCAAAGTAGTTTTACACTATTTGATTGCAATACTTTTGGATTTGTCATACTTCATGCAAAATTAGAATGAGGAAAACTTTCGAGAAAGTGGTATATCGGAAATTTTCTTTAATCCTTCATATGCTTATCCTTGGGCAATTTCAAATACAATTCATACTTCCATCATTTCAAGCTTAACTACCTCACTTCTTTTCTTACTAACTTTCGTGATAACTATCTCCTATCCATAATGACTACCTCACTCTTTTTCTCTACCCATCAACATGGAAATGGAAAAAAATAAAATTAACATGTACCTTTTCATATCCATGATATTTATATTAATTCAAAGTGAATCTGAATTGACATAAATAATGATGAAATATTGAAATCGTATGAGAACATAACAGAATAAAAACATGGGTGGTTTACTACCTTACCCTAGGGTCAGTTTCCACATTGACAAAACAAATAATTTTTTTTCCCAAAAAATGATTAAATTTTTTTTTTGAAATATATATATTTTCCATCATCTACTATACTATTGTGACATCAGTAGTGAAATTATTCAGAATGTAGACTATGATAATTTTGATAATTTTCAACATGTCAACTTCATATTTTCACAAAATTTCATTGCACTATTTTGAGGATTATTTAATGACGAAACTGACCTTAGGGTAAGGTATCTGATTTAGTTCTGTACTCCAATTACAGAGCTCAATCTTCATATACAATACCTCAATTTTAATGTTTCAATCAGCAAAAGCTCTTTATGGAAACAATGGGTTCACACATGCGGTACAAGGTCTGTTTTAATACTAAAACCAGCATATCAATACAAGCAAGATGAAATAGGTATCCACAAGCTTGATTGTTCACTGCTTGTGGCCATTGAGATATGGATTGTGGACTTTTGTAAATGACAATGCATGTAGTCATCATCAGAGATTTATTTATTTTTGGCGAAATTTCACAACCTGGTGACAAAAAGAAGGTCCTTGCAACAAGTACAAAGGATTTGCTGGGGGAAAAAAGTCCCATTGTAGTCACATTATGGGGGAAAAAAATGGCCCATTGTCATCACATTATGGGGAGAAAAATTGAAGTTGCCTGATTTGGACAATAGGTTGTATGATGTTGCCAAAATATAACATGATTCCTAAACCTTTTTTTATTTTCCTCTCTGATGTGTAGCTAAATTTGGCTAAGTCCTCTTGTGGATGATTGCCAACCCATCTACCTCACAAATTTGACCAAAAAACAAACAATCGCGGGTCATCATACATGTTGTCCTCTTGACAATTCACACCAACAAGACTTGTGAGTTTGCATAGCATGAAGATATGACTGTAGTATACGCCCATTCATTTATTTGTGTGGGTGGTTGTTGCTTGTTGCTTCACTCCTTCCATTTGCATTTATTGTGTATGGAATGAGAATACCTTGCAGGATATTTTGTCATAGGACAATTGCTTTGGTGCATGGGTCGTCTACTGTGGAGAGGATGCGCACACAATGCCTTGTTTTGATAGCAATGTCCAATTGCCATGGATTTGGCACTGGCCTGTTGTGTATACGTGGGTTCATATCTTGAATGTCCAAATGACTGCTTTTCCTTAACAAAATGCACATTTCGATGATCGCGGTGTTCACAATATGTGGGGTTGTTGTTGTCGGATGCTTTTGTGGCATACTGATTGGAGCTCATACTATGTCTGCAGTGACCATGGTTTTTGGGCACACAATTTTTTTTCTGACCATTAATAAGATGTGTGTAAGGCTCAAAGGTTGATGATATGTTTTGGATTCTGTGTTGCCCTGTGGAATGGGAGATAGCACTTTTCTTACATGAAGGTGGTCTACCAGCATTGACATTGCCAGAAGCAAGTTGAATCCTGCCATGATGAGCATGTGCTTGATGGAAACAAGGGGTTTGACTCGCTGCGCCTCGAGTACTATAGTTGTTGTTGGAAGCTTTTGATTGAACATTTGACGGCAGATTCATACAAGTTTGGTCCAGTAGGGTGTTTGATGCAATTCCCACAAGTTGCTCATGTGCAATAGTCAAGGCTCGTGATATCTTTGACACTAAATCCCAGACATTTGGATTGTTTGGGTCCCTGGTGTTTCTTCTTGCATTGCAATTGTGTCTCTGCATTACTCCATGTCTTGCATCTGGACTCTTTTGTTTCCAACGATAGTCATTTCATATTGGACCAACAACTCCATACACAACAATTTCCAAAAGCTTCAAGGTAGACCTGCCACAAGCTCCAATTTTTTTGCATACGTATCTTTTGATGTGCTTTTTAAAATAAAAATCTGTGGTTGCTCTTTGGTATGTTCTGTTGATTCTCTAGTTCCTTACCAGATTGTACTTATCCAAGTACCATGTCAATCTCTTTTGGCACACATAAATTTGGCGTTCCAACATTTGAAATGGCCTCAACAGTAGTAGTGTTCACTAACATCCTTTCCCCTTCAAGAGCTTCCTTTCTTACATGAAACTCAAGCTTGGTGAATGATGTTTGTTGAATCTACATACCAAATCATAGCTTCTTTGCAGATTGACATATGATTAACTGACAAATTGCCAGTCTTGCTGTATTATACGAACTGAATTTGGAATGTTTGGTTTGTGAAGCACGAATCCTGTGTAATGCATTGGCCATTGAACAATGCTTGTAAGTGGTAAGAAAAACCCTAGCCAATTCCCAAGAGGAAAGTTCACATGAAGGTGGGGATGATGAAGTATTCCTTTTAACCAAGCGTTGTAAAGACTTCAATGGTCAACCTCCATGGTCATGTCAGTTGAAACCTCTCACATGTTTGATTTTCCTTCATATGGGGTTTGAGACTTGAAATGTGAACAACAACCCATAACTGAAATGAGAGACATAAGTCATATTTACCTAAACCATGCTCAAAACTTCATGTTGTTTTAGGTTGTCCTTTGAAGACCATCATATCTACCACAAACTCTTATGGATAATTTTGACTAGTTTAGGGTTGGATGCACAAGTAGCTTAACTATCATCCAATGATGACCTGTTGGGTAGGCATTGGGTGTCCTCATCTATTGTTAAACCTTTTACATTTGAAGGAAAATTTAGGTCGTCCTTTGAAGACCGTCATATTTACCTCAAAACCTTTGGATAATTTTGACTAGTTTAGGGTTGGATGCACAAATAGCTTAACTATCATCCAATTATGACTTGTTGGGTAGGCATTGGGTGTCCTCATCTATTATAAAACCTTCTATGTTTGAAGGAAAATATTTTGTGAAGGAAAATAGAGAATCTTTTGGGAATATTCAGGAATGTTCTATTTTCAACATGGAAACTTCAAAATGAATTAATTATTTGACAAACATGTGTTGAAGCTGCCCTGCACTAGTGTATTTAAGTGCAACCACAAAGCTCAATTCTTATGGTGGGCCAATCAAATGCAATTATTATTATTTTTGTTATTGGCTCATTTGGAAATCATTATGTCCTATGCATATTTACAGGTTAAAATCAGTGTTGGGTGGTTCTCATAGTTTTGAGAGAATCATTGATTTCAATTTTTGTAAGAATTAAAAGAGAACCAGTTCAATTTTAAAGTAAGTCCATTCTCACCTAAATGAGGTTTTGAACCAAGACCTTTCCAAAGTAAATTAAATATTAAACATAAAATCATATATAAATAAAGCATATGAATATTTTTATTTAATGTTTATTCATCCTAATAATTTTAAAGTTAGGACCATTATTAGATGTAAACTTTAAATCTAAAGTTCAACTTCATTTTGCGCATATGAAAGGGTGTGAAATAGTGGTTACTGTTTGTTGAGATTTTTTACAAATTTTGGGTTCAAACTCTTTAATGATAAAAATAAATGGTTCTATTTATTCGAGTTTTTATGAATCTATGCAGTTATGAGAACCAATTTTCAGAGTTCAATTGATAACCGTCACGGGTATCAAGTTGGAGTCTCAATAGTACCTGGCTGGTTCTCACTCAAAATGAGAACAATTGGGTTTCAGTGTAAGATTTTCCTGAAAACCAGTGGATTGCTGATAACCGCCCAACACTAGTCAAGACTTAAGTTCACACTCTTTACAGGCAATGCTTTATGCAAATTACCAACTGTGTACAGGCCATTTTTGTGCTGCTGGTGGAGATCAAGGCAAGTGCGTGTGTACCTAGTGTATACATACCACAATGGTCAGATGAAAAAATACAATTACTACCTTCTTCATTAGTTCTATTATTGTTATACATTAGCTCATTTGTGTGCCTTGATACAGGTACCTGATCAGAAGCCTCTAGGATTGAAATTTTGTAAATAGGACGTCAGAGAGCTGAATGTGACCAAGCTTGGTGATGCCTGAAACTCTTGGAGAGTACAAACCAGAAGGGCAGTAACTGAGAAAACCCTACACCACTACCCAATGGTGCAGTGTTTTCAACACATCGATACAAAAAAAATACCTTCAGCAAAACATCAAGCTGAAACAGAGCTGTTAAACAAGAATGCTATGGAACAAAATAAAGACAGTTTCATGGAAATAGGAAAACCCAGTGCTGTGTGACAAAGGGATCCCAGGAGTGAAGGAGAATGGTAGAGGGTAGGATGATTTCCTTCACTTTACCGTAATTGCACGCTTGCAGCAAATGGTCCTTAACAGTGGTGTACTATTAACTGGCTCTGGCACAAGGTGAGGGGGTAAAATCACTCATAAAGAAATTTGGGCTAAAGACTAGATTTGAGTTTGAGCTTGCAAATCCTAAATGCTAAACCCAAGAACTGAAAATGATGACACTGTGACTGCCTTCAATCCAGAATCCTACAATTCTGTACCTGAGAACATCGCTGATTCTAAAATCAAGATCCTTGACAACTTGGCAAAAGCACATGGAATTTGTGCATAACCATGTTGATTGAAGCTCTGCTCAAGATTTGATGACATTTGACACTGTGCTGACTTGTGAATCAATAGGTGGTCCACATGAAAATGGTGCCTGATAGATGTTTTTGTCCATCATTGTGGTCTATTCACCAAGGAATCCTCAAAATTGTGTGTGCTAACAGAGGTGGCCATTGCCACCAGCGATCATGAGTCTGCATAATTTCCTACAATTATTTGAAAAAATAAATCCCAAAGCAAAAGGGGATCTATCATCTGGGGTTGGAAACATAGAATTACTGCTGAAAATAAAACAAAGTTGCAGCTAGAAGGGAAAGGGCAAAAGGAAGTAGTAAAGTTGATCTAGTAGCTCGGCAAAGTTCTGCACCCCCAGGAATGGAAGAAATGGGGCTTTCACTTGGAGGAGCAAGGCCAGAAATTGGGGGAGAGCCTGGTGACAGAGGCAAGCGAGAAGCTGCTGTAAAACCTGATGATGGAGCTTGAGATGTTGGTGGTAACCCCAATGGAGCACTTGTGGGAGGAGAAACTAATGGGGCAGGGCTTTCCCAAGGCACATCTGCTGTCAAATCAAGTGGGTACTTCTGAGAGCCATTGGCATACAAAATCCCCCAATTCTGTTCAGCAACACCTCCAGGTTTCAAGTCCTCATTGAATAGAGCAAAGATGTAAGTGGGTATGAAAACTTGGGGTCTTCGAGGAGTACCCACGGTAGGATTACTGAGTATGTAGTCAACCAAGTTCTGGTTGAAGGTTTGTGCATCACTTACATTGGCTCCTATGGTCCCCAGTGTTGGCCATCCACATTCGCTAACTGCAAGCCGCACATAGTCAAACCCAATACGCTCCATGGCTGATGCAAGAGCATCAAGCTGTGCATCTAGCAAGTAAAAGTAATTGTATGGACCGTCTTGAATAAAGGGAGTGGTTCGAGTGAAGAGTGCATAATCCAATGGAATATACCCAGGGTCGTCAACCCAACCAAAGTATGGGTATGCATTCACATACAGATAAGATCCTGTGTCATTCAGAAACTGAAGCATGGGTGTGATGACAGGAACCGCAATATCTGCTCGGAATGAGCCATTCGAGGGTGGAGAAGACCATGAAAGGATATTATTCTCAATAGCTGTTGAAATCTTGATCGTTGATGAAAGACCCCGGTTCACCAAACTGGCTTGAAGGTTTTGCATAGCTGGAACCAGTTGTGTCCACACAGCTGTAAGTGTGTAATCTGTGAAAAGCTCATTTCCAACCAGAATCACTGTGATGTTTGTTCCAGGAAGATATGCAACCACGTTTGCTAGAATCCATTGATCAGCATCTACTGCACTAGCTGCAAGCGATGGAATGACATCGTTTCCCATCCCAATTGTGACTTGTAGGCCAGAATTCCCCAGAGCAGTTAGGGTGGCAGCATCAGAGTCATAGATCCGCACTCTCCCGATTCCCAGGCTTTTGATGAGTGACACAGCAACACCTGGGGCAGGAAGATTGTCCGCAACTTGCCCATAGTTGATCCCAATTGTATGCGCCTCTGTGTACACACACACACACACACATTCAGACCACACTTGGTTTGCCGATGTTGCAGATTTGGTCCAGACCCATTGCAGGAATTGGGCTCAATTATGGACGCAGTCTGAGAAAAAAATTGCTGCATCGAATGGTGTAGAGATATTGGAAGATTGGGTATATTTCTTTCTACGCACCTGGAGCATAGTCGCAGCTTGACGGCGAGCAACACATGCAAAACAAAATCAAGAACAATACGGTTCCACGCAGCACTCCGCAATTCCACGCCTCCTCCTTCTCGGAACAAAATGATCGGACCCTCCTCTCAGCACCCATCTTCTTCTCCTTCCGTTGTGATCCTCCTCCTCCGGCTTGCACATAAGACAGGATCATTCTTAATTTGGTTCGAATAGGTACCTGTTGCAGAATAGCTCACAGCAGGTTTGTGACCCGCTGCAGTAGGCTCAGATGATGCTCCTTGAAGAGTATTGAACGACCAAACCCATGAACTAAATCCTCAGTGGGAGTTCTGAAGCAATCAGAAAACAATTGGAAACAGTTGCTTCAACCCAAATCTCCAAAAAAAGAGAAAAGACGCAAGAAATAAATAAATAAAATAAAAATCTCAAATCGATCTTGGATGCTTTTGGCAAAAGAATGATCAGCAATTGATAAACCTTTCTGCAGCTCACAGACTGCAAACAGAACAGAGTGTAACACACAATTCAAGTGGGTAGATTGCGCCTACCTAATAAGCAAAATTCGAGTACAGAAAAACCCATTTCACTCACTCTCTCACTGTGTAGGAATCGATGAAGAAGAGCTACTGTACACTCATGAAGAAACAAAGGAGCAATTTTCAAAAGGGAACAAGAACAAGAACGACAACAACGACTTGTACGAGCAAGAAGACCATGCTCAAGAAAGCAAAGCAGCTTCGGAAAGGTGGGGGGGAAAAAAGAAAAGGAAAGACCCTGAAAACATTGACTGAATATTTTCCGATTGATAAATTGAGATCTATCACTAAACAGTTGGCAGCTGAAAAGACAAAACCAAATGGGAGAAAAAAAATACAACAACAACTGTTTGCACAAAATTTTGGGGCCCAAGAAAACGTGTGAAGAAGAAGAAGAAGAAGAGGACGCGCACAGTGGCCTGTTCTTCGCAAAGAAAGAAAGAAAAAAACAAAAGTGACTCTCTCGCACAACACAGCGAAACAGGTTCCAAACCTTGTACAGTGTGAACGAGAGTTACATTGAGGCTGCGTTCACACGTGCTTTTGGTGGAGTCCCAAATGGTTGGCCTATCGGAAGACGCCGAGTAATATAGGTTAGGTGGCCAAAGAATTGGTCAGGTTCTTTCTTGGCAATACCTAGACGCAGTTCTAGTGACTCACTCACTCACTCACTAGGCTACTGTGAATTGGTCGGTTGCAGGTAATTTCCCAACACGTTCCCAGCACGTTCTCTCGACAATCCTAACTACGAGTTTACTCGTCCTGATGAAGTTAGCCCGTGACTTGGAACCGTTAGTTTTCCATCCGTTATGAACCTTCTTATGTCCTTCGTTTGTTTGTTGGCTCTATCTGTCCTTCATGGGTAAAGAGACTAAAGAGACCTTGTGATGCACCCGTTATGAACCTTCTTATGTCCTTTGTTTGTTTGTTGGCTGGCTCTATCTGCCCTTCATGGGTAGACAGACTAAGAGACCTTGTGATGCACCACCCATAAGCCCGCTAAAGTGTGGTATCCCTACTACATTCTACCAACCTTACATTCTAGTGGACTTGCGAGAAGTCCGTCCACCCTTTAAACAATTTCTGCATACCTTCTTTCATAGTACCTGAAACGATTTCAGCATAAATTAAATTATTTTTCATTTTGCTGAATTTTTGAAAAATTATTTGTTACTTGTGCTGAAATTTTCATGAAATTAAAAATCTGCGTGTTTTGAACTATCAGGTTTGAATAGCAGACCCTTTAAGTTGAAGAACTTAAAGACAAGATAATCTATACACACTAAATAGTGCCACAAACTTTTTAAAAAAAATTGTTTATTATTATTTATAACTATTACTTGTTGAAAATTTCAAAATTAAAAAAAAATCAAATGTTGAAGTTAAGGTTTAAAATTTGATTAATCATTTGACAATTTGTTTGCTGAATCTGATCAAGGAGTAAGATAATTGAAGGATCCAATTGGCTTTCACAGTGCTATCCCAATTTAGTATGTTGAATATTTATCATCCTTATGGTTGTCATTTAAAGGCTCATGACTCCTTTGACTCCTTCAAATGGAGGTCTGTGCAAATACAAAGGGGAAAGCCTTGAAGTTCTTTACAAATGGGGCATGTGTCTAGACCGATGGATAACATGTTTTTTGGGGAGTTTTTGCCAACCAAATGACTACCCTTTTCCATTTTTGTCTTTTTTGCAATACATGCTTGCATGCATACATACTTACATATGTATATATTTCATCCCCAGTTGCCTATTTCACTACCATTTTTTGTAACTATTCTTAAAGTTCTCCAAACTGAGACCCAAAAGCCCACGAAGTAGGTACCAGCTTTCCAAATTTTTTGAATATTGTTTCTTTTTGTAAATTACACCTAGAGACTTTATGCTTTACCAAAGGGTCTACCTACTTTGATTAAGGACCTACCTAAGCTGCCTATTCATTTACCCATTTACCTAAGCTACATACTTGTCTAATTAATGTACCTACTTACTTACATAAGCTACTTCCCCACCTACCTATATTATCTACCTACCAACCTATCTACTTGTCTACTTAGTGTACCTACATACCTAAGTTATTGACCTACCAAGGCTACCTACTGCATACACATCCACCTACCTACCCATTTTCTTAGTTACCTATTCACCTAGACATCTATACAATTACCTAGTGTACCTATCCAATTACCTGGGTTATCAACCTGCTTACCCACCAAGACTACCTATTTACCACCTACCTACCTTGTTTAATTACCAATTCATCCAAACTATTTAATACTTACTTAATATACCTATCCAACTACCTAGGTTACCAACCTACGTAACCACCTAAACTACCTAAAATACCCATGTAAATAAACTACTTATTCACCTATGTAGTGAACCTACTTACTTACCTAGACTACCTATTCACTTACTTATTATACCTACCTAAACTACATATCTAACTACCCATGTTAACAACCTACCTAACTAAGCTACCTGCCTACCCACTTACTTATCCAATTGCCTTGGTTATGTACCACCCATTTACCCACTTGCTTAGGTTACCTATCCACTTAGGCTACCTACTTACTTAGGCTACTTACATGTTTCCATATACTAACTACCTATCCACATATGTACCCACCTACCTAAATTATCAACCCGCCTAGGCGGGCTACCTACTTAGGTTGGTCTTCACACAAGGTGAAACTGCAAACATGGATTCGGCCCAAATTATTTTGCATTCAAGTTTAGAAAGTTTTTTCAGTTTGGTTCCCTATCTTTTAATAGTTCAAAACTGGCGTCCCATCTCAAATCCCAGCACCAGTTTTGGCCAAACTGGCTTTGAAGGTTCCCAGTTAGAGTCACTTTATGGATATCTCTATTGAAGATGAAAGGTTTGAAAGATAAATATTATGCCAATGGAAAGCCTTCTTTTTCAATTTGGGAATGGTGGGTTCAAGTGCGGATGGGGGGTGTGAAGTCCACACTGCATTGCTAAAAGAAGAAAAGCTTTCCATGACTTTCACATATGTCATGGAAAGCTCTTCTTCTTTTAGCAATGCCGTGTGGACAGGAGATTATTCGTGACTTTCACATATGTTAGTGCAATATAACTAGATCCAAACCAAATGTGTTGAAGTCTCAAACATTTATATTGGAGCCTTGTACTTCCTCTTTTTTCTTTTTTCTTTATTGCGTTTTTCCCTTAAACCCTAAACCTTTCCCCTTGCATAAAGAAAATGAATTTGATTTTTTTAGAATTTTCTATCTTTCCCTTGCATATCAACAAGTTTGACAACTTTTGACCCATTAAAGCAAAAAAAAAAAGTGCTTGCATAGTTGTCCTACAGGGAAATCCACTGAAAGATTGTCTTGCATGGAAAACCCGTAAGGTCTTGATTTTGCAGTTTAGGGTGCTCGCATATGCATGGGAAAAGAAATTCCCAATTCTTTATGTATAGGGTAAGGAACCCCATTGAGGGCCTTTTTGGATTTGAGGGCCTGAGAAAGATGATTTACCACATATACATGAGTCAAGATGTTTCAATCTTTTGGTGTAAATTTTTCACATTGTGATTCATCTATATATATATATATATGATAATTATGTTATAAACTGTGTATATTCACCTCAACTTGTACATTATGAATAGGTTAAATGTTCATCATGTAGCTTTACTTTTAATCAGATTGATGGGTTTGAAAAAGCTTGTATTATATTACCTTTTTGAAGATTAGAAAGATTCCAAAACATAGTGACCTTACAGATTGTCTTGCATGGAAATCCTGTAAGGTCTTGATTCTGCAATTTATGACACTCGCCTTTGCATGGGAAAAGAAATTCTCAATACTTTATGTATAGGGTAAGGAACGACATTGAGGCTCTTTCTGGATTTGAGGACCTGGCCAAGGTGATTTATCACACATTCACAAGTCACAATGTTTTGATTTTTTGGTGTGAAGTTTTTGCATTGTGACTTATATATGTGACAAATATGTTTTAAACTCTTTATACTCATCTCAACTTTTATGTTATGAATAGGTTAAATGTTCATCATCTAACTTTACTATTACTCAGATTGATGGGTGTGAAAAGCTTGTATTATCTTACCATTTCCAAGATTGGAAAGATTTCAAAACGTAGAGACCTTACAAATTATTGTGCATGTAAGATGTGTAAGGTTTTTATTTTGCAATTTAAGATGATCACACTTGCATGGGAAAATAAATTCCCAATATTCTATGTATCAGGTAAGGAACCTCATTGAGGCTCTTTATGGATTTGATGGCCTGGCCAAGGCGATTCATCACATATCCATGAGTCATGATGTTTCAAATTTTTGGAGTGAAATTTTCACATTGTGACCCATATATATGTGATAAATATATTGTAGATTGTGCATATATACCTCAACTTTTACATTGAAGGTTAAATGTTCATCATCTAACTTTACTTTTACTTGGATTGATGAGTTTGAAAAGCTTGTATTATCTTACCTTTTCCAAGATTGGAAAGTTTTCAAAGTGTAAATACCTTTACTTTACTGAAATATTCTTTCAAAAATTGTTATTGCCCTATCTCCACACGTCGGCTAATATAACATAATACTTTACAATATATATTTTTTATTCACACCTCTCTTCCAGCATAGCATAATCTTGTAAATGAGGAAAGCTCATTTTTTTTTCAAAAAGGTTTAATCCTGTAGACTACATGGTCAAAGGCTCAAATAATTTTGAGGAACCTCATTTTTAGCTCAGCATTTGAAATGTGACAATGGGTTTTTAAAATTTGAAGGAACCATTGTTGAAGAGTTTGAAATTGTTTAAGTGAAAAAAGAAAAAAAAAGAAAAAAAAGAAACCACAATTGGTAAAAATTAATTTTCCAGATGCCCACTTTTTGGGACATAACACTGAAAATAACCATATCACCTATATATGAGGCCCGTGCACAGTTTCAATGGGTTAACATATTTTTAACACATTTATTATATATTTTCTTTCAAGTACATAGCTTCTGTATAATCATCCATATTTAGATTACCATAGAAAGGTACCTTTCCAGGTTCAGTGGTAATTATATTACTTTCAAAATGTCGATTTTTCTATTAAAAAATCTTCTTGAAATGTCAAAAGTTAAGGAAAATTACTTGTTCATCAATGTTGAAATTTTTGTAATTGAGTATGTTGTACTAAAAGTTTTTTTTAAAAAAATTCATTACTCAATATTTAATAGGTAGATGATTTATTCACACTTGCTTACTTATTCTTAGCAACAACTCTAATATTTACTATGACTGACTTAAGTTGTTGGATACAAAGTTGCTACTCACAATCAACAATTGTATTTTTTTACAATGAAATTAACCAACAAATCATACAATACTTCTCTTTTAATGAGATCTTTTCATGAACATTAAGTGCAATCATCCATCATCATTAGCAAATTTTTTATTTCAACAAAATCAAAAATCTCATACTAAATTTAATTTGAAAAATAAAATAAAATTTCAACACATAAGTGCTGAACCAAATCCCAATGACGATAATAATTGGAATTGGTTTATGTGAACTAGGTATAGGGTTCATTAGTACTCATCACTACAACAATTTTGGATGTGAACCATTTTACATTTTTGTTAAATGAAATGGCATGGAACTATGTCTTTTGTAATTTTTTTGTTTCATGTCTTAGCTTCATATAAGAATGATTTGTGTCCCACACTTCAAAAAAATATGGAGAATTATTTTTTTTCCCTTGTTTTGGTGCAAATAAATAAAATTTATTACATGTTATACTTTGTTTTGTATCATTATTATTTTTTGGTAGAAGTTTATTTATATCAACATGACATATCATTGACATATGAATATGTGTTGTCTAATTAGGTTTCATGTGGATATGTTGGCATTATTTAAAGATATTATTAACAAAGAAACAAATGTTAGTGCAAACAATGAAAGTGAAAAAATGTCTTTGTATTTAGAATGTGGAAAACAACCATGATGCACAATGGGCAAGAGGGAGCAAATGTGAAAGCACATTATGAATTTGATAATAATCCAATGAAACTTATGTGTTTCAAACACAAAACAAGAATGAAGGCTAACCATAGAATTTAAGTATTAAAATTATGTAAATTTTTTTTATTCTCACATAAATTGTGGTTTTTAATGGAACATTTTTGTCATGAATTTTTTAATGTTTGGGCATGCACTTTTCTTCTCCTTCATTGTGGTTTGCATTCACTTAAGATGTTACATAACAAGTGACATTCACGTCATTATGTGTGCATTATGTGAAAATAAATAATTAATTTTTTTAATGAACCAAAAAAGGGAGGATGTAATATTCTCCTCAATGTTCTTCCTATGAATTTATTTTTAGCTAAAAAATCATTTGGATTTGTGTTTTGATAATTTGATTAAAATTTATGCATCACATCATTATTATATAGCACAAGCCATATGATAACAAACCATTTATACATTTACAAACATGATCCTAAGTGACTTGGGTATTTGTCGTTCAAAAGGGAAAGAAACCTAAATATCTGTCAAATTATTTAAACAAAGATTGAAAAAACTTGAAGATGCAATTTAACACAAAAGAAAAGTGATCAAATACTGATTGTTTATAAATATATTTGCAAATAATATCATCTTTGAAATTCACATTTGACATTTTGTTGTCTCATAGAATCAATCTTTAATAAAATTGAATAAGGATTTATGAATATTTACAAAAATCTATAATATATGCAAAATGCCACTTGATCATTGTTATAAGATTGCACACATAATATGAATAAATAAATGAAATAACTTTGTGCATGTCTTGTGACAAATCAATGGTTACTAACAATCTATTGGGATATTAATGGCATGTTGGGCACCCCACATTTTCCTATCATAAATATATAGAACTTAGACTTTTGCATGAATCTTTTGTTGTATAAAAATGATGTTCCTATGTATTTATGATGGATTAAATTTGTGATTTTTTTTCTAGTTTTTTAATTCTCATTAATTAAAAATTCAATTTGGAACATTATTAATTATATGGGCAAATGAACAACATTGTCTTCATCACAAATGTCATTGCTTGATGATAAAATCTTAATAAACTTACAATATAAAAATTATCGATTTCTTATTATATAAATTTAAAATATCTTATGGAAACCTTTATATTTGTTATGGAACTTGTAAAAAAAAATAGAACATGAAAATGTTGCCATAAAACAAACATAATTTTATGAGATCAAATGGTTTGCATGTTTTTTCAAATTCTTTTGGTGATCTTTGTCCATTATGCAAATATGACCTACTAAAAAAAAACCCCATTTTATTTATTGTATAATTTATTGGATAGGGATGTCATTTTTATATTTACATTTTATTTATTAACATAGTATCTTGACATCTTTGACACTTATTATTTTATCTACATAATAAATGTTGTAATTTCACAAAAACAATTTTTTGTGAAGGAGAATACATTGTTTTTTGAAATATTCAAAATTCATTAATTGACATGTGTTGAAGCTTCCTTTGTATTACATTAATCAAATGCATTTGAGCAACCTTGAAAATATTATGAATCTATTAAATCATGTGTGTTTTTCACATCACATGAATATGTTGTAAGGTTTGCAACTTTTTTTTCATGTGTGTTGTTAATTGAATTAAATGCATGGGAGAATGAATGAATTATTGTCAAAAAAAAAATTGCAAGAAGGAAAAAAGGAAACAAAAAAGGTAGTGAAAAAGGGTAGAAGAAAAAGAAGTGGTCTAATTTGAATTATAGACCAATGCTTGCAAATTGGATGCAAATTGCGATGTGCAAATGAATCACAATAATTTACTATATATATATAAAATTTTCATTCATTTTTGTGTATTTAAAACATATTTAAAGTTTGACTTTTGATTTCAAAATCTACATTACTCAAATATTTAATACTTTGGTTAAATCACATGGCTTTCAACTTACTATCACTATGTATCACACTATGGGTTTGAAAACCTCGAGGTTCTTTTGTGCATGTTGTTATTTAAAAGTATATGATTCACATTCAAGTGCATTTGTGTTTCACATTTTCATTCATCAACTACATTTTAAGTTTAATGGCACATAATAATACATTATTAATGTTTTGAAACATGAATATTTAATTATAATTGAAGTGTTGACTTACACATCATGATTGCAAATTGTCCTAGATGTCTTAAATTTCAACATTTCCTTTGATGTGAAAAGAATAACATGTGTTGACTAGTGGTTTTTTTTTTCATTTTTTTATTGTAGTGACACCAACTAGCATCCCAAGAGTGGTTTAGGAAAAACCGGCAACCTTTTCCTAAAACTTATTTAAAAAGACTCTTCTATAGTTTGGTGACCTATAATAGCCAAGAATAGAAATCTAGCTACATTGACCGAAAACAATTACTTTTTTGTTGATTTGTTTTTCAAAGAAACATCCATACATTCCTTAATGGATTTGAGATTGATTACTTTTCATAATGTTCATAACTCCAACAAGTGGTAACATTAAATTTAACATGATAATAGTTTTTTGTTTGAATTGAAAATCAAAATTAGAAATAAATTAATATGAAATAAAAATTTAAATTTAAATTTAAAAAACTAAATTATTGAAATTTTATAAGTAATATTTTGATCATTTCAATTTACTAATATTTTAAATATTTTAAAATATTTTATATTAAATTTCAACTTAAATGTTTTTCTAATATTTTAATGTACACATTTTCATCAAAATTAGAAACATATTCAATTCAACATTGAAAATGAAATATCCATCAATATTGACAAGTCTAAACTATATTTTTATCAATATTATGTCTATGAAATTAGTTAGAGTTAATAAACTCATTCTAAACATCAAATTCACTAATATATAGTAGGAAATGGTATTAAATTAATTTTTCAAATATCACCTTCACACATCACTTGAAGATGAACATTTTTTTCTATTAATATTTTCTCTTTTTGAATCAATAAAATATACTTCCCCTTTCAACTTTGGTTTCTTTTTAAATTAATGGAGACCCAATTTATTTAACATTTCCAAATTTTCTAAACCTTTAAATTGCTATGATTGTTGTTAGGTCTAGGTCCCAAAAGGGCTTTGGTCATCCCAAGATGGGCTATTAACATAGCAAATGTTCCCAAATTTAGACTTCTTAGTAAAAACTTAAATTGATAGGGCATTTGGTTCATGGATGACCTAAACTTCATCAACATACCTTGTCATGTTCGTACATGGCCTCATACATTATGGGCAGTTACGGCCATGCCCATGTGCACTTTTAAGGTTAATGTACGGTCTTAGGTGACTGTACATTATTAGGTATTTAGGGTTTCAATTTGTTGACGACTATATAAAAGGCCAAGCCTTTCCTTTTTTTTTCTTTTTTTTTTTCTAAAATTCCTTTGTTAGGAGAGTTTCCTCCATAATTAGATATGATTTTTAGATGCTTACGGTGGCCATTACACGATCACCGTCTACATACATTACATATTCTTCTTTCTTTGCAATTCAATTTTAGAAAAATTATACTATTTGTTGTTTAATGTTAAAAGTAACAAAAATCTTTTGTTTCTGAATTCTTGAGTTTTTGCTCCTAGTGTTACTACTGTTAGTGTTGCTACTGTCGGAGGGAGCTTGTGTTATTACCGGAAGGAGCTTGCATTGTTACATTCCTGCTAACTAATAGAATCGAGATCCTTGAACATGTTTCAAAGCTCCCCCTCTTTTTCTCTTTCTTTCTTTCTCTCTCTTTCACGTGCAAAAACACGCCTCTTTGTGGCGGCTATTAAGTAAAAAGAATTAAAAATTTAAGCTGTGGCGCCCACCATCGTTGCAAAGCAACATCATTGTCGGGACACGAACTTGTAGCGTTCCCATGACACGAGCTATAGTGCCGTAACGTCATGAGCTGCAGCATGGCAATGCAACGTCACCATCGCTGTAGTGTGACAACACAACATCGCCATTGTTGCAACGCAACATTACCATCGCAGCAACACGGCAGCATGGTGTGCCATCATAGCAACACGGTAACACTGTAGTGTGGCAACGCAATGTCGCCATTGTTGTAACGTGGCAACATAGCGTCGCCATCGCTATAGCGTGGTAACATAGCGTCGCCATCGTTGCAACGTGGCAACGTAGCGTCGTCATCGTTGCAGTGTGGCAATGCAACAGCATGGCGACGTAACGTCGCCATCACTACAATGCGACAATGTAACAGCGCAACGACGTTGTGTCGCCATCACTGCGGCATGACCACGCGACGTCGCCATTGATGCGGCGTGACCACACGACATCGCCATCGTTGCAATGTCGTAAGTAGTAGCGTCATAGTGTCACCATAGCTATAGTGTTGCCATCGTAGGAATGGCGGCTGACCTCAATCCCTTCGACATTTGTCGGATTTTCATCGGATTTCCACTCGACGTCCATTTGACTTTGGTTGGACTTTTGTTTGACATCCGTTCGACTTTCGTTAGACTTTCGTTGAACTTCCATCCGATGTCCGTTCGACTTTCGTTGTCTCTCCAACGTCCTGTCCTGCGTCCTACCATTATGTCGTCCTACCTTTCCATTTGACATCTGTTTGACTTCCATTTGACCTTCGTTCGACCTTCGTTAAACGTTCGTTTGACCTCCATGGGTTATTTGTCTATTGTGGGTGATTCCCAACGACACACTATTTTTCAAATCGTATGTTGTGTTATAATTTTGTAGTTAGTGTTGTGTATTATCACAAAATTTTGGGGCATGGGACAACATCATGTCCTCAGATGATGAGAGCACTACCGTTCAACGAAAGCCTAGGTATCAGCTATGAAGTAACACACAATCCTTTGAGCTGATTTTTTTAAGCTCACGATCTTCATGATGGTACCATCAAACATCTACAACACCATCGTCATCGAGTACAATTTCTACCAAGAATGTAGGTTGAGGTTACACTACATCAACGGTACATTAGAGTCCATTTGGAGGGGTTAATTAATGGGGTACACCTGTTGTTGCACCTGCTTTCACATCATCACTATATATTCCGTTCCAATTTGTAACCTTTACACCCATATACACCATGGAGGTTAACAGTTCCTTTGGGAGAATTAAGAAGTTCAACGAATGGCCAAGTACCATTTCTTTGAGGGAGTTCAAAACAACTTTCTCAACTGTGGTTTGTGAATTGAAGCTCAAGTATGGCACTAATTACATCGAGGTGTTTGCATTCAATTAATTGGCCGGTTATGTGCACTATGTGGCATTGGATGTCTACGAGCAACATTCTGCAAGGATTTTGGGCATCACCCAAATTCCTAATCTAGTTTACGCCATAGCCATCGCCACCGCCTCTCAAACTGCATTGCAAGTTGCAATTGCACATCATGGGACTATGCCCAATGATCTAGACCCGGTACGTACCTTAGTAAACCTTTTTCCTTAACAACTCATTGTTGTTACCGCAAACATTCCTCCCACCACTGATGCATGAACTTTAGCTGATCTAGTGGGGGAATTCTTTCAAGTTCTTGAGCTGGAATTTCTAGTCAAAAGTTCTAAAAAAATTCTGCAGTTTGTCACCTTCTTTCGGCAAAAGGATGAAACCCTCAAGATGCTCTACAGGAGGCTTCTCAAATTCAAAGAGAATACCCAGAGCATCACAGATCTGGAAGCTGCCCACCGATATCTTCGTTCATTGGAAGGCACTCTAACACTCCATGTGCAAGTTTTACAACAGGTTTTTACAAAATTTGGAGATTCGTACATTTTGATGGATGTGTACAACATTTCCAAAAAGCTAAAACTGGTTCATGCACACTATGAGGCTAGTACTATGAGGCCTCCATCACGTTTAAGGCCTCAACCTACACTAGTTGCGCCAATTAGATCATCACATTCTTCTTCAAGTGCTAAAGTAGTGCACTCGGTTACACCCATCCTACCTATTTGCAACTACTATGGCAATCCTGCCCACAAAGCTAATGAATGCAACATTCCTTCCAAGGATCTCTTTTGTGACTATTATGGGAAAGAGGGACATTAGGAAGCTGTCTGTTTTGCTAAGTTCCTGGAATGGAAACAACTCCGATTACCATGGCAAAATCTGCCAGCATCTTCCACTGTCCTTCAACCAAAAGCCAAGGCACCTCAACCTTCCATTCAAGCTTTGCCCACCAAGGGTAATTCCAATAAGAATGTTAAGAAGAAGGAGCACAATGATAATAAGAGGGAGGTGCTTCAAGCCCATGCAATTCAAGTTTAGATTCTACAAAATGAACTCGAATCATTAAGGGCCTAACTTGCTAATTTAAAAGGCAAGTCCTCCTAACTAGCTAGTCATGCCCAACCTGTACAAGGTTCAAGATCACAGGAGGGACCTCCTAAGTCGTTCTATGGCCTCCCACACGATGCTATGGTTAGGGAGTATGTTCTTTCCATTACAGACAATTTTAGTCTCACATTAGAATTTGCTACTTCTTTTTACCCTTCCTATGTTGCGACATAAAAGGCTAGTGTGGCACCTAGAGTTTCTGCCACTAGGTAGGTAATTCAGACTGATGGACTCGCATCTGGTTCAAGTCCTATTACCAGGGCTAGAGGAGCTCGAGTAGTCATGCCACAATCTTTTCGTCCTCTCAACACAGACGAAAAATGCACCTTGTTGGCGAGGGGAGAAGAGATTATTACATCACAAGCTGTTAGGGCATGAAATTCCCGTGTCCTAGGAGTACATGTACATTAGGAAAACACACAATTTTCCATTGATCAGCTTATGGAATGCTAACTTCAAATGCATGAAGTGACGCAAAAGCTTATGAGTACACCATTGTTTAGTTTTCAAGATTTAAAGCTAAGCACCAGGGACATAATTGTAGTACTAGAGGATACCCTGAACACTACATCAGGTCCTCTACCAATCCCTTATCCACATGTTACAGAGGTCCCATCTAACACCTTGGAAAGACATTCGATTGGCTCATGTGTTACATATGGCGTTCGTAATCTAGTCACTAGTTCTAGCATGGCTAAATTAGTGGGCTTTCTTACCTATGTATCTACATTCACATATCAAAAGGGAGTTAAGAACACCTCACTTGTGGATTTGTTACTTAGCAAAGGTGTTGTGGATAGCCATTCTCTCCACAAAGTCTTTCACTCATTTTCGAAGGTGGTGCCTAGTGAAAGAATTTCCATCACCACTGAAGTTGCCATTGTCGACAATACTGGGTCAAATATCTAAATGGGAGGACATACACCCAAAGTGGTACTTCTTGATACAGGTGCCCAACTAGTGATTCTTAGAGTTCAATTCACCAAGAAGATGGGCATACTTGACTCTAAACTATGGAAATCTATGTGGTAGATTCGCACTGTTGGTGGGAACATAGAGGAGGTACTTGGGGTATGCTCAGATTTGATTGCACTTAACTTCAATGAAAGATTAGGAGTTTTGTTAATAGGTTACATGTTTAGTCACCAATGCCACCAGTTATGATGTGCTCATTGGGCAAAAGGCCCTGTTTCCACCAAGTTTCATAATTGATAACTGGTTCGAGCATGTGTACTACCGAATGGATTGGGAGACTGATGGTGACCACTTGGGATACATACCCCTTGATTTACATGGGAACCATAGTCCTATGGCTCACAGTTGTACGCTCAAGGAAACACACACCATTTCCTACATCCAACTAGTTAGCCATGAGTGGATAAAGGGAAATGAGGAGGAAATAGCTTACGCTCAAGCTACTGAAAGCTTGAAGGTGGTTCCTACTGACATTCAACATGGGCCAAAGGTTTTACAAAAGTTCAAAGTAACCCACAAGCCCTTAGTCAAAGCTTTGTTTAGTTTGAGAGCATGGAAAACCATGGTAAACCGATTAAGCCATTATTTCGTCAATTAATCACCTAGACACCACCTAAGGAAGGGATTACATTACTAAAGCTCTTTGGTGGTATTGGTATAGGTCTCAAAGCCTTACTACAGTTAGGGATGGTGGTTCGGAAGTATTTTTATGTAGACATTAATCCTATTACAAGGTAAGTGGCGGCATCGAAAATGAGAAAGTTCACAACCAAATTTCCACAATAGTTTGCAACCATCGCATGGAAGATTAGTTTCACATTTTTACCTTTTGACATACAACTAATTCAGAAGAAACATACAGAATTATTTGGCCCCGTCAACCTCATCATTTCAGGTTAGGAGTGTCAAGGATTTTCAACGACTGGATTTGGAGAAGGCTTGAGTGACACAAGATCTGGTCTCTTCACAAACATGATACAATTGATCATTTGGGCTCAATCCATTTCTCCTATGCTTGGTTATGTAATTGAGAACACCCCTTTTAAGCTTGACCAGAGGGAGAAAATCCAAGAGCACTACAAACTGGTCAAACATTACCTTGGAGAGTCGCTCCTATTTGATGCAGCACAATGTAGTTCCTATACGCACCGGTTGTGCAATTGGTGGACCAACTTAGCGCCACTCTTAGTTCTGCAGTTGGCTTTAAGATACACCATCAGAGACCCCAACTTGCAGGTTCGTTTCTGAGCTACATACCCACGTTTAACTCTACTAATGCAGGTTACAAGTTCGGTTAAAAGTTCTCACTATTCAAAGGGATTGTTCCCCCCTTTCCTAATAAAATCCCGGGGCATACCTAATGGTAAAAAAGGAGCCTTAAATGTAGGAGCGATTCTTATTTTACCCGCTTCGAAAAACAAATTTATATTTCAACTAATTAAGAAGAATTTCAAAAAGTAAAAGTAATGACGGTACGATCGTTGATATGGATTCCCCTAATTGACGGAAAATGTATAAATAGTTAGTTTCAGATCCCAAATATTGGATGATCAGAACTCTTGCCAACTAATTACAAAGCAAGAGAAACCTCCTTGGTTTTTTGCGAACACAATGGGAAAACCAAGAGGTGCTTGGCCCACCTTTGTCTCTTTCCTAGGAGCACATGTCTTTTAAGGAAATGGACCAAGCTTGGTGTATCGTCATGCTTCAGCCACTTGGGATGAACCAAGCCTAAAAGAAAGAGAAAGGGTTATGGGGTTCCAAGCTAGCACTACTAGTCACACTAAGGTGACAAGATTGGAGCATAACACTCTACTGGGGAGAGGCATGGACATGAACTCCCTTACATGGTTATTGGTAACCTGTGTACTTTTTCAAATGTACACAACACCAACATTCATTCAATCAGCTTACGGTTTTAGTGATGCGATCACATGGCACCCCGACCAAGTACACTTACCTATCTTCAACACTTTACATTTCACTTTTAATGTTGGGGGGGAAGAGGTACCATGTAATTTGATTCAAGTTATGTCTGATACACTTGGAGGTACATCAACTTCTAAATAAACAATTACAACCTTCTACGAATTTGCACAATTGGATAGTGGAGAACCCAATATACTCCAATAGGTTCTTCAAACACACTTTCTAATTCCATTCCATGTGTTTCCAACTACCTTTTTGTTATGGGGAACCAACTCACCAAGGAGAGAGACCAGGTCATAGACTTGTTAATTAAGTACGAGAATGTGTTCGCATTTTCAATGAAAGACTTAGGTAGGTGTAAGACCATGCATTTCTCTACAGACCTTACAGATGAGACCCCATCTATCGAAGGAGGCATAGGTTGAGCAAGCATGAATGGGAATTGGTAGATGAAAGATGCAAAGAGCTCCATGAGGCTAATCTCATTCAACCATCAAGTTCTAATTTCGTAATCGTTACAATAATGCCAACAAAGAAGGATTCAGTTGGATTATGGATTGAGAAAAAGATGTGCGAGGATTATAGGCCTTTGAACCTAGTTACACCTCAAGACAGGTACCCCATGTCCATCCCCAAAGAACTATTTGATAGCATTGGAGATTCAAACATTTTCACAATTATGGATCTGAGGCAAGGTTTCAACCAGATTGTGTTCGTTGCGAAGGATCGCAAGAAAACGACATTCCATGGAAGCAACAAGTTGTGGGAATGGCTTGTGATGCCTTTTGGATTGAAGAATGCACTTGTCTTCTTTTAGCGAGTCATAGACCACGTTCTCGAAAGGGCAAATTTCTTGAAATGTTACATAGATGACGTTTTAGTGCATAGCAAGGGAGTCCTGCGGCACTTGGTTCATCTTGAAGAGTTATTCAAGAGGCTCCACGAAACCAATATGAAGATCCATCTTAAAAAGTGTGAGTTTGTTGTCACCTTAGTAGTCTACCTTTGGACATAGAATTTTGTCAAATGGTATTATGGCTCATTGGGCCAAAGTAGTAGACATTTTGGAGATGTCCAATCCTAATGATGTTCACACATTGAGGAGCTTCATCGAACCATGTAATTATTACAAAATTTATGTCCAAGACTTTAGTATTATTGCTCATCCTCTCTATGCATTGTTAAAAAAGGATGTTACTTGGATATGGAATGATGAAGTTCAGGAAGCTTTCAACACACTCAAGGAAAAACTTTCAGAGTTCCCCATTCTGAGAAGACCTAATTTCAACAAGGTCTTCATTCTACACACTAATTCGAGTGCTCTTGGTATTGAAGCTATTATTGGCCAACTTGATGAAAAAGGCAAGGAATATGTTATCGCCTATGCATCCCGAAGCAACGACAAGGCTGAGAGCAACTACTCTTCATATGAAGGGGAGTGCCTTGCTGTTGTATGGGCTGTCATACATTTCAAGCTCTATCTTTATAGCACCAATTTCATTTTGTATATTGACCATCAGCCTATCAAGTGGTTGATGACCAACGATAAACTTACTGGTAAGTTAGCTTGTTGGGTGCTTATACTTCAAGAGTATGAATTCAAAGTTATTCACCGACCTAGTATTACACATCAAAATGCGAATACCATGTCGCGGAGACCCCTCATTATGTCTGAAGATTTTTCAAAAGCCAAGCAAGATTTTGACCAAATTCCAGCAATACATGTATCTTATGCATCTAGTTATTTTGCACTACTGCAATGTAACCTAATTGAGCATCCCATTATGGATATATGGGAAAACTTGGACATTCTGAAGTTTCTTTAACATGGGGAATACCCTCCCCAAGTTACATCAAGTCAGTGGGATCGCATACAACAATGGTCCAAACGTTACTCATGGAGGGACAATCACCTCGTCTGATGTTTACCACAAGGTGACATAGTGGTTTCACGACCACATGAACAACCTGGTCTTATTTAAAAGGTACACTCAGAGCTTGGACACTTTGGAGTTAAGCGTACTTATAGCGTTCTCGCTCCTCATTACCATTGGAGAGGTATGTATGCTCAAGTCCGAGATGTCATTGCTAGGTGTGAACAATGTGATAGAGTGAGAACTTCTTTCTCCTTTCAACAGCTCATGCTTTCTCCACTCCCTATTCAGGGCATGTTCTACTATTGGTCATGTGATTTTGTTGGAGAGTTACCACAAACCTCCAGGGGTAATGTTTACATCATGATTATGATTGAGCATTTTTCAAAGTGGGTTGAGCTTGTTGTGTTACCAGACAAGTCATCACATAGCACTAACCATGCTTTCTTACAACAAGTTCTAAGTAGGTTTGGGGCTTGCATTGAGTGCCTTATTGATCAAGGATCAAAATTCAAGGGAAAATTCTAAGACCTGCTTGACCATGCTTTCATTAACATCATCGAACTTCAAGAGATCATCCCCAAGTTGATGGCCTTGTAGAGAGGATGGTTCAAACGTGCAAGAAGGGACTTCGAAAGATTTGCCTCATTAAAAACAAAGAGGATTGGGACCTAGCCCTCCTTTACATTGCCATGGGTTATAGGATGTCCAAACATGCTTCTTTGTCTCATTTCTCTCCTTACTTTTTACTTTTTGGGAAACATCCCATTCCACCCTTTTCCATTGTTGTTCAAATGGACCAGGTTGTGGACTTGGACTCCCTAGCCATTTGGGCTAGGGTCATTACAGAAAGGGTTATTCTATTCAGGAGGGTTATGCGCATGGCCATGGAGAACTTGTCCATTGCACAACATCGAAACACCTTACGGTATGCACACACACAATTTGGTAGTTACAAACCTAAGGTGAGACAATTTGATGTTGGTGATTTTGTGTATTTCTAGCAACAACCCAATGACATTTTAGACACTTCTTCTGGTCGCACTATCTTGAGGATTAAAGCGATTAGGCCTTCAAGTGTGTTGGAGTTGCAAAGAACTAATGGACGCATAATTTGGGATCATTCCAAAAATTGTGCGCCTTACCACCTACCAAACTTGGATCCTACCATCATCGTGTCAACTTAGATTCCGCTACTTGATTATCCATGTCAGGTATGTTAGAGGACAGATGATGTTGATCAGATTTTGTTTTGCGATAACTATAATGGTGGATACCATCTTTTCTACCTCTAGCTGAAGCTCACTCAAGTTCCCGCCGACAATTGGTACTATTCATCATGTTCTCCTATAACACCTTGATTCCTATTCAAACCATGCCACGCTTTTCTCGGCTTAGGTCTAGGGGGGGATACACGAGAATTTCATCTTAGCCTCCTCTTGTGCATTGTATATATATGTGTGCGTGCATCTCTTTTTGGTTGATTAGTTTATACCTTTGACTAGCTTTAGTCTTTTTGTTTAGTAGAGTTTACTACATATTTACACCCTTACAACACCGTACGTCACGACACTACATGTCATGACAACCTCGTGATTACAAAATTGTTAAAATTGTTAAAAGTGTTAACTGTCATGGGTGAAAAAGTTGACACCATCCTATCAATGCAAACACTTGAACATGGTAAGAGCCAAAGCTGGAGTGCTCATACATGCTGATATCAAGAGGACAATGGGAATTCATTACTGTATAAACTTTCCTAGTATCAAAGCTCAATTTGCATAACTGAAGTCATGAGAAAGAGCCATCAAAACTCAACTCCATAATAGTAAAAAACAGATGATTGTTTTACACAAGATGCAGTTAGAATGCATTGGCATTCCATTGGCACTCTATTGCAGAACTTTAAAACCAAGTGCAACAATTTAAGAGTAGGATAGTTTGGGCAAAGAACATTGGTCATCTGCTATATATGTTAAGATGATGTTATGTTATTAGAAGGAGTGACTTACATGAGCAATGCAACATCTCTTGAAATCAAATAGTCCATTTCTTGCTTCTTGAATCATTCCATGTCTACAATGTCACCACAACAAGTTCAAATGTACAAATTTCATGGGGAGGTCACCTATTGAGTACTCATGTGTGTTTGGAGTGCATTATTTTGCAATGTAAAACCCTCTAATAACCTTTCTAGTGTATTTGGAGGTATGCATACCTGGAGTGTAATAAGTTGTGCACAAGAGGCGGGCATTTCAAAAAACAAAATGCCTGCCATCATTTTTTCCATTTTTATCCAGTGATACCTGCTGGGAAATTCATTGATTTTTATGCTCAGTAATGCCCTCTGAGCAAGGGAGTTCTCGAAGTGCCACTCAGATCCACCTTCGGAGGGCGCTCACTTCGGGAAATCCCAACTCCTTGGGCTTTACCCTACACGTTATTTCAAGTGGGAGAAACGTCAATGTCTATCCTTATTTATCAATAAATTGGGCATTTTTCATAATTGATATCATATGAACTTATTTACAAATCAAAAGACATTTGAAAGTATATTTTCAAGTGCCTTAAGGCTTGTTCTTTTATAAATATTTTCAAGATTTGTTGTCGGCCTCAACATGTATTTAATGAACTGATCTCTTCAAACCCTGACTGATATGGCATTATCAAGATGGTCACCACCCACAACCAGGCAGCAACCAATTTCAGTGGCCAGCATATTATGAACCATGCTCCTAAAAATTAGGAAACATTTGACTTAAATCCATGCTCACCACTGTGTAGTGTGTCACTAGAATTTATCTGGAGAAAATTCAGAAGCTATGGAGAGTAATGGAGAGGATCGTGGAACAGCTAAAATTACAAGCCATTTTTGTTCTGGATCCAACTTAATAGGAGTTACAAGAGCTATGTGCACTCACTGTACTTTGGATTAATCTCTAGTCAGTGTGACCTAATGTCAAATTGCTGTTTTAATGTAATATATATGCCACAGTAAACACCACACATTGCACATTGTAATGGATGGAGCCACAAAGTCTACCTCATATATAAGTCATGAGCCACGGGTTTTTTGTTTTAGAAAGACCACATTCTCTTGTAGTGGAATCAAGACATGACTTTTAGCAAGAATTTGTTGTGGCAGAAACAGTAATCTCTCCAATATTGGCAAACCGAATGTTGCAGTCTACAAAACTAGTCCCTGTCTAATTCAAGAACAGCCACCAATTTCAGACAAGAATGATGCTTGGCATATAACTTTGTTGCAAAGCTGGATAAGTTTACGGTTACAACTCCATAGGAATCCATTACCATTAATTTACTCACCAACCTTGCAACTGTGTCTAGACAAATTGATAAGTCCAAGTTGTATAGACACTGAGTTGCAAGGTTTGAGAGTAAAGCGTGTTGGACTCAGAGTCTACAATTTTATCCCTCCCTGCACCTTCTATTTTCTATAGGTTCCAGAAAGGAACATTTTGCAAGTGCCATCTTGAGACCCCCTCAAAGGTTTTTGATACTTCCCACTCAGCCTACCGGCCTTGGGACAAGTACCTCAAATTCCAGAAGTTTCTCAAGATAGGCCCTTCTCCTATACACAACAACAGCTTGCTTCAATGCTACCTAGAAAACAAGTGTGGTACTTCCAGCAGCAATGGCTCCCTTTTTGCTTGGCTCTTCAGCCTATTCATCACCATTGGAGTTGATAATCATCCTCCCAGCTTCCCAGACCATGCCTCAAAAATTCCTGTATCCTTAGCCTCACTTTCCTTTTCCTCACCCTCTTATTTTTCTTTTACCTTATATTCATGATCCCCATCCACAATGTTATTATCTGAGTTCAAGCAAGAAGCAAATTTCAAACATATCAATACAAAATACTAAGACCTAAATTCCCTTGAAGAGCAAGATTCCATGACTGACCCACACAATAGCCATTGAAGTAGAAAACAGAAAGTGCATCATCAGAAGTTGGACAGCTTGCAGCCACAGTCCATGATTCTTCAACTCATTGTCCATTCCATAATGTGAAACATTTCAATGCCAAAACACAGAAGAACATGCCAAATGTTCTCCATCTTCTTGCAGCTGAGTATCATGATCAGAATCTTTATGCCTGCTCCATGTGTGCTCCTTGTACTACATCATGTACGCACTGCAATCAGGAGTTGCAACCAGAATTACGTGGAGACCAAATAAGGTGCACAGAAAGATGGTGCAATTGTACACATAGCCATTCCTGGTTTTGGAATGCGGTACAATTGCAGATTGTATCATGAATGAAAGACCTTGAAGCCTTTTGTGTTTTTATCGAAGCTTCAAAACTGCAAAAGAATTGCAAAAGGCATATACTAAGTTGGAGCCACCTCCTAAGCCACAGCCATATCTTAATTTCTCTACACAACACAAAACATTCTTTCCCTTTTGTCATAACAATCATATTCGGCCCCATTGCAATTTCTTGTGCTTTCTTTCTCGAGAAGGGTCATACTTCTCAGTACTTCATGCAGAGATTTTCCCACTCAAAACTGCTCACTAGCCTCTTATTAGAGTGCATTTGCAAGATGATCTGCACAAAAACATGACATGTGGGAGTATCTCCACCCCCACTATAGTAGCTTAACGGATTTTGGCCCCTAGGTATTAGGTCTATTTTTATATGAGGATTTTTGAAAGATGAAATTTTGGCTTGTGTTGAAACTTGAGATTAGTCACAGAGTTACCAGATCTTGAAGGATTTTGGTGTCTTTCAGAGGATTTTGCAAAGATTATAATTTTGCATGGTGAAATATTTGAGCTTCCATAATTCTTCTTTTGCATGAAGATGCTTTTAAGTCTAAATGGCAAGGCCACAGTAGTGTGACACACCCCTTGTTACATTGAACATGGAGTGTTAATTATTTCCCCATCCCCAGCCATAAACATGAGAAACTGGATTGTACCATAGTACCTAGGCTGGTTAAGCACTAATTAAATTTTTTTTTGGAATTACCAATTTTTTGGAAAAATACGTGCCTGTAATGCCAAAAATCTGAATCAAGCTCTCAGACACAATAGATCCATTATTAAGTGTAATGCCAAATCGTAAATTATTATTCTTACTGCTGAACATAAACTGACCCAAAAGAAATTGTTAGGCACCTTGCTGCTGAACCAGCCTTCGTACTACCACATATTTAAGTGAGAGAGACTATATAAATCTCACCACCTGAGTCAATCATTATGGTTGGCCAATAGAAATAAGTCATTCCATTTTTGCTAACCCTCTTGGAGGGCACTGTACCATACATACATTTACAGGCCCCAATTGGGTTTCACACTATTTGATTGCTGCACTTCATCCAAAATATGGTTTCCATGTTATTTACTGCTGTGGGTGGAGAAGCCCTAAGATTCATGAAAAATGTAATCTGGTACCAACGCTTGCTGCTGATCTGCTATCTATTATGTCAGGAGAGAGGAGGCAAATAAGATGTCTGCATGATAGTGTGAAAGGCAATTATGAATCCTAGTACCTTGCAGACAGTACAGAAATATAGGTGTAAAAACCAGTGTTGTCCACAGGTATACCATTTACCTGGATATACCCGCTGGGTATAGGCAGGGTATATTATTTGTATTATCTTTGTTTTTCAAAATCAATACACTCTAATCAACTGCATATTCGAGGGTATATAAATTGAAAAAAAATATTCGTAGCATAATTATGGATACATTCAAAAAAATACCCATACCTGAACTCAAGTATGTTTTCAAACCCGGGTAAATCTTGTTAGGGCAAGTCTCCCCTAAGTTCTAAAATTGTCACCATTGTTATGTGTGATCATTGTGCAAGGTGTGTAATATTGAGAAAGAGTGTCTCTTGATGACTTTAGGGACATGTTGAAATAGATTTTTTAGATAAGATTGAAAAGGAGTTTGAAAACCAATTAGATCACTATGTTAAGCTTGTTGATATGACAAATTTTCATTTATGTTTAGTAGAGTAAGTGGCATGTTGTCCAATTTAATTTTAATGGCCTCTCATTTTATGTATGTTTAGGAATTAAAAATTGAAATATTTTTATGTAATTTTATTATTAAAATTTGATATCACATGTGTGCATTGTCCCATTGGATTTAGGCCTATGAAAATTGTCTAAATAAATTTCAAAGTGTGAAAAAAAATTCCCATTTTTTATTAAATAAGATTTTAAAAAAAACCCTAACTACGGGTATACAATAAGGGGTACCTAAACCCTACACATCTACCCAAAATTATAAAATTTGTTTACCCAAACCCTACCCTTATGAAAAAAATTCATAATATACCTTTACACATTGGGTAAACAAATTGAAAATTTGTATATACCTTTATCTTAAGATATATCAAAAACAATATACCCACATAATATTAATACAAACCAACAACTATGCATACCATGAAGGTATTGGGGCTCACAAAACTCATTGAATTTTTTTCACCCTAGTGTCAACAACATGAAGTAATTTACTACAAGCATCAAAAGTTGATGAAACATATAAACCTTCAAAATTGAAAACGTTACAAACAATGTCGAGCAACTCAAGGTAGCTAATTTTTAAGAAATTGAATAATTGGCCAATTTTAGTTTTTACCAAAAATACAATTTCAAAGAACTAACCAATTTTGGTTCCTTAAAAATTAAAATTTGTAAAAACCAGTTGATTCTAGGGGTTTGAAGGTCAAAGAACATAGTTTTCTTAATCAAATTTTTATGATAAAACTTGTCGAGTATAGGAAATGACCTTCAAACAAAGCCCTTGACCTAGTTACATTTGTCCAATTTTTAGATTCATGGGGCAATTTTCTAATCTAGGTTTTTGAAAAAACTTGATCAATTATAGTCTTGATTCTTAAGCAAAACACCAAATTAGTTGCATGGTTCCAATTATCATATAATCCAAATTTGGTTATTTCAATTATGAACCTCTAATTCTAATATGTTTTTTTTAAATGTGTATTTGCAGTACAAAGGCTTTTGAAATAAATCAAGTTTTTAGTTGTTTTGAAATTAAAAAGAACAACACAACATTTTCAGTTTTAAGTTTCAACAAGGCACTAAAATTACATATTTGTTTGAAATCAACCGTGGCAACAAATTTAACAAAGATAGCCCAAATGCATTTTCATTCAACCAAGGCATTTACACTTAAAATCAAGAATCCAAAATACAATGTAGTAAAAAGAAAAACTTCAATGATCCACATCAAAATTAAGAATTGAGCAACATTTTTTAAAAATAGATCTATGTTCATATTGGTGGACTGAAGAACAAGGAACATCAAAGTTTACCCTAAGGAACATCAAAAAAGGAAATAAAAAATCACAAAATCCAAAAACGTTTCCTATTCAACCTCAACCTCAAATTTTGCATGAAGTTTTCCATCCATGTTGATTATGTCTCACATGCATTCGCAAGGTCAAAAGGCTTAAAACACCCAACCCTTGAATTAGAGGGCTACTTTTTGTTAACAAAAATCATTTGATAAAGGTGGTCAATTTGTTTTAGCACCACTTGTGTCATAAGCCTCAAGTAGTTACCCAATAGTGATGTGTTTTGGCTCCCAATTGTTAAAGAGAAAATTGACAATTGTAAAAAAAACATCATGGGTGCCTTTTGACATCCAAAGATCAAATATGCATGTGGTTGAAAAGCATTCAACCAATGCAAGCTACATATGTTCTACTAAGCTCTTGTTCACCAATGCAAGAAAAATTTCAGCGAAAACCTTTTTACATGGGAAGCTCACCCATGGGCAAAACCAAAGAACCAATACATGGAACTAAATAGACTTAATAATCCTTAGTGGCAAAAAATCTTTGATCACAAACAATGTGATGTCCTCCAAGAACCCCTTTTATCTTTCATGGTTTTTCAAAGATGGATTTGAAGAGGAAAATATTGATCTAGATGTGGCACTTGGGGTTTAGGGTTTCACATTTGGCCATTTATAAATTGGTTCTCAATTAAGAAGATTTTGAGGATGAACATGTACCTCTTTTACATACCTTTTAAGTAAAACAACATGATCTTGTTTCACATGTTTTTTCACGGCTAATATGCCATTAACCTTGTGATCAATGTGATGTGTGTAGCATCTTGTGCACAAGGCCATAATTTTAAGGCCAATTGTCTCACTATGATAAATAATGCATTTCATGATTTGACTTTACCACAAATCAACAATTTGGTTATTGTTCACCTCAAAGAAGGTCCAAGTGTGAAAAGTCCTTTGGTGAGGCTTCCAAAGCTTTTCATATTTCTTCAAGTTTTGCAACAACCTTTTTTACACTATAAGATCATTGTGTTAATGTAAGATGAAGCTTTAGATGGAGCCTCCTATTCTAATATATTCATAATGATATTGAATTGTTACACCTTGTTAAATGCCTAGCACCAACACAAAGGCCATTAGGTTCAATTCCATGCTAACAAAAATGTTTGGAGTTGAAAATTCCATAATAGCTATAGCAAATAAATGGGGCAAGGAGTAGTGAGAGTGAATCATGAATAACAATGATTTGAAAGGGCAAAAAAATGGCAAATACATGCAAGTGATGGTAGCCCAAGTTTAAAATGCAAAACATTTTTAGCGACATAATGCACTTTGAACTTGTTAACAAAAATTTAAAAGAAGAATGGCACACATCAAACACACAAAAACAATGAAATAACAGGGAATAAAAACACAAAACAGACTAGTTTTTACTTTTTTCTCATTTTCATATAATGTTTCTATTGTACCCACGTACTTTTTTTTTACCTTGTCTTTTGTGTTGAGTGCCCTTGGAGCTTAATTCTATCAAGTGAATGTATCGATAATTTGTTTTGTGCAAATTTTCTTCTTGTGGGCACTTTGTTTTGAAGATAATTTTCCTGTTATTTATGTGTTGCAAGAGGGGAAAGTTCTATCCCTCTCTTTTCTTTATTGCTATACTTTTGTGTTCATAGGTTGTTTTTTATGAATTTTTTACAAATCCAATGCCCCTTGCAATTTGTGTTCTGCCCCCACCTACAGAACCCGAATAATAAAAGCCAAATGTAAAAGAAGAATTGCAAAAAGAAGAAAAGGGGAAAGAGAAATGCTTGTGGGGTTGTTATTAGGGAGGTTAACATGAGAAGGAGTAACAATAATTTGTCAATCCTGAGGAGTTTTCCATCTCGTGTGGTTGGAAATAGGAAAATGGTAGACAAAGAGCAATGCTTTAGTGATGTATTAGCACAACTTGGTATTTACTTTGTGGAGTCATTGTAGAACCCCACTATTGGGAGGAAAGGTGATGTCAAGGATATTGACGATGATGACATTAGTAAGGAGATGAACAAACAAGTTCCTTTCGAAGACTTGAGCCCAATTAAAGTTACATTAAATTACGATTAATTGTTCTCCTCATCAAACATCGTACAATCTTTTCAATTATGAATACATTTAGATACAATTCTTCTTTCAATTTTACTTTAAAATGTAAATTTCATCTAACGACCATTAGATTTTTATTTTTGGTTTATTGGTTGCTAAATATTTTGCATTTGGTGGCCACTAAATATGTCAACATGGTGGCCATTAGATGCATCATGTGATTTGGTACATATCAAAGTTTTGTATATGGTGGCCACCAAATAGAGTGGTGATCTGGTGGCCACCAAATCGACCTATTTGGTGGGCTCCTTATATTATGATCTTGTGGCTGCTAGATAAGTCTGTATCTAATGGTTGTTAGATTATCACAACCTTAATCTTGGGATTATGACCAAGGTAAAGGCATGGAAAGGCGCAAACCAAAAGTGCAATTCGAGAGTACATTCACACTCCCAAAAATGCAAAAGAGTGTGAGGGAATGAACCCACACACTCCTAAGTGGATTCCCATTTTGGGAATTAGAGTTCCCATGGACTCCCAAATTTTCAGAAAGTGTTTTGAAGGGCTAAAACTCATTGGATTGAAAAAAAATTTATACATTGAAAATTTATTAAGGCTTAAATGTCTAAAATTGGGTTGCATTATCCATTTGAATACTTACAACACAAGTTATGGCCGAAAGAAGGGTCAAGAATCAAAGTGTCAATTTGACTCCCGATCATTAAAAGTCAGGAATCGCCTTAAGTTAAATGCATGTAGGAAGTGTGCTACATGTTGTTGGAAACTTGTCAATGAGGGCTATAACTTTGCTTTAGACCTCAGTTCAATTGGAAGTCTGCACAAAAAGTTACAAATGTTCAAAGTGACAAGAGTCTTAATTTTGAAATTTTTGAGACTCTTAACTTGGGAGTCATAGGAAAAATGACATTTAGGTGTAGCCCCTATGGTAAATCACAAAGAATATTATAAGAGGGAAGGTGGTGGCTTCCCCAAAATCCGGGCTGTGATAAGTTTTGTGAATTTGTGTATGCTTGTGGTGTTTGTGCACCAAAAGTGTTCCAACTATACATTAACCAACTTGTTGTTTGGTTTATGCAGATCAATATGAATAATTAATTTGTTTATCACTTTTCTTAGTCCCCATCTTGGAGCTCCAACACACCTTCTTACCCCAAAAGTGTTGAGAGTTAGAGACATGCCCCAACTCCTTTTTCTTCCATTGTCTTCATTTTGGGATTCACATTTGAACCTTTCTAGGAGTTTAAAGGTGCTTGGCAAATAATCATGTGGTTGAAAAATTGGAAAAATACAATGGTGTTTGATTTTAAAACTGAAACTTTTATTGTACCTGCTATAATTAATTTTTGAAAATTTTTAATGTCCATTATTTGGTTTCTAATTCTCTCCTTTCCATTTTTAAAAAAATTGCTTTTACTTTTCAATTGCCTTGTTGGGAATTATTCTTGTTTGGGTACATTTTCACCCATTTTACTTTCTATTTGTAAACGAAGGTCCATTTGATAGAGGTTATGTTTCCAATGATTTGGGTGAAGATACATTTGAAGACTCAAATGATTGGGGCAAGCATGGGTCTTATTTTGGCCTTTGTGGAATTCGAAGGGTTGTTATTCAAGTATTTGGACAATTGGACAAGACTGAATTTCATTGGACATGGCATATGAAAAAGCAAAAGAGATGGAGGATACTGATGCCATCTCCAATCTAGCCTTTGTTGCATCGAGGTTATATCTCCCCACCTCAATTTGCACTTGCATTTCTACCATCTTCAAGCCATTTGTCTTGTTATGGCCATAGTTGCCCCTTGTGGGATTTGATGGGGTCAAAAGTGATAAACTTTCTAGAGTTCTCCTTGAAATTGCTAAGGAAGATAAAGGGAAAGAATTTACTTTTGGAGGTTCCAAATCATTTTATGTAGATGCAAAGGACATGGAAATAAGTCTTTTGCACATGATTTTCAATTTGAAAGGGGTCCTTGTTGGGAAGGAGTATTTCAAAATTAATCACCTCTTGCCTTTGCCATTTAACTTAGTTTAAGGTCACACCTTGTTAGGCAAGAACGTTGTTCCAAGGTTAGTTCTAAAAGAATTCCTTTTGAGGTGTTTTGAGCAATTTATCATCTACATATGGACATCTACTCCACTTGCCAAGGTGAATGCATACTTGAGAAAAATAGCAAAAGAGACAAGTCTTGAGATCGACCCACAAAGGATTATTGGTCAAGATTTGTGCAAGATTAACATGCACTTTCTATAGTTTTTTTCAAAAGAAACTATAATTGCATTTATCATTCCACTTGTGATAAAACAATTTATCATAAGAACCTTTCTAATTTTTCCCTAAGTATTTTAATAATTCACCTTGGAATGCATTATTGGTAAATGATATGCTTACAGAACCTACCTAAATCCACCTTTTAATGCCATATTTGTTGAGTCCTATGAGGATTTGCCAAAAGAGGATTATTATTTCATGAAGACTTTTCTCCAATATTTAGAGTTTCTTCATTATTCTAGGTTTAGTGTTCCCACCTTTGTGGAGTTCTATCCTTTTAGTACCATTAAAAGTCTCAAGGAAGACAACGTTAGATTTTGGACATTGTTCAAAAAATGTGCCACGGCCTGTCGCACCTATTTCTATAGAAATCATTCAACATTTGTAATAAGTAATCCAAATTTTCTCTTTTGTTCCTTTTTCCATTTCTTTCTTGGATTTTCCAAACTTTTTGATTTATGTGGTCCTTGATTTTTAAGACTTTGCCAACAACTTTTTGTTTTTTTATTTTAGGTTATTGGTGTGTTGTTTCTTAAGGAGGTGAAAGATGTACAATTGTCAAATTCATGTAGCATCATTGAAATAGGCTTGGATGAGATTCCATTGGTTTCAGGTGGCAACTCCCCAATGCTTTGTTTGCTTACAACGTAAGTGAGTCCATTTCATATGATTTCAATCTGAACAAAGTTTCGATTGCCACACGTTTCAATAAGGGTGGGTATGGAAAAGTTACATTTCGCATCATCATTTTCCATCTTGGATTGAAGGAATTCCTGGAGAAATGTCTTGCATAATCCCACATCTACATTTGGTCAGCAGCCTAACATCACAATATTTATAATTATTTGGATCAAATGTGGTGCAAAACATAAATCTCCATACGTGTTTCTAGAGTGTTTGATTAGACATTTTGCATGCAACATCTTCATTTTTTACTACATAAACCTAACAAGCTAATTTTTTGTAAAAACCTTGATGTTTTTTTTTCTATGTTTCCTTACACTCACGTTAGCAACATGTTGTTCATAAACAATATGCCATACAAAAGCATGTTTAATGGCCCATATAATCCCATTTTTTTTAGTCTTTTGACGATATTTGTGGGGAAGATCAATATTTGTTGGGGTTTATTCTCCTTTACTTGGAAAATCTTCATTCGTCTTGATATGGTGTTCCCATTTTTGTTGAACACAATCTTTTTGGTAGGATTAAATGTATTAATCCAATAATCCATGACTTTTAAAAATGTTGTTCATGAAATGCAATCGTACCTATTCACCCAAATTTTGTAATATTATGAAATTAAAATTAATTATTCATCCTCAAATTTTGCTTTTTTGAGTATTTCATAATTTTCCTTTTGAAAAAATAAAATAAAAATTATATTGTTTGAATGTTGTTTGTACTATTTGTTTTTAAAGCATTTGGTTTTGGTTTGGTGGCCTTTGGGTTGAACTTTGACTCCTAGGACCATTTGGTGACCGCCTGGTGTTCTCTTTCATTTACTTAATGGTTGCTAGGTCGTGATAGGTGTGTTTCCAGTCCATGTTATTACCAAATTCCCAATCAAAATTATCCTTCCATATTTTTTATATTAAATTCATTCTTGGATTAACATCTCTTATGACAAGGATGGAGGCTTTTACTTATTCTTGAATTTTTTTATGTTCTAACCTTTCTTCTTTTTGGTAGGTGCATCATGTTTCTCTTTTTAATCCAAAGAGGTGGATTTGGTCTTTTTGAACTTGATTTGGCACAACTAAAAAGTTCCTCATTTTTAGTGTCAATGGTGTCCTTTGTTACTTTCCAAAGTGTGCTTTTCTTCAATAGGATCAACAAAATATTGGGAAAAATTTAAACGTATCCAAGTTGGAAATTTGTGTTAGAGTACAAGATTTCTCTTTGCGAGCATTTGAACATTTTTACATTGTTATTTGGTTGTGTATGTTGTTAGAAAATGTATTTGAAATTCTACCTTTGTTGATGCCCAAAATTTTCATCGATCAATTTGTGTTTGCTTGGGGACATGAACAATGCATTACAACAATGGGTTAGCTCACACTTTCAATCTATTACTATTTGAAGGACTTGGATCAAGTTCACTTTGCATGTAGAGGTTTGCTTTATGGGGACATGATCAAACATTATTCATTGATGACGAGCCTAACAAAACCCTTTGAAATCCAAATTAGAATGGACTTTTCCTTGAGCCATTTAGAGGACATGAGTTATTTAAAAACAAGGTACAATGGTTAGACCTTACATTTTGATTATGGTCGACATTAAAAGGTTTGCCTTTTGCAAAGATCGTTTACGTCCATTTCACAGTTATCATGTAATTTTCGAGGCCATCATTCAATTTTCAATATCCATCTTATTTTTGGTTAAAGCAAAGAGGGAAGTTTGAAGGGGGATTTGACAATAACGCAACTTCTTTTAGGTGACATCTTAAATAAATCCTAAACCCTTCCTTGTTTTAGTTTTGTTTTCCATGTTTTTCATTTCATGTTAGTTTAATTGTTTGTTTTATTTTATATTTTGTCAATTTGAAGTTTGTAGTTTGGGGAAATTTCAATTATTCATTTATGTTTGTAATGGAATTTCACATTTATTTACAAACTATGCAAAGGCATTTGCAATTCTAACTGGTAGAAAATCATGCTCCCAACCATGATTTTTACTTAAAGAGGTAAAGGATGTAGTTACATATTTGATTATTGGTATTAAAAGTTAGACAATATTTCAATTTTTGGTTGCTTATAAAGTGGAATTTTAGTTTTAGTAGCTCATATTCCAAATTCCTATATGGATGGCAAAATAGTTTTTGATATTCAACGTATTTGTATGAAATCAATAAATTGATAATAATTGTTTTTCGTGCACTTGAGGTTTACTTTGGTTGTTAGTTCTAAAGGGTGAAATTCATATTTCATAATAAGAAAACTTCTTCCTACTCAAGGTTAAATCTTAAATGTATATGTCTTAGTATGTTTTCAAGCTAGGATTATGATACCCATTGGTGGCCACCAAATGGTTTTATTTTCTAATAAATAATTATTTTCAATTACTTAGTGCCCCCAAGTTTTTTTATTCAATGGTCCACCAATGGGTTATGAGATACAATAATTGTAAGTATTGTAAATTCTTTTGTTGATACTCTACAAAATTCAATGACATAAAATTCATTAGATATTTCAAATTGTGTTTTTTGATTTTGCCACTGAATTCACTACATTGAAATGCATCCTAATTCACTCTGGGTTTCATTAAATTTTAATTGAATTTGGACATTTTTACCATGGTGAAACTGGTTAACCCCCTAGTGAACGAGGACAAATTGTTATAAACAATGAATTGATCCATTAATACCTAATGAAATACAAATTTACCAAGCCGCTTCACTTGTTAGTTAATTAACTAAGCATCATGGAAATCAATTAAATTTAAATTATTTAATATTTAATATTATTGATAATTTCATGATTTTTTAGCCTATGAATTATTGACATGTGTCACTACTTATGTTAGGTTAAAAAGCTAGCCTAGGTACATAAGCCATGTAATCAACTTAGACTACACCAAAATGCGTCCTAGTTCACTTTAGGTTTCATTAAATTTTAGACATTTTTACCTAATGAAATTGATTAACCCCTCAGTGAATGGGGGCTAATTGTTACGGACAATGAATTGTTTCATTAAGACCTAGTGAAACAATGGTATTTTTAAGTGAAATACAAATTTACCAAGCCATTCACTTGTTAGTTAATTAATTAGCCAACATGGAAATCAATTAAAATAAAAATATTTAAGATATAATATCATTCATAATTTCATGATTTTCGGCCTATGCTTTATTGACACGTGTCACTACCTAGGTTAGGTTAAAAACCTAACCTATGTAGATAGACCATGTAATCAACCTAAACACATATTTTAGAGAACTAAATAAGAGAATATTTAATCCACTTACCATTGTTGACCACACATAACACCACTTATGAGGTTTGATCCATTAACCTTTAAAATGAAGGCAAACGCCCCTACCATCAAATCACCTCACTTATTGTGATAATATGTGACATTACATTTTATTTATCAAATACTTCATTTTAAACATTATAAAAATATAAACTTTGAAAATTCATATCTTATTAAGATTTTGATCAAATGAAATGATCAAATTTTTTTAAAAAAAATTTCAATAATGTACATAATTACATTTATTTCCTTTTGAAACTGTAAAATCATGTGAACAAAAAATAAAATCGAATATCATTATTCAATAACATTGCAATGACCATTCTTTTGAAAAATAATTTTTTAAATAAATGGATAAAGTTTTTGTTAATATAATAATAATAGTTATGTTAAGTTACTTTCATTTATTATATTACTAATTTTCATTAATTTAAATTATTTCACCCTACATTATTTATGGTTATTTATGGCTACTCTCAATTACTTTTTGTTATTTTTGCCTATTTCACCTTAGGTTACTTTCGGTCATTTTAAGTTATTTTTGGCTATTTTAGCTTATTTCACTTAAGCTATTTTTAACTATTGTAAGTCTTTTTATTTATTCTATGTTATTTTTGGTTATTATAAATTATTTCACTTTACGCTACTTGTAAATATTATAAGTTACTTTTGGTTATTCTAAATTATTTTGTCTTAGGTTATTTTCGATTATGTGAAGCTATTATTGGTTATTTTTAGCTATTGAAGGTTATTTCACCTTATGTTATTATTGATAATTTTAGGTTATTATAGGCTATTTAACGTTAAGTTACTTTTGTTTATCATAGATTATTTCATCCTAAATTATTTTTGGCAATTTTAAGCAATTATAATATATGGTTATTGGTTGTTCTTTTAGGGGCTATTGGTGGCTATTAATGATTATTTTATTGTGACTATTAATGGTTATTAGTGGTTATTCTATTATTGTTATTGATGGTTATTTTATTAATGACTATTGATGGTTATTCTATTAATGACTATCGGTGGCTATTCTATTAATGGTTATTGGTGGTTATTTTATTAATAACTATTAATGATTATTGGTGGTTATTCTATTAATGACTATAGATGATTATTTTATTAATGGCTATTGGTGGTTATTATATTAATGACTATTGGTGACTATTTTATTAAAGACTATTGGTGGTTATTTTATTAATGGTTATTGGTGATTACTTTATTAATGACTATTAATGGATATTTTATTGGTAGATATTTTATTAATGGATATTGGTGCTTACTAATGGTTATTATATTAATGGCTATTAGTGGTTATTCTATTGGTGGTTATTCTATTAGTGATATTCATTATTATTCTATTAATGGCGATTACTGGATATTCTTTTGGTGGATAGTTGCAAATCAAAAATAGTCGTAAAAAACACTTTTAGTCTTTAAAACAAGTTGAAAAATGGGGCTTTTTATTAGTGTGGTTATTAATGGCTATTATATTAGTTGTTATTGTTGGATATTTTATGTTATAATATCATAGGCTATTGGTATTTATTATATTATAGGGTATTTTATGTTATTATACTTAGGATAAAATAATTTATAATAACATTAAGTATAATGACCTTGAATAATTTAAAATATAGTTTTAAATAACATATATTAACTTAAAATAAAATAACCTAAGGTATAGCCTAAGGTTAATGGAATAATTTAATTTAAAATAATTTAAAAGCTTGTAATAAGTTAGTTAAAATACTTTAAGGTAAAATAAAGTATAATAATTTAGGGTACAATAATTTATAATAGCCTATAATAACTTATAATAACATAAGGTATAAATTAGAATAACTTAAAATAATATAGGGTATATCATAAAATAACATATATTTAAAAAACATAGAAATAGACCTATTTATTACAATAAATTATAATAATGAATTATGTTAATTAATAATGAAACATGATGTTTACATAATGATATTATAGTGAAACAACTTTCACCAGGGAAAAATCAATAAAATGCAATGAACTTATTTCATTTTTAAGGTCCCATAGTCATTAAGGTTTGTGAATTGCACCTCACTTTTGTAGTAATGTTAAATAGGCACTTACTTTAAGGAACTACATAAAAAAACATTTGGTCAACTTACTATTGTTGACCACAAACACATCATTTGTGAGGTTTGATCCCTTGACCTTTAAAATGCAAACAAACACCCTTACCATTAAGCCACCATAATTGTTGTGATAATGTGTTACATTACATTCCATTTATCAAATACTTCATTTTAAACATTACAAAAAACATAAAATTTGAAAATTCATATCTTATTGAATTCTTGTACAAATGAAATGATGAAATTTATTTATTTTTTTAATGATGTACATAATTACATTTTATTTTTTTGAAAATGTCAAATCATTTGAATAATCTTTTTTTGTTGAATATCACTATTTAATAACATTTTAATGACCATTCTGTTGAAGAAGAAAATGTTTAATAAATGGATAAGATTTTTATTAATATAATAATATTACTTATGTTAACCTACTTTTAGTTATTTGAAGGCTATTTTTTGTTGTTTAAAGTTGTTTCAACTTACATTATTTACAACTATCTATGGTTATTCTTAGTTATTTATTTTATTTTAATTTATTTCACCTTAGGTTAGTTTTGGTTATTAAAATTTTTCATTTTTTAAAACTATTTAGGCTATTTCATTTTATGTTATTTTTTATTATTGTAAGTTATTTAAAAATATTCTATGTTATTTTTGGTTATAAGTGGGTATTCCACTTTAGGTTATTTGGCACCGTTATAAGTTATTTTTGGCTATTTTAAATTATTTCATTTTAGGTTATTTTTGGCTATGTGAAGTTAATGTTGGTTACTTTTGTTTATTGAAGGCTATTTCACTTTATGTTATTATTGGTTGTTTTGGGCTACATTACCATAAGCTATTTGTGACTATTATATTGGTGGTTATTATATTGGTGGCTACTAATGGTTATTTTATTAATGATAATTGTTAGTTATTCTATAGGTGACTATTAATGGTTATTATTAATTATTTTATTAGTGGCTATTATATTGATGGCTATTAATGGCTATTGGTAACTATTATATTGGTGGTTATTTTATTAATGGCTATTAGTTACTATTTTATTAATCATTATTGGTTGTTATTTTAGGTTAAATTATCATAAGTTATTAATGGCTACTGGTGGAACTATCTTATTAATGGCTATTGATGGATATTGGTGATTATCATAAGTTATTAATGGTTATTAATGGTTTATAGTAGGCACCAATATTATTAGTTATTTTATTGTAGGTCATTAGTGGTTATTTTATCGGTGGTTATTTATGGTTATTTTATTGGTGGCTATTAATGATTTTTTATTAATGAGTATTGGTGGTTATTAATGGCCATTTTATTATGGCTATTGGTGGCTAATCCATTATAAGTTATTATTGGATATTCTAAGTTATATTATCATAGGTTATTGGTAATTATTTTATTATAAGTAATTTTAAATTATTTTTCATATGCTATTATAGGGCATTTTACCTTAGGTCATTATATTATATTTGAAATTATTTGAAATTGTTATACTTATGATAAAATAATTTATAATAACATAAAATATAATGACCTTGAATAACTTAAAACATAATTTAAAATAATATATATTAACTTAAAATAAAGTAATCTAAGGTATAACCTAAGGATAGTTGAATAATTTAGGGTATAATAATTTAGGGTATAAATTATAATAACTAAGGTAGCCTAAAATAATATAAGGTATATCATAAAGTAACATAAGGTATTTAAAACAACAACATAAAAATAAGCCTATTTATCATATTAAATTATAATAGTGAATTATGTCAACTAGTAGTGAAACATAATGTTTACATAATGTTATTATAGTGAAATAACTTTAACCAAGGTGAAATCACTAAAGTGTAATGATCTTATTTCACTTTGAATGTCTTATAATGATTTAAGCTAATGAATTACGCCCCACTTTTGTAATAGTGATTATTTACTTCATGATGTTATGTAATGCTTTAATTATGCACCCTTCTTTTTAAGGTCTTTTAGTTCTTAAATTTTGGTGGCCGTTAAGTTTATCTATTGTCATGTATATTAATTGTTTTGATGGTGAAAAACAATTGTAATGAAAATTTGTCGTTTCAACACTTTGTTTGGTGCCCAACAAGTTGAGAATGTTATTTTATTTATCTTTAAACTCTCAAAATTGATTGTTTTTATTTTCGAACTTTTTCAAAGTTTGAAATTAATTAAATGTGTTCCATGTGGCCTAGGTATAAGCCTAGCCTAAATGCAATTTAACCTAGGTTTATGTACACCTTAAGTGTCATGTGGCCTAGGTCTATTCCTAGCTTAGGGGTCACAAAGGCATTTGGGGCCAAACCTAACCTAGGTGCCACATACCTTGACCAATTAGTTTACCTATGTCTAAGCCAAACCAACTAGGTGTCATGTGGTCTACCCTAGGTGGCCTATGTTTAAATGACCTACCTTAGATGTTAGATGGTTTATATTAACCATATATTTAAGCCATTTAGTGTAGGTGCCATGTGTCCTAACCTAGGTTAGGTGGCCTATTTTTAGATGCCATGTGGTCTTGCCTATGCCTATGTGCTTTAACCTAGGTGCCACATGGCTTAGCCTACGAATATGAATGTGCCATGCATCACTAAACCATTGGTAAAACCTTCTAGACCTAACTTTGTTATAACTTAATCGAACTTATAACTCAACATTTGATAACATCATGCAACAACAACGAATGAAATTCATTAATGGTTTACAATTGAAAACAACCTACAACTATAATGGTAAATGTCATTTATAACAAAAGTGGCTTAAAGTGGCTATTGTTGTGGTGTTGACATGTGGTTAACATTTGAAACTCAAATGTCATTTCTACTTGTTGACTATGGTGGTTTTCAATTGCAAATTATATATATCAATTGCAAAAAACATTTCTTGATTGGGTTTACCATTTCCAACTACAAATTGTAGTTGAAAACAATTTGAAGATGTAATTACAAATGTGGCATTTTCCTCTTAATGATATTTTGATACACAACCTACCCACAATTTACTTATCCACCTCCTTGTCTACGCACTTGCTCACAACCTTCCTACCTATTTACCTATTTACCTACCTACCTACCTACAATGTACAACCTACGTACCTAATTATTACATAATCAATAATGAACACAACCTAGCGGGGGCCTACACACAATGCTAACTAGGCACATCAAATTTTCTAACATTATAAATGATTTAAATCTAGCAAATGTGACATGTTGTGTAAGCCATGTTGCATTTGGAATGGTCTATATATATTAGAGCAAATCCATGAATGAGTGGCTCACTTTTGTGATGGTTTTTTCGGTTTATAGTATTCATCTTGTTTCAATGTTTTTTACCAAAACACATAATCCTCATTTTGCCAATGGGGATTTAGTTTTAGATTCACAATCTAATCATGAAAACATGCATGTAATTTGTTAAGACAAAAATACAAGTCCACTTTTAATAGTGGACTTTTGAAATAAAATATGGATTGGTAGTTATAGTGGAATGGTAAAATATTGAAAGATTCATATTGAATTTGATTCCAAATTATCTATAGTGACTCAATATGTGGTGTAGCATGAAATAATAAACATTTAAACAACATGTTTCCCTTCAAGCTTGTAACCAAATTTTAACTAGGGACTTTTGAATGGCTATAATTGAGCTATATTTTCATAAGTCCCTAAAGTTGTTTTTTAAAAAAATTTCAAAAAAATAAATTCACAAGTGAATATTTTTGGAATCTCACGTAAGGTCTTATTGATATGTATTTTATTACTTTTGATACATGTGGAATTTCTTTCTCCATTTAACCAATGATGCACAATTTTATTTTCAATTTAACATTATAGAATGGATTTTGTGTGGACTACTTTTTTTCCAAAAAAATGAGCCATTTGTTAGATAATGCATGCACCCATGAATCACTATATTATATGTACCTACACCATGTAAACACCATATATGCGACATGTGTAAATGGTAATGTTAATTGATTGTTCAATTTGACTAAAAAACATCAATTTAATCATAGTAGACATACCTACTTGGGGAGGGTGAGGGGGTGGGAAAAATGGAAAAAAATTATCCCCTTGAGCCATTTCAAACAAGTAATTTAGTTGCATCAATCATGTTAGTAACAATCCTATCGGTCTAAAAGATATGTTTTTGTAATAATTTATATATTGTAAATTGTTTTTTTTTTTTTT